>Ga0208040_1000039_pt1 | contig 167709 bp, 147 predicted proteins | sample AD_UKC083_MetaG_FD_184431 | JGI IMG/M metagenome (GOLD analysis project Ga0208040, IMG submission 184431) | Active sludge microbial communities of municipal wastewater-treating anaerobic digesters from USA - AD_UKC083_MetaG (SPAdes) (version 2) | ecosystem: Engineered > Bioreactor > Anaerobic...
TATTTATCGTTTTTGAATATACGTAATGTTGTTGTCAGATTTTTTAAAGACACTTTGTTTTCAGAACGCAGATATCAATGCTTTGTAGAAAGGATGTTGTAAAAAAGTGCTTTGGGCAACAGGCCGTATAGAGATAATGGCTCTATCTGTCAAGAAAATAATATTGGCATGACGCGTAAACGGGGATTTGACGAATCATTCAAGGCATTTTCTTTTGAATTGATTTTTTTATTTAAATGAGTTTAAAAGGCTCAACACAATAATAAAGGTTATCATTATGTTCATTCGTTACTACAGCACTAATCGTAATTTAAAAAATGTCGTGGGAATTACTCCCTTCACCGGCAAGGTTTCTTTTAAGGAAGCTCTGCTCAAGGGGCAGGCATCTGATGAAGGCCTCTTTATGCCGGATGCCATTCCCCAGTTTTCTTTGAAAGATATTCAGAATTTAAAAGGCAAGCCTTACAGCGATACAGCGCTGCTGGTTGCCCAGGCTTTTCTGTCTGACGAGTTCCCGTTGGAGACTCTCCAGACCGTCGTGAAAGATTCTTACAACTATCCGGTACCCCTGGAAGAAGTGAGGCCGAAAAACTATGTCATGCGATTGGATCAGGGGCCGACTGCGTCTTTCAAGGATTTTGCCGCGCGCATGATGGCAAGACTGATGAGCAACTGCCGCCCGAAAGGCGAGCGACTGAATATTCTAGTTGCCACATCCGGCGACACCGGTAGCGCCGTAGGCGAAGCTTTCAAGGGCGTAGCAGGAATTGACGTAACCATTTTGTATCCTGAAAATGAAGTCAGCGGCATGCAGAAAAAGCAGCTCGATACCATCGGCGGCAATGTGCAGGCGCTGAGTGTTAGCGGCAAGTTTGACGATTGCCAGAATCTGGTCAAGCAGGCTTTTTCCGATCCGCAGATTGCAAAGTTTAATCTGTCTTCGGCCAATTCCATCAATTTCGGCCGGATTCTCCCGCAGATTATTTATTATGTTTATGCATACGCCCAGCTTGCTGAAAATGATGAACAGGTCATCTTTTCCGTTCCTTCGGGAAACTTCGGTGATGCTCTGGGTTGTGAATACGCACGCCGCATGGGATTGCCGGTAGCCAAGCTCGTCATGCCCACTAACGAGAACGATGAATTTCCCACTTATCTGGCGACTGGAACATATAATAAAGTGTCTCCTTCGCGTGCCTGCATTTCCAATGCGATGAATGTCGGTCACCCAAGCAATCTGGCGCGCTTTTTTGATCTGTACGGCGGAACGGTTGACCGCGTGGGTCAGGTTCACCAATATCCGGATATTGAGGAAATGAGAAAACATATCTTTTCCGTTAGTGTCACGGATGAGCAAACCAGAGCAACCATCAAGAGTGTCTATAAACGCTACAATGTAGTTCTGGAACAACACGGTGCTGTGGGCTGGGCGGGATTGGAAGCATATCTCCAGACAGCGCCCGAACAAAAACTGGCCATTTCTCTGGAAACGGCGCATCCGGCAAAATTCCCCGAAGAGATTCAGAATCTGCTGGGCATCAATCCGCCCCTGCCGGAAAGCATGAAAAATATTGACCAGAGAACGGGAAGCGCTATTCCCATCAAAAAAGATTACGACGATTTCAAAAATTATCTGCAGAAGAATTTGAAGATCAAGGAATAGCTGTATCATGTGTTTGCGAGGGAAAAGGACGGAAGCACCCTTCTTTCCTGGCCGAGATTTCCTTGACATGTAATACCGCGTTTCCTATACTCCACCACGCAAAAAAAGAGTCTTCATCAGGCAATTTATTCGAGGTCGCGCGATGATCGTATCTACGATACGGGGAGGGGGAGATCATGTTCAGCATTATCATGCCGGTGTGGAACAGGGCATCAATCGTCGGCAAGGCAATCGAATCTGTTCTTGCGCAGACCTTTAAGGATTACGAATTGCTGATCGTGGACGATGGCTCTGAGGACGACTTGGCCAACGCTGTCGGTCCTTACCTTTCGGAACGTGTTCGTTATTTACGCCGACCACACCTGGGCGCGGCGGCGGCTCGGAATCAAGGCCTGATACAGTCCACACAACCATTCATAGCCTACCTAGACTCTGATAATCAATGGTATCCCGAGTTTCTGGCTGTAATGGCCGGGACAATTCGTGCAAATGATTTCTTCCCGGAAGCCATACATTGTTTGGCGCGACGATTGCGTCGTGATCCGCGTTCAGGCCGTATTTATCAGGACGGCCTGATTGGCGGAAAATTTGATGTTACCGACATTCTTGATTATCCACGGATTGATCTCAACAGTTTCGTGCATGCACGGAAGGTCCTGGACGATGCGGGTTTCTTCGACGAAAAATTGAAACGTCTGATTGATTGGGATTTTATTCTCCGCATCTTCTCGCGAGTCAAGCCGGTCTTCATCAATAGAGTCCTTCTTGATTACTACAGCTCGGTTCATAATCCCACCATCACCGGCAACGAAGACGTTTCCCAATCCTATGAACAGGTCAAATGCAAACATGAGCCCCTGCGCCGGTCGGTCCGCCTTGTGCACGATACTATTGTCTATACCTGGGATGTCCTGCCGCCGGAAAAGCAAGCCAATTGGATCCGGGCTCAGCAGCAGAAGCCTCAGAACGATGAAGGTTTTTCGCGGGTCTGTCCCGTCATTCTTCAAATCGAACCAACCAACCGGTGCAATCTGTCTTGTGCGAACTGTCCCCGGGCCGAACGCGACCTGCGTCGTCCGTTCCGCGACATGACCTTTGAAGAATTCCGTTTTGTGATTGACGATCTGGAAGACAGCCTGATGCTTCTTATCCTCTGGGACTGGGGCGAACCATTACTCAACCGGGACCTGCCCCGAATGGTTCGCTACGCAACAAGAAAAGATATCAGGACAGTGACCAGCACCAATGGCCAATTACTGAGTGACGAACCTTACATCAGAACCTTGCTCGAAGCCGGTCTTTCGACCCTGATTATTGCCGTCGATTCTGTGGAACAAGATTCATATGCCCGTTTCCGCAAGGGCGGAAGTCTCGACCACACCCTTTCCGGTATCGAACGAGTGGTGGGCATGAAAAAGGCTTTGGGGGCCAAAACCATCATCAATATGCGAACCGTGGTATCACGATATAATGAGGACCGTATCGAAGAGCTCCGGACACTTGCCCTGCAACTGGGTGCCGATCACTTTTCCGTGAAAACGCTGAATCCGACCGTGGACACCGAGTTCAAGGATGATGAACTTGCCCCCCTGAATAATGCCTATCGCCGCTACGCCTATGAGGAAGGATCATGGACGAGGGTGCGCAAAGCTCATGCTCCCTGCTTCTGCACGTCCATGACGGCCACCGTTCAATCCAACGGCAATCTGGTTCCCTGCACTTACGATTTCGATGGCTCGTTGAAAATCGGTAACGCGTTTGAACAGCCGGTCAGCCGGCTCTGGAACAGTTTGGAATTCCGCAAATTGCGTCAGTCCATCAATCATGAGCGGAAAAGTTTGGCACGTTGTAACTGCTGCAATATCAACTTCGAACTCGCCTCGGGTAGCTGGTTTGTCACTCCGGCTCAAAGTGCGGCAGCAATCGAGGCTCCCCGGTTGCATCCTGGAGGAGACTCTCCCGCCGAACGTATGCTTTTACCGGCTGCACCGGAGGAGTACCTGTTGCGACAAAATCTTCAAATGCGTGATGAAACGTTACAGGTACTGCTTACTTCGCGCTTCTGGCGTATGACGCAACCGCTGCGCCGGGCAATGGATGCTTTTCAGACAGTCCGATGGCTCATCAGAGGACGGCATGGCGATCCGCCGGCAACGGCAACGATGCGCTTATTGCCTCCGCCACAGGACGCCCGGCAGAAAATACGGTCAACGGTGAATGAAATTCTGGACACATCACACCAGGCGCGCTTGCAACGTGAGCTCGACCATTTCCTGAATGGCCCTGGACAACTGATCCTGAACAATAATCAGACACCGGTTATCTCAGTTCTTCTCGTTCTTCACAATCGGGCAGCCCTGACGTTTGCCTGTCTAACAGCACTCAAGAAGGGGATGGACATTCCTTTTGAGCTGATAGTAGTCGATGATGGATCGACAGATGAGACACCGGCTCTTCTGGCGCGTTTGTCCGGTGTACGCGTTCTGAAAAATTCACAACCGGCAGGTTTTGTCCATGCCTGCAATCAGGCGGCATCTGTTGCCCGAGGTGCCTATTTGCTCATGCTAGGACAGGAAACCATGTTACAGCTCGCAACGATGACGTCAGCTCTTCATTTCTTAACCGACCTGCCGGATGTCGGCGCAGTCGGAGGACCATGCTTGGCGCCGGATGGTCAAGTGGTTATCAGTCAATGTTTTGTCTATGATACCGGACGCATTGCATGGGACAGTGCACCATCGAAGCCAGACAGAACAACAAAAAGAGAAATGTCGTCGGCAGACTTTGCGACCCGTCTTTTCCTGATAACGCCGAGAGATTTGTGGGGAAAAGTTGGCGGCTTGGATGATTATTTTGATAACGGGCTCTATACGGAAGTGGATTACTGTTTCAAGCTGCGACACGCCGGTAAAAAAATCATCTTTGACCCAACGGCGGCAGCAACAATCAATGCGATGCCGTCCGCTTTGACTCAGAAACACATCGCTGACGAACGTCATCAGGCGATATTTCAGGCAAGGCATTTGGAATTGCTCGTCACACAAAAGCCCGATCCAAAAGGTGATCGGGGATACACGATGATCGATGCCGGATACTCGTCATCCCGTAGGGACGCAAACCGGCCGCATATTGAGCTCTACTGGCACTTCAATGAAGCCTGCAATTTCAGATGTTCCTATTGTTTCCGTGCTGTAGCGGATTACTTTCGGGGCCAGGAACATCCTGCCTGCGGCCGTTTCGAACCGGAAGAAATAGCCGCAAGATTCAATCAAAGCGGTTTTGCCTGGAAAATTGTTTTTACAGGAGGGGAACCGCTACTCGCCCCGCATTTCGTCGACGTCTGTCGTGCTTTGTCGCTCCGGCACCGGATCGCTCTCAACACCAACCTTTCCAACGATCAGGCGTATGCATTTGCAGACGCTGTCAACCCTTCCCGGGTTCACGACATCTACGCTGCGCTGCATCCGGACGAGCGTGATCGTGTGGAAGGCGGATGGACAGGATTCCTGGAGCGTTTCCGCTACTTTCTTAAAAAGGGGTTTACGATTCGGGCGGTCTATGTCACGCATCCCTCTTATTTTGACAGGATGGAGCGGGATTTGGAAAGGTTGCGTGAACAGGGGATTGAAGATATCTCTCTCAAAGTGTTCCGCGGGATCTGGAAGGGATGTTCCTATCCCGCTGACTACACGCCGCGGCAGCGGCAACTTATGGAACGAATCGGACTCACCCCTCTGGAACAATGGGTCCTGAAAAATGATTTCCGACTGCAAAGCTCCATCTGTGGATCTGGTTATCGTGGGCTGCATATGGACCCGTTCGGGAACCTTACCCGCTGTAATACGGTAAACACAGGTTACGGTAACCTCCTGCTCGGAAAATATCGACTTGATGACTTTCCTTCCCCTTGTCCCGCTGAAATTTGCGGTTGCCCTTATCAGGGCTTCAAATATGCAGGAAGTGGTGCGTTCGGAGAACAGACGTAACATCACCGCAAGAAGAGGCCGGAGTTTTTGACCTTGATTGGGCGAGAGAAATTAATCGCGCGGTGTTGGAAATTTCCGATATATGCAAACAGAGCAGATAAAATTTTTTCATCGTCAACGATCTTACATCAGGCATCCGCGGCCCGGAAAGCTTTTATTGAGGTCTTGGGAAATTGTCCGTGCCAAAATCCATCATGGTATTGAGTTTATTAAAAAAAGATATTTAAAAATTCATTTCATGATGAATATGAATAATATTCATAAAATAGTCCTTCAATCAACGGATGTCTGTAATATCAATTGTAAATATTGTTCAAGAGGAATACCTTTTAAAAAAAACAAGAGATCCTATCTGGCTTCAGAATTTATACCCTGGCTGAATTTTTTGATAAAAAAAGGTGTAAGATTCAAGACAATATCTATTTCAGGCGGGGAACCTTTTTTGCATTCAAACATTTTTAATTTTGTTGATGAATTAAAAGATAATTATCCGGATAAAATTATCAAGCTAACGACTAATTTTTCCTGGGCAAATGAAAAAAAGATACAAGAGTATGTTCCCAAATTAAGAAGCTTAGATAGTCTTGTTATTTCAAAATATCCCCCCGTAATAGAAAAATGCGGCGGCAATGAGAAATTTGATAGCCTGGTTCAATTATTGATACAAAGGTGTCCTGATATGAACATTGAGGTTAATGACTTAGCAAATTTTACATCCTGGGAATTACGCAGGCAGAAAGAACCTGTCAATAATGCGTGCACAACGGAACACGCTCACTGTTATACGCTTGGCATAGAGGGCATCATCACACGTTGTGTGATAGCCTGTGGCGCACAAAATATTGCGCAATATAAATCAATTTTGGAGATGAATAAGGAATATTATTTTGATTTGACAAAATGGAACAAAAAGAAATTTTTGAATTTTGCTCATAAATTCCCCTTTGATTTGTGTGAACATTGCACCTTCACAAAATACAAAACAGAAGATTGGGGATTAGAAGATAGAATGATAAATGAAGCATTAACATCGTCAGACGACTAATTTATGAAATGTTGACAGAAAAAACATTAGATGGAGAAGAGCAAAACGGTTGTTAACGAAGCCAATTTTAGTAATCAAACACCACTGGATTGAGTGAAGAAAAATCATAAAGTCAATTCCTCTTGATATCGGAAAATTCCACAAAGCAATGTATCCGGGTCGAAAAATTGAGGCTCCGCCGTCTGCAAATGCCGTTTACCCGCTTCACTTACCGTTGCCGCCTGAAGAAGAGAAAGATTTAAAACCCCATCCCATCTTCAGCGTTGAATCAATGAACGTCCATCTGGAGAGCCACGCATCGGTTCTTAGAAGAGGTTGTTCTCCTCATCCATCCCATGCGCATGATGAGAGGGACAAGTCGAAACAATCGGTGAGCGGATTAACCCGCATGGGGTTATTTTGTACGGCGTTGGAGAACCTCATGGCATGTACGACCCCGGCAAGGTGATGGCACGATATCTTGTCTTTGAATTTCATGGATAACAGCGACTGATGCGGCTTCTTGCTCTGTATCAAGATCTAAAATGATACGGCCTTTCAATTGGAAACACACAAAAATAGCTAACGTAAATTTAATAATTTGGGGAAGAGTTCGCTGCGGTTTTTAATACCCAAGATCTTGAAGATGTCTTTGATATGATCTTTGACCGTGTATTCAGACAGTTCCAGTTTCTTGGCAATGATCCGGTTGGCATCTCCCGCTGCGGCCAAGATGGCAATCTCCTGCTGCCGGGGAGTCAACTGGAATCGTTTCAGTTTTGCCCTGATGGACTTAGCGTCTTGGGCGGTTAATTTAAAAAATTTTTCATGACGATGTTTTTTCAGGATGGTTTGGTAATTGAAAGCGTCGGTTCCGATACTTAAGAAAAAAGTTTCCTTTCCCATCTTTATCGGAAATATATTAAAGGATATGTGAAGAATGCCTTTATTTTTGATCCTGGCTTCAAACGGAATATCCTTGGCAAATCCCTGTTTTTTGATTTCATGTGTAAATTTGTTTCTCTGTTCCGGTGAAATGACGCCGAGTTCTGTCGATTGATGTCCGATAATCTGCTTGCGCGGCCATCCCCAGAATCTCATGGCAGTTTTGTTTGCCTCAATGTAGGTGCCGTCCTTTGCCTTGGTGATTACCATGGGAAAAGGTGATTCCATGAAATATTTGTTGACGAGATTCTTAATTTTGTTTTTTGCTTTTTGGCTGTTGTTTTTCATAAAAACTACATTGTCCTTTACAAAAAATATATCCAATATTTCTGATAATGCAATCCCTCCTTCGGGGGATTTTCAGAATGAAAAAAAATGTTAAATATAAAACAGATGATAAAACTAACAGGACTTCTAAAATAGTAAATCAATGGAAAGAAAGTAAGTGAGCCTATTAGAAGTAGTGCATAAGAAAGGGAAACATTATTTGATTAAGCCTAAGACTGGTTTTTTAGACTTAACGGTCTTGTCTGCCAAGCAAGCGATAAAGCCAAAAAGACTATCAATCAAAAAGTTTTTCAATATATTGATGAACTATTTTCAAACAAGGATCTCGTAAATGAAAAATTCAGCAAAATATCAAATTTCGTCATCCGTGAATGAAGATATTTTTGAAATTGCTGTAAAAGGGGAAGTAAAAAAGAACACCTTTGAAGAAGTGGTCCATGATGTGAACATGATTATAAAAGCAAATAACTTGAAGAAAACCCTGGCTGATTTTCGTGCTGTCAGTAAACGCCTTGATCCTTCAAAAATGTATCGTTATTTCAGAAAACATGATGTTCTTCTTTTGAATACGCAAAAGTCGACATTCCGGAAAGCATTCAATACAAGACTGCCGCAATCAATGCAGGTTTGAACTCGCTAATGTGGCTTACAGATATTGTTGGGCGAGCGCCTGGTTAAAAAGCAATTGATTGAATAGTTAGACTTTTTTGTGTTCTACAACTGGACATAATCGAAAAAACTGTTAAACTATATTTCAACAAAAGGAGATGTTTGATATGAACATAAAAGGTACCTTTTTGACTATAACAAAATCCACCATTATCGAAGCTTTCGGTTTAGAAAAATGGAACGCATTTATGGCTAAAATGGCGGAGAAGGATAAATATTTCAAAGACACGGTTATCATGACCATTACACTTGTTCCTGTAGAAAAATCTATCATGCTGCTGGACGGGGTGATTGATGAATTTTTCAACGGCGACAGAAAGAACTCCTATATCCTGTTTGGAAGAATTGCCGCAAAATTTGCCCTTACAAAGGGAGGTTTTTATCATTTTCTAATGCAGACAAAAGATATAAAAACATTTGTCGAAAACAACCTGCCGAAGATCTGGTCGATACATTTTGACGGAGGTTCTGTTACCGCGCGGTTGGAAAACAATGATGTATTGATTAATATTACCGACTTTCCCGTCAAAAACGAATACTATGAAAAATTTATTACGGCATACTATAAGCAAGTTCTCAAAATATTCGGTAAGAAATCAACCGAAACGGTCCTAAGGAGTATTTCCGCCGGAAATAAGGACGTGTATATAAAGTATGCACTGCAAGATGCTTGATCGTCAGGTAAGGACTGCAACGATTTAATGTTAAGATTGACGGTTGTGTTGAGGCTTTGATTGCATCTTCAAAAGGAAATTCTCAATACAGACAACTGCCCACTATTAAACTGTGGTAGGCGGCGTCAAGAGCTTGACTGTAAGTTAGTGTTCAGTATTTTCGATAGACAGCCAACCTCTCAATATGTAATAATTACAAATATCTTCTCGATAAGGAGATAAGTGTGCAAGACTCTATCACGGATCCGGTGGCATTACCGGATTCGGTTTTTACCATGTTGTCCGTTTGCGTGCAGAGCGGTGTCCACCTTCGTGTCATGACTTGGCGACCGAAAAAAACCGTGAATGAAGCTCCTATCGTTTTTGTTGCGGGATGGGTGTCGGCCGTATCCGGATGGATGCCTTTGTTGAAGGTCATGGCTTCCAGAAGGCCGGTTTATTATATCGAAACACGGGAAAAGAGATCGGCCCTCATTGAAAGAAGGAAACTGAAACCGGACGACTTCAGTATCAAACGGATGGCGGAAGACCTGATCAGTGTTTGTCAGCAACTGGGAATTGCCACGCCTACCACAACCGTGGTCGGCAGTTCACTGGGGGCGACCGCGCTGCTGGAGGCGCTAAAAGGGGGTAAGCTGACTGCGGGAACAGCATTCCTGATTGCGCCCAACAGTGATTTCAAAGCCCCGTGGTATTTGCAGTGGATGCTTTTTCTTCCGGCTTTTCTGTATCATGGGATCAAGTATTTTGTTCTCTGGTACTTAAGAACCTTCTTGGTGGATGTTAAAAAAGAACCCGAACAGATGATGCGTTATAACGATACTCTGCGTGTAGCCCATCCGCAGAGGTTTAAGCTGTCAGCCAGATCAGCCATTTATGATCATTACGAAGTCTGGCCAAACTTGAGCAGCGTGACCATACCTGTCGCTTTGGCTTATGCCCCCACGGATACGTTTCACTCATCGGACAATATCAGACTCCTTGCCGACAGATTACCCAAGGCAACCGTCATTGCCTGCCCGTCAAACAAATATATGCATAGTGCGGAGGTGATGCAGGATATTGAGGCGTTTGTCTGCAAATCGTCACCATGATTCTGATAAAAATGGACCGAGCAATAAGGTTTGTTGCGCTCAATGAAGGGTTGTAATGTTGACTTTCAAACAGTTGTCCTTGATTTTTAGTGATGATGACATCATGGGTAAACAAAGCACACAATTTAAGACGAGACTTTATTGTGAGACTCAAATTTCAAAAACGAATAACCTAAAGGTCACTATAGGTACATTGAAATTTGTAAGACGAACAATCCCGCGTAGCGGAGGGTATCATACCCGTGATTTTAAAAACTTATTCTCAATCAAATCAGCGATGCTTTTTATATCGTTGATATCGAAGCAGGGCACGCCGGTATCCAGTTTTACATCGGAAGCGAAGGCCAGCAGATTGTCTTCCTTGCCGCAGAGCAGTTCACGTTTGAGTGCCGTGCGGTAAACCTCAATCTTAGGAAAAGGATTGCCCTTGTAGCCTTCGGCAAGAATCACATCCGCGTCTTTAATGTATTTGTTTCTGATTTCATCCAGTGAATAATCGTGGTCGATGTCTTCAATCAACGCCACACGTGTGGGACAGGCAATTACCGTTTTGCACGCGCCGGCTTTTTTATGCCGCCAGCTGTCCTTGCCTTCGTGGTCGATATCAAAACCGTGCTGGTTGTGCTTGATGGTGGCGACGCGGTATCCCCTTTTGATGAGTTCGGGTATCAGTTTTTCCACCAGGGTTGTTTTGCCGGAATTGGATTTACCGACAATGGATATAAGCGGCACAGCCATGTTTAACATCATCCTTTCGATTAACGCATCGCCTTGTTAACAATATCCTGATCGAAGTAATTGCAAGACATGCCGGCATCCACCACAATCCCCGTGGCGTTTATGCCGCTGGAGACTGGCGAGAGCAGAAAGATTGCCGTATTAGCGACTTCTTCGGTTTTGAGTGCGGCTTTCCGGAGGGTTAGTTGTTCGGCAAAAAGATAATTATTCACGTAGCCGGGAATTCCGGCAGAGGCGGATGTTTTCAAAGGGCCAGCACAGACAGCATTGACGCGGACTTTGGAGATTGCGGATAAAGATTTTGCCAGAAACGCCACTGTCGCATCGAGCGCGGCTTTGATCGGCCCCATGTAACCGTAAGCGGTTGCGCGGGTGTTGCTGATGGAAATGGTAACGATGGAAGCGTCTTCTTCAAAAGAATTTATTAAAGCGTTGGCAATGGCGACCAGCGAAAAGCATGAAATATTAGTTGCCTGCAGATAATCCTGAACTTTCGTTTCATGAAAAGGCTTGAGGCCTTCGCTGTAGTTGGCAAAGGCGATGGAATGGACAAAACCGGCCAGGCGAATGTTGTTGTGCTGAAAATATTCACCCAGTTGACGAATGCTTTCACTGTTCTCTACATCGCAAATTAAAATGGTGCTTTCGGGAAAGAGCTTTTGAGCCTTGTTCCGGTTGTCTTCATTCTGAACAGAGAGAATCACACGCGCACCGTTTTCCATCAGATCTTTTGCCACAAAGAACGCAACGCTCTTTTTATTGGCAACACCGGTTACTAAAAATGTTTTTCCTGAAACCTGTAGAAAGTCCATTTCTTACCTCTAGTGTTCAGACGGCAGCAGCGCCGCCTGAAAGATAATTTTTAAAATTAATTTTTCCCCGATATGAATCGTGCCGCTCATATAATAAGCGTTATCCATGTGATCATCAAGTGTAACCTTGATGATCAGCGTATCTCCCGGTCTGGCAAAATTTTTGAATTTCGTGTCTTTGATTCGGGTGACGACACCCAGGCCCGGCTGCTGGTTTGCCCCCATTAATATGGCGCCGGTCTGAAAACAGGCTTCACATAACAGCACCCCGGGCATGATGGGATTGCCGGGAAAATGGCCCTGGAAAAAATACTCATCTTCGCGCAACGTTCTTTGTGTCGTGATGGAGTTGCCATCTCTGGAAATAATTTTATCAACGAAAAGAAACGGCGGGCGCTGCGGAATGGCGGCAAGAACTTCTTCCATTACAATCCCCCCGCGACGGTGACGGTCGTTCCGGTAATGTAAGAGGCTTCCCGGCTGGCTAAAAAGAGAACCGCGTGGGCGACCTCCTGAACCCTGCCGAAACGTTTCAACGGAATCATCTTGAGATATTCTTTTCTCTGTTCTTCGGGAAGATCACCGATGAGTTCGGTGTCAATAAAACCGGGTGAAACGCAGTTGACGGTGATGCCTTTCTTGGCGACTTCCTTGGATAATGATTTGGTCAGGGCGAACTGACCGGCTTTCGAGGCCGCATAGTTGGCCTGTCCCTGAAAACCGATGTCTCCGCCCAGCGAACTGATGTTGATGATTCGGCCGAAACGGTTGTACATAAAGCGTGATATGATTTCCCGTGACATGTAGAAAGTGCCGGTCAGATTGACTTCCAGAACCTTCTTCCACTGTTCGTCCGTCATTAATGCCGCAACGGCATCCTGTCGGATACCGGAGTTGTTCACCAGCACTTCCAGCGACGGGTATTTTTCGTCTAAATATTGAAACAGGTCTTTTACCGCCTGCGAAGAGGATACATCGTATTTCTGAACATCCAGCCGGTCGGCATATTGTGCATTTTTATTTTTAAATTCCTTGGCAGCAGTGTCGTTGGAGGAATAGGTGGCAATGACCGTTGCTCCGGTCTGAAGAAACGCTTCGGCAATTCCGGCGCCGATACCCCTGGTTCCTCCCGTCACAATAACCCGCTGATTGCTGAAATCAAACATAAGACACCTCAACCTAACTTTTCTAAATAGTTGTCCACTTCGTAAGACTGGATGACGCCGTAATTGGCCGCGCCCAGCCATCCGGACATGATAATTCCAACCGAACCGGTATGAAACAGACCCTGGATTTCCTTATCCAGTCCCATCGAAATTTCCAGCCCTTCGTGCTTGGTTCCGAAAGAAGCCCCTTTTTCGTGATGCGTGTATCGCTTGATGGTCAGTGGCGTTGCCGCTTCGATATAATCAATTTTTTTCGTGACGCCGGGAATGACTTTTTCCAGACTCACCAGTGTCGCCTCGATCAATTCCTGTTTCTTTGCTTTGTATTCTTCTTTGCTTAAATTCATCCAGTCTTCGAAGCGCGCGTTGGTGGAAGCGACGATCGTGTAGCCGGCGTCGGCCAACTGCGGCCGTAGTCTGGGGTAGTAAAGCGAAAACGTCCGGCTGGTGGTATTCATCGACAGAAGTTCATCCGTTTTGAATTCTTTGGCCTCCGAATAGAAGATCAAATCGCCGATATCCTCGATGGTTTCCCCTGCTCTGATGCCCATGTAAACCTGACAGGAACTGGTGTTGAGCCGCACCTTCTTCACTTTTTCAATAAAAGCCGGCTTGAATTTTTCCTCTCCGACCAGATTAAAAATCGTGCCGATGAGATTTCCGTTGGAAAGAACCGATTTGGAAGCAACAACTTCACCGTCAACCATGACACCCTGACAGACATTATTATTTACGACGATTCTGTCCACTTTTGATTTCAGACGAATATCAACGTTGTTCTTCAGAAGTTCTTCCTGCATCATTTCGATGACCAGATCGGTCCCGCCCTGAAATGTATAAACGCCTTTGCTCATAAAATTGGAGAAGACGATACCATAAGTGATTGCGGGATCTTCCAGCGTGGAACCGTTGGCGTAAACAATCGGCTCAATCAGAAAACGGTGGACATCTTTCCGGCCGGGAAAGAAACTCTCCAGCAGTTCGCCGTTGGTCATTTCCTTGTTGTCGTAATAATTCATGTTCATGATGAGGTTGAAAAAATTATCCACCTGCTCTTTGGAGACTTTAAAATCGTTGATGAGCTTGCTGGTGAAATCCTCCACGGTAAAATCGGTTTCGATATTGTACAGCGGATTGATGAAGCGGACTCTCTTGAGCTGAATGATTTTATCGGCAATCGCTTTGCTCCAGTACTTGCGGCAGGTCTTGATCATCCCCACCGGAAAACCATGCAGCGAAACATCAAAAATATGTTTCCGGCGATGAAACCAGGTGGCAAATCCGCCCAGCTTGTCATGAGATTCCAGCAGGAGAACCTTGCGGCCATTTTTAGCCAGCTTATTGGCGGCAGTCATTCCTCCCAGGCCTCCGCCGATAATGACGACATCGTATTTTTGTGTAATTTTATCATTCTTATTAAAAAGCATTTATTTCCTCACTGTCAGATCCAAAGCCTGTTCTATGGATATTTTCGGATCGTAACCGAAATCGTTTTTCGCTTTTTCATGGGAAAAATAATGAGAGCGTGAAAATTGCAACGACACAAATCGCGTCATCGGCGGCTCTTCGTTAATTTTGAAGAATCTATACCAACTTTCAAAAAATAATCCAATATTAAAAGCAAGCCCTGCCGGTACTTTTTTGGTTATTGGAGAAAGATGATGGCGTACCAGAATTTCGTTGATAAAATCCCACAAGACGACCGGTCGTTCCTGGCCGATAAAATAAGCCTGCCCCGCCAGCGCGGACTGAGAAGACAATTTTTCGAAAGCCAGAATGTGCGCGTCAACCGCGTTTTGAATGTAGGTAACATCAACAAGATTTTTACCGGAGCCGACTATTTTCAGCCTGCCCAGTTTTGCTGCATGAATGAGACGGGGAACAAGATGCGGATCATCCGGACCGATGATCTGGTGGGGTCGCAGGGCGACGGTGCACAATTTTTCATCATTGGCCTGCAAAACCATCTGTTCGGCGATCGTTTTGGTTTCGGAATAGTAATTATAGAATTTCTGAGAGTAGGGCCTGGTTTCGTCGGCGCCGCAGATATCGCTCCCGTCAAAAACCACACTGGGCGTGCTGGTATAAATCAGTTTTGTTATGCCGTTGGCGCGGCAGGCGTTAAGAACATTCTTGGTCCCAATGACATTCGTCCGGTAGTATTCATCATATTTGCCCCAGATGCCGACACGGGAAGCGACATGAAAAACAACATCGATGCCTTTGAATGCCGAGGCCACATCGGCTTCGTTTTGCAGGTTGCCGCAGGTGGTTTCAATGCCCATTTCCTGCAATTGTTGATGCTTGCTGCGGCTGAAGTTCCAGACCTTGTGTCCTGCGGACAGCAGGGCGGCGGCCAGATTTCTGCCCAGAAAACCTCCCGCTCCGGTTATGATAATTTTCATATCTTACCCCGCGCAACGTCATCGGCCAGTTTCAGACGATCGATTTTGATGTTATGCCGGACATCCACCGGAAAATGATCGCAGAAATGAACTGATTTTATTTGCATGGTTAAGGAATTCTTTCCGGCCAGTTCCAACAACTCTTTTTCCAGTATTTTTTTATCAATTCGTTTACCCGCTTCATTTCTTTCAATCACGATGGCAACGGACTGGTTTCCTTTTTCCCCTAACGCGACAAGCGCGGAACGTCTGACGCCGGGATGCGCATTGAAAACAGCTTCGCAGGGTACGGAGCATAACAATCCTGAAGAAGTTTCCGCCCGATGCGTTTTCCGTCCGCAGAACCATATTCTGCCCCGGTCATCCTTGTAGCCCAAATCGCCAATGCGATGCCATATGGATTCATGGTCTTTTATTTTAGACAGGGCTGTTTCCCCTGGCGACTGATAGTAGCCGGGTGTCACGATATTTCCCTGAACAATAATTTCGCCGATGTCATAAGGGTTCAACCTTCTTGCTTTGGAGATATTTTCAATGATGTCATCGCTGATCTCTATGATGGCAACTTCCACGCCGGGCACCGGCGTGCCGACGCAGGTTCCTTTGCCCTGCGCAGTCAGCGTGGCTGTCTGCTCCAGAATTATTTTTCCCGAGATGTTGGCAACCGGCAGACTTTCTGTCGCGCCATAGGGCGTGTAGGTCGAGCCGTTGGGAAGAATTTTGCTGAATTTTCTGTGCAGTTCATTTCTGACCGGCGCGCCGAACATGACCAGATATTTCACGGATGGCAGGGTAATCCTGTTTTTTTCGCAGTAATCTCCCAGTGTCTCCCAGATGGCCGGCGAACCGGCCATGAAGGTTACTTTGTTATCACTGATGTTCTGTAATAATCGTTGAGGATCGGCCTTGGCCGGTTGCGACGGATTCATGTCCGGAATGCAGGATGTCATGCCCATGCAAAGCGAGAAAAGGGAAAAGAGCGGAAAGCAGGGCAAATCAGTCTCATTTTCATTCAGAAAAAAAAGTTCCTGCAGGAGCCGTGTCTGTTCCGAAAAAATTTTATGCGTATACACCACGCCTTTCGGGCGGCCTGTTCCGCCGGATGTAAAAAGAATTGCGGCCATTTCGTCCGGCTCCAATTGAGCGCTTGCAAAGCCGGCATTGGAATTTTCCAGCATGGCTAAAGGGAAACAGTGTCCAATCTTTGGCCCTTTTGTTGTGACTTTAAACCGGACCGATTTAAATGACTTGCTAAAGAGGAGTCGCAATAAGTGCACTTCCGGCTCGGCGATCAGCCCTTCCGGGGCGATTTCTTCTATGGCCGTGAGCAGATTTTTTCTACCCATACCGGGATCAATCAAGACGGGAATAACGCCTATTTTAAAAAGAGCAAAGACCAGCGCGGGGAATTGCAGGGAGGGGCGGACAAACAAAAGCGTTTTGCTGCCGCGTCGAAATCCGATTTCAGAAAGCCCGTTGGCGTATTGGTTGGAAAGCGATTCCAAATCGCCAAACGTGATGGAGTCGTAGCGATATTTTTTACCCAGGCGACGGGGATATTTCACCGCGACCTTGTCTTTATGGATTTTTGCTATTTCGGTAAAACGATCAGCGATATTCATGGTTGGCAGCTTCTCACCGTCATTTATATAAATTTTTTCATTTCTGTAATGATTTCGTCTCCTGCATCTTCCAACACGTAATGTCCGGCGTTCTCAAATGTTTTGATCGCGGCGTGTGGATAAATTTCGCGCCAGCGATTGAGAAAATAATCGTTAAAGCAGAAATCCTTCCTGCCCCAGAGAATGAGGATCGGGCATTTGTGTTTGGGCAGTGATAATTCGATGTTCTTTAATGTCTGGTAACTGCGATGACCGGGATTCATGGGAATGTCGGCGACAAATTTCGCCGTAGCAATGCGGTTGGCGTAACTGTCATAAGGGAATAGAAAACCGCGCCGGATCTCCGGCGACATTTTTTTGGCGACAGCCATATAGGTCGCGGTCAGCGCGAAGCCATTCAGGCGGCGAATCACCTGTTCGGCCAGAATGGGAATGCGGCATATATTAATCCTCAACGCGATGACTTCAGACGTATAGGCGGCGGTGTTCAGGATAACAATTTTCTTGACCAGCTCCGGATGTCGCTCGAGCAATCCGAATCCGATTGCACCGCCCCAGTCATGCACCACCAGGACAAAATTCTTGAGTTTTAATTCCAAAACGAGTTGTTCCAGATTGTCGATATGCTGTTTAAGTGTGTATTCATAATGCTGAGGCTTGTCCGAAAGTCCGCAACCGATATGATCCGGCACAACCACTCTGCGGGATTTGGAAAACTCCGCCACCAGATTCCGGTAATAAAACGACCAGGTGGGGTTGCCGTGCAGCATCAGCATCGTCTCACCTTTCCCCTCATCCAGATAGTGGAGGGAAAGATTATTCCTCAGTTTGAGGAAATGGGACTGGAAAGGATATAATTGATTTAACCAGTCGGGTCTTACCACTTCACCCCCAGCATAATCGAATTCAGTCCTGATCCGATACCCAGTAACCCGACCCTGCTGCCCCGGGGAATTTTTTTCTGCTCATCAAAAATATTGAGCGTGATCGGCAAGGCGGAAGCTCCGGTGTTGCCCAGATATTGATAGGTGCTGCAGGTTGGACAATTCTCGAGTTTTAAGATCTGTTTCAAAAGCGTTTCGTGAGCCACGCCGACCTGATGGCCGACAAAGCAGTCAACATCATCGTTGGTCCATTCCAGTTCCCGTTTGGTTTCCGCCCACGTCTTTTCAGCCAGCGCCACGCCGGATTTCATCAACGCTTCGGAATCGGTTTCCATCATCAGTGAGTGGGTATCTCCGCCGCCGCGGCAGAGAACATTGGCGGAAGAATCGACCAGCGAAGCGCCGCCGAGCAGTAGATGGCCATCATCGACAAAATCCTTGTGTGAAACAGTATAGGCGACGGCCGCGGAGCCGATGGTCAGGTTGGCAATATATTTTTTGATGCTTTTTCGGGTAATATGTTCATCTTTCAGTAAATGTTCGATCGTCTGAAAAAGCAGCGGTCCTCCATTTTCGCCGGAGACGATCAGAGCGTGCTTAATGAGACCGTTGTCAATCATATTGGCAGCCACCACAAACGAACTCATCATGCCCAGGCAGGCGTTGGACAGATCAAAAAACATGATCTGTTCGCGCAGCCCCAGATTGTGATGAACAATCGAAGACGTTGACGGTTCGAGAAAATCACGGCAGACGGAAGCGTGAATTAATACATCAATCTGCTCCGGTTGAACGATCTTTTTCTCAAAGAGATTTTTGGCTGCCTGCGTGGACAAATCGCTGGGCATGGTTCCGGGAGGCCAGAAGCGCCTTTCCTTAATGCCGGTCATCAATTCGATACGACCGGCGGGCAGCTTGAGGCGCTGATAAAGAGGATCAAGTTTTTTTTCAATTTCCTCTGAGGTTATGACTTGCTCAGGAAGATGATAAGCGAATGAAGAAATGACGGCGTTCCTAAACTTCATGCGTTCTCTCCGTTCATGAGGCAGTGCAGGTTGGCCATCGAAATGCCGCTGAGCATGGCCCCGACGATTCCCAGAAAACCCTGATCTGTTCCGCAGATGAACAGGTTTTTGATGCCGGTGCGGCCATCCCTGGCTTTTTGCGTTGTTCCGTAAACGGCTCCCTGAAAATGGCCGGTGTAGCGCGTAATCGTTTTCGGGGTGAAAACATCGTGATAAAGAAGGTTCGCCTGAAATTCGGGAAACAATTTCGCCGTCAGGGCCAGCGCCTGATCACGCACTTCTTTTTTCATTTGAAGATAGGTTGGCCGGTCCAGTTCATTCCATTTATCAAAGTTGGCGATGAAGGTGACGCGAATCAAACCTTCATCATAATCATCATAACCAAAGTTATTGGGAAAACAAATGACGGCGCTATGATAGTCCGTTAACGTCTGCGGCTTTTGGTAATCATATTTTTCATGGTCGTTATAAAAGATGATGGTGTCCCTGATACCCGCTTCCGACGGTTTTTTGTCAAAAAATAAGATGGTTTCCGTAAAGCTCATCGATCCGGGTACCGGATTGTTCACCTTTTCGGCAACGATCCTCATTGTTTCCGGCAGGCCCATTGAAGACATCACTTTATATGTTTTGATGGTCTCGCCGGAATCAAGCGTGACGCTGTTGACAACGCCATTTTTCACATCGATGCTTTTGACGCCCGCACCCAGACGCAGTTCACCGCCCAGTTGCGTGTATTTTTCGGTCAGTAAATGGATGACGGAGCGCACGCCGTTTTTCGGACGGCTGAATCCTTCCAGATAGATGCTTTTGAACATGATGACAAACTGGGAAAAATCCATGTCGTTTTCCCAGGCGCTGCCGTAAATCAGCAGGGGGCAGAAAAGCATTTCGAGGAGGCGCTCATCGGTAATAATTTCCCTGACTTTTGTTTTGGCGCTCTCAGGCCTGTTATTCAAATTGACATCATCAAAATTTTTTACGACGTCGAGCAGCCGGGCGAAATTGTCTTTCTGATCGGGAAACTTTTTTTCAATCTCATCGGTCAGCAGTTGCGGGTCATTGGAAAAGGAAAGGTCATGTTCAGGAAAAACTATCCGTGAGAAATTCTGCTGCGACAGCTCCAGCTTTTCGTAAGGGATTCTTAATTGTTTCAGCAGCTTGGTTAACGGCCGGCCTCTTTCACCCTTGCGGGCAAAGTTGGTCATGGCATGCAGGCCGACATCCAGCTTCCGGCCCTGCCTTTCATAATAGGAATTAAGGCCGCCGGCGACTTTATGCCGCTCGAGAATACACACTTTTTGATCGAACATGGCCAGCCTGATACCGGCAGCCAGACCCGACATGCCCGCGCCGATTATGACCGTATCATACTGTGCCATTATGCCGGGGTTAAAGCAAATTTGGGTCCCAGGTATTCAATGCAACTTTTCAGCGTGGCCAGTTTCATGTAATCTTCGGTCGGAACTTCTATCTTGTATCTCTTCTTCAGCTCCATGACGACATCGAGGAAATCCATGGAATCCATATCGAGCTGCTCTCTCAATCTTATGTTGTCATCAAGATTGGAAAGGTCTTCATCAATGGCGATCTCCGCGATGATATCAATGATTTTTTTCCTGATAGACTGATAGTCCATGATACTACCTCCCTGTAAAATATTATTGTTGATATTTTTTAATGATTAATATGGAATTAATTCCAAGCATCCCGAAAGAATTGCTCAGAATATAATGAACGTCCTTCTCGACAGGATCGCCGTTCACCAGATTTTTCATGCTGCATTTGGGATCGACATTTTCAATGATCTTGCATGAATGAATTTTGCCATCGGTAAAACTGGGCAGATTCCCGGCCAGCTCCAGCGCTCCGGCGGCGCCCATCGCGTGGCCGATGAAGCCTTTGGTGCAGTTGATGTAGGTATTTTCTGACTGTCCGAAAACGGTCCGGACGGCTTCAGATTCATTTTCATCTCCGGACACCGTTCCGGTCGCGTGAAGATTGACGATATCAATGTCATGAGGCGTGATCTTCGCCTTGGCGATTGCGGCCTTCATGCATTCAATTTGTCTTTGAGTATCCGGGAGCACAAAATCAACGGCGTCGGAATTGACATGATAACCGGCGATTTCAGCGTAAATTTTCGCACCCCGTTTCAGGGCATCTTCGAGTCTTTCCAGAACAAAAATGGCGCCACCTTCGGAAACGACAATGCCGTTGCGATTCACATCCAGGGGGCGGCTTGCTTTTGTGGGATCTTCGTGGAAACCCAGCGCGCCCTGGCTCTTGAAACCGGCAAAAATTCCGAATGTTCCGGTACTTTCAGAGACGCCTCCTGCTAAAGCCAGGTCCACTTCATCCAGCTGCAGCATTTGCATCCCGTGGATGATTCCGATATTGCCTGCGGCGCAGGCGGCGCCGATGGTATAGGCAGGGCCGGTGATGCCTAAATTCAGGCTGACTTCGCCGGCCGGCGCGTTGGCGACGGTTCGGGGATTATGGTGGTGAGACCACAGGCTCGCATCCAATTTGTTTTCATGCAACTCATATATTTCGTTTTCCGTCTCGACATTGCCATGTTCGGTAATGCCCAGATAAATGCCTGTTCTGTCCTTAATCAGTGAATCAACAGACAAGCCGCTGTCGAGGAGTGCTTCGTGAGCGCAGTAAATGGAAATCGATCCGGCGCGCGTTCCCCGTCTGCGCATTTTTTTCTTTTGATAAAGAAATTCATCAAAATTGCAATTGCCCACGGCTACCTTGCCCATATAACGGACTTCCATCTCGGTAATACCTGATTTTTGATTAAGAAGAGCTTCACGAAAATCGCTGAGATTGTTCGCGTTGGGAGCCGTTAAGCCGACACCGGTAATGACAACTCGCGTTTTTGGGTTATGATGCATGGATTGTTTCCATTCAGCTTATTATTAAAAAATAACAATCACTTACCGAGATCTGATCGGACAGCTTCGGTTTCCACACTCAATTAAGATAAAACATTGAATTTAATGGCTACTTAACAGTCTTCATTCTGGATGTCAATAAAAAAGTTGAGGAAAGTCTCAATTTTCGTAAGAGACTGTTTTTTTGATGATTTCCATCATGATTTTGGCACAGGCGAGTGTATCGGAAAGGGCATCGTGGTGTTGTAAGTCAATGTTAAAGTTTCTGCATACAGCGGGCAAATTGGTAGGATAAAGATTGAAGACCTGCCGGGCAAGTCGCATCGTGCATTGAAAATGAATATCGGGCCTGATGATTTTATGTCTTGCGCAGCATGACCAAAGGACCTTGCTGTCAAAAACGGCGTTGTGTGCTACCGCAAAATCGATGCCTTCAAAAAAAGGCTTGATGGATTTCCAGTGTTGCTTAAAAGTCGGTTCGTCCTGAACATGCTTCCAGGTAATGCCGTGAATGTAGGTGAAGACAAAAGATTTGTACGGGGGGCGGATGAGCAAAGATTTTTGTTCAACAATTTTATTATCTTCGATGCGAACCAGACCGAGAGCGCAGGCGCTGTCCGGATAGTAATTTGCTGTTTCAAAATCGAGAGCGAGAAAATTCATAAAAAAATTAAAAAGGGGCGGCTGCCGGGCCCGCCCCTCCATAGAAATGTCTGGTTAAGCGAATTTATTTTTTTCCTTTTGCTTTCGGGGTTGCCGGTTTTGTTGATGGCTTGGGTGTTGTCGTCGCCTTTTCAGGGGCGTCTTTAATGACATCCAAGAGCTCAATTTCAAAAACCAGCGCTGCGCCACCGGGAATGAGGGGAGGCCTGCCCTGATCCCCGTAAGCTATATCCGAAGGACAAATCAGCTTTGCCTTGCCGCCGACTTTCATTTTCGCCACACCTTCCGTCCAGCAGGGAATGACCTGTCCCAGCGGGAATTGAGCCGGCTCGTCGCGCTTGAGGGAACTGTCAAATTCCTTGCCGTCAATTAAACTGCCGGTGTAGTGCACTTTAACGGTATCCGATGCTTTAGGCTGAGCGCCGGTTCCGATTTTGATCGGTTGATAAATAAGGCCCGAATCCATTTTCTGGGCGTCCTTTTCTTTCGCCGCGTTTTCCAGATAAGGCTTGGCCAGTTCTTTTTGTTTTTGTGTGGCGGCCTGCATTCTTGCCTTGGCAAATTCGCTGATATTTTTTGCGTAGGTTTCCGGCTCGACGGCCAGTTTTTGACCTTTGGCAACGTCGGTAATGCCCTGTTGGATAAATTCATATTCGTCCGCCGACAGGCTGAAAATTGACAGTTGTTTGGTCATCATCACGCCGATCGCGTAAAGCGTTTTCTGCTCATCTGTTTGAGGTTTGGCAGCCCATGCCGGAACAGCCAGTAACAAAATAATAAAACCAATGATAAATTTTCGCATAATGATCCTTTCTTAAATTTTTTGATGAAAATTTCGCTCACTATAAGAATCTCCGCCTGATGTGTCAAGGAATATTAACAGGCATGATGAATCATGAATATTTGTTTGACTTTTCATTCTCGCCCCATTAAGTTTTTATTCAGCTTGTATCGGAGTAAGGGCAGAAGAATGGGTTCAAAAAAACGTATTGTTATCACAGGAATGGGTACATTAAACGCGTTGGCCGGTAATGTGGCCGATTTCGCGACAGCCCTTCAAAAAGGCCAATGCGGCATTAAAGCCATTGATCTTTTTGACACGACGGGATTTCGCTCGCAGACCGGCGGCCAGATTAAAAACTTTGTCGCCGGCGATTATATCCCCTCGGATTTTTCCATCAAAAGAATGTCACGCGCGGACAAGCTTTCTCTGGCGGCGACCGTTCAGGCTCTGCGCGATGCCGGATTGTATCCGCTGCCCCATAAATTCAAAGAAGAAACAGGGATTGTCCTGGGTGGCGGCGCCGGCGGCCTTTTAGAAGCGGAACCATTTTACAGGGATTACTTAAACCGTGACGGCAGGAACGCGAAGTTCTCCACCTTATCTTCTTTATTTTGCGCTTCTTCCGCTGACCGGATTGCCTCCGCTCTTGGTTTGACCGGCCCGAAATCAACGTTCATGACCGCCTGTTCCGCCGGCGCTACAGCCATAGGCTGCGCGCGCGATTTAATCGTCAACGATGATGCCTCCATCATGATTACCGGAGGGGTGGAACCCATGAGCCGGCTGACTTATGCCGCTTTCAACGCGCTGAAATCTGTCGATCCCGAGACCTGCCGCCCCTTTGATAAGGAACGCGCCGGCCTTTCTCTCGGTGAGGCCGCGGCCATTCTTATTTTAGAATCCCTGGGTTCGGCTCTGCAACGAGGAGCAAAAATTTATGGAGAAATTCTCGGTTATGGCATTACCTGCGACTCTTATCACATGACGGCTCCTGATGAACAGGCATCCGGCGCCGTGCGTTCCATGCAGGCGGCGCTGCAAGACAGCGGCCTTTCCTCTGAACAGATTGATTATATTAACGCGCATGGAACTGCTACCCCCGTGAATGATGTTACGGAAACCCGGGCGATCAAGGTAGTATTCGGCAAGCGTGCTTATTCCATTCCCGTCAGCTCCACCAAATCCATGCACGCGCACACCCTGGGGGCATCCGGCGCGCTGGAGGCGGTTGTTTCCATTCTGGCTATACAACAGGGTTTTATTCCGCCAACCATCAATTATCGTCAAAGCGATCCTGCGTGCGATTTGGATTACGTCACCTCCGGTTCCAGAAGGGCCGATTTGCGCACCGTGCTGTCCAATTCTTTCGCCTTCGGCGGGAACAACACGACGTTGATTTTCGGTAAATATTCAGAAAAGGGTACTGCTCATGAATGATAGACGGCAAATCGATAATGCGCAGCGCGTGGTGGTGACCGGCACCGGCATGGTGACGCCCCTGGGGATCGGCAGGAAAGAATTCGGCCGGAGGCTTTTCGCGGGCGAGACCGGTATCGCGGAAATCAGTTCCTTCGATACGAGCAGGCTCTCGTCACATCTCGGCGCGGAAGTTACCGGTTTCCATCCGCGTGATTTTATTTCCGTCAAAAACATACGGCGAATGGACAGGATATCCCTGATGGCAGCCGCGTCGGCGCGTCTGGCCCTCGATGACGCCGGAATGCAAATCACCGATGCTAACCGTGACCGTGTCGGCATTGTTCTGGGAACGGCCTTCGGGGCGACGGACATTACCGCCCAGTTTCTGCAGACCCTTTTTAAAGAAGGTCCGTCCGCCGTCAATCCCATTCTGGTGCCGAATACGGTGATGAATGCCGCCGCCGGACACACGTCCATCGAACTGGGCTTTCGCGGCGTCAATACAACCGTAACGCATTTTGCGGTTTCCGCGGAAAACGCGATTGCTTATGCCGCGGCGGAAATCAGGCGTGGAACCGCGGATTTTATTTTTGCCGGCGGCGCGGACATTTTATCCGAATTTTATTACAAGGCACTGACCCGGTTTCGCGCGCTTTCGCCCCGGGGCGGTGGACAAGAATCCTGTCGTCCCTTCGATAAAGATCGCAACGGCACGGTAGCCGGAGAGGGTTGCGGAATCATTTGTCTGGAAAGCCTGCAATCGGCTTTAGCGCGGGGCCGTCAACCGTATTGTGAAATCAGAGGCGCGGGCATGGGATCTTCGCCCGCCAGACCCAATGTTTGGCCGCGAGAGTTCAAGGGCATTCAGCTGACCTTCCACCGCGCCCTGAAAAATGCGGAAATATCCATCCATGATGTTCAGGCCATTTTTGCGGCGGCTAACGGCGACAGGATTCTGGATAATACGGAAGCGGAAGCTTATTCGGAAATATTCGCGGATAAGAAGCCCTTTATCACGTCGATAAAGGGAGCATTGGGAGAGAGTTTTTCCGGCGGCGGCATCAGGGCCTGTGCCCTGGCCCTGGCCATGGAGAAAAAATCACTGCCTCCGACGGCCGGCCTGACAAGTCCCCTGAAGCCGCTGGCTTTTGTGACGGAAGAGAAAAAAGAAATAGAAATCCGTCATGCCGCTCTGGCGGGTGTTTCTTTCGGCGGAACTTATTGTTATTTGATTTTTGGCAGGTAAAGTCGGTTTGCTTTTTTTGAATCTCAATGGAAAAATGAATAGCGCTACTTATCGAACAAGTTCATTTTATTGATTTGCTGATTCCGATTCAGAAAATCTCTTGCCTCATTCATATCGGTAAACCATTCCCACGCCAGACCGGCATTTTTCATCGCCGTTGCGTAGTGAGCGTTTTCAGGAAGATCCACGATAGCGGATTTAATCTCATAAAGAATGGAGGGGTGATTTCTGACAAAACGATAAATCTCCCCAGGCTCTATACGTTGCTCCAGGCCGCGCACATCAAAGATGGCTTTATTCGCATTTTGCGTTGTCACAAGAGCATTCATTTCATTAAGCAGCGATACAAGATCACCCCCCGCTGCCTTACCGGTTAAAGTCATTTCCAGAATGGCGTCGTTCATTGCCGTTGAGATTTGATATTTTCCATTGTTGCCCATTGACAGGTTTCCTGTTTATCACTTTATGGTTTTGTTAACAAAATCCCGCGGGAGTCGTGTGTTGTACACAATAATATTTGTTACTAAACCGGAGGATTTGATACTCCACCGTCCCCTTCCCAGACGAAAACTCCCGCGGGATTTAACGTGAATGTTTATGACGGTCATAAAATTATTGTACAGAATCTATCCTATTTTTTCACAATTTGCAAGAAATTTTAATGGATGCTCAATAGGATATTGTGTATATAAAATACTTATTATTTGAGAGAGAGAATATGCGAGCGCAGATTGGTCTTGGACTTGACCAGTCCCAGTTTCTTCCTGATATTATTCCGATGCGTCATAATGGTATGTTCCGATGCGTTAAGTATTTTAGCAATATCTTTGGAACTTTTACCATTTCTGATCATATCGACAATATGAATTTCCTGGGGTGTCAGGTTTTTATAGGCGGATTGAAAGTCTCTCATAAAGGGAGACAGGACATCCTGAAGATTTTTTTCCAGAATGCTCATGTATTTTTTAATGCGGTCATCCGGATTTGCCTGTTTTATCTTTTTTACATAAGGCAAAACGAGTTCATTGATGTTGGTCTGCAGTTTTTCTTCAAAGTCTTTCTGATCAATATTGCGCTGATTCATCACAACGCGCAGAGCGATATTGGCGTCTTCCAGATTTTCAGCATGCTCCTTCAGTTCCCGTTCCATGATTTTCTTATCGGTAACATCCAAGGCGTTGCCGATCATGCAATCCGCCCCCCGATATTTTATTTTTCGTGAGCTGAACAAGTAGGTTCTCACGGTCCCGTCTTTGAAGACCACATCCGTTTCGGTCCGGTCTTCCCCTGCATTCCATAGCTTTTTCACGTCTTCTAATACCTTGTTTCGATTCGCTTCCGGGTGGAAATCCAACATCTCCATCCGGCTGATTTCTTCCGCCGAATAGCCGGTGGAGATTTCAAAGTTTTTATTCCAGCGAATCAATTTTTTATTTTGATCAATCAGGTAGAACCATCCCGGCAGACTGTCAATCAGCGAATTGCTTAAGTCCCTTTCCTCGATAAGAGTCTGTTCTGCTTCCTTTCTTGCGGTGATGTCTATCACGACCATCATGACGTAGCGTTCATCTGCTATCTGGATCAGTTCCGCGGATTGAAGACAAGTAAGTTTTTTACCGTTTTTTATAGAATGGGTAACTTCCCGATTTCTGTATCCACCATTGCTAAGGAGCAGTTGAACCATCTGATCACGATCCTGATTCGGCCATAATCCTAACTGCATGGCTGTCTTGCCGATGGCTTCTTCTCTGGAAAATCCGGATTTCTGGCAAAAGGAATCACTGACATCGAAGATGACGCCATCCCTCAGTCTCGAAACAACAAAGGTATTGGGCGACATGCGAAATATGGTGCGATAAGCCAACTCTGCTGGAAGATTTGTTTGCCCTATTTTCTGATCCGGCGAAAGATTTTCCAATTCTTTAATTCGGTTTTTCAGCGCTTTTATTTCTTCCAATAAATGATCGATGTTGATTTCTTCCATGATGACATCCCTGTTGTTGATTAATGGTAAACCAAGAGTTTTCCGGCTCCTGTGTGGCTGTTCAAGAATAAAATTTCTTCGTCTTATACAGGCAAGACCGGTAATTGTCAATGCGCGTTGTGGTTTGCCTCATTTCAATGCACGCGATTAAGATTCGGCTGTTTCGTGCCTGATAAAAACGTTTCTGACGGGATAGGCGAATTTAATTCCTCTTGCCAGGAAGGTTTTGAATATTTCCAGATTAATCTTCTCCTGAACGTTCATATAAATTTTATAATCACGATCTGTCACAAAGTACACGACTTCATATTTCAAGGAGGAATCGCCATACTCCTTGAAATGCACACGGTCAAAACGGACATTTTCTGTCTTTTCGACAATCTCACGGATGATGGTACTGACTTCCTGCAATTTTTCCGGAGGGGTCTGATAATCAATCCCGAAGCCGAACACAATTCGCCTTTCCGACATCCGTCTGTAATTGCGGATGCGGCTCTTCAACAGATCATTGTTGGCAAAGATCAGTTGTTCTCCGCTCAGGCTGCGAATCCGCGTGGTTTTCAGTCCGATGTACTCGACCGTTCCGGAAAGAGAATCGACCTCTATAAAGTCACCAATGACAAACGGCTTGTCCAGGATGATGGAAAGAGAGGCCAGCAAATCCCCCAGGATATTTTGAACGGCCAGCGCGACAGCGATGCCGCCGATGCCCAGGCCGGCCACCAGACCGGTGATGTTGACGCCCAGATTATCGAGCAGCAGCAGCAGCACAATAATCCAGAGTATAAACCGGGAGATGAATTTTAAAAATTTGATGGTGGTAATGCTGGAAGCGTCTTGGTCCTTTCTCTGATGAATGGTTTGATCAAACGCGAAGGAAATACCGGCGCCGGCCCATAATCCCGCCTGCAATATCAGCAATAGAATAATCACTTTTTGCAGGGGGCCGGCGATTGCCGGAATGATATCAATCATGCCGGAGGCGATATAGGCGGAAATGATCAGGAGGATAAAGGATTTTGTATTGCGGAGCATGCAGACAAAGAGATCGTCGATCTGATTCTCTGTCGCTGCTGCCATTTTGGAGAGTTTGCGGATGGCGATGCTCTGAGTAATTTTCAGAGCGGCGAAAACAAGAATGAAAATCACGGAAGCTGCCAGCCAGCTTTGCAGGGTGTTCCCCCAATAAACTTCCTGTAATAAATGCATCCGGACTCCTTTGGTTAAAATGCTCCCGGGCTACGGCTCGGGTTATATAAAACTAATCTCCTGCGTAAAAGCTGTGATGACATAGCAGCGTTCATTATTAGAATCGACATCCACTGGCACAAGGAAAAAGCCGGGGCGTCCGGCCTGGTAGCCGGTTGTCGTTCCCGCAAGCACTTCGCCATCCTTGAACACCACCTTGATCTTGCGGCCGGGCGGAGGACGGCTTGGATCAAACTCGTTGCGGGTGACGTGCTGGGGATCGCCTTCGAAATCCTTGACGAAAAATAACGCTTTCAAATCTTTCGTGAATACCTGGACAGGTTTTTCTCCGGCCGGGGCATGGGCTGCCGTCACATGAAAAATGTCTTTTCCCGGGGCAAAATCGGTTGTGGTGCCCTTGATCATGCTACCGTCGGTAAATCTGGCAACAACTTTGTTCATCCTGTCACCCTTGGTTAACTTTGCGCACCTGCGTCAATTTCCAGCATTACTTTCTGTCACCGTTAAAAAAATTCTCTTTACCTGAGCGTTGTGCACCGGGTTCATTTTTATTATTATAACATTATTATTTTATTGCAACGAAGAAAATCTCAGTGAACAAAATTTTCATGAGAGCTTTTTCACAAACGGCTCATGCTCCCTGACGGTTCATGAATAATTTTATTGGCGTAAATTTGAAAATGTTGTAAATAATGCTTTATTGCGTAAACTTTTAAATGATTGAAAGAAATTTTATGAATTTTACACTGATTTATCCGAAATGGGAAAAATTGGACCGGCAAACGCCTTTTATTCTGCCGCCGCACGGGCCGGTGGTTTTTGCCGCCGCTCTGCCCGATGATGTGCAGGTTGAATTTATCGACGAAAACATTCAGGAGATAGATTTCGATCGAACGGCGGATTTTGTCGGCATTTCCGTGATGCTGACGGCGCAGATCAAGCGCGGCTGGGAAATCGCCGCCAGATTACGCGCGAAAGGTGTCAAGGTTATTTTCGGCGGGATTGCCACCATGCTGCATGCTGAAGAAACCCAGCAACATGCCGACAGTGTTTTTCTGGGCGAAGCGGAAGGACGGATGGATCAGGTTTTTGATGATTTTCGCAAAGGCAAACTGCAAAAAGTTTATGACTACATGCGGGATTTGCCGCCGATTGAGTCTGTCGGAACGGCCTGTCGCGGCATTTTAAATCGCGAAGCATACAATTACCGCGGCGTGCAGATGGTCGATCTGGTGCACGCGTCCCGCGGCTGCCGCTTCAACTGTTATCCTTGCGCGGTACGCTTTCTGGGCGGCCGCAGTTTTCGCCCCCGTCCCATTGATAAAGTGCTTGAAGAAATGGCGGGCATCAACAACACCCGGCTTTTCATCGTGGATAATTCGCTCGCGCAGGATAAACAATGGGAAATCGATTTGTTTCGGGAAATGATTCCTTTGAAAAAGAAGTGGTGCTGTCATCCCATTGAAAACGACGATCAGGTTCTGGATCTGGCCGCCCAGGCGGGTGCGTGGTTTGTCTATCAGGCTATTTTCGATACCTCCGATTTCATTCGCGACCGCATCAAACGCTATCACGACTACGGCATTGCCGTGGAGGGAAGTATTCTGCTGGGGCTGGATTATCACACGGAGGATTACATTAAAAAACTGATTGATTTTCTCCTGAACGTCGATCTGGATATGGCGGAGTTTACGGTATTGACCCCATTTCCGCACACGAAGACTTTTGATGATTTGCATGACGCCAAAAGAATTTTTTCTTACGACTGGAATGATTATACCTGCGGAAAGGTCGTCTTTCAGCCGAAGGAGCTGACGCCGGAAAAACTTCAGGAGCTGTATTATTACGCCTGGGATAAATTCTACGAGGAAGAACCTCAGAATTATAAAATGTTTAAGTTGTTGAAAAAAGTCATGGATAAGGAAAAGGCGGACGGCACATACAAGCCGCGCGTCCGACGGACGGCAGACAGGGAAAGGAAGTTCGATGAAAAAAAACCATAACAAAACTTCTGTCGTTATCGACGGCAGTTTTGTCAGCTTTAACGATATGATCGCTGTGGCGCGCTACGGCGTACCCGTGCAGATCAGCAAATCTGCTAAATTCATCAAAATGATGAAGAGAACGCAAAAGGGGCTGATGGAATCGATGCGGCAGGGGATTCCTGTTTACGGCGTGACAACCGGTTACGGCAAATCATGCGGCAAACGCATGCCTCTGGAAATCGCGCTGAAAAATGGCGTCAACATTCTCGAATTTCACGGTTGCGGCACGGGCGAGCCTATTGGCATCGAAGAAACGCGTGCGGCCATGCTGTGCCGCATTATTTGTCTGGCGCGCGGGTATTCAGGGGTCTCGGTTAACCTGCTTCAGCAGCTGGCTGACTTTTTGAATCACGGCATAACGCCGGTGGTTCCCTGTGAAGGCTCGGTGGGCGCCTCCGGTGATCTGACGCCGATGTCCTACATCGGCGCCTGTCTGATGGGTCGGCGTGATGTCGTTTATCGGGGCAAAACCATGCCGGCAGCGAAGGCAATAAAACAAGCAGGACTTAAGCCTTACAAATACCTGCCTAAAGAACCGCTGGCGATGGTCAACGGCACAACCACCATGACGGGCATAGCTGTTTTAGCCGTGGAAAGAGCCTGGCGGATTTTATCGGCGGCGATTTGTGCGACGGCGCTCTCCATTCATGCCCTGAAAGGAAATGCTCAGCATTATCATCCGGTCATCTCGGAGGCCAAACCCTTCCCGGGGCAGACCTTTGTTGCGGCAAAAATCATCCATCTTTTAAAAGCCAAAGTGGCGGCGCACCAGTTGGAAGATGACGCGCTGGACACGTTGCAGGATCCTTATTCTCTGCGTTGCGCTCCACAGGTGGCGGGCGTTTTATACGACAGCCTGGAATGGATAAAAAAATGGGTGGAAATGGAAGCCAACAGCGCGAACGACAATCCTCTTTTTGATCCTGAAACCGGCGAGGTCCTGATGGGCGGGAATTTTTACGGCGGCCATATTGCTTTCGCGATGGACGGATTAAAAGCCGCGCTGGCGTCCGTTGCCGATATGTGCGACCGGCAGATTATGCTGCTGGTTAATCCGAATTTAAACCGCGGCCTGCCCGGCGATCTGGTCCGGAAATCCGCCGGAGAAAAGGGATTGCGTCACGGCTTTAAGGCCATGTCTATTTCCGCGTCAGCGCTGACGGCGGAGGCGCTGAAGGCCACCATGCCGGCGGCATCGTTTTCACGCTCCACCGAATCGCATAATCAGGATAAGGTCAGCATGGGAACCATTGCGGCGCGGGATGCCGAAAGAGTCTGCACGTTGACAGAACGCGTTGTGGCCATTCATTTGCTGGCGGCGGCCCAGGCCTGCGACATCAGAAACAATATTGAAACAAGACCGGCGCTGTCGAATCTCATGAAACGTATCCGTTCGGTTAGCGCCCCGGTTGTGGACGACCGGGCGATGGATAAAGACATCGCCAAAGTGTGCGCGGCCATTCAATACTCCGATTTCTTCAAATAAAACCATGAATGAAAAACAAAAAAGTTTTGAAGTAAAAATAAGCATTCCTTTTTTCGATCTTGATCCGATGCAGATCGTATGGCACGCCAACTACCTGAACTATTTTGAAGTGGCCCGCGCGGCACTTTTTGAAAGTCATGGCATTGATCTCTACAACTTTTTTACAACGCAACAGTTAATCTTCCCCATCATCAAAACGGCGACCAAGCATATCCTTCCCCTGCGTCACCGCGACGAGATCATCTGCAAGGCCACGCTGATCGACGCTCGCGTGAAAATCATTGTGGATTTTGAAATTCGTCGTGCCGATAACGGCAAGGTTTGCGCGCGTGGCCGTACGGAACAGGTGACGGTTAGAGTTCCCGAGATGGAAACCGTTTTCAGAGTTCCGCAGGAAATTCGCAACGCGTTCGGTTTCTAAAATGGAAGAGATTTTGAAGAAATCTTTTATCGCCGGTCTGGAGAGGCTTGTTGCCCGCGCGGATTTGCTTGATTCCATCAATGTCTTTCCCGTCGCCGACGGCGACACCGGCAGAAATCTCACAGTCAGTCTTTTCGCTCTGCGCGCTGTCGGCCAACCTGAACAAAACATTATCCACGAACTTTTAGTGTCGGCGCGCGGCAATTCCGGCAATATCGCCTCGCAGTTTTTTTCCGCTTTTTGCAGGGCTGAAAATGTTTCGCAACTGGGAGACCGCGCCAAAGAGGGCGCGAAGAAAGCCTGGCTGGCGGTAAGCAATCCCCGGACGGGCACGATGCTGAGTGTCTTTGACGCTTTGGCCCATTCTTTGACAGGGGAAACAAAATCTGACCAACCAACGGTGAACGCAATCATTGCTTCTCTGGAAAAGGCCGTCCACGAAACCCATGAACAACTGCCAAGATTGAAGGAAGCCGGGGTGGTGGATGCCGGCGCTCTGGGGATCTATATTTTTTTTGAGGGTTTTTTCTACACGCTTGCGGGGATTCCGGATAATTGCCGCCCCGTAACGGAAACGTTCAAAGACCGGCTCAAGATATCATCTTCGTTTCAGGAAAACGAGGAATCCGGCTATTGCGTTGACTTTGTTGTCAAGGCCCCGCGTTACTCGCCTGACGAAATCAAGATCATCACCAGCGTCCAGGACGAAGTCATTATCATTCCCGAAGGTGATTTTTACAAAATACATCTTCACACGCGGGATAAGGAAAAGGTTCGCGAACAGATGACCGGCCTGGGAAACGTCGTGACCTGGGAAGATGATAATCTCGCCTCTCAGATTACCCGATTCATGCAATTCAAAGACGGTCAAACGTTTCATATCCTGACCGATGCCGCCGGATCGCTGACCCATCAGGACGCCAGACAATACGGCTTCACGCTTTTAAACAGTTATCTGACGGTCGGCGATAAATCTCTGCCCGAAACTTTTTTTCATCCCGAGGAACTCTACAACGCGATGAAAAAAGGCGTGAAGGTTTCCACCTCACAGGCTTCCGTTTATGAACGGCATCAATTTTATGAAAGCGCGCTGGAGCGTTTTGAAAAGGTTCTGTATCTGTGTGTCGGTTCTGTTTATACCGGCAACTTTCAGGCGGCACAGCAATGGATGAAAGAACACAACAAACAGGACAGTTTTCTGATCATGGATACCGGCGCGGCATCGGGAAGACTCGGAACCATCGCGCTGGCGACCGCCCGCTATCTGGCTGAAACGAAAGACATGAAAAAGACCGTCGTCTTTGCCCGGAAAGCTGTGCAGGAATGCGAGGAATATGTGTTCCTTGATAAACTGCAATACCTGGCCGAAGGCGGACGTCTTTCCAAGACAAGCGCCCTGTTTGGTGACATGCTGAACGTGAAACCGATCATCTCGCCGCTGCCCGAAGGCGCAAAAAAAGTCGGCTCGGCTAAAAATCAGGAAGACCAGATGAAGTTCGCTCTGAGAAAACTGGACGTCGCCATTAAAGACGATTCGCGCGCTCTCATCATGCTGGAATATTCTGACAACAAAAATTGGGTGGAAGGTACGATGAAGAAAAAGCTGGACGAATTATATCCGAATGCTGAAATTATTCTTCAGCCCCTGTCGCTGACGTCCGGCGCGCATATGGGGCCGGGGACGTGGGGGATAGCCTTCCTGCCTGAAACTAAATAAATTTAAATGGTAAACAGGATTTGAGCCGATCAAAAAATAAAAAAAACTTTGCTTTTGTCATTCCTGTTTACAATCATGCCGGGACGGTGGCGCGGGTGATTAAAGACGCCCAGAAGTTCGGCTATCCTGTCTTTGTGGTTGATGACGGCTCAACTGAAAATATCCATGACCAGATAAAAGAAATCAAAGGCATTCAAATCCTGCGGCATGAGAAAAACCAGGGGAAGGGCGCGGCGATTCTGACGGGTTTTGCCGCCGCTTCTGCTGTTGCAGACTGGGCAATCACGATTGACGCCGACGGCCAGCACTATCCGGAAGATGCAAAAAATCTTATCAAAGCCATACCGGAAAATTCGCGGCCGATTGTTGTCGGTGCCAGAGAAGGCATGGTTGGCAAACATGTTCCCTGGACAAGCAGTTTTGGCAGAAAGTTTTCCAACTTCTGGGTACGGACTTCCGGCGGCCCGGCTATTTCGGATTCCCAAAGCGGATTCCGCGTTTATCCTCTGCCCGAGGCGCTTAACTTAAAAACAAAGGCGCGGCGCTTTCAGTTTGAGGTGGAAATTCTGGTACAGGCCAAAAGAAAAGGCGTGCCGGTTATGGAAGCGCCCATTCGCGTTCATTACAATCCGGAGGGAGGAAGAATTTCTCACTTTCGCCCTTTTGTGGATTTCCTGCGCAACTCCTCAACCTTCACCCGTTTGATTTTCACCCGGATATTTCCATCGCGACAATAGCTTCCAAGGTCCGTTAATCTTCCCGTCATCTTTTTCCATTCCGGCTTTTTGTCTTGCCAGCATCCGTAAAATATGTTTTAAAAATAAACTTCAAATATGGGTAAATAAAAGATTTTACAGGTATTAATGTCTTTATTTCGTAAATACAAAATAAACTGGCCCATCATTTTTATCGTTGCCGCAATGGTTGCGGGACTTTCTTTCTGGGAATCAAAAAATCTGAAAATCGAAACCGATATTCTGGAATCCATGCCGCACAAGGATCCGGTGCTGGCTGACGCGTGCCTGATTGTCAAACATCTGCCTGTTCAGGACAAGGTATTCATCAACCTGGAGCAGACCTTGCCTGATCGAGACCAACTGATCAGCACGGCAGTTGCTCTTTCAGATAAGCTCAGTCAAAGCGGACTTTTCACCAAAGTCGGCATTGGAGATGACGCCAAAAATTTTCCGGAACTCATGGCGCACGTTAACGACAACCTGCCCGCGCTCTTAAGCGCCGACGATCTGGAAAAGAAAATTGCGCCATTGTTGACGCCGGACAAAATAAAGGACGCCTTGGCGCAAAACCGGCAGGGTCTGGAACAGCTCGAAGGAATCGGCCGCGGCGAAATGATCGCCAAAGACCCACTGGGATTTTCCGCCGTCATTCTGAAACAAATGTCCGCCCTGCTTCCCGCCAACAAGGCGCAGTTTTATCAGGGGCAGTTGATTTCAGCGGACGGCAAAAACGCGCTGATCATTGCCAAAGTCAAGGGTTCCGGAACAGACACGGCAGTGGCCGCAAAGATCGAAAAACTTCTGGAAGATTGCCAAAAAGATCTGGCGGCAAACGGCAATCATTATCAGTTGACTTCCACAGGCGCTTATCGTGTGGCCCTGGATAACGAAACCACCGCCAAGAGCGACATGCAGATGGCCGTGACCTTCACAACGCTGGGCATCGCTCTTTTGCTCATCGTTGCGTTTCCCCGTCCGCTCATCGGCCTGCTGGCGCTGCTCCCTTCAACCGTGGGCGCGATAGCCGCTCTGTTTGTCTGTTCCTTTTTCTTCAAATCCATGTCAATCATCGCCGTCGGTTTCGGCAGCGCCATCATGGCCTTTACCGTTGATCTGGGTATCGCGTACCTGCTTTTTCTGGATCAGCCGCATACCACCTATGGGAAGAATGTGGCGCGGGAAGTCTGGTCGGCGGAGTTTCTGGCCGTCCTGACCACGGTCGGTTCTTTTCTGCTGCTGCTCATCAGCGATTTTAAAATTCTGGCGCAAATCGGTGTCTTTTCCGCCCTCGGCGTCGCCTTCGCTTTGCTGTTTGTCCATCTTGTTTTTCCAAAGATATTCCCGGCCATGCCGCCGGCGACAAAACCGGGCAACCCCCTGCTGCTCAACGCCGTCAAAATAATTGCCGCTCCCGCCAAATGGAAATTGATTGCCGCGGTGATCTTCGGCCTGACGATGCTCTTTTTTGCCAAGCCGGTTTTCAATGTGGATATGAATTCGATGAATTCCATGAGCAAAGCCACCATGAATGCCGACAGAAAAATGCAGGAGGTATGGGGCAATCTCTCCGGCCGGTGCTATGTTTTTCTGGAAGCATCCGATGAGAAGCAACTCCGGAAAAAAAATGATCAACTGGTCGGCTGGCTGGCCGGAGATGTGCGGGATGAAAAATTAGCATCTCCTTTTCTGCCGACAGTTCTGTTTCCTGCACAGGAGACCGCTCAAAAGAACCTCGCGGCCTGGCGCGCGTTCTGGCATAAAGAGCGCATAGCGGCTTTGAAGCGTGATTTAAACACGGCGGCTCGCGAAAACGGTTTTGCGCCAAACGCTTTTGAGCCGTTCTGGAAAATCATTTATCGGGAAAATACCGGCACGTTCGAAATACCGGAAAAATATTATGATATGCTCGGTATTGCCCAGGATGCCGCCGGATACACGCAATTAAGTCTCCTTGCCGCCGGGAAAAATTACAACGCGGAAGATTTTTTCGAAAGGATTTCCCGAAGCGGTCTGGCCAAAATATTCGACGCCGATTTGTTCAACAAGCGGCTGGGCGATTTTCTGAAAAATCTTTTTTTGGAAATCGCCTTGATCATCAGCATCGGTGTGGTACTGATTACTTTCTTATATTTTCTGGACTGGCAGTTAACGCTCGCCGTTCTGGCGCCGATCGTCTTCGCGCTTTTCGCTACGCTGGGCACCATGAAAATCATAGGCCATCCGCTGGATATTCCCGGCATCATGCTCTGGATCATCATCATGGGCATGGGGGATGATTATGCGGTTTATTATATTTGCCATTACCAGCGTCACTTCGATGAAAAAAGTCCGGCCATGCACACCATCAAACTGGCGATATTCCTGGCGGCGCTGACCACCTTGATCGGCTTCGGTGTCCTGGCGCTGGCCGACCACGCGCTCTTGAAGAGCATCGGTGTGGTTTCTTCTTTAGGCATCACGTATTCGCTGATCGGCGTCTTTTTTATCCTACCGGTGCTGATGGAAAAAATATTTGCGCCGGTTCAATATCCGACGGGGGATTTTGTCATCGGCTCGCCGGAACATTTAAAGAGGACTGTTTTACGCTACCGTCATCTGCCCGCGTATCCTCGCATTTTCGCCCGGATGAAAATGATGATAGACCCGATGTTCAAGGAACTGGACAAGTATGTAAAAAATCCGCGACGGATTATTGACATCGGCTGCGGCTTTGGCGTTCCCGCCACGTGGCTTTTGGAAATTTATCCGCATGCTCAGGTGTTCGGCATTGAACCCGATGAAGAACGGGTTCTGATTGCTTCGCGCGTCATCGGCAACCGCGGAACAGTGGAAGTTGGACGCGCACCCGATCTGCCTCAAGTCGAAGGAGACGTTGATTACGTCCTCATGCTGGACATGCTGCATCTGATTGACGACAAAGAAGTGCAGATTGTCTTTCAACGGATTTACGAAAAACTATCGGTGGGCGGGACATTGCTTGTCCGGGCAACCATTCCTTCGGATAAGACAAATCCATGGAAGCGCTGGATAGAAACCACCCGATTAAAAATTACGCGCATGCCGAACAGATTCCGCTCCGAACAGGAAATTGTCAATTTCATGAAAAGAGCAAAATTTAATGTCCAAGTCTTTTCTTCAGATTTCAAAGGAACTGAAGAAAAGTGGTTTGTAGGAAAGAAGACTTAGCGCCAGCGAAGCCCGGCTTATGCCGGGGAAAGTGGTTTGTGGGAAAGAAGTAAAAGAATAGTTGATAAATTGACTGAATTATATATAATACGGTCATCATAATGACCGAGGCATCAAAAATGTATATTGTTCAAAAGCAGTTAGAAAATCTAAAAAAACTGGCAATGCCTGGGAAAGTGGTTGTGATTTACGGCGCCAGACGTACGGGGAAAACTACTTTACTCAAAGAGTTTCTCAAAGATGAGACTGAATCGCACGTATTGGTTAATGGTGAAGATATAACGGTCCGTTCTCATTTATCGAGCCAGTCCGTAGAAAAACTGGTGGCGTTTGTCGGAGATGCGCAGCTTCTTGTGATTGACGAAGCGCAAAAAATTCCCCAGATCGGGCTCAATCTCAAACTGATTGTTGATCATATGCCGGAAATTCGCATCATTGTGACGGGTTCTTCATCCTTTGATCTGGCGCGCTCCACGGGAGAGCCGCTGACAGGCAGAAAATACACGCTCAAACTTTTTCCGCTGGCACAGATGGAAATCGGGCAAATCGAAAAAATACATCAGACAGAAGCCAATCTGGAGAATCGTCTGATTTACGGCTCTTATCCGGAAGTCGTTTTGATGAAGGATAATAAAGGCAGAGAGAAGTATCTTAAAGAAATCGTGTCATCTTATTTGTATAAAGACATTCTGGAACTGGACGGCATCAGGTATTCGGCCAAGATCATTCGCCTGCTACAGCTTCTTGCGTTTCAGATCGGGAAGGAAGTTTCCTTAAGCGAGTTGGGAACCTCTCTATCCATGAGTAAGAATACGGTGGAGCGCTATCTGGACCTTCTGGAAAAAGCTTTCGTTCTGCAAAAATTGACCGGCTTCAGCCGCAACCTGCGCAATGAAATCACTAAAAATTGCCGTTACTATTTTCTGGATAATGGTGTGCGCAACGCCTTGATCAATAATTTCAACCTGCTGGAGCAACGCAACGATACGGGCGAATTGTGGGAAAATTATTTGATCATGGAAAGATTAAAAAAACAGGAATATCTGGAAGCGCAGGCGAATAACTATTTCTGGCGGACTTATACGAAACAGGAAATTGATTTTGTCGAAGAGCGGGAAGGCCGTTTATTCGGCTACGAGATCAAATGGGGCAAGGCCAAACCAAAGCCGCCCAAACAATGGCAATCCGCCTATCCCGAATCATCCTTCGAACTGATTAACCGGCAGAATTATCTTAAGTTTATTAGTTAATGCAAAATGAAGCACTTAAGGCTAAAACAAAACGGACTCAAAAAACATTACCGGAGGTCTGGAACTTAAATGCCCCAACTCGAACACATCGAAGCAATTGAAAAACGGCTCTGGACGGCGGCCGATACCCTGCGGGCCAATTCCAATTACGCCAGCAACGAATACTTTCTGCCCGTTATGGGGCTGGTCTTTCTGCGCCACGCTTACAGCCGCTATCTTGCAGTCAAAGACGATATCGAAGCAAACCTGCCTAAACGAGGCGGCAAGACAAGACCGCTGACCAAGGAAGACTTCTCGCAAAAGAGCGCCATCTTTCTCCAGCCCAAAGCGCAGTTTGATTTTCTGGTCGCTCTCACAGACAGCGATGACCGGGCCAAGGCCATCATTGAGGCGATGGAATCCATTGAGGCCGATTACGAAAACCTGCGCGGCGTTCTGCCCAAGGCTGAATATCAGGAACTCGACAACGACGTTCTCGGACAACTTTTGCGCACCCTCAACCCCGAAGAACTCAAGCGTGTTTCAGGCGACGTGTTCGGACGCATCTACGAATATTTCCTCACCCAGTTTGCCGACCAGAAAGCCCACGACGGAGGCGAATTCTTCACGCCCGTTTCGCTGGTCTCGCTCATCGCCAATGTGCTGGAACCCCAAGGCGGCATCGTGCTTGATCCGGCCTGCGGTTCCGGCGGCATGTTCGTTCAGAGCGCCCGCTTTGTCGAACGCCGTCATCAAAACCCGGTGGACAGGCTCACCTTCTTCGGATTGGAAAAAAACGCCACGACCATCCGCCTGGCCAAGATGAATCTCGCCGTGCATGGTCTGGAAGGCAACATTCAGAAGGCCATCACCTATTATGAAGACCCGCATGAACTGCTGGGGAAGGCCGACTTTGTCATGGCCAATCCGCCGTTTAACGTGGATGAGATTGACGCCGACAAGGTCAAAAGCGACCCTAGGCTGCCCTTCGGTCTGCCGGGCGTTAACAAGAAAGACAAGGTCCAAAACGGCAACTATGTCTGGATCAGCTATTTTTACAGCTATCTCAACAAGCATGGCCGGGCGGGCTTTGTCATGTCCTCTCAGGCGTCCAGCGCCGGGCGCGATGAAGCCAAAGTCCGCCGGAAGCTCATCGAAAGCGGCGATGTGGATGTCATGATCGCCATCCGCTCCAACTTCTTCTACACCCGCACCGTCCCCTGCGAGCTGTGGTTTCTCAACCGCGCCAAACCCGCAGCGCACAAAGACAAGGTGCTGATGATCGACGCGCGCAACGTTTATCGCAAGGTCACCCGCAAGATTTATGACTTTTCCCCGGAGCAGGAGCAAAATCTTCTGGCCATCGTCTGGCTTTACCGGGGCTGCACTGAAAAATTTCTGGAACGGGTCGCCGGTTACTGCCGTCAGACACTTTCCGAGGCAAAGGTCTGCTTTGCCGGTAAGGATGACACAGGCGAGACCGTCGAACCGATCCCGTCTTTTATCAAAGCAAGTGATGCGCTGCGTGAAACGCTCCAGCCGTTTCTGAAAACACTTGCCAAAGACGGACCGCACGCCGAGACGCTCAAGGAATTAAACGAAACAAACACCGCTTTCAAAACCGATGTCGAATCTTTCCAGAAGATGCAAGCCTCAGAGCAGGAGCTTTGGAAAAAGCAAAAGGCGACCAACGGCGAACTTAAAAAAGCGGTGGAACGACTTGCGCCGCTGGCCGAGGCCAGCCGTGACCTCATCAAACAGGCCGATCTGCTCTTTAAACTCATGTCCCGGCTTATTGAAATCTGCGAAAACGATTGCAACGCCAAAGAAAGCGAGCACTGGCCGGGACGCGACATCACCCGCAACCGCAAAACTGCCGATGAAGCGCGGCAGATTGCCGTCGAGCAGCTCAAGCAGGTGCGCTATTTCTGGAAGCAGGCCCACTGGCTGACCGAGCGGTTTCCGGAGGCGATACTCCGCGATGTCGAAGGTCTGGTGAAACTCGTCACCCGCGCCGAGATCGAAGCCAACGATTGGTCGCTCACTCCCGGCCGCTACGTCGGCGTCGCTCCCGAAGAAATAGATGAAGAATTCGATTTTGAGGAAACCCTGCGGGAAATCCACGTGGAGCTCGAAGACCTCAACGCCGAAGCGGCAAAGCTCGCCGCGACGATCAAAAAGAATTTTGAGGAGCTGGGGGTATGAAAAACTTTCCTTTGATAGATTTCGAACATGCTCCCTTTTCTATCATTGATGGTGATAGAGGAAAGAACTATCCAAAGGAAAATGAGTTTTCAACCGAAGATTTTTGTTTGTTTCTAAATGCTAGTAACGTAACGCAGCATGGTTTTGAGTTCTCAAAATGTCAGTTTATTTCAGAGCAAAAAGATTTCGTGCTTAGAAAAGGTAAATTGCTACGTGACGATGTCATCCTGACAACAGGCACAATCGGCAATGTAGCTCATTACAACGATTCTATTCCCTATGACCACGTACGCATCAACTCCGGAATGGTAATTCTACGTTGCAAAGAAGATCAGCTTATGCCTCAATATCTTTATTATTTTTTGAGATCGCCTTCTTTTCACGGACAAGTCAATTCTTTAAGAAGTGGCGTTGCGCAACCACAGCTCCCCATCCGTGACATGAAAAAGATTAAAATGCCGCTATTAAATATTTCAATGCAGAAAAACATCGCATCCATCCTCTCCGCCTATGACGACCTGATTGAGAACAACCGGCGGCGGATTCAGCTTTTGGAGCAGGCGGCGCGGCTTTTGTACAAGGAATGGTTCGTCCACCTCCGCTTCCCCGGCCACGAACACACCAAAATCATCAACGGCATCCCGGAGGGATGGGCGAAGAAAAGACTATGTGAGCTTGCAGACATCACTATGGGGCAAAGTCCTAAATCAATTTTTTATAATACAGATGGTGTTGGTTTGCCTTTTCACCAAGGCGTAACAAACTTCGGAGTTAGATTCCCAACACATGAAGTATATTGTACGGTACAGAATAGAATTGCTGAAGCTGGTGATATACTATTCAGTGTTCGTGCACCTGTGGGCAGGATTAACTTGACCCTTGATAAGATAGTATTAGGTAGAGGCTTGGCAGCTATTCGTTCAAATTGTGGCCAGCAGAACTTCCTTTTCTATGCATTGAAAAGTTACTTCTTTAAAGAAGACATGATGGGCGGCGGTGCAATATTTGCGGCCATTACCAAAGATGACCTTCATAATGTTGTACTATTGCTGCCACAGGATTATCTTGTCAGAATGTTCATGGATAATGTTATTCCTATTGATATGCAGATTTCAACGTTACATCAAGTTACAGAAAGACTTACCCAAGCCCGCGACCTCCTCCTTCCGCGCCTGATGAATGGAGAGATTGCCGTATGACCGTCTATACCGAAGACACACTCGTCCAGCAGACGACTGCCGAATACCTCGAGCAAAAACTCGGCTGGCAATCCGTCTATGCCTATAACAACGAGGACTTCGGGCCGAATAGTCTTTTGGGCAGGTCATCAGACCGCGAGGTGGTGCTCACAAGACCGCTGCGCCGGAAACTGACGGAACTCAATCCCGGACTGCCGGATGAAGCTTACGACGACGCGGTGCGGCAGATGGTGGCGACGACGGCCATGCAGTCGCTGATTGCCACCAACCGTGATAAATACAATCTCCTCCGCGACGGCGTGCAGGTCTCCTTCCGCAACGACAAGGGCGATCGGGTCAAGGAACGCCTGCGTGTGCTGGACTTTACTAATCCTGATAAAAACGACTTCCTCTGCGTGCGGGAACTTTGGGTGCGGGGCGATCTCTACCGCCGCCGCGCCGATATTGTGGGATTCGTCAATGGGCTCCCGCTTTTGTTCATGGAACTAAAAACCGTTGGCAGGGACATCCGCGTCGCCTATGATAATAATTTCAAGGACTACAAAGACACCGTGCCGCATCTTTTCCATCACAACGCCATCGTAGCGCTGGCCAACGGCGTGGAGGCGAAAATCGGGTCGGTGACCAGCCGCTTCGAACATTTTCACGAATGGAAACGTCTGGCCGAGGATGAGCCGGGCGTGGTGGATATGGAAACGCTGCTCAAAGGCATTTGCGACAAGACAAATTTCATAGATATTGTGGAAAACTTCATTCTCTTTGACGATTCGACCGGTGATACCAAAAAAATTCTGGCCCGCAATCATCAGTTCCTCGGCGTGAACCGCGCCATTGACGCGGTGCGCGACCGCAAGAACCGGGACGGTAAACTGGGTGTTTTCTGGCACACCCAGGGGGCGGGCAAGAGCTACTCGATGGTTTTGTTTACCCGGAAAATCCACCGCAGGCTGGGCGGGAATTTCACCTTTCTGGTGCTGACCGACCGCGATGATCTGGATACGCAGATTTACAAGACCTTTGCCGGGTGCGGCGTTGTGGATAACGACCGCGACCCCTGCCGGGCGACAAGTGGCGATGATTTAAACAAACTTCTGACCCTGCAAAAGACGCACATCTTTTCTTTGATTCACAAATTCAACAAGGATGAGGAACCCACCCAGCCATATTCGGAACGCGACGACATTATCGTCATTACGGACGAGGCGCATCGCACGCAGTATGGCACGCTGGCGCTGAACATGCGCAACGCCCTGCCGAATGCTTCTTATATCGGATTCACCGGCACGCCGCTTTTCACTGATGACGAGATCACACGGCGGGTATTCGGCGCATATGTTTCGACGTATGATTTTAAGCGTGCGGTGGATGACAAGGCCACTGTGCCGCTCTATTACGACGCCCGTGGCGACAAGCTGGGCCTGTCGGTGGGTGATCTCAACGAACGCATTGCCGCAAAACTGGAGGAGCTGGAAACCAGCGACATTGATGTGGCCCAGCGCCTTGAACAGGAGCTCAAGCGCGACTATCACATCATCACCGCCGACAAACGGCTGGATCAGGTGGCGCGAGACTTCGTGGATAACTATTCCAAGGTATGGGAAACCGGCAAAGCCATGCTGGTGTGTATTGATAAAATCACCTGCGTGAAGATGTATAACTTGATTGCCAGGTACTGGGATGAACGGTTTACCGCGCTGACGGCTGAACTGCCGGCCATAAAAGACGAACAGGAAGAGCAGTATCGCAAGCGGCAGATTGCCTGGATGCGCGAAACCCGAATGGCGGTGGTGGTAAGCGAGGAGCAGGGCGAGGTGGACAAGTTCCGCAAGTGGGGTCTGGACATCACGCCGCATCGCCGCCTGATCAAAGACGGCATGGACCTGCCCGAAGCCATGCGGCTAAAACCGCAGTTTCGCAACATGCAGCGGATGGCGGTGGACGACGCCTTCAAGGAAGCAGAGCATCCGTTTCGCATCGCCATTGTCTGCGCTATGTGGCTGACGGGCTTCGATGTGCCGTCGCTCTCGACGCTTTATCTGGACAAGCCGCTCAAGGCGCACACGCTGATGCAGGCCATCGCCCGCGCCAACCGCGTGAACGAGGGTAAGAACAACGGCATGATTGTGGATTATTGCGGGATTCTCAAACATCTGCGCAAGGCGCTGGCAACCTTTGCCGGAACGAGCGACTCGGGACGTCCGGGAGAAGGCGGCGAAGAAGAACCAGCCAAACCGGAAGAAGAACTGCTGGCCGACCTGACACAAGCCATCTCATTTGTAAAAAGTTTTCTGACCGAGCGCAGCGCATCGCTGGACAACATCATCAAAAAGAAAGGCTTTGAACGAAACGCCGCCATTGCCGCAGCCAAGGAAGCGGCCAATGAGAATGACGAAACACGGAAACGATTCGAAGTGATGTGCCGCGCGGTCTTTTCGAAATTCAAGGCCTGCCTGACGGTGACGGGTGTCAATGATTGTCGCCGGGATTACGAAGCGATTAATGCCGTTTATAATAGTCTCCAGCAAGATCGCGAGCAGGCGGACATCAGCGATATTATCAGGCAGTTGCATCAGGTGGTGGATGACGCCATTGAAACGCGGCGCGAAGGGGTTGCTGAAAATGCACCCTATGACATCAGCAAGATTGACTTTGACCGGCTGCGGCGGGAATTTGAGCGGAGTGCAACCAAGCGCACAACCGTTCAGAACCTCAAGACCGCCATCGAAATAAGGCTTCAGCGGCTGCTTGAGCGCAATCCCCTGCGCACGGATTTTCAGCGGCATTATGAGCAGATTGTGGCCGAATACAATCGTGAAAAAGACAGAGTCACCATTGAGCAGACCTTCGAGGCGCTCATGAGGTTTATTGACGAAATGACGGAAGAAGAAATCCGCGCATTCCGAGAAGGACTGGATGAGGAGACGCTGGCGGTTTTTGACCTCCTGAAAAAACCGGATTTATCGGCTGGAGAAATTAAGAAGGTTAAAGCGGTTGCGGTGGATTTGCTCAAAACGCTCAAAGAAGAAAAGCTGCGTATCACCCGCTGGCAGGATAAGGAAGCAACGCGCGACGCCGTCCGGCAGGCCATTTTGGATTTCCTGTGGAACGATTCCACCGGTCTACCGGTAGATAAATACACGGAAGGTGACGTTCAGGTAAAAGCGGATGAGGTCTATCGCCATGTGTATCGCGTCTATCCAACACTCCCGTCGCCTTTTTATCAACAGGCTGCGGCATAAATAAAATGAAAAAAATACCTTATAAAATATTGCTCTTTTTCACCCACAAACTGGGGCTGTGGTTTTTCCGGATTTTTTCCTGGTTTGTGGCGACGGGTTACTTTTTTCTTTTCCCGGTGCGTGTTGCCAACAGTTTTGAGTTCTACCGCACGCTGTTTCCCCAGCATTGGTTTTTTTATCATCTCTGGTGCGCGTGGCGTCAGTATCATAAATTCACCGATGTCTATATCCACCGCTTCATCCGCTTCGACGAAAACGATATCGAATATATCAAGGAAGGCTGGGAATATCTGGAAGAGGCGGTGCAGAAAAAGACAGGGGCAATTCTGCTGATGTCGCACATCGGCAACTGGGAGCTGGCCGCGCGGACGCTCAATAAAAAAGGCCTGCCGATCATGCTTTATCTGGGCGCCAAACACAAAGAACAGATCGAACATATTCAGAAACAGATTCTGGCACAAAGCGGCGTCCGGGTAGTGGTAACCACGGAGGATGAAAAATCTCCCTTCGCCTTGATTGAAGGAATTAATTTCCTACGCGAAGGCGGCATTGTCTCCATGACCGGCGACCGCGTGTGGGGTGAGCAGACTTTTGTCACTGTGGATTTTTTAGGTCATGAAGTTCATCTGCCCGACACGCCGCATCTGTTTGCTCTGATGACCGGCGCGCCGCTCATGACTTTTTTTGTGTATCAGGAAAAAATCGGCAAATATCACATCAAGGTTTCGCCGGGCAGAAAGGTTATAGCCGCCACGCGAGCGGATAGAAAAAAGGCGGTGCAGGAATCAGCGCAGGCTTACGCGAACGATCTTGCGGGATTTGCCCGCCAGCATCCCTTCGAATGGCATCATTTCGAGCCGTTTTTAGGTAGAAAAATTTACATAAAATCAAATGATTGACAAGCTCTCAAAGATGATTTAATTACAATCACAAATATGCTTAATCCTGTATTTCAGGAACGGAGGAACCAATTTTTTGGGGCGTATCGCTTGAGCGTAGGGTAACCTTTTCGGCCCGAGCCCTTCAGCTAACTTCGTAGGCTTCGATGAGGAGAACCAACCGGAGGCGTCCGGGATGATTATTCTCCCCTGGACAAACTTCGGAGGTTTTTTATGTCATTATCAAAGTCTGAAAGTGAATCATCCGGTGAATCCAAAGGGGAATTTCCAATCCCCTGGCTCAATAAAAAAATCATTTTTCTGGCCATCGCGTCTATCGGCGTTGTTTTTGGCGATATTGGAACCAGCCCTCTGTATGCCATCAAAGCGTGCTTTCACGGCAAACATGCCATTGTTCCCAGCACGATAAATATCCTGGGCGTTCTTTCCCTCATCTTCTGGTCGATCACTGTTGTTGTTAGCATCAAGTATTTAACATTTATCCTTCGGGCCGATAATCGCGGTGAGGGCGGCATCTTTGCCCTGGTCAGTCTTTTGAATACGACTGACAAAAGTCTGTCCCGGCTTATTCAAGCGGTTCTTTTGTTTGCCGGAATTCTGGGCGCTGGGCTTCTTTATGGAGACGGCGTAATCACGCCAGCCATATCGGTTCTTTCCGCGATTGAAGGATTGGAGGTCGCCACCAAAGCGGCAACACCTTTCATCCTGCCGTTGACATGCGTTGTGCTGATTATGCTGTTTTCCTTTCAGCGAAAGGGCACAGCCCATATCGGGAAATTATTCGCTCCTGTCATGACGTTCTGGTTTGTGTCTATCGGGATTTTCGGCATCATCCAGATTATGCGCGCACCTGCCGTGTTGGTTGCTTTTAATCCGGTCTATGCTTTTACGTTTTTTATGAATAACGGTATTCACGGCATTGTTGTGCTCGGATCCGTTGTGCTTTGCATTACCGGTTGCGAAGCCCTCTATGCCGATCTGGGACATTTCGGCAGAAATGCCATTCGTCTATCCTGGTTTTCATTTGTTTTTCCCGCACTGCTGTGCAATTATTTCGGGCAGGGGGCCCTGCTGCTCGCGCACCCCGAAATGAATGTCAATCCTTTTTATAATATTGTGCCGGACGTATTGCTGTATCCCATGATCGGACTTTCGACGGTTGCCACCATCATCGCATCTCAGGCGCTGATATCCGGGGCCTTTTCTCTGACGCAACAGGCCGTGCAACTGGGCTTGTGTCCGCGGGTCCGGATTGTTCACACATCAAGCGAGATGCAGGGGCAGATTTACATTCCGTTTGTCAATTATACCCTGATGATTGCCTGTATCATGGTGGTCATTGGTTTCCAACGATCAGAAGCACTGGCCGGTGCCTATGGCATTGCCGTCACCGGAACCATGATCATCACATCCGTTCTCTATTTTCTTGTTTTAAGCCATTATCGACGGTGGTCTCTGTGGAAAGTTGTCCCCCTGGTCGGAGTATTCGTTATTTTTGATATTGCCTATGTCGCCGGCAATACCTTCAAAATTGCCGATGGAGGATGGTTCCCTCTATTTGTTGCGGCGGTGATAGCACTGGCCATGACAACCTGGAAAAAAGGGCGGGAAGAACTTTACAGAAATTTGATCGGCGCAAGATTTCCACTGGAAAGTTTTCTTTCCGAATTACCCACGCATCACATGCCCCGGGTGCCCGGCACAGCCGTCTTTATGACGCTATCTCCTGTGGGAACACCCCCGACACTGCTGCATCACGTTAAACACAATCATGTATTGCATGAACAGGTTGTTCTCCTTTCTATTATGTCCAAAGACACCCCAATCATACCCGCGGGCGAGAGAATCAACATTACAGATTTGGGTCAGGGGTTTTACCGTGTTGAGGCATTCTATGGTTTTATGCAGAAACCGAATGTGCCGCAAATTATGAAAATCGTCGCTCAACATGGACTGGTTACTGATCCGATGGCCACAACATATTACCTGGGCAGGGAAACTCTTCTTACCGGAGGAAAGTCAAAAATGATGCGCTGGCGCAAAGCACTGTTTGCGTTTATGTCCAGAAATGCAGGGAATCCCACCGTTTATTTTGGAATTCCGCCCAACAGAGTTGTTGAACTTGGTACACAAATAGAATTGTAATCTTTTGATTCCTGCTGAAATAATTCCGGACCTTTTAAACAGAGAAGTTTATTTCCCCGGTAATCCGATTTTATAATAACGATACCTTGTGGAAAAAACCAGACAGGCGGTGTTTGCCGGGGAGAAACCGCTGGCTTATCAAATGGAGCGGCAGATGATAATCGGTGCACGCCTATGCGAAAGACTCGGCGGATTTGGCCCGTCAGCATCCCTTCGAATGTCATCCCTTCGAGGCGTTTTTAGTCGGAAAAAATCAATCATATCGATGAGCACGAACAAATCAAAAAAAACTTTGAGCTTTGCCGATTTTAGTATAAGAAAAATATAAATTGATAATCAAATGAGGCAGGAGTTATCCATGAAAGTGAATGATGTTCCCCAGGACGATGTATTTGATTATTCTCAGGGAATAAAAAAGGGAAACTACGCTGTTGATGAACAGGGAAAATATGTCATGGTGCCCAGCAAGGGCTGGGATGTGGATGAATTAATCAACGGCCTTGCCTATAGTGAATATCTCAACAAACTGGAAGAAACCAGAAAAGAGGTGCTTGCCGGCAAAAAAAGTCCGCTCGCTTATTATATGGAACTGCGGCAGATGATACCGCAATTGCTGGGCAAGACGGCGGGCATTGCCTCATTCCGCGTCAAGCGGCATTTGCGCCCGGAGATATTTGCCAGGCTCAAGCCTTCCATTCTGGAAGCTTATGCCAAAGCCCTCGCGGTTACAACGGAAGAGCTGAAAACCGTTCCCCAAAATCCAAGAGAAAGGTAATGACTATTCATGACGACTGAAGAAACTTTAGCCGATGGCAGGAAGTATATCCACGGTACAGCCGCGCATTGTGAGACGGGGGTTTCATCGGCCTTGTTTCGCGATAAGGGGCTTGATATCTCCGAACCGATGATTTTCGGCATTGGCAGCGGTATTTTCTTCGGCCATCTGCCGTTTATCAAATGGACAGGGTTGCCCATAACCACGTTCAGGTCGATCCCGGGACTGGTTTTTAAGAAAGCCGCCAAAAGACTGGATGTAAAGATTTTTAGAAAACGTTTTCGCAGTCCTCAAAAAGGCATGGATGAACTGCGCCGCGTTATACGGACCGGTCAGATTGTCGGGGTGACTACCAATGTGTACTGGCTTTCCTTCTTTCCCAGACGCTACCGCTTTAATTTTAACGGACACAATTTTATCGTTTTGTATGAAAATGAAAACGGTTTCCGCATCAGCGATCCGGCCCTGCTGGAATACACGACGGACTGCTCGGCTTTCGAGATGGAAAGAGCGCGTTTCGCAAAAGGACCCCTGGAACCACGCGGTCTGATGTATTATCCATTATCCGTTCCGCCCAACCCTGATATTCGCAAGGCCTGCATTACCGGCATGACGGATTCCTGCAATCAGATGCTTAAAATTCCCATACCGCTTTTCGGCATCAAGGGAATGCGTTATGTCGCCCGAAAGGTTATTCAATGGCCGAAAAAACTTGGTTATGTTGAAGCCTGCCGGCAACTTGCTCATATCTTGCGCATGCAGGAAGAAATGGGCACCGGCGGCGCGGGATTCCGCTACATGTTCGCAGCCTTTCTGCAGGAAGCGGGGGACTTATTCGGTTCTCAGGAGCTTCATGAATTATCCAACGAGATGACGGCCATCGGCGATATCTGGCGTGAATTTGCCGTGGTTTCGTCACGCATCATTAAACAACGAAAATCAAAGCGCGAAGAGACCTTTGATACAGCGGGCGGATTGATGCTGATCTGTGCGGGAAGAGAAGAGGAACTTTTTAAGAATTTACGGGATGTTATTCCTAAATTGAAATCATGAAGGCTCTGGACATTTCCCAAATATCTTTTTCTTATCATTCATCCGCTGACAAATTGGCAGGAGGAACCGGGTATGCTCTGCATCATTTTTCTATGTCCATCGAGCAGGGGAAAATTCATGCGCTTTTGGGGCCCAACGGCGCCGGCAAGACCACGCTGATGAAAATCATCACCGGGGTTTTAAGAGGGTATTCGGGCGAAGTATTTGTGCTGGGAAACAAGATGCCCGATAACAAGGCTCTGATATCCATCGGTTGCGCGCCCCAGGCCATTTCGCTTTACATGTCTCTTACCGCTCTCGAAAATCTGCACTTCTTCGGTGTGATGGCGAATCTTTCCGAAGCACAAATCGCGGCAAGATCGGATGCCGTGCTGGCTCAGACAGGCCTTACCGATCACGCCCAAAAAATTGTTTCCACGTATTCAGGAGGGATGCAACGACGCCTCAATCTCGCCGTGGCGCTGCTGCATTCGCCGAAACTGCTGCTCCTGGATGAACCGACGGTGGGTGTCGATCCGCAAACCCGCAATCATATTTACGAAACGCTAAGCCATCTTCATGCATCGGGGATGACGATTTTGTTATCGACGCATATGATGGAAGAGGCCGCGCGCCTGTGCTCGAGCGTGACGCTGCTGGACAAGGGTGAAATTATTTTCGACGGGCCGATGTCCGCGATAGACAATCTGGAAAAATTCTTCCTGGAAAAAACGGGTCGGGGACTGCGCGATGATTAAAAGACAGCTGTTCGAAATCGTGAAAAAAGAAATGCTCATCATGCTTCGGGACAAGCAGACGATCCTGCTGCTTTTCCTGATGCCGCTGGCCCTGATCTTTTTCATGACGCTGGCGTATAAAGGGGTTTACGCCGATAAAATATATGAAAAGCAAATCCCTACGATGATTGAGAACGCAGGCAAAACGCCAAAAGCGAACCTGCTTGAGCAAAAAATCGCGTCGAATAAATTGATTAAACGGGTCGAACTGCCATCCGGTACGGATAAAGACCGTATTTTTGAACAGGGCAAAGCACAGGTACTGGTTGTAATCCCCAGGGGCTTTGAAGAAGGAACCAGTCCTGTCGAAATTTATTTCGACCCCGTATTTGACACAGGGTACAAGGTAGCCGTCCGTTCACTGATGACCAGCCTGACCGTGGAAGTGGCCATGGGCATAGAAAACATTGATGCCATTGTGGCCAACCTCATCATTGAAAAAACAAAAAAAGACATGGATGTTCCCAGTCCCATCCAGCTGGCGGTACCGGCGTACGCGATCTTCGCGATGTTTTTCATTGCCATCCCCATGTCCATCGGTTTTCTCAAGGAAAAAAATGACGGAACCCTGCAGCGTCTTTTTACATACTCGGTAAGCCCCAACGTAATTGCCCTGGGCAAAATCATTCCTTATTACATCATCAATATCATCCAGTTTCTCTTAATGCTGTTCGTCGGCGTTTTTATCGCGCCGTATATGATCAATACGCCTTTTCAAACGGGAACCCATCCTTGGCATGTCATTCCGATCACACTGGTTGTTGCGGCTGCCACAACCGGTTTCGGTGTATTGATTGCGACGCTGGCCAAAACGCTGGAGCAGACGTCAACACTGGCGGCAACAGGTGCCATCCTGATGGGTGTGTTGGGCGGCATTATGGTGCCATACTTTGTCATGTCTCATACGATGCAGAAAATTGCGATGATATCGCCGATATTCTGGGCGCATCAATCCTACCTGGATGTGTTTTTGCGTAACGCGGAATTCGGCACCATATTGCCTAAACTGGCCGTGCTATCGCTTTTTGCGCTGGCCTGTTTTTATATAGCGGGAAGGAGAGTTAAATGGATGTAAATCAGAAATTGAAGGAATTGAATGTATCCTCGAAGGAGGAATTGATTTTCAAACTCAAGGAATTGATTATCAGGGCCTGCGAAATCACGGATGTGAGACCGGAGGATGTGCCTACCGATGTTCCCTTCATCGGCGGGCCCGGTCCTCTGATACTGGATAGTCTTGATGCCATGGAAATTGCCATGGAAATACGATACGAATTCGGCGTGGAATTGAAGAACGCTTCGACGGCGGCCAAGGCCATGAAGTCGTTCGATTCACTGGCCGATTTTATCATCGAAGCGCCAAAGGTCAAACGATGAACCCTGGAGATGTTTACCTTCGCGGATGGGGCGCGGTGACAACCCTCGGCTGGAGCGCCGACGAATCGGCGCGCCAGTTGATAACCGGAAATGTTTCGCCCGCGAAGGCCGGCAGGTCGTCTCATTTGACCAGCAGGGATTTTAAGGCGTTTGAAGTTTCCCCTCAGGGCAATCCTCTGGAAAAATCGATGGCTATGCTGGAGAGTGCTCTTCAGGAAGCGTTCCTAAGAGGTAATCTTTCCGCGGAAGAAATCGCAGAATCCTGTTTAATTGTGGGAACAACAGGCGGTCTCTTCATCCGCAATGAATATGAATTCACCGAAGCGGTTACCGCAAATCCCGGCATGGAATCGCCGGCCATATCCTGCCGCAACCGGGGCCCCGGTGAAGTGGCCGATGTCATTGCCAGTCAATACGGTATCAAGGGCATGGCGCTGACACTCAGCATGGCCTGTGTTTCCAGCTCACACGCCCTTGTCGTTGCCGCCGATCTTTTAAAGAGAAAAAAATTCCGGCGTGCCATTATCGTCGGATTTGAGCCTCTTCTGAATATGACTTTGCATGGTTTTGGCAGTCTGCTTCTCTGTGATTACGATCAGTGCCGGCCGTTCTGCATGAAGCGGGCCGGAATGCAGATTGGTGAGGGGGCCGGCGTGGTGATTCTCGACGCGAATGAATCCTGTTCTGCAAGATACCGATTCACCGGGGGGCATCTGTACAACGACATCAAAAGTATGACGTCGGCAGGCGTTGACGGAATAACCGTCAGGGAAGTTGTTCACCAGACATTAACGACAGCAAAGGTAACGATTGATGATGTCGCGGCGATCAAGGCGCATGGGACGGGGACCAGAGACAATGATCTTTCCGAGGGCCGTGGTCTGGCCAAACTTTTCGGTGAAAAACTTCCGCCAGTCGTTTCTCTTAAAGGCGCTGTCGGACATACACTGGGGGCGGCTGGCGCGGTGGAAACAGCCGTGTGGCTTGCCTGTTGTGAAGAAGGATTTATTCCGAGAAGTTATGGTTTTTCGGAAATCGATCCTGAAATCGGATTCGCACCCTTGCAGGAAAATATGCAGGCACGTGACGGAGCATACCTGTTTACCTTTTTCGGTTTCGGCGGCACATGCACCAGTTATTTGATTATTAAGGAGTAAAGGATTTTTCTCTGGTATTCCCGCATGGTTCTGGCGGGCGAAGTACCCCCATAGTGCCCTTTAGGGTATTGAGGGTGAATCCAGAAATCAATGACCTATGAACATGGATAACAGACAAAATAAATCAGCAATGGCCATGCCGGTCATTGCCGCGAGCTATATCGGTCCCTCGCTGATGCCGAACCGGAACGCGCTCTGGGAAGAGCATGAATTGCCATTGAATGCCGACAGACTGGTTCATGAAATCATGGGACAGCCGATGCGTCGCGCAGGCAGATTCATCAAGATGGTGGCGTGCGGAGGCCTGGCCTGTTTGCAGCAGGTATCGCTCGATTATCTGAAGGGCAAAAAAACAGGAATATTTCTGGCGACGGGATTGGGCAATGTTGATGAAATCATGCCGTTCATCACAGAAGTATTCAAACACGGCGGCGGTTTTCCCAGCCCCAACCAGTTTGCGAATTCGGTCAGTAATGCCGCCGCGTTTGTTTTGGCGCGGATTTGCGACGTGACGGGAACCGTGCTGACCATTTCCCACGAGGAGTTATCATTCGAAACGGCGCTCTGGCTGGCGCAAACCTATCTGGAAAGCGGCCAGATCGAACTGGCGCTGGTCGGCGGTTGTGATATTTTTACGCCGACGGTTGAAGAATACCGCGAAAGGGTCAATCTGTGTTGCAAAAACTCCCGCAAGCTTCCGATGGGCGAAGGCAGCTCGTGGCTTCTGCTGGGCCGGGATGAACAAAGAAATATCGGCGATATTCTGGCCGTGACTTTTGCTGATCAATCGATGGTGCCGGAAGCATTCCCGGACAACGAAAATTTTTTATCCGATGAGATTTTTCATGACAGCGAAACGCGGGGGAAAAACCGGGTTTTTCTTCCCGGATTTCGCGTACAAAAACCGGATATGAATTTCTGGCAGCAAAAAGGCTGGGAGATCGATGATTACCTTCCGTGTTGTGGCATCCATTCCACGGCTGCCGCGTTTGGTATAGCCTACGCCCTGCGGGAAAAACCGTCTTCCCTTTTGCTTCATCACAACTTGCACGCTTCAGGCAGACAGGCTGTCGTGCTCATGTCAACAAAATAATGATGACGCCTATTCAACAAAAAAAGCGCATTGTCCTTGTTCATCCGCGGGGATTCAACTGGTTCCCCGGCAAACGTGACATCACCGATATAGCCAACCGGATGGTGCCGCAGGGATTGCTTTCCATCGCCGCCTATCTCATCAAACAGGGCCACGATGTTTTTGTTTACGATTGCCTGGGACCGGACGCGCCTTTGGATTTGCAGAAACAAGCCGGAGAAATTCTTGCTTATCAACCGCAGATGGTCGGATTTTCAGCTACAACGTCATCCTTTCCTGATGCCGCTGATCTCGCGCAAAGCATCAAGGAACGCGTGCCTGATGTGATAACGGTATGCGGAGGCGTTCACGTTTCCGCACTGGAAGGGAAACTCCTGAACGATTATCCGGCTTTTGATTTTCTTGTTACCGGAGAAGGCGAAGAAACGATAGCCGACCTTGCCGCCGGTCTTGATTTCGCGGAAATCAAAGGTCTGATCTGGAAAAGGGAAGGAGAGATCATTACCAATGAGCCGCGTCCCAAGATAGCAGATTTGGATGTTCTGCCGTTTCCCGCCTATGAAAAGCTTAAGGGCTTCCCGCATGACTACCATTTGCCGCTGTTTAGTTACATCAACACACCCGGGGCGACGATGATCACCTCGCGCGGCTGCATGTATCAGTGCTCCTACTGCGATCGGTCCGTTTTCAAAAAGGGCTTTCGCTATAATTCCGCGTTCTATATTTACGACCACATGAAACATCTGCGTGAAAAATTCGGCGTCCGGCATATCAACATCTACGACGACTTGTTCACCGCGAATCGCCAGCGCATTATCGAACTGTGCGAAAAACTGAGCCGTTATCCTCTGGGCATTCATTTCAACTGTGCCGTGCGCGTCGGCTACACGGACGACGATTTGCTCAGGATGCTTAAAGACGCCGGTTGCTTGATGGTCTCTCTGGGGATCGAATCGGCCGATCCGGACATGCTGGCCAGGCACAAATCGGGCGTGTCACTTGATGATGTGCGCGATACGGTTCGAAGAATCCAGAAAGCGGGCCTGCGCGCCAAGGGACTGTTTATGATGGGGCTTCCCGGTGAAACCGAAGCCTCCATACGGCGGACGTCTGATTTTATTATATCGTTGGCGCTCGACGATATGAACATGGCCAAATTCACGCCCTTTCCCGGCGCCCCACTTTGGAGTACCATCAAAGATGAAGGAACATTCCATGAAGACTGGCGCCTGATGAACTGTCTGAACTTTGTCTTTGTGCCCAAAGGGATTGCCTCCAAGGAAAGACTCGACCAGCTCTACAATGTGCATGTAAAGCGTTTTTATTCTGACAAAGCATGGCGCAAAAAATTCCGTAAGCGCATCTGGGAGCACCGCAAAAGCCTGATGTACCTTTTGCGTCACCTGCCCGCCTTCTGGTCGGCCAAAAATCAGTTCGAGCCAAACAAATAAAATCATTGATTTTCCTTCAAAGGCGGCCATCCGATCCTTCTTCCAATTGACAGTACCCGGAAACCATGTTAAATCGCTTCAACTTCTATCATCGGCAGCCCCTGTAGCTCAGTAGGATAGAGCAACGGATTCCTAATCCGTGTGCCGCGCGTTCGACTCGCGCCAGGGGCACCATCTATCAAGCCTTCCGTGATCTTCTCCTTTTGCTGTGGGTGACTTTGGTGGGTGACTCTAAATTTTTCATGGCATCCTTCAAGCTTTCAGAAATGCTTTGAAGGTAAATGTCCGTCGTGCTTGCGCGCTGATGGCCGAGCAGATATTGGATATCCGTCAATGAAACTCCCGCTTCCGCCAGCTTGCTGGCTCCGTAATGCCTGAGATTGTGATACGTGAATCTCTTAACCTTGGCTTTATCGCATAAGCTATTGATCAATTTGCTCCGGTAACGGTAGGGCTTGCCAGTGGCCTTGTAGCAATAAATATACTCTCCGACTTTAGGCATGGCCTTAATGACTTTTTTCAGAATTTTATTCTTAGGAATCTTCCGTTCAACAATGTCCGAATTTTTTGATTTCTTCGTTCTGAGAATAATATATTCGGGATAATCATCAGCCCATTTCAGCCTGTTTATTTCTCCGACTCTCGCCAATGAATTAATGATCGCCAAAAGATAATTCCTTTCTCGTGGCCTGGCTACGGCTAAAACTTTTTCAACATCTGATGCGGGCGGAATATATTTCTTTTTGCGTTTGACCGGATAAAACTTTATTTTCTCTGCGGGATTATCGCAAAAGTCTCTGTCTTCACCGTGGGAAAACAGAGCTTTAATCATCCGCAAATCTCGGTTGGCTAAATTGTTTGATCTTTCAGCCAGTTCTTCAATATATTCTTCAACGTCTTGGCGGGTAATTTTCTTTTTGTTCTTCCAGCGCACTATTAATTTTTCAATGAGCCATTGGTTCTCATTCAAATACTGCTCCGTCCTTCTCTGCTTAAGCTCCTTTAGGCGGCTGGCGCATAAGCTTATAAAGTCCGAATTCATCGACTTTAGATTTTTTCGGGCTTCGGCCTCTGCGGCCTTGGCTTCCTGTTTGGTCGGAAAGCCGCTTTCCCTGTGCCGAATCCCGTTCTTCCAAAAGTCGAATCTCCATTTCGCACGGTGCCGATATACTGTCAATTTTCATCACCTCCTTCACTTTGGTTTCAAATATTTCCTTATCAAAGCGGACGACTCCGCCGATCTTTAAGCCTCCGAAAAGTTTCCTGTGCTGATAGACGAACCAAACGGACGTCCTTAAAATCTTAGCGATCTCTTCTGCCGTTAAAAATTCCATAACAACCTCACGGGATTTTCCCAGCCCTCTTGCGAGGGCGGGAGTTCCGTAATCCTTTTGGCTTGCATGCCGTCCTTTCGCCAACGGTACGTTTGCCATGTTTGCCAGCGCGAAAGTCTTGTTCAGCACTCGGCTTATCGGCATTACTGCCAAAGAGTTTTCACCCGCATCCATTGGACGAGACTAATAGCAAACACCTTTCAGCCCTCATGGCGATTCAGGCTGAGGGTAGGACTCCAGCGTAAACCAAGTAAATTTTGACGTGCGCTGGAGTTCTGCTTCGCTCACTGGTGTTTTTATCTCCTTAATAAATGGCGGTCTCGGTGCTTTGGCAATGCCTTTACCTTTCTGAGTCATATAAGCAGAATGGAACTTTTCAATGAACTGGATATCTTGGCTCGAAATATCAAGTTCTCTGGCAACAAAACCGGCTTCTCTATGACCTAAGCGATAAGCAATAATATTGCCGACGTTGAGCATGACCCTGGCCATGCGTTCTTCAATAACTGCGAAATCCTGAGTGGCAAGGATGCATGACAGCTTATACTTCCGTCCTTCCTTTAAGATGTCGGAAAGAGAAACGCTGATAAAATTGTGGCATTCGTCAATATACAGTGATGCTGGATAGTATGCAGCGGGACGCGAATACCTGAAATATGAATTGATGCCATGAGCAACTAGACTTCCGGTAAAAATCATTTTCTCTTTGCTCATACCGAAGCAATCAAGAATGAAAGTCTGGCGCTTGCTGATCAGCTCTCCCCATTCCACCGTATCGTTGCCGCAAAGAAGTTTTTCCATTCTCGGATCATTAAGGATAAAGGTAAGGCGTGAAATAATTCCGTCCCTTGTCTCTTTATCACCCTGCTGATTAATGACGTAATCCAATACATGCAAGAGGCTGCGGCGGTTGTGATTGTAGCACCACTTCACTGCCTGATCTAAAATGCCCCTCATCTTCACCGTGAATGCCTGATTCGGAGTCGTGACAGTCACCACCTGGTTGACTGCTTCCGCGATCATATCGGAAATCTGGCTGTCCGTGTAAGGAGCTTTCATCGGATTTACGGAAATAGGATGATCCTGCGAACAATATCTTCCTCTGCTGATTGAGTAGCAGTCTTTCGCAAGAAAACCTGATGGATCAACTAAGACTTTGGCGTTTTTGTAATAATCGTCTTGCTGCCACCAGTTGGAAAGAGAGGTACTTTTCCCGGAGCCGCTTTTTCCCATTAGCAGGACATGCGTATATCTATCCGTTATATAAACCGGCATCATGGTTTCCTGATCAGTGCCGATTTTTAATCTCGGAAGGTCCATCTTATCCGCCTCCTTTCATTTCTTTCTGCTGTTCGAGCCTGGTGTTGTAATCCAGCTCAGTCAGCTTGGCTTCAAAACCGGCATTCTGAGCCTGAGACTGCAACAGATAAAGCTGAGCTTGTTCTTTCTGGATTGCTAAAGCTCTCATTGCTTTGCGGTATTCAAACTCACCCATTGCATCTTTAAATTTTTCATTGAAAGTAACGGCTTGCAATATAGCGTCAAATTTAGCTTCGACAGCGTCTCGGCAATTTTGGGCTATTCTTTTTTCATATTCGGTAGCCTCTTCCATCTTTCGCCGTTTGTAAGTTCCAAAAATCATGCTGAACACGCCGTCGGTAAAATTCATTCTCGGCAAAGTTGCAGGTAACGCATTACTAATCATATCAGGAACGCCTATCATATTTCCCGACATTAAGTTTATCATCGGATGATTAAGTTCCGGCATACTGTTATTTTGCATTTTGTCCTCCTTTCAATGCTTCCAGATAATCGTTCCACATCTGCATTTGCTTTTCGGCTTCCGCTTGTTCCTGCTTCTTTTTTTCAATTCTTTTGTGGGCTAAGAAATCTCCCAGCATAAAACCTAAAGCGAAACATATTGCCGACGCATAAGTTGTGATTGCGACTGTGTTCCAATCAATCATATTACCTCCTCTGCTGTGTTGATGATGTTAAAGGATTCAACCTTTATATTAAAAAGTTCCGAAAGATATTCTTTCGCCTTCGGCCAGTTGTCCCAGACATGCTTTTTCATTTCAAAGTAAGCTTGGGGTTCGTTGCGCATAACTTCGAGGATCGCGACAGCCGCCCGTTTGCCGTCGATTAAACAGATCAGGGAGTCGGGTATGAGCTTCACTTCCTCGATTAATTTTTCTCTGTGGATGATTGTCTGATAGTTAAGTTTGATGATTTTGATTAACTCTTTGGTTATTTCCTTGCTGTGTTCGTTATGTTCTCCTTTTAATCCTTTTAACTTGAAATATCCTTCTCCTTTCTCCAGGTAATCTGGAATCAAATTTTTAATTGTTTTATCGGAATTGTTTACAGCCGAAACGCCTTCATCCCAAATTTCGAGGTGAGCCATGATGCTGCCGACATCGTGCTTGGTGAAGTACTTTAACTGGTTGGCAATCGCTAAGACCTTTTCCTCATGCGCCATCTTTGCCTCCTTATTTCGTTCGTGTTGTTACTTTAATTACACTACCGATAATATATTGTCAACATATATCTGTTATATATTTTGCATACAAGAAAAGCGTTGACAGGCACAGAACGATTTGTTAAATGATACCCATGAAAAACGAATATGAAAAATTAAGATTCTATTATCAGAAAGATATCGATAAGATAGCTGAATACCATATATGGGAAAAGTTGACTGTCAGGAAACTTAACTTGACCCGCAAAACTATCCAGTCTGTCTATAAGACAAAAAAGGAAAATGGATTTAAGGGAGATATAATTGATTACCTTTGCTCAGTATGCCTGTATGAATTTTGCACTTGGGCTTTAATAGGGTACTTGTATACAAAGTCTATTAAGAAAACAGTTACTTTTCTGGAAGTATATATAAAAGTACACAGGGACGTAGACAAGCTGCTATGCCGCCTCATTCTGAAAGATAGGAAATATCTTGATGATGGTCTCCAACTCGTAACAGCTATGTTCAATAAGGCAGTGACTGATAAGATAAAGGAAATGCTTTATAAGCGTGTAAATGAAATGATGACATACAAACCAACAGAGACTAACGATTCTAAGAAGTTAACGTCCGGTTAGTCTTCCTTTTATCCCTCTTTAATCAACTCTAATTAACTTTGCTCAGCTTTGAAAAGCTAAGCGCCGAGCGTAGCGAAGGCGCCTCAAAAGCATTTAAAGAATCTCAATAAGCGCCAGAGGCATAACAATCATGCAGCTCAGCATAAGGCCAGAGCGCCAGGGAGATTTTATATTAAGTCTCCTAAGACAAGCTATATACGGATCAATATAAATCACTGCCTCAATATAATATATATCCCTCATGCCTTAGCACTATAACAATATGCTCAGAACTCCAGTGTAGAGTTAAGGACTCTCCAACCTGGCTCCGAAGCTATAAGCTTTACCACTGGCTCTCAACTTTATTGAGGAGCCTTCCCAAGACTAGCCCATTGGCTCAAAAAAGAATCAGACTGAAAATCCCGCGTGGATTTAAAAATATAAATAGTAGGACTCTTGACGGACAAAGGTGGACGCTACAATTAAAGGGACAAGGGAAAGCCCTTCCTGATTTGCCGTTAAGATTTTACCAACTGTAAACGCCGATCTTGTTGTCCGGCCTGTTCCTGAGAACAAACTGCCGGAAACTTTCTCCCGTTCGGCAGACATGGGTGGCTTCTTTCAGCATCTCCGGTTTTTCGCAAGCCGGACAGATGGCGTAACCGTCTATGATAAGTCCGCCCTGCATATCCGACTCGGTGTAATCGTCGTTGCAGTAGTCGCAGACGACCGTACCTCCGATATCTATTTCCCAAACGTCCATTTTAATCACGCTCCTTTCTAGGCTAAGGGGCTTTCCCTTGGCCTTCAAAGGCAAGCGTCCGGTTTCCTTTGGAGGTCAAGAGTGGAGCGAGCGGAGCGAAGAGATTCCTTTTAAAAAGACTCTGCCACCGCAGCCCCCTTTGGTTTATAAGCCCCAGCGGGGCGCTAAACCAATCAGGGCGGGCGGGAAATCAGTTTGTCCTGTTTGGAAAAGGGAAGAAGCGGGCTGTTCGGATATTCGGATTGATGACGCCGTAGCGCCGGTGTCCTGTAGTCGGGATGGCGGACGCGAGGCGGATTTAATCCGCTCCCTGGGAATTACAGTCCGTTGCTGCGTTTTCCAAGCAGGCACTTCTTGGGCATAGGGGTTTAAATGCCGAGGGATTCATTCAATCCCTCAGCCTGTCGTTTAATTGATTTTTTAAAGTGCATTTTCCGCCGCCGTTTGGCTTTCCGGTTTCTCCTCCTGCAAGATCAGTTTGAGAACCTTCTCCGTGTCGCTCAGAACCTCTAAACAGGCGGCCACGGGCGTCAGCCCTGCCTGAGCGGCGTAGCTCTCAATGTACCTGTATGAATTGCCCGTAGTCTGCCTAGTAAGCCCTAATATACGTGTAAGAGCCTCAGCAGACAGTTCTGCCACTACTTCCTGCTTCCAATCCTGCCCCTGTTTCAGTTCTCCCAATACCAGCTTATGCGCGTGGTGCGATAGTTCATGGAAGAAGATGGCTTCCTCCGGCGTTGCCAGCTTTATGGAATTGCCAACGTAGCTTCCCCAATACTTCTCATTGCCCGATACGGCCTGAACGTTCAAACCCCATTCTTTGGCTCTGTCTATCAGGTGGAAAGAATTGATCACCGTCTTGGTGTAATTCAGCGGTTCTCCTTCCGTGTCCTCGTAGCAGAACACCGGAACTAGGAGATAGCCTATTAAACTTAAATCTTCTTCGCCATCTTCCTTATTCTCCTTGCGGAAACGGGGCGCAAAGATATGGAAGGCGGTAGCTCCTTTCTTGACGTGCCTTCCCGCTTTCAGCCATTGGCGGTAGCCTCTGGCGTCATAGGTCCCGTTCATCCACATGATAATGCGGTTAAGCAGGCTCCACTGCTCCGAGGGAATCTCGAAAGGGGGAAAGGCCGCGTAGGAAACCGCTTCCGGTATCTGCCCGGACTTAAATATTTGTAGTATCCCACTGAGGGTTTCGTTTATCTTGTTCGTCATGTTCGCTCTCCTTTCCTTGGTGTTGTTCGATTTCATTTTTAATTATGCGGTTTACCAGTGCCGTCATGGTTAACTTTTCCTCTTTCGCCCATTTGTATAAATGGGGAATGAACTTGTCGTATATTCTTGGTGAATACATAAAACCTCCTTTCTATTAATTTTGATTAAGTGTGGTTAGGTTTTAGCTTCGCCTGTCCTCTGCGATTGAAAACGGTTCCGTTTTCAAGGTAGCTGGTATAACAGGCACCTAAAACCTTGTTGGGCTGGTGCGGAAAAACTTTTTCCGCAATTTGGAAAACATTGAGAAGCCTTTCAGCTTCGAGATGCGGGCACTCGCGGTGCCGCATAATGAAAATGATCTGCACGCTCTGGCGGGCGTAAATCTTAACCAGCTTTTCTTCTAACTGGCGTTCGCTCATGTGTCCGTTGTCCAGTTCTATCCGGTACTGGCGGATGGAAGCGTCAGACGGTTTTTCAAAAGATACCGTTTGCATTCCCCGGCCATGCAGGAATTTCCCGATAACATTGCGCAGAGCTACATCATGGTTAAAAAGGAAAGTCGGCAAACCTTTGGCCTTAACCGTGTAGGCGTGTTTACCGTCCTGGTTCCTGATCCGTTTTAACCGGAGCGTCCGGTCTTTAACCGTCCGCATTTCTGAAAGCTCGGACGAATAAATGCGGCTGAGGCGGGCATTGTTTCTGCCCTCCATGAAATAGGCGACATTGGCAGGCGTAGCCCAATGTACCTCTTTGATGAACCACCGAATCAAGTCTCTTTTGGATGCCATAATATGAAGAAGACGGGGCAAGGGGTCTGTGGGCGCAAGCCCCAGCCAATAGGTTCGTGTCGTCGCAGTGTCCGAAGCTATTGGCTGGGGATTTGCAAGTCTCAGCTTGCAAGCCCCAGACTCCCTTTGCCCCAAGATAGAACGCTTAGGGACGCCATTTTACGATGTAAATGTGCCGTGCCCTACGAAAGGAATTAAAAGGCGGGCAGTAGCCTTAACTACTTTTTGGAATACTCTCTCGGCTACTGTACCAGTCATTAAGTTCAGGCGGTTTTCTGCCCGGCAATTTTCCGGCTTTTTTGTCCTGCTGCCATTTCTCATAAATGATTTCAGCTAATGCATAAAGTTGGTCGCGGATTTCCAAAATCTGCTCGTCGGTTAACGATGGGTCGTTTATTAGTTTTTTCATTTGTTCCAAGGTAAGCATCAGTTCAGGTAAAAATTTCTTAATTTAACCAAGGCGCGATGAAAGGCATATTTTTCATTCTTGCCCAATTGGACATCGGCCAGCTTCTTAACCAGCGCTTTCTTTTCTCCATCGGTAAAAATGCCTTGTTTGAAAAGCCGCGAAAGGTCTGCTTTGATCCCGATGGAGTCTGTGTCCATCTCGCAGTAGAGTCCGAGCCTGTATTCGAAGAAAGTTGAATCATCTTCTTCATCTTCTTTTTCCCGCAGTTCATCCAATGAAACTTCCTCCACGGGAAACTTTCGGTAAACGTTCATGGATTTGGGAATTAATTATTTAGATATTGAAAGGCCTATGAGAAAATTAAAAAAGCACCGCAGGAATGATCCGGGTTTTTATTATCTCAGGCCGAAGTGATACCTAAAAAGTCTAGGGATAATAAAGAAAAATCCTTGTGATATTGTGAAATATCCAAAGTTTGTTTTTTTATTATCGTAAGCTTCTTATGGCGATTAATCCTTAGAAGGCGAAAGCTTTGGAAAGAATTGATTAGAAATTGTACACCTGCCAAGGAATCTGTCAAGTCTGTCCAGGTATTGTTACCGTATATTTACATTATAGCGGGTTTAGGGTCATTTGGTTGCGGAAGATGAAGGTTAATTATATGGGCAAGACAAAATTTGTCAAGAGGTACGATATTAAGTTATCCACCATGTTCTTTTCATTATAAGTTATCGAAAATTGGTTAATATTTCCTTGACATAAAAAATCGCAGTTATATACTCCAACAACATATAAGAAAGTGCTTAAAAATAGAAAAGCGAGAGTGAGTTACTTGGTAGATGGACGCCACATACGCTTAATCACGGAAAGGACTGTTGAGCACTTTCTCCAACGTCTTTTCCTTCGTTCTATGCCCATGAGAAGTCTCTGCCTTGTCTCGCCTTTTATCAATACTCTAGAGGGTTCAACTTACACATTGGCTGACCTCTCGAAGAAAATCTCAAGAGAGCAGATACCAACATACGTTGTGACAAGGTCGCCAGTAGAAACATATCAGCAAGAAGCCATGGAGATTTTAACGAAGAATGAATGGGTTGAAATACGCTATAATGACTCAATTCATGCCAAAGTTTACGTGGCAGCGGCAATTCAAGAATCTGAATCATTTGCTCTCTTCGGTTCAGGTAATCTTACTGGTCGATCCATTGCTTCTAATATAGAAGTTGGCATGATAATAGTTGCTCAAGGACAAGGCCGTCCATTGGTTGAGGAGCTTTATTATTGGGCAAATAATCGGCTTAGAGTAATGGAGGAAAGTAAATTATATCAACCCATAAGGGCAAGGAGAAAAAAGAAATGAGCACTACATTCAAGGATTGGTTCTGTTTAAGCGGTCGGGAGACTTTTACGATTGATCCAAAGGTAAATCCAGCAGATGCGCGCTTTTACTTTGGTCGCGATGTGGTTCGTGACCGAATGAAGAAACAGATCAACCGCGCATTCATCGATCCCCAGATTCCAAAAATGATGATTTATGGGGCGTATGGATCAGGCAAGACGCAAACTCTTCATTATTTGGCCTACGATCTAGTGAATTCCAAACCAAAGTCTTGCAAGGAAAAGCCCCATGTTGTTCATTTAGATATTGAAGTACAAAGTAAATCTATGGCCGAGCAATGGCATCTCCAGATGATGGAATCTCTCGGAATGGCAACGGTGCAAGGGTGGCTTCAATCTTTGTTCGCTAAATCAGCAAGCTTTGAGCAGGACGTGGATAAGCTGGCAGGTGATGCCAATCTGGCAATGGCGTTCAAGCAACTACGCGGTGGCGGTGATATTGCATTCAATGCGTGGCGCTGGCTGACCGGGGCAAAATTCACTCCAAAAGAACTTGTTGAACTTAAAGTTACTAAAGGTCTTGCCGACGTTGGGGTTGGTGAAATGGTGACTGCACTTCAAGCCATTGGTAATCTAGCGCGTGCGGTAGGCTCTTGTCTGATCTTCTTTGTTGACGAGATGGAAGAATTAATCAACATAAAGCAAGGTGATGCTGCCGAGTCTTGGCACCAGTATACCAGAAAGCTCGCTGATAACTCCAATTCATCTGTCGGGTTTGTTATCGGATTCAAAGCTGTAACCGTAGATGAGGCACCAAAGATGCTTGTTCGCGAAGACATACTTTCTCGTATCTCCCGCGCGAATATGATCGAATTGGAAACTCTCGCTGCACCCGCAAATGTCAAAACATTTGTCGAGGAAATGCTAGATCATATTGTCGACAAAAAGGCTGCTGAAAAACTTATCAAAGCCGAAAATCTTCCTTGTTCAATTAAGACATATCCCTTTAGTGCTTCTGCTTTTGATCTGCTATGCGACTATGCATGTCAGGATGCGATAAAATCAACACCACGCAATATAATCCGTACCATTAATGAATGTGCGATTGCGGCATGGGATAACCAGAAGAAAGTCATCGACGATGATATTGTTAATGAAAATGCGCCTATTATATTTGCGTAAGAGAGATAAAAACTATGAAAAAGTTTACGACAAGATCACGCGTATTCAAGTCTTCGCCTGCCGAATTCGGTATGCATGGCAGATCGACTGAAAATTGGGTCTATCTTGGTCGATTAGCCGAGTCAGGACCGCTTACAGATGTTCGCTTTGATACGAGTTTAGCGCATGTAATCGGACTATTTGGCAAACGAGGTTCTGGTAAATCTTATACACTTGGCACCCTGCTTGAGGGACTGTGTACGAAAGAGTCGAATACAACCATCAGCGCTAACCCCCGTACCCAGGCTGTGCTTCTATTTGATACTTTGGGTATCTTTCAATGGGTTAACATTGCACTTAACGAACAAAGCAAAAAAGAGACCATCATTCAACAATTTGCTGTCCGACGGGGCTGGAACATAAAGTCTGAACCTCTAGATGTGGCGATCTGGATACCTAAAGGGAGCGCTTCCGAAAGCACTCCATCAAACCACAAAGAATTCACAATACGTTGTTCGGATTTTGCAGCGGAGGATTGGGGTTATCTTCTAGGTCTTAATATCTATAATGAACGCATGGGGCAACTACTCAATGATGCATACATCAAAGTTACCCTTGAAGGCTGGCGTGATAAAGACCATCCGCATAAGGCCACATCTATCTACTCACTTTCATCCTTGATAAAGTGCATCGAGGCTGATCCAGACCTAACGACGACATATGCCTCAGAAACACGGCGAGCATTACGTCAGCAACTACTAACCTATGAACGTAACCCAATCTTTGCGGATGACGGCACCTCGCTTCAAGATATGCTTCAGCCCGGATGCATGAGTGTGATCGTCATGAATAAAATGTCTGACGAGCTTCGTCTGATTGTCGTTGCCGCATTTCTTCGTAGACTTATTGCGTCCCGCATTCGGGCTTCGGAAACGGAAAAACATTTAAAATTGCTAGACAACATTTCGACAGCCCAACAAGCAGAACTTAAAGCTACTTTAGCCGAAGCGGTACCACCCACTTGGGTTGCAATTGACGAAGCGCAGAATATTCTGCCTTCAGAACGGGCAACTTCAGCGACCGATGTCATCGTCAAATACGTGAGAGAAGGACGTAATTACGGCTTATCATTTGTTGTCGCTACTCAACAGCCTACCGCTATTGATCCTCGTATATTGGCTCAGGTTGACACTCTTATCGCTCATAAATTAACTGTTCAAAGCGATATTGATTATGTGAAGCGCAATATGAAGTCCAACATGCCTGATGAGGTAAAGTATGCAAACGTCGCACTTAATCTTGACGAAATCTTGCGCGGTTTGGACATCGGGCAGGCGTTAGTTTCCAATACAGAAACAGATAGGTCATTTTTGCTTGATATTCGTCCTCGTATTAGCGTTCACGGAGGATTCTAGTTATGCCGGTGAAAATCCGTATCTTGTCCTCGGCAAATCGCACGATGCAGAGGACTGGATTCCTAAAGCTACTTGCAGTTCAGACATCAAGAGTCGAGACGAGCAATCTCGAGACACTTGGAAAACAATGCGTTCAATCACTCCTTAAACGGGTGCAATTAACACCACCTTACAGTGAATCTTTGCGAGAATATGTACGATTACGCTTAACAGACAAAGTTTATCGTGATTTGCGGAAAATCGTACTCGAAGATAATAGCAGCCTTGGCAAGGTCTCCCTGGAGATTCAAGACCTTTACCTTTCGGACGCAACATTACCTTCAAATGTTGGCAAACTGGTTGAGGCCGATTGGCGACGTTATCCGTATCTGGCGAATAACTTGGATCTTATCAAACCGGGAACTTACTCAATATTAACTCGCGCTCTTGCTCTTTTGACTTTAACTTCAAAGGAAGAGATTACATCCTTTGAGCAATATGATCCAAAGAACAATCCCTTAAAAATAAGCCCAGAACAAGCGGCTTTGTTGCTCTACTGCTTCATTGACAACGATGCTGAAATAATCTATCGCCTATTCCGGTTTCTTGTTGATATCAAAGAAGATACTTTTGATGAACGCATGGCTGGTGATCAGCTTCCTGATATTATCCGAGAATCTATTAAGTCATTTCGCAGTGCTGCACTTCCCATTGAAGACCGAGAGAGGCTGGATGTTCTTGAAAAAATTGCAGGCAACATCGCCGAATGGAAAGGCAAACCCTATACTGGAAGCGGATCAAGAGAGGAGTTTATACGTGTGCGGTTGGAGCCTTATTGCGATCTCGGGCTGTTCAGTAAACCGGAACGTCATCGCTTTTCATACAAAGTTACCCCGGGGCTTCGTCAACTCATGAATGGTTGGTCTGATCTTGAAACAACTGATGATTTTCTTGAGACACGATTCTTTAAGACGATAAGTTCTATAAATCGATTACGCGTTCGTGAAGCAACTGATGAGGAAGCAAAGAGTTCCTTGCTTGCAGCCGGCGAGTCTTTGAAAAGCACTCTCGGTTACAGCCCAATCACTGATATTGGTCTTCTTGCAGGAGTAAGCTCACTTTTTAAGCATAAACGTATTTTAGAATTATCCAGGACACGAACTATTCTCCGCGCTTGGCAGAAAGAAGCCCCAACGGTAGTCCGTTTCACAGTGGATCGTATGGGAACACTGGCTTATGTGAAGTTCATACCAGCGCCGAATTCAATCAAGGCGAAGGTATAATGAAAAGTGTCTTGTCCGACATCTTACGACGTACACTCGTTTCTTTAGTAGAAGAGAGCCACGCCTGCTTACGTTTAGATAATATAAGCTCCGTGGAAGATCAACAGACACTGAAAGCACCAGTGGGAACAGCGCTTATACTGGGAGTTGATGACAAAAAACTAGAGCCTATTGCATTATTCTGCATTACCGCGCCAACACTATCTCCAGATCATTCGGGTCTGCTTGATATGATTATAAGGCGTGCACAAGCCTATAAAGCTCCTTATTTCATCACATGGACACTTCGTGATGCCGTTCTATGGAAAACTCCTAAGCTGGGAACCCCAACTCAACAGTCCTATTTGGAGAAGATTAGAGACTATGAGGACAATTATGCCATTGCTCAAGATAGTGGAAAGCAAGTCTTCGATGAAATACTCCGGCTTCGCACCATTTCTCTTGGCAAAAAAATAATTGACGATGTCGAATATATATTCAAAAATCAAGCTCTTGAGCTAATCCGAATTGATGCGACTTACTTCGTACAAAGACTTCTTGACTCTATTAATGATCTTCTGCCGGTAGTCACTGATTCCCTGCACATGCGTTTTGAAACCGACTTGGATCTCCGTGCCAAGTTTAATGCATGGGCAATTAAGCAAGGCATATCTGGCGACTACAAAGACCGCAATTACGCACTAGCTATAGCTCGTCAGATAATCTATCGGCTTTTCGGCAAAATTCTTTTTTATCAGAGCTTGCGTCGTGCAGCTCGTCAGCTTCCGATGCTGAACCTCGATAACGTTGATCCGGCGCAAATATTACCAACTCTTCGACGCGCATTTGCCGAAGCTCTAAAGGTCGACTATCACGCCGTCTTCTCAGAAGATCTGCCAGACACAGTCACTTGGCCTGGTGAGGCGACTAAGCAACTTGCAGCCCTCATTCATGACTTCAACACTCGCGATTTTTCCAATGTTCCGCAGGACGTTGTCGGTACCGTGTTTGAGCGCCTGATTCCACCAGATGACCGTCATCTATTGGGTCAATACTTTACGAACGAACCACTTTGTGATCTTGGTATCGCATTTTGCGTCCAGTCTCCCGACGACATAGTAGCCGATCTTACATGCGGAACAGGTACCTTTCTGATACGATCCTACGACCACAAGCGTTGGTTGGGTAATCATGATCACGCAAATTTACTTTCTCAATTGTGGGGCATTGATATTGCCCCGTTTCCGGCAGAACTTGCTGTGATCAATTTATTTCGTCAAAACCTCACAGCCGCGGGGAATTTCCCGCGTATAGTTTGCCGCGATGTGTTCACGATAAAACCTGGAGACACTATTCCCTTTCCGCCATTAAAGATGGATTTAAAACGACCTGAGCAGATTCAAGAACCCGTTCCGCACTTTGATGCAATTATAGGAAACTTCCCCTATGTCAGCGCCGATCAGATTGGGCAAAAGGAAACAGGTTATCTCGACTTCATTCGGCGCACACTTATAGAAGGTTGGTTGGAAAAATATCCAACACTGTTTTGTTATGCAAATAAAACCGAGCAGAAGTCTTTCGAACGTGAGATTGCCAAAGGTACTCAAAAATCTGCAAATCGAGATCGACTTCAACTCTGCACATCCACATATGCCGACCTTTACGTTTATATATTTTTCCATGCTGCTCGATTCCTCAGGCTTGGTGGACGCATGGGTATTATTACATCGAACGCTTGGCTTGATGTAAATTACGGATATACTCTACAACGCTTTTTCTGCAACCAGTTCAAAATCATCGCCATTCTGGAAAGCCGTTGCGAACCATGGTTTACGGAAGCTTCCGTCAATACGATTTACACGATAGTTGAACGCTGCGATAATCAGGCAGAACGAGATAATAATTTGGTGAAGTTCGTCAAGGTCAAAAAGCACCTGGCTGATCTGATCCCAGGCGATCCCCAGATTGAAGCAATAAAACGTTGGAAAAATCTGGGAAGGCTAGTGGATAAAGTCGAAGCGACTGGAAGGAAAGATGCCAGGACGATTCCTCTCGGCATCTTAACAGAAGAGGATGAGGACTTTCGTATTCGTGTATGCCGGCAAAGCGAGTTAAGAGAAGAACTGGAACAAGAAAAGAAAACAGTAAAATGGGGAAAGTATCTTCGTGCACCCGAAGTGTTTTTTGATCTTGCAAAACGTAAGTCTCTTTGCTTACTTTCCGACATTGCACAGGTTCGACGTGGTAGCCTTACCGGAATAAACGAATTCTATCACCTTACTCCCGATAGGGCTAAGGAATTGGATATTGAGTCCGAATTTCTGAAGCCGCTATTAAAATCACCAGGCGAATCGGCATTCATCCCCATAGAGAAGAAACAACTGGCTCTCCGCCTGTTTGTCTGTCGTATGACAAAGGCGGAACTCAAGAGACAAGGGAAGACAGGAGCACTAAAATATATCGAATGGGGAGAGAAACAAGTTTTCCAGTCCGGCGCACAACGTGGCCTTACTTGGCCAAATGGCGCGGAAGTCAAAGTCCGCACTCCCGGCTGGTATGCGATTCCCGAACACAGGTCGAAATCGGCAAAAGTTTTTTTTGCGCAAGCCTTTAATGACAGACATTTCCATCGGTTTTCAAAGACTGCCGTGATTGCCGATGCGAGACTCTATTCATTGACACCAGTAGGTTCATTGTCTGATGAATTGATTGCAGCTTTGTTGAACTCATCTCTTTGCGCATTATCATCCGAAGTCTTTGGCCGTGTGACAATGGGCGATGGGGTACTGGAGCTGAAAGTTGAGGAGGCAAATGATTATCTCCTTGTTCCCGACCTCCGCGCAGCTAACAACACACAGAAAAAGGCAATCACGGAGGCCTTCGAAACGCTCTGCCAACGCGAAATAGGCAGCGTCTTTGACGAAGTAAAGCAAAAGGATAGACAAATTCTTGACTCGGCGATCCTCTCTGCTATTGGTCTTGAACCGAAGAAATATCTGAAACCCGTTTATGATGCCCTTTGCGAACTGGTACAAGAACGAATTAGCTTGGGCGAACAACGTGGGAAAACACGGAAAACTAAAGCCCGTAAAAGCAAGGCCGAAAGTGATAGTTTTAAAGAAGTACTGGATGAACATCTTTCATCCGGGCCTAAAAAATTTCCTGATGATTTATTCTCTGCTGAAGCTTCAAAAGGAGAAATGATTGAAATTCCGCTGCCTAAAACAGCACTTCGACTAGACATTGTTTTGACGCACGCGACACTGTATGAAGGGAACAAGTCATTCTATGAAGCCAAATTTCCCGCTGAGGGTAAGTTCATCCTATACTGTCAGCAGGCTGGTCAGACAGTTGCACAAGTCCCCAAAAAGATAGTGGAAGTTACTCGAACGGTTGCAAACTATGAGAGCTATCTCCGTGACTTACGGAAGACCCTTTACGATGCATATTACCGGCGAACTCTTGACGTTGCGGTTGCGGAACGTCTCACACAAGCAGCTTTCGACCGTTTCAAACTGCCAAAAATCCTCGAGTGAATAAATGGAGATCTTATGGAAGACCAGATAATAGGGGAAATAACATTAGGACAAAGTACCAAACTAATTTTCAGTTTAAGAGAGTGGAAAGGTCGTAATTACGCCAGTGTCCGGAAATTCGTTGCAACGCAGAAGTACATAGGTGCTACTAAATCTGGAATGGTAATTGATAAGAAAATACTTCGAGAGATAACAGTAGCTTTATCAGATCTGGAGCGTTCTCTTCCTTCACAAACTGAACAAGAAATCAAATGTATTCCTGGAAATGGTACCAATTACATCAAGATAGCAACCTTGCCTTCGGAAGACGTCGAGAATTTGCCTGCCGTGGACGTACGCGAATTTGTAAATTCACCATCTTATCAAGGTCCGACTAAAAGCGGAATTCGTTTCCGTTGGAATTTACTGCCTGATGTCCTTGCCTGCTTTAACAAACAACTGAAAGTTATCAGCGAACTCGAACTTAGTGAATCCTCTCTTTTTGGTACAGGTTATTTTGCTGAACCTGATAATGCCCAAACAACGCCTCAAGTGTCAAAGTCTAATGGCATTGACGAACTACTGGGCGCTGAAATAAAGTTATTTCCAGATGAGTTTTTGGAAAATGTTCCCCAAAATGGTAATCAAGTTGTAATTCCAGAAGAATCTTTAAGTCTAGCTCAAGATAGATCTGGTAAATATTATTTAAAGACTGATGAGTGCATTTTTTGTGAAGTTCGTAATCCAGCAGAAGGAAATTTTATTATATATTCACAGATGCGTGGACATAAAAGCATTATTGTTCCTAACGAAATGATTCAAGTTTTTAAAGCTGTCAAAGCTTATGAAAACTATGTTCGAACAGTTCAAGGAAAACTAATCACAAAAATTCTCAAAAAAGTTGGACAACGATCCGTTGCCGAATATGAAGCATGGAAAAAAATGAGTGAAGCAGGTCTCCCCTTATTAGGATAATCATAAAATTTTTCGATCAATAATGCTTAGTGTTCTGCACTATTCTTTTAGTGCTGCTTGCTGCAAAAATAAATCAGTAAAAAAAATAATGCAAACCAAATCCAATCCGGAATTCCTCTGGTTTCCGGTTGGTTCGGAGGTGATATGGGACGATTTGTTGTAGATGTAGTGGAAGAGTGAGGATACCTTGTATATGAATCAGTATAAGATGCGCATTTTTCATGAGGTAAATCTAAAATTTCAATAAAGTCTACTCGATCTATCCTAAAAGTTCTGAAATCATTTCTTTTATAGCAATATGATTCAACATAATTATTGCCAAGTTTTTCATACAATCTATACGGTTCAATTGTTCTTTTTGACGGCGGATCACTACCTCCAGAATATACTATATTAACTTTTAATTTTTTATCTATGGCATAAATAAGCTTATTTCCTGTTTCCGTAGTTGATAGCAAACTGCGATTAACGCTTTTCTTTGGGCTATGACGCCAGTAATCTAACTCGTTAAATTTGCCCATTGAAATTCTCTTTCGTGTAATTATCTATTGTAAATTTATATATTATCTTCATTTTGCCATTCATCACTAATAGCTTTCCAATCTATATTTCTCTCCTGCTTATTGGTCCAGACATCCCAATATTCAGGGTCCTTTGACTGGGGACGATTGCTTTCTTCCAAGTTATTCATTTCAACAATAACTGGAATAGGCGCAGCCCAGCCTAATAGTATCGCTTTTCTTGTTGGGAGTATGGGTAGTTCGTTCAAAATACTTCCCAAGTTATCAGGGACAAGCTTTTTTACCATTTCCTGATCTTTGTCATTCACTAGTCGATGTAATAGAAATGTATTGCATTGAGATAATACTGTCTGTGATAACTCCGATGGTCTTTGAGATGAGATCACCAGACCCAGTCCGAATTTACGACCTTCTTTAGCTATTTTTTCAAACGATTGACTACATAAACGATTAGCTGTAATTTCGTCATAATCACCTTCATAGCGTTTAATAAAATTATGAGCCTCTTCAACAACAAGTGTGGTAGGTAAAATTTGTCCAGTTTTTCTCTTAAAACGTTGGTGGGCTTCGAATATAACTCTCGATAATACGGATACAATAACAAATAATATTTCAGACGGTAAAAGAGAGAGATCAATTATATTTATTGAACTGTCATCTTCATTATTTCCAATATATCTATTTAACCAAGATTCTAATGTAATTTCTTCTTTTGTTTTTGTTTCTATTACAGACGCTATACGAGCATCCGATAAGATACTTTTTATTCTCATAAGAAAGAAATCCATATACTGCTGAGAATTATTCTCTTGCACTATCCTATCAAGATGATCAAGGAAATCGCAATTATTAAAGAATACGGGAGTATCTTCATCAGGTCCTTTATATATTTCAAAGCCACCAACTATCGCTAGAAATTCACTAATAGCTTTTAGCGTTCCCTCTACATTTGCCTTTTCAAAATCTTCATAATATTCAACAGTGTTTCCGCCACTATTAAAAGTCTTATATTTAGTATCTGCAATGCCTTTCAGTTGATCTGCTAATAGCTTTAAAGCATCTTTAATACTTTGATCTTTCGTCAACGCCTGATCTTCTGCAGCATCCTTTGCCATGCTATGAATCTTCTTGCCAAACTCGTTTTTTCCAGGTTTGCCTTTAAAGGCAGATGCACCTGTAAGAAGATCATTTCTTATTTCGATGAGGCAGCTAGAATAGTATCTTCTCAGCTTTAGTGTTGAATCATCACCTTCTTCCCTTCCACTTTTTACTTCTCTTAGCGCCCTCCGCAATATAGGTCTCTGAGTTTTCCCAGTTGCTTGAACTATCGAACTCCATTCATAGCTATTCCACATCCACGTTGGTACTTTAAGTTGTTCAGGTTTAGGCTCTTCTTCACAAGAATCGTTCATAACAACTTGATATTTTCGAACACTACCTAATGTTTCAAACGATTTAGAATATTCTCCATTAGGATCAAGAATAATGAAGCGGGCATTAAGCTTCTTGTTTGCTGGAAGTTCTCTTTTCGCGCCCTCTATCGACCAGCGAATTAAACCTGCAACAGAGCACGATTTACCACTACCGGTATTACCCAAAATAGCAATATGCCTACCAAAGACTCTGTCGGGATTAATAAAAACAGATGCATTTGCTGCCATGGGTGAAACACCGATTTTTACTTTTGCGTTATTGTCTTTGTTTTGAACGATTGCTCGTAACTGTTTTTGATTAGGTACAACAACGATATCACCAACTGAGGGGTAACTATAAATGCCACGTTCAATTTCAAAATTATCATTGTTTTCTTTCAAAATGCCTAAAGGGCTGACAGATAGCTTCCGTAAAGGGAATGGTAAATCAATCAAATCAAAATCTTTATAACCCTTCCGTTTGGGATAAGGGGAATATTCAATACCAATCCATGAAATAATTCCGACCAAAGCGCCTGATTCATTAGGTATTAAAATAAAACCGTTTACTTTAGGAAATAGCTGTGGAATCCCTGTATTGATTGCTGTGTTTTGTGGAGCGTTTGTTTCAAGCAATACCTTAATTTCACGCGGCGACACATATTCAACAGTGCCAATTGTCTGATTTCTAATATGCTCAAATTCCCTATTCATCTTTAACCTCAAAGTCTTTATGGCCAAAACCTGATCGTTTTTCTTCTATCTTATGACGTCTATCGGAAATGCGGTCTATTGCTGACTTAGGAAGATAATTTTCTGATAGCGTTCGAAGATTTCCATAATGATTGCCCAACAATAGTGTAAGCTGAGATGGATTACATTTCTCAACGAAATTTTTGATACGCCCGTCTGCGAGATCATAGGAAATGATTACTAAGTGAGTCGATGGAATGGTCATCATATCAAGAATAATGTTATTTATATGAGAATCACCGAAACCATAACCATACGTGACAAGTACAGCATTAGGGCGACAGGTCGCCGTTGAAAAATCTCTGAATAATTCAGAATAAGGAAAATATGCTGTGTCTATCCCTTTGGCTGAATTTGGATAAATGACATTGGTTGTATATGGATTTGAAATGGTATCTTCATTAATTCTACATCCAAATGGTAAGGGTGCTTTATAAATTTCGCCGTCGTTGAAGCGCCAGTCTAATGAGCCATGGAGTTTTGTGTATCGGACAACACCTTCTACATAACGTGGTTCACCACGGATTCCAGGTGGATTATAATGGTAATCCAATTCCATTTTATGCATTCTTAAAGTGGGATTTAATTTACCTATAAAGCGATCCAATGTATAAATACCGGCAGAATCCAAAGCGTATTCAATAAACCTGTCATAGTTGGTCGTGAATATATGAAGCCTGTCTCTTGTTGCTGTCCTACTACTAAAGCTTATTAGAAATCTCTTTAATAGAGCCAATGCTTCTCTGGATTTTGCAGAAGCGAACACAGAGCATTCGTTGCCAATCAGTTTAAGAATCAACTCTTTTAGTTTCCCATTTATTTCATCCTCCAGCTTGCTAGCATCGGCATCTTTTAGAATTTTCATTCCTTTTAGTAATTCAATTGCCGCTCTTAGATCATCTTCAAAATTGGCCTTCCCTCGTGACATTTCTTTTGCTTCATTATCCGAATGATTTTTAATTTCATCTTTTTTCGTAGTAAACTCGATCCTTTGCATAGCCTGAGGTGTAATATCAGCTTCTAAGCAGATGCTTGTTGTTATTCCGGTACCAAGTAATAGAGAAAGATGTTCACTTTGAAATACAGCAGTGAGCCAGGGCTCTATTTCGGAACGCAATTTTTTTTCTTCTGGTGAATCGGAACCTTGAGGGATTTCATTTGCGATGTAAAGAAGATGATCTTTTGTCCAATCAATAGTATCCACTACATACCTCCTTTATTTTTTTCCTACTTATGACGTTACAAAATGAAAGCAAGAACGAAATTAGGTCTTGAAATAAAAATTTTCAGTCTCCAATTAACATTACAAATTTATTTTAGTAAAACATGAAGAAATCAAAGGTAAATCTCATTACCCTTTACATATTGCGGGATTGTTGGAGGTTTATTAACTCGTTTTTTGATAACAATGCAAGAAAAATAAACAGTTACCTATCAAAAGATGAAATGCATTTTAGAAGAATTCCATTTAAAGCTAGTATATCCGAGAGAAATCTAGATGCTCACTTAAAGGAAATAATGTTTGTTCTCTTTATTTGTCATACAGTCAAATTCAAGGCTTTCCTCACTTCTTGCCAGTGTTTTAATTCTATGATAATCTGTTTCCAACTAATGAAGGTCCGGTCCACCAAACCTGATTTTTTGCCATTCAAAGTCCTGTTTAGCTCGTATATAAGCCCCAATTGGGGGTTTCCAAAACCTTCTTTTCGAGTATATGAAATTCCTTGTGGAAAAACCAATTTTTGGAAACTTTCATGAGAAAGGGTTAAATCAAGCCATAGTCTTCCAAGATCAGTGATAAAATTATTCACATAAGTTAACGTACCCTCAATATCAAACTGATCAATCCTTGTTTCATCCAAGGATATTTTTGTAGCCATAATCTTATTTTCAATCTCTTCCTTACGCTCGCGGAATTCTTCGGACGTATATAATCCTTCTTCCCGCATTTCAAAAATTCTTTTCCTCTTTTCTTCAAAAGTCGATAATTGCCTCTGATAATTTTGCGCTTCTTTCTGCAAATGTAATTCTTTACTGTTCCATAAATCCAATACCGATCCTTTGAAAGCTTCCAGAAATTTTTTCTTCGGCGTAATCTGATTAAGATACTTAATAAATTCTTTTTCTAATTTCTCTTTATTTATTGCCTTGCAATACATCTGACAATTTTTGTTATAGCATTGATAGTAATAATATTTTCTCCCTTTACTGTGAGGGGTGCTTCCGGTTAGCGGTCTGCCGCAATACCCGCAAAAAACAGTCCGACGCAAAGGGAACAGGGGATTCTTTCTGATATGTTTTACTTTCAGGCTCTTGCCTGACAAAAGCATCTGTATTTTGAACAGCTCTTCCCTGGTAATCATCGACTTGTGCAATCCTTTGATTTCTTCATTTGTCCAAGGATTAACCAATATGCCAGCATAGAATTTAAGATAATGGATAAACATCCAGCTTACGAATTGAGTAGTGGTTTTTTTCCCGCGTGCCCGCGCCAAGCCTAGTTCATCAAATAGTCTTGCCACGTCAGCCTGAGTATAATTGCCGTTCGCGAATGCTTTAAGCCCTTTTTGAATTATCGGAAAAAATACTTTGTCGGGTTCGTCCGGAACATTTTTCTTTTCACCTTTCTGTCTCGTATGTTGGCATTCATAACCAATTGGCGGCTTGAAAGGGTAAATACCTTGGTTGAGTCTTGCGGACATTCCATCAACACATCTTTGAGTTCTAACGGCATTGTCAAATTCCGCGCTTCCGGCTAAAACTGTTTCAATGAATTTCTCGGCGGGATTGTTGCCGATGGGTTCCGTTACGGAATGAAGTGTTACTCCGTAATCAATTAACATTTTTCTGACATAAAAATGATCTTCGGTATTTCTCGCGAAGCGATCCACTTTATAAACTACAAAAGCGTCTATCTTGCCTTTATTTTTCCGGCAGAATTCAATGGCACGCAAAAACTCCGCACGCTGGGCGGTTTTGGCCGACGCTCCTTCTTCGCGATAAATACCGACAACATCAATGCCTTTGCTTTTGCAATAGGCACGGCAAAGCTCATCCTGATTTTCTAAGGATGTGCCTTTGACTTGTTCTTCACTGGATACCCTTACATAAATTATTCCTTTCATATTTTTGTTTTTTAAAAACTTAAAAGGGCAGTCTGGTCGCCCAACTCAGTTTCCCGAAGGTCGCATCGTTGGCAGACTGCCCTTTTAAGGCAACGATACGATATAAAAAAATCGGGATTAATATTGAATTGGGCGACATTTATATTATATAAGGTAATAGATTTCTGAGCAAAGTGCATAACTTAAAAAAGGAGGTTTGATGTGAAATATCTATATTTAATTATTCTTTGTATGATTATTGTTGCTTGTCATAGTGGAGATCAGTTTGGAACTACGACGGAAGAGGTGGGAATATATGAATTGAACGGTTCCGTTATAAATGAACGGGACAAACCGATACCTTTAAGATTTAAAAAAGGCATTAAGGTAAAACTTATTGAAAAAGAAGTTTGCCAGAGTCCGAATGGTTCGGAAAAAATGATTTTCGTAATGATGGAAAATCCAAGCGGTGATTTCGTAGATGGCAATCTTGTCTGCGTGCCCGCAAGGAAAATCAAGCGGGATTGAATGCTCATATGTCAAGTCACAAATAGCAGATAGATTATAAAAGATAAACGGGCTGATCCGCGATAGGACAGCCCGTTTTTGTTTATTCAAACCGGAAGTAATTCATTTTGTTTTCCGCCATCTGAATCGCTAACGGTTTTACGAATGGCTGATCAACAAGAAAAATAATGTGCTCTACCTGGTGCAGGAGATCAAGCTGCGCATCAGAAAGATAGGGGAGTCCGAAATTGCAGACACATTGCCTTCCATTTCCGATATTGCATACGCACCGGAATATGTCAGTCGTAAAATATACGGGCTCGCTGAAATCAATGTTGCAGAAATTGTAAAGGTACAATTCAGGATTGAAAGTATTATGGAATACCGGTTTCCCGTCTTTCATTTTTATTCCGTAGTAAGCAACCTTCATTCCTTTAGTATCCCGGACCGCAAAGGCTACACTTCCGGCCAGCATAGTCTTGCCTTTGGGAACTCCGATCTCAAGCAACCGGCACATTTCTTCTTCAATGCCTTTGGCCTTTATGAAATCGTTGTAAAACAATTCATAGGCAATGTTCAGTTCTTCGGTAATCATCTTCGCCGGATTATTATGCGCTTTCATTAAAAGATCGTTGGCAGCATTCCAGTCTATGCCTTTCGTCCGCATGGCTAAAGAAATAATGTGTCCGCTTGACTTGCATTTCGGACAATAGTAAAGATTCTTCTTGTCACCGTACTCTTTGATGGCGGCCTTGCTGTCACAACCGGGCTTAAGGCAAGCGAATTTCGCATAGCCTCCCTGTGATTCAAACTCGATACCGAGCAAGCCTAAGGCTTTTTCAGTATCAATGCTCTTTAAAGTTTCTCTGTAAGTCATGTTTTCCTCCTGTGGGTGACTTTGGTGGGTGAAAAGTTAAAAAAATAGACTCTTTTGACCACTTTTTAACCAAACTACACCAACAGCTATTGAGGAAAATCAAATAGATAGGCTTAACGAGGAAAGCTATATAGTTTTCCTAATCCGTGTGCCGCGCGTTCGACTCGCGCCAGGGGCACCAACTACAAAGGCTTTCAGAGATTCTCTTCAGTGTCATCATGTCCGATTCCTCAAACCTTGCCAATATTTCCATTGAAAATATACACTTACATATAAATTATTTTATGATAAACATTTCATTGACAGCTAAGATCGAAATTTCTATAGTTTTACCATATAGAAATATCTTCTCCTTTAACAAGAAAAAACAAATGGAGGGCATTCTCAATGACGGGAAGAACGCATCTAATCCTGACTCTTTTTCTCGCCGTTATATTCATATCCTGTCAAAACGAAGAATCTAAGAACACGCTTCCTGTCTCTGTCAATCCGGAAACAATGAAAGTAGCCGATCAAGGCGGACGAAAACTCCGGGGACAAGTTCTTTATATGCCGGTTTACTCGAATATTCCGCATCTGAAAAAGCAAGATTATGACTTAAGTGCGTTTCTGGCTATTCACAACACAGATTTGACGCATCAAATTAAAATTACCAAGGTCGATTACTTCAATACCGACGGCAAACTCATCAAGAACTTTATTGCTTCGGACCAGCAGATTGATCCGCTTGCAACGAAAATTTTCACGATTCCTAAAGAAGATCAGAGTGGTACGGGTGCCAATTTCCTGGTTGAATGGATAGCCGAGCAGCCGGTCAATGAACCGCTTATCGAATCCGTTATGAAAGATCTCTCCGGGAATAAGGGCATTTCGTTTTTAAGCCAGGGAAGAATCATTCGGGAAATCGAGTAGAGTACCGACTTTTGCCATGTAATCCCTGATTTTCATCTTTTTGACTGTTCAAAAAAAACTATAAATCATTGATTCTCTCAGAGGCAAGCCTCGGTGAGAATCACTCACCGTATATTTTATTGTAAAACAATTATTTTTTTTGGAACGACGATTTTTTTTGAAAATTGGGATCATAAAGAATGCGCCGGACGGTTTCCCGGTGTTCTGCGGCCGTATTGCAGGTCATCTGATCCGCCGCCGTGACCACTTCGGACAGGGCAACGCCGACTTCGGCTTCACCGGCAGCCACCACGGTGGCTCCGGCTTGACGCAGAGTGACTGCGTCACGGAGATGAGCGCAACGCACCATGATTTGTAAATGAGGATTGAGAAGACGAGCGTGTTTGATAATCTCGGAAGCATCTTCAATATCTGTGCTGATGATCAGACTGCCGGCTGTCGCGATGCCCGCATCTTCGAGTGTTCCCGGACGCAGAACATCTCCGTATATGGCTTTGTAGCCCTGCCTGCGCAGTTCGCGAATGGTTTTCAGATTGAGATCAATGACTGTGATCTCGGTGCCGCGCTCACCAAGTAGATCGTGAACGATTTGTCCGATGGGGCCGTAACCGATGAGAATACAGCGATTGGGATTAATGGTCAGCGGTTCACTTTTCACCACCGGAAGGCCTTTTTTAGATTTTGAAGATAACTGGCGTGCCCAGCGGTAAATGTAAGGATTTAACCCGATGGAAATGATGGAGGCGGCGACCAGCGCATTCCATCCGGCATCGTTGATAAGATTAAGTCCAAGAGCGACCGTGCCGAGAATAAAGCTGAATTCTCCAACCTGCGAAAAAGCGGCTCCGATTGGGATAGCCGCAGCCAGAGGCTGGCCGAGCATCCTTACCGTCAACGTGGCGGCGATCGGTTTGACAATAACGACCACAAGAAGCACGGTTGCGATAACGAAAGGAACCTGTATCAGGCTCAACGGATCGAACAGCATCCCGATAGAAACGAAGAAGAGCACCGCAAAAGCGTCCCGCATCGGCAGGGCGTCGATGCCCGCGCGCGCGGCAAATTCGGAACGGCCCACAGCCAGACCGGCAAGAAAAGCACCGAGGGCCATCGAAACGCCGAACAGTTTTGCCGAGCCGACAGCAATTCCCACGGCCAGAACCAGGACCGCCAGCGTAAAAAGCTCCCGTGAACGTGTTTTGGCGATGCGCTCCAGCGCCCAGGGAATAACCCATTTTCCGAGAATCACAACGATGGCGACCAGTCCGATAATCTTTATTCCGGCCAATCCAAGAACGGCTCCGATGTTCTGATCCATACTTCTGTCGGGGGAGAAAATAATGGGCAGGAGCAGCAGCAGCGCAACAGTGAGAATATCTTCAACAACGGTCCAGCCGATCGCAATATGGCCTATCTTGGCATGCAGATCGTGCCATTCCGTAAGTACCATGGCCATGACTACTGTGCTGGCAACCGAAATGGCCATTCCCAGAATAAATCCGTGTGTCCAGTTCCAACCCATGAAATGCAGCAAGACAGCCAGTGCGGACGTGGACAGGGTGCTCTGAATCAGCGCGCCCGGAATGGCTACACGCCATACCGCGATGAGTTCACGCAGGTGGAAACGCAGTCCGATTCCGAAGAGCAGCAGGATCACGCCGATTTCCGCAAACTGTTCCGCAATGGTCCGGTTGACGACAACGCCGGGAGTGAAAGGACCGACCATAATGCCGGCAAGCAGATACCCGATAATGGGAGATAATTTTAAACGGACAGCGATATATCCGAAGAGAAGAGCAGCAGCCAGTCCAACGGTAAAAGTTATTAAAACGCTCAATTCATCCATGGTTTGTCCTTTGAGAAAAGATGTCAGGGGAAGACATGGTTTTGTTGTTTTCTACCTTGAAATGCAGATACCTGCAGTAAGAAAAGTATTCATCAACAAATTCTTATAAAATTACATTTATAATAATTAATGATAAAGATCAAATATTTAAATTTGTTATGCACATTTTATTCGTATGCGTACACGTTTGGTCATGCCTCTTGCCAATTGTTGGTTGACATACTCTGTTACGTTTAATATGTTTAAAATGAACAACCCTGCCGCAAGCAGCGGGGTATCCAAAAGAATTTGCGCCCCAAGGGGCGGGGAATTAGACCCACATTTATCCCGCTCGGCCTATAGTGACCTTTAGGTTATTCGTTTCTGAAATTTGGGTCTCATTAAAATATTTTTCTCGTTATTTGCGCAATGACCGGGTTCGATACGCGTAGCAGTTTCTTTAATGCGATATAAATGGTTTTTTGAATACCATAAAGTGATCTGATTAGGCGGCTGTCTGAAAGTCCGGATTTTTAATCAGCACAAAAATTGATTTCAGGGTAAATCTGAAAGAACGTGATCATGAGAGAGGTGGTCTATGGAAAAATTTAAAAGCATTCTCTATGTTACGGAAGAAAACGGGGATCAGAGCTCCGCCATTGCGCGCGCAGTATCAATGGCTGAAAAAAATCAGGCAAGTTTAATGATCCTTGACGTTATTCAACCTTTGATGGGTGATTATATGGGAGAAATGGTTCAAATGCGCAATGAATTCATTACGTCCCTGGTAAAGCCCTTCAGTCAACATTTTAAAATTAAACACAAGGTAATCGTCGGCAAGGCTTTCCTTGAAGTTATCCGTGAAGTCCTGCGGAACAAACATGATTTGGTCATGAAACCGGCGGAAAACCCGGTTTTCCTGAAAAGGCTTTTCGGCAGCACGGATATTCATTTATTGCGCAAATGCCCTTGTCCTGTATGGATCATGAAATTGCCGGAAAAATCCCAATATCGTTCTATTATGGCCGCGGTCGGTTTCACGCCTCTGGAAATTTCCGGGGAAGAGGATGCCCTCAATCGGGAAATCCTTGATCAAGCCTGTTCACTGGCACTAACCGATTCTGCCTCCTTGCATGTGATTCATGCCTGGGAAGCGTTTTCCGCAAAATATATTAGAAGCCGCGGCGACAAAACTCACGAGGATATGGCCGTTTATGTCGAGAAGGATCGTTCTCTCCATCAGAACGGATTGAATAAATTGATGGATCAACTGAGCGAACGTATCGGTCGTAATGTTTATCAAAAACTTTCACTACATCTTCATTTGCCACAGGGAGACGCACAAAAGCTTATACCGGAGTTGTCTGCAAGTCAGCAGGCAGATCTTGTTGTCATGGGAACCGTTGCGCGGACAGGCATTCCCGGTATGATCATAGGCAACACGGCGGAAGCCGTTCTTGACCAACTGGATTGTTCCGTGCTCGCCGTTAAACCGTCCGGATTTGTCACACCGGTCAGGCTGGATATGTAACTAAAGGGCTTTTATCAGGGAAAAAGAGAAAAAATGAAGTCTTGTCTCGACAGTCTTTTTGTGCCATTCGAGTAACGAACGGTTGTCAGCATTTAGGATTACCGGTTGAAAAGATGAATCATGCCGTGTCGGACTTATTTACATTTTTATAAAAGCAGGTAATCAGCACTTATCTTATTTAAATATTTAAAGAATAATTGTGAAGCATGAAATGGGTTTTCCAGTATTTGTTTCACATCTTACCAAATAGTGTCGGATTACTTTACTGATATTATCAATGGTATGGGACTTGTATTTCCTTTCCGAAAAAAACGTCTGATATTGTTTCTTTAACTTCTAATCCTCCTCTTATAAGCGACAAGACCGATCACAGCTTAACGCTTCCTCTGCCTTATTCACTTCCAGTTACAATAATTAAAATCACGACCCTTCGGAGATCAATCTTTCGTTGACATGGAAGATCGTTCCTCCTATACTATGACCATCGAAAACGAAGTCCTAACCGGAAGAGAATTTTTTTAATTGCCTGAGCGGGGAGAATATCTGATGGGCAATAGTAAAAAACATTTCTCTTATATTCCTTGCCGTTGTGCCGGCAAGGTTCATCCTGATCGCTTTACCCGTGACGTCAATCTTTGCCCTTGACGTAGCCGATAAACAAAAATTCAAAAAAGTGAATTATAACAATACTTATAGAATCTAAAAGGGGACGTGATTATGAAGCAATACAAATTGGTTGTCATCGTATTCCTGTCCATCGTTTTTAATGCCACAATACTCTTTGCGGCGCCCGATACCTGGACACAGAAGGCCGATTTCGGAGGGGTTACGCGATATGATGCTGCCGGCTTTTCCATTGGAAGAAACGGATACGTCGGGACCGGATACGACGGTTCAACCTATTACAAAGACTTCTGGAAATACGATTCCGCCACGGACGCCTGGACACAGGTGGCCGATTTCGGGGGTACAACGGGAACAGCGCGTCGTGCAGCCGTCGGTTTCTCCATCAATGGCAACGGATATGTGGGGACCGGATACGACGGTTCAACCTATTACAAAGACTTTTGGGCTTATGATCCCGACGCCAATCAATGGACCCAGAAGGTCGATTTCGGGGGGACGGCACGATACGGCGCAGCCGGTTTTGCCATCGGAACCAAGGGATACCTGGGAACGGGATACGACGGTGCAACGTATTACAGGGATTTATGGGAATATGACACCGTCAACAATGCATGGACGCCGAAGCGTGATCTAACCTTTTCGATTTTAAATTTGCGCAGATTTGCCGCTGTCGGGTTTGCCATCGGGAGCAAGGGTTACATTGGAACGGGAAGAAGTCAATTTACAACCTGGCAGGATTTATGGGAGTACGATCCAGCCACAGATCAATGGGCGAACAGAGCTTCTCTTCCCGAGGGCGCGCGATATGATGCTGTCGGTTTTGCGATCGGCGGCAAGGGCTACATCGGAATGGGATATATCATGGCCGCCACAACCGTGTATTACAAAGATTTCTGGGAGTATGATCCTGCCGCGAACGCGTGGTCAAAAAAGGCTGATTTCGGAGATACAACGCCTCCGGATGAAACAGGGAGGGGTGGCAGCTTTGGTTTTGCCATCGGGGGCAAGGGCTACGTCGGGGCAGGACACGATGGATCAGCATATTATAAAGATTTCTGGGAGTATGATTCCGGCATTAACACGGTTCCTGATCCGTTCATATTCACGGACCAGACGAATGTTGCGCGCAACACCGTAATGACATCTAATACAATAACGGTATCAGGGCTGGGTGCCGCAGCGTTCATCTCCATTGCCGGCGGCACATACTCCATCAACGGTCAACCCTATGTCAACACAGATGGTACAGTGAACAACGGCGATACGGTATCGGTGCGTCAGACGTCATCGGCCAGCTACTCCACGAAGACGAATGCGACTCTGACCATCGGTGGCTTGTCTGATACCTTTAGCGTGACCACATTGGCGGCGCCTCCTGATCAATTCATATTTACAGACCAGACAGACGTGCCTCTGAGTACGGTGATGACATCCAATACGATCACCGTGTCAGGGCTGGGTGCGCCGGCAAGCATCTCCATAACCGGCGGTACCTACTCCGTAAATGGTGGACCCTACATCAACACAAATGGCACAGTGAACAACGGCGATACGGTATCGGTACGCCAGACGTCATCAGCCAGTTACTCCACAAAGACGGACGCGACGCTGACCATCGGCAGCGTGTCCGATACCTTCAGTGTGACAACGCGGGCGGTTCCTCCGGATACAACGCCTGATCCGTTTACATTTACTGATCAGACCGGAGTGCCACTGAACACAGTGATTACCTCCAATACCATCACGGTATCGGGTATCAGCGCGGCAGCGGTCATTTCCATAACCGGGGGCACCTACTCCATCAATGGCGGAGCATACGTGAACACGGTTGGCACGGTGAACAATAACGATACGGTAACCGTGCAACAGACTTCAGCGGGCAACTACGTCACAAAGACAGATGCAACGCTGACCATCGGTGGATTATCCGACATTTTCAGTGTAACAACACTGGAGGCGCCTGCTGATCTGACCCCGGACCAATTCACCTTTAATGATCAGACGGATGCGCCTTTAAGCACCGGGATTGTGTCCAACACCATCACGGTATCGGGGATTTCCTCACCAACACCGATTTCCATCACGGGCGGTACCTATTCCATCAACGGCGGCACATACGTCAACGCGGTGGGCACGGTGAACAATAACGATACGATAACCGTACAGTTGACGTCAGCGGGCAACTACGCCACGAAGACAGAGGCGACGCTGACCATCGGTGGATTATCGGACACCTTCAGTGTGACCACCCTGGCGGCGCCTGCTGATATGACTCCGGACCAATTCACTTTTAATGATCAGACGGATGTGTCTTTGAGCACCGGGATTGTGTCCAACACCATCACGGTGTCAGGGATTTCTTCACCGGCGCCGATCTCCATCACCGGCGGCACCTATTCCATCAATGGCGGAGCATACGTCAACACGGTGGGTACAGTGAACAATGGTGATACTGTGACCGTGCAACTGATTTCGTCAGGGAGTTACTCAACGACAACAGAGACGACGCTGACCATCGGTGGTGTATCCGACACCTTTAGTGTAACCACGAAAGACGAAGAGGATGACAACTGTTTCATTGCCACGGCAGCATTCGGCTCACCGCTGGCGGCACAGGTGAAAATCCTGCGGCAGTTCAGAGACAAGTATTTATTGACGCATGTTCTCGGCAGGAAGTTTGTGTCCTGGTATTACCGCAACGGACCTGTTGCCGCAAGTTGGATCAAGGATAAGCCATTGGCAAAAGTGGTTGTGCAGACCGTGCTTTATCCTTTGATTGGTTTTTCCTTTCTGCTGATTTCCGGTTATCTGCCCTTTGCGACCATGGGTTTTTTGCTGTCCGCATTTCTTTTCCTGCGGTTCAGACCGAAGAAAGTAAAAGCAGTGTAACAAACATCTTTATTGAATTGAACAGCCCTGGAACAGGATGAGATTCCGGGGCTGTTTTGTTTTTACAAAGCATACAAGTACGCGTTCATCCGGACTGTCTTTCAAAAAGTAATCAGAAACATTCTGAGTTCAGGTGTGATCACACGGAGCCATTTCTTTTATTTTGAGTAATGCTTCCGTGTCCGATAAATTGCCTTCCATGGTCAGCAGGCAAAATCTTTCAAACATTGTTTCAGTGCCACACATTCCGGCAATCACCCAGCTTCTTAAATCCAGCCCGTTTAATCTTGCTTCGCTGAGGGTTTTGCCTTTGATGGCGGGCCAGCGTTTGGCCTCATAATTATCGCGCCAGAATATCCAGTTAGTTTTTCCTCCGGCATCGTCGGTGTCAAGGGATATAAGGATAACAGGCGTATCCTGCAGCAGTTTGTCGGTTTCAATGTCCGGCTTTGCCTGCGCATTCCCCAGTGCAACAACGGCCACAAGATCACCGGCGGTTTCATGTAAAAGCCACGCGTCCAATTCGTTTTCCACAATGACAGCCGCGCCTTTATCCTGACCGATAATCAACGGCGCTGGACTGGATCCGCTTACAACAATGTAGCGCGCCCCGTCGTCCGGATTGTCGCGCCTTATCCTTAAGCGCATGACTTTGTTATTTTTGATAAGCGGAATCACCAATCCTGCGGGAATGCATTGACGCATTTGAGTTCCGTCTTTCAATAACGGTTCCAATCCCCAGGCGGACCGGGGTTCGTCAATATCCATGGGTGAGTAACCCAGCAGGGATTTTTTAATGGTTGCGTCGCTTAAACCCTTTTCGGCTTTCAACCATGCCCTGACAGATTCGCCTTGCTTTGACCATAAAGAATTAATGGCAATAGACAGAAAATTTCCCGCTTTCATTTGCCAAAATGCCTTGGGTTGCGCTGCTTCCCGCGGTATCCATGACGGTGCTGGTGGTAGTGAATGTTTATGCGGGCCGGATTTCCGCCCGGTCAATTGACAGGCTTCTTTGAATGATAAACCACGGCGTTCCCGTAAATAGTCGATTTCGTCACCGGCTTTGCCGCATTGACGACACCAGAAACGCCCGGTTTCCGGCCATACCCTGAACCTGTCCTTTCCTCCGCACCAGGGACAGGCACCCGCATATTCTCCGCCGTTTGTTGCTTGCTTTTTCAAGGGGCCTTCGTTGGCCTGTATGAGTTCAAGAATTTGCATTTTTTATTTCCTTATAAAAAATGTTAATTCCGATAATAATATAATCACACCGGCGGTGATTCGGAAGATATCAACTGTTTAAATTTTCAATAATTAAAATTTTACATTGTAAATAATCGAATATTTGCTATCTTGAGGATAACAATTCAATTCACCGTTGAATCACGAAGCGCGTACTTGTTTTATTGTGAGACTCAAATTTCAAAAACAAAGAGAATTGAAATTTGTAAGTCGTAGTGAGTCCCAAATTTCAGAAGCACAGCGCACTGAAATTTGTTGGACGAACTATCCAATCCCAATCAATCGGGATTGGAAACAATCCCGCAAAGCGGAGGGTAACGACACTCGATAGGAACGAGCTAAGCGACGTTCGAAGCGTTAGTGGAATCATCCTGGATGAGCACGGATTTAATACCCGTGATTTGTGGATTATAATTCAATACCAGAATGAATTTGAAATATGGATAAAACATACGAAATAAGAAATAATTATCTCTTCGTGAAATTGACGGGTCCGTTCGATATCAATCGTGTAAAAAAGAATATTTATGAGTTTGGCAAAGAGTTACACAGTAACAATTTGAAAAAATTATTTCTGGATATGACGGAAGTGACAGGTCTTGAGGAAAAGCAGAATTTTATTCTCGAATCTTTTGATTTATACTATTTCATATCCAAATCTCATCCTCCGGGCACAATGATCTCTATTCTGGGAACGCAGGAGTTGATCAATAAACATATTTTTTTTGATAATGTGATGACCAATAGAGGTTTTCCTGTCAAGGTAACCACAGAACGGGAAGAGGGTTTAAAATGGTTACTGGAAGACAAATCCTAGAAAAGCCCAAGTGTTGGTCAAGTTTCATTTGTTATTTTCAAGGATGACATGAATTCTTCAGATATCAATATGTCTTTCCCCGGTGGTCCACCATCGGCACAAAAAGGACATCAATGATCGAATGCTTTTCCAACTTACCGTTCTTCTTGATCAGCACAACCAGTTCCTGAACTCCCACCTCACCAACCGGGATAACCATTCTGCCGCCTTCCTTGAGTTGATCGGCAAGCGGTTGGGGAACTTTCGTCGGGGCGCAGGTGACCAGAATCGCGTCAAAAGGCGCAGCTTCCGGCCAGCCCTGATAACCGTCGCCGATTTTAACGTGGACGTTTTTATAAAGTCTGGAGAGTATCCGCTCTGCCCGCCTGCCCAGAGTTTCGATAATTTCTATACTGTAAACACTCTGGCAGAGTTCTGCCAGAATCGCCGCCTGATAACCTGAACCGGTACCGATTTCCAGCACCTTCATATCCGGTTGCGGATTGATGCTCTCCGTCATTAAAGCGACAATGTACGGTTGCGAAATGGTCTGGCCTTCTCCGATCGGCAGCGCGTGATCGCCATAGGCCAGATTCCGGATTTTTTCGGGAACGAATTGATGACGCGGGACCGCTCTCATCGCTTTGAGGACTTGCGGATTCTTAATGCCTCTGGCTTCAATCTGTTCGACAACCATTCTTTCTCTTGCCAAAGCATAATCCTTTTCCGTGTGAATGTCCGCCCGGCAATTCAACACGGACAAAAGCAAAAAAGCTGACGCCGCAAAAAAGCATGAATACTTTTTCCCCGCGCGAATAAAGCACCTCAATTTTCCATTGACGATGAGTTGCCACATCCTTTTTCCCTTAATAAATTTTTTAACATTTGATTTTGAATCTGTTTTTTTAATGTTTTCTGCCCACCGGTATTAAATACACGGGTTCATGATTTTCAGGCAGATTCATAACCTGCTTTACTTTTTCATCATGGAAAGCTCCGATGGGAACGGCGCCCAGGTTCAGGGCTGTCGCCTGCAACAGCAGATTTTGTGCGGCATGCCCTGTCTCAATCTTTACATATCTTTCCGCGCGGTTTCCATATTTTTTCGCTGTTCGTTCATAAACGGCGGCAATCACGAAGACAGCCGGCGCCGTCCGGACGCTTTCCTGACCCAGAGCGGCATAAGCTAATTGGGGACGAATATCTCTTCCCCCATGACGGGTAAGAGAATGATTGCCGGATGAATATTGAAAAACCCCTTCCTGAAGTACGACATATACTTCGAGCGGGAACAGGGCGCCGGCAGATGGAACTGTCCTTGCTCCCCAATCACGTGTTATCCCCTGAACGGCCCAAAACAGTTGAGACAGTTCTTTGAGCGTCAGAGGCACGGCGGAAAAATCTCTGGTCGATTGACGATTTTTAATGGTTTCTTCGAGGGATATTTTTCCTTTGAAGACCGGCGCGGGAAGCCGGATAACATCCTGGTTGGTTAAAGAATTCATTTTCTTCTCCTGAGCAAAACTGATCTGAACAAGGATTTGGACGGATAAAAAGACCGCCATGAATAATAATATAAATTTGTAACGATGGATCATCATACCTCCTCCTCGCTCTACGATGACATATGCCTGCCGTTCTTGAACCTGCCGAAATCCTTGTATTCCCACTGAAGGCCGGTCAGAGTCGGACAATCCAGCATTACAAACTCATCATTGTCTTTCGTATAAAGATATTTGTCTCTGGCAGAATAAGCACAATAAGCCGCCAGCCACATTCGGTAATTCCCCATTGTGGCCTCAACGCAATTATTGGCCACCCAGTTACACGCTTTGCGGCCGGCTTTCTCCATCGCGGCAATGGTGACGACCATCCCGACGCGGTATCCTTTTTGCTTCCAGAAATTATCATTCAACCATTCGCGGTCGTTTTCCGACATGCAGTACATTTTGCTGGCCATGACTTCTCTTGTGTTTTTAAAAGGATGTGAATGGAAATCTCCCAGATATTTAAGATGAGGCCAGAATGATGTAATCACATCCACTTTCAAGGAGATGGCTTCCTTGTTTTCATCGATGGAACTTCGCCTCTGCTCGGCGGTCGTATCGGTGTGCGCCATCTCAATCTGGTAGATGACTTCCCTGTTTTTCAGAGTGATCTCGTGCCCGAAGAGGCTTCCGTAAACTTCAATCCGTGATTTCGGCCTGCCTTTTTCCTTGATATCCTTTTTCTTGACTGAATAGGCTTCCAGAGAGCTTAAAACCAGAGATATCAGCGCGTTTTCGGAAACGCGCACAACATATTTTTTACTGTCATTCCTTGTCATTGTATCACCTCCGTCAAACATCCATTCGGAGATACAGTTCAATATTGACAAAATTATGCCGGTTTGTTATATTAAAGCCAACGAGATACTGCTGTGCACGCGATGAAGTCATGTCACTGGAGATGAATTTAGAAAAGACCCGCAGGATCTTAGTGGTGACAGTCACCCTTAAAAGATCAAGTGTTAAAAAGTCATGACTCCAGCATGCAGACTCAACGACACAAGCGGTTCTCGTTTTTTTATATGCAACCCTTCAGCGGGATAAGTCCCGTCGAAGGGTTTTCATTTGCCAGCAAAAGCAATGAATCACCAGCAAATTTTTCGTTAAGAAAAAACCACAGTTTTCAATTACATTTTTTCTATTTTTGATATTAACCGGTCAAATTGTTCCACATCAACAACCGGCGAGGTGGAGAATGAAATCCCCGTCAATTTATTTAATGCCATAGACGCAGAAAGCGCTTTCTCCATATCGGGAAATTCCAGCGTAAAGACAAGATCGTGTTCTCCCAGCACGGCAAACATCGAAATGACCTTTCCATCGTTTTTTTCAATGATTTTGAGAGCTTTTTTTGTACGCTGCTCAGAGGCATGTTTTAATGATTCCTGGTTATATTTTCCAAACATCATGAATATCGGCATAAAATGACCTCCTTTCTGTCTGTTTTAAGACAATCATCATTCTTCAAATGGTGATAACATTCTTGTGCTGTTATCCGTGTTTAATCTTTCTGATCGTTGCTTTTACGCGGGCGTTGGCCTGTTTGATTTTCCGGTTAAACCATTGACTTTGCGGGATTTTTAAAATGATATTCTTTTTTTCTCTTCTTGTTTCCATAAACAACCCTCCATGATAAGAAATATGAAGTTATGTTTCAGAATATCCGGGAAATGGTGATCACTGCTCTTGCATCTCTTCTTTAGATATTAATTTAGTTATAATAAAAATTAAAGTCAAACAGGAAAAATCATAAATTATTTTTTAATAATATCAATATCTTGGAACTTTAAATCATGGTATCGTGATTTAATATCCTGTCAGATCGGGCTCGCCGCAGTGTTTGAGGATGTGTGCACGGGTGGCATCACGCAGCTTGAGAGCGGTTGTCCAGGCATCCGGCGAGGAGAGATCCTGCGCATGACGGGGCTCGATGGGCTTTCCGATGGTAACGGTAATTGTGCCACGCCGGGGGAACAGACTCACATCGCGCAGCATGGAACGTGTGCCGCGAATCGCAATTGGCACGACAGGAACATCGGCTTCCACCGCCGTTTCAAAGGCTCCCATATGAAAAGGACGGAGTCCCGGAACACGGGTAAAGCCCCCTTCGGCGAAAAAGAACAGGCTGCGACCTTTGCTTGCCCTGGAAGAAACGCGACGGGCGTCCTCAAGACTTTTCTTTCTATCGAACCGCTCCACAAATTCCGCTTGAATGCGCTGAAGAAATACGCGAGCTGGAAAACTCTCTTTTAATTCGGCCTTGGCAACAAAACTGACTTCCATCGGCAGCACGGCAACCATCAGAAAATTGTCCAGATAACTGGCATGATTGGCCACGAAGATACAGGAAGATTCGCGGGGAAGATTTTCGGTACCCTGAACATCGATCAGTGTGCAAGACGCTTTACCCAAAAAACGCGCCACCTTTCTCATAAAGGCCCAGCGCCATGATTCTTTTGGCAGCAGGACAACGGTCAGCCATGTTACAGGAGCAAGAATAAAAAACAGCAATAAACAGTAGGCGGCGTAAAGGACGCTTTGTGTCCCGTGCCAAAGGCGTCTCATTTCCGGCAGAATCCCGGATGCGGTAATGCGCGTGATCTGCCACCATGTTGCCTTGTAATCTTTACCGATCCGGCCACTTTCAAAAAGAGAGCGGTTACCGGCGCGACGGATTTTTCCGCTGGATGTTTTCAGGACGGTTCCCGGCGGCGCTAAAACCACTTCATCGGCCGCCGTTCCCACCAGATCCATCGCCAATGTGTTAATTTCCTGTCGCAGGGCGTTTAATTTCCCGGGATTTTCTTCCCGCGTCTCCGCCATCACCACCAGTTTTTCCGTTTGATTGACCTTATCCTGCGAGGCAAACACCACGACATTGCCTTTCCGGATGCCTGCAATTTTTCCCACGGCTTCTTCCAGTTCCTGAGGATAAATGTTTCGCCCCGCGCGGATGATGATGTCTTTCTTGCGGCCGGTGATAAATATATCTCCGCCCGCGATATAAGCCATGTCTCCGGAATCCAGCCAGTCACCGTCAAAGAGCTTTTTGGTTTCCTCTTCATTATGATAATAGCCGCTGGTTGCCGAAGGTCCGCGGAAATGAAGTTTGCCTTCGCAGCGTTCCGGCAATTCCAGACCGGCGGCATCGACAATGCGAACCTCATGGCCGGGCAGGGGATGACCGCAGGCGACAAAACGCAAAACATTCTCATCAGATGCCGTGGACGGCACGGCACGGCCGGTGTTGACAAAAACATCACGGTCAATCCGGTCAACCAGCGGGCCGCGATCAAGCGGCGGGAAAGCCAGGCCGACGGAACATTCCGCCAGGCCGTAAACGGGCATGAACGTTGTTCGTTGGAAACCGTACCGGGCGAATTCCCGGCAGAAATTCTCGACGGTTTCCGGGCTGACCGGCTCGGCGCCGTTGCAGGCAATTCTCCATGAAGAAAGATCAAGACCCTGAAGGTCTTGTTCCGTCAATCTCTTCAGGCATAATTCATAGGCGAAATTGGGAGCGGCGGAGATGGTGCCCCGGTAGCGATGAATGGCCCACAGCCAGCGCTGGGGCCGGGAGATAAAACTGAGCGGCGACATCACCACGAGCAGTGCGGCGAAATAAAGGCTGCTGAGCCACGTTCCGATCAAGCCCATGTCATGATAGAGCGGCAGCCAGCTGATGATCACATCCGTGGATTTTACCTGCACCACTTCTCCCAAAGCGCGGATGTTTGCCAGCAGATTGGCGTGCGTGAGCACGACACCTTTGGGATTGCCGGTACTGCCGGACGTATATTGAAGAAAGGCGATATCATTCATGGCCGGTGTGAACTTAGTATAAGCGGATTTGCCGGACGTTAATTCCGGAAAAGTGACCAGCGTGTGCATGCTTTCCACCTGTGCCTTGAGGACCTGCGCGAAGCGCTTGGCCTCCGGAATGATGACCATGATCTTCGCACCGCAATTATTCAGAATGGCGCTGTGCCGCCGCAGATGATCTTCCAGCTGGTTCATGCGAAACGGCGGGTAGATAGGAACCGGTATGCCGCCCGCGAGCAGAATGCCCAGAAAAGTAAAGAAATATTCCCGGCTCGTCGGCAGCATGATGGAAACGGCCTCTCCCGGGAGCAGCCCCTTCTCCTGGAGTCCGGCGGCGGCCGCCTGCGCGCCATCGGCCAATTCCCGGTAAGTGATGATTTCACCATCACCTTCATCACTGTATAAACGAATGTGCGGCCTGTCCGGATGATGTTCCACATGCCAGTTTAGCGCATCGACCAGTGTCCTGGCACCGTGCGGCAGGTCATATGTCTCAGCCATCCCGGGAGATTTCAATTCCGAAGCGGGCACATATTTCAACGAAGGACCGGCCTTGAGGATAATCTGCCAGAGCTCGCCGGGGGTTTCCGCTTCGATAAATTTTTTTTCTTCAAGCGTGACGTTAAAAACTCTTTCAATGCGCGTAAGGAGTTCCACACGCGCCAGGCTGTCCAGTCCCAGATCCCTGGACAAAGAGCTGTCCGGCAAAACCTGCCTGGTTTTCGGCCACGAAGGATGCAGCTCCATCACCAGCTCTTGGATAGCGTTGAGTAGAACATCCATCGAGCTGTCGGAAGCGGTTTTGCTTTGATTGCCGTTCATCAGTCTGCCTTCTTCTTTGTTAATATAATGACGGATTCAACCTTTTCCAACACGTGGTGTTGTTGCCGAAAATCTTTGGATTTGTTTTTTAAAATACGTTTCCGATTATTCCCCGGCATGTTCGAGCGCGACCCTTTTGCCTCTTTCCTCGTCGACAAAAAAGACGATGAGGGCAGAGATCAGGAAAAAGAACGAACAGATAAGGATTGCCTTTTGCAGACCGAAAACCGTCTGCAGGAATCCCAGACCCGTCAGCCCGAAAATCGCGGACAGCCGGCCGGTAAAACTCCACAGGCCGAAAAATTCACCGGACTTGGTATCCGGTGAAAAAAGCCCCACCATCGCGCGGCACAAGGACTGTGTTGACCCCAGCCCCAGCCCGGCAATCGAACCGATGACCAGAAAAATATGTTCCGCCCGCCAGAAGGCGCCCGTCCACGTATTGACGAGCGCGGTCACATCATTGATGCCATAAATCAAACTTACGGTAATCAGCCAGATGAAAAGCGTCAGGATGAAAGTCTGCTTTGCTTTCCATTTGTCCTGAATGAAACCGAAAAACAGCGCTCCTCCCGCCGCCGTAAACTGCGTTATCACAAACATTAAGATCTGCGTCGTTGCGGACCATTTGACGATTTGATCCCCATAAATGAAAGCGAAGGCGATGACAATGGAAAGACCGGAATAGGCAAAAAAGAACGACGCCAGAAGAATCATCAAATCGCGGTAATCACGCAGATCCCGAAAAGTCTTCTTCAGCCTTTTCCAGCCGGTGGTGAAATAATTTTGATTGGCGGGCAAAGGCCGGGGAACCGTGCGGTCTTTGACCCATAAAAAAGTGGGAAGCGCCGCTATCAGAAAAAACAATCCGGTGACCGGTCCTACCAGCCGCAGATTGTGAAAATTATCGACCGTGTAAACGCTGCCCTGCAAGCCGAATATCACGATGGCCGCGGAGAGCAGACCGCCGAAGTAACCCAGCCCCCAGGCATAGCCGGAAATTTTACCCAGATCCTCCGGCGGGCCAAGGCCCGGCAGAAAACTGGAAACAAAAGCTTCGCTGTAGGAAAAACCGGTATTCGAAAGAATGATCAGCAGCATTCCCAATATGATGTCTCCGGGGCTGACGAAATACAGAGCCGCCGTGGCTACGACCGTCAGCAGATAACTGCCGAGGAGAAATTTCTTTTTTGCTCCGGCATAATCCATGATCGCGCCAAAGAGCGGCGCAGAAAACAGCACCACCAGATAGCTGATGGACAGGGCGACGCTCCAGAGAAGGTTGCCGATACGGTATTCGGGGCCGTCACCGACAATAATCCGGGGAAAGATAATGCAGAAAACGACAGTAATAATGACGGTCGTATAGGATGAATTGGCAAAATCAAACATTGCCCATCCGAACAGTTCTTTTTTGGAAGCCCTTTTGATTTGTGCCATGGCAAACTATATACAATTATCCATCTGATGTTAATATTAATTTTAATGATAAATAACCGGGATGTCCGGCCATCCATTTACCATTCACAAAATTTATGGTGTAAAAATCCCCCTTTCGGGGGATTGCATTTCAGTTTGCATACGGATAAAATTTATCATCCCGGGGGAGTTTCTTCTCGGGAAGAGTAAAAGTGAGAGCGTGCCCTCTCCCCAATTTTTTAAAAATTGCAGTGCGACACTTTACTCTCCCGGGATTTTAGAATCAGGACAAGTCAACGTCATGGCGCGTCTTTTTTCAATAAGAACAGCACATGAGCAGGGAAAGAAATTGGTATGAAAATACTTATGGTCGATATGCTACACTCAACCATGATCTGAAAGGTTTATTCCTGATACAGCAATCGGGCGTACCTTTTTCAAGACAGAAGCGTTGTAAAAAAGGAAAGATTCTTGAAAAAAGCAGGGACTGATCAACTCATCATAGAAAACAGGACCATCAAAAAAAGGATTAAGGGATTAGAAGGTCTTTTACCGGATTATGGCACGGAACAAATTCCTTTCGCTCCCGGCCACATCTATCGTGCACTCTTTCGTTTGTCTCCCTATACGATTGTTGTTTCGAGGTTGAAAGACGGGTTGATTTATGATGTCAGCGATACCTTTTGTCAACGATCCGGCTTTTCCAGAGAAGAAACTATTGGTAAGACGATGAAGCAGTTAAAATTGTGGCAGGGGAATGAACGTGAAAAATTTGTCAAGATTCTGCGTAAAGAAGGAATATGCCGTAATCAGGAGGTGAACCACCGGATGAAGGACGGTACGATACGTACTTGCCTTGACTTCGGAGAATTGTTAACGATTGGCAATGAACAATTCATTTTTTTAATGGTGACGGATATCACCGCCCTCAAAAAAGCACAGGATTCCCTCATCGAAGAACGGGATCTGAGTAATACGATCATCAACAGCCTGCCGGGATTGTTTTACATCTTGGATGATGAATTCAGATTTCTCCGCTGGAATGATAATCTTCTGAAAATCACCGGCTATTCGGCACAAGAACTTCAGAAGATGACTATTCTGAATTTTCATCGTGAAGCGGATAGACGTATCGTTGTCGAAGACACAAAAAAGACTTTTCTTTTCGGTGAAAATAGGTCGGAAGCAGATGTCGTGATGAAAGACGGCACGGTGAAAACCTTTTTCTTCAGCTCAAAACTATTCTATTATAAAAACAAGCCATGCTCTGTAGGCACGGGAATTGACATTACCGAACAGAAACGGATTGCGAAAGAGCTTAAGAATAAGGCTGAAATTCTGGAAGATGCCAACATAGCACTGCGAGTGCTCATGAATCAAAAAGAAGTTGATCGTAAAAACTTTGAGGAGAAATTGCAGACCAACATCAATGATCTTGTCATGCCCTATTTGCATAAACTCAAAAATGCCGGTCTCGATAACCGTCATAAAAATTATTTAAGTATTCTGGAAAAAAATCTCAACGATGTTACGTCGCCATTCATGAGAGACTTTAAATCTTCATACGGGAACCTGACCCCGCAGGAAATTCAGATTGTTGATCTGATTAAACAGGGGAGGAAAACAAAAGAAATTGCAGACATACTCAACTCATCAGCAAAAACAGTTGAGACGCACCGCAATAACATCAGGAAAAAACTAAACCTGATCAATGCTAAAATTAATCTTCGCAGCCATATCCTTTCCTTAAAATAATAAGTATATAACATACATATTGTAAGCGTATTATTTCAATAACTAAAAATATTGAAATGTGAGACCATTTATGCAAAATAGGATAAATAACTTAGATCCATCATGGATTTAAGCTACTGTTTCAAATATCTTCAATAAGTTTGAATTAATGAACAAACTCATCAGCAGCTCATCACAAGATAACTTTTTTAAAAAAATATTTTATCAGGCGCCAAATCCCATGGCGCTCATTAGAACCGAGGATAATGTCTATGTGGAAGTCAACAAGGCATTTGAAGAATATTTTGGACGAAAACGACATCAGATCATTGATAAAAATCCTCTGGAAATCGGATTGATCACTCCTGAAGACCTGATGAATGCTTTAAATCAGTTACAAGACAGAGCATACGTCCGGAATGTTAAGGTCAGAGTCATAGCAAAGAACGATGAATTCCGTTACCCGTTGGTTAACATGAAATTAATGAAGATAGGCAAGACTGTTTTACGCGTGGTAGATACGACCGACATTCCGCAATTTTATGGAAACAAAAAAGCTCTGCGGTCTGATATCTTGGCCCGAACACTGGATTCGATAAAGGACGCCGGTGTCGTTTTCTTAAGTGGTGTGGAAACGAAAAACCCCTCGATATTTTACATGAATAACGAAGCGAGATTGTTTTTCGAAAAATATCCGCTCAATCATTTATTGCCCGGTTTGATGAGAAAAGAATCCTTATCGGTATGCGTTCACTCGCGATATTATCAGGTAAGAATGGTTTCCAGTCATAACGATTCTCCTTTAAATCTCATCATCATGGAACGATTACCCGATAAGATATACATCAAAGAAATCGTCAAGCAATACGACTTGACGCCCCGGAAGCGGGAAATTGCCGTAATGGCAGCTACCGGATATTCCAATGATGAAATTGCCCGGAAGCTTTCTCTAAGTCCATATACGATTAAAGATCACTTAAAGGAAATTTTTCAAATTATCGGTGTTCACAGCCGCCGTGAACTTTTCCCCAAATTTTTAAACCTGCGCTGATTTTTTACTCTCTAATCCTTGATGAACCTGTAAACTTCTTTTGGGAATGAAAAAAATAAAATCTCTCCGTCTTTGGTGCGGATTTTTACCTCGTCTGAATTCAGGCTGATGATCTGCCCTTCGATGACCTTTCCGTTGAATAACTCAATCCCTTTAATTTTTTTTAGTTCCCGGGGGCTTTGTTCTTCTGTCGCAGGAGACGTAAAATTTTTCAGCGGCAGAGGCGTTTTCTTTTCCGGGATGATGGGAACGGGCACGTGGTTAGGAGAAAATTTTTCTTCTTCTTTGGCCGGTTGTCCGGGTTTCTCCTGCACGCACTTTCTCTTGCTTTTCGCCCATTTCAGAACGTTACAAAGTCCCAGATCACATGCTTTCTGCGCGTCAGAGCAACCGAGAGGGTGATTGCCCTGCAATAAATAGGCAAAAGCCCGGTTGTTGTAAGCATTGACATAATCCGGTTTCAGGCGGAGGGCTTCGTTAAAATCTTTGATGGCCGATGCGTAGTTTTTCAATCGCGCGTAAGCTTTCCCTCTATTGCTGTAGGCAAGCGGACTGTCCGTTTTCCGGCGCAGCGCTTCCGTGCAGTCCTCAATAGTACGCCGATACAGGCCCAGACCGTAATACGCGTCACCCCGGTTGATGAAGGCGTACGCATGATCCGGTTTCAGGCGAATGGCCTGATTATAATCTTCGATGGCACGCCGGTACTGACGGAGGTCGGCATAAGCATTCCCCCTGCTGTTGTAGGCAGAGGCATTATTCGGTTGCATTTGAATGGCGTTGTTCAGATATTCAATGGCTTTTTGGGGATCAGTAAATCTGCCCTGATCATCATTCCATAATGCCTGGGCCTGATTCAACCAGTCGGCTGCCGTGGCGCTTGTGGCGACAGAGTAAAATAGCGTCAGAACCAGAAGAACGGAAATGATAATTTCTGGCATAAACACCGGACTTGTATCTTGAATTGTTTTCATAAGGAAAGATTCAGGATGATCGGATCACCATCAGTACGGTTTCCTGTCTCTGTTTATCGCCCGTTTGATCCCCGTGGAATCGTTTTTATTCACGGTAAATTGCTTCGAAGATAACCTCAATCCACGTGTCCCGTATGTCGCGAAAAGCGTCCAGAAACGTCTCAATGTTCTCTGATCTGCGCCGTTCAATGTAACTGAAGGTATTCGATTCAGCGGCCATGCTGCGATTGTCCTTTATCCACGCGGCCCATGATTCAAAGATCTTCATCCCGGGCATCACCTGATCCGACCAGACATAACGGCTGAAACGTGCCGGATGCAGCCAGCGCAAAGCGGCGGCCTGCTGCGGATGACGAATCAGCGACTTGACCAGCGGCCGGCCAAAGGCAAGATAAAGATTTTCGTTTGCCACCGACAGACGGTTCATCTTATCGAATTCAGACTTTGGAATCGGACAGGTGACATCCCTGATTTCTCTTTTCTCAAAGCGGACACGGAACTGCTCTTTTAGCGGGTCGTGTTCGCCGGTCTCTCCTTCGATAATCATTTCGTACAATCCCGGCTTGAGTTTTTGCATCCGTTCGATATGTTCGATAATCGCGTGGTGTTCACGGCGGGCTACAGAAGCGGAAACAAAAATGCCAAGGTGGCCGATGTGACCGTGCAGCAGGTAGATGATCCGCTGACCGGCCTTGACCAGATCATCCGTTGTCGGATACACTTCCGATATCCAGTGCAGGGCCTGTTGCGGTGGCGTGATATTGTCGCCACGGGAGGCAAAAATTACCAGAGGATCTTTCATATTTCTCAGGTCAATCCGGTGATTGTGGCCGATATCCAGGACGCCTTTCTCCAGTTTGTTTCCAATGAAAAGGTTTCTGACAATCCAGAGAATTTCTTCTTCATTGAGGAGATAAAAACCGGTCCACCAGCGTTCAAATTCGAGATATCGTTCCTGTTCGGTGTCAATTTTAGAAAACAGGTTGTAGTCTTTTTTCCAGAGCGTGTTGGCCGGATTAAGCCGTTCAAAGTTATCGACAAGGTAAGCGCCGTCAAACAGCCCTCCGCCAAGATCACACATAAAGCTGGTTGCCCAGGCGCCGCCGGTCAGTCCGCCGCTCAGGCGCATGGGGTTGATGCCGTCGCCGCCGGCCCAGTAGGACATGGGCGCGCCGTTGATGACAATCGGTCCCGTTACATCAGGACGGTCGGCTCCAAGCATGGCCACCGCCCAGCCCGCCTGGCAATTTCCGTAAACCATGGGAAAATCTCTGTCGGGATGGCGTTTCTTTATCTCTTCCAGGAAACGGATCTCCGCCTGTTCGACATCCTCCATGGTCTGATCCGGAAAGGGTTCGGGCGTAAAGGAGGCGAAGTAAACCGGATGGCCTTCAGCCAGCGCCATACCGACTTCCGAGTCCTTTTTAAATCCGCCGATACCCGGTCCGTGACCGGCTCGGGGATCGATGACCAGAATCGGTCTTTTACCCGGCTTAGGTTCTTTTCCTTCGGGATGTCTGATGTAAAGCAAAGCATAGTTGACCGGGCGGGGAAATTGGCTCGCGTCCAGCACAACCTCATAGTTATAGTCCAGCAACGGCGGCATGCCCTGCTGATAATGCTCCAGCATGTTGTTGCCGCGCTGACGCATGGTATCCATAAAAAGAATACAACGCTGCCAGAAGTCGATGGAATAATCCCAGGCGTCCTCGGAAAATCGTGCCCAGGTTAAATGCGACAGCCTGGTGCCCAGATCAACCCATGAAGCCAGCGCGCCAAACGGTTCGACCGGAGCCTCGTCCTTAATTTTCTTATTACAGGCAAAGTCCGATGTTTGCGTCATCAGTTGATGCCATGATTTGAAAAGGTCTAAGGTATTCATCGTTACATCTCTTGGGCTTTTAAACTTTTTTTAATGTGTTTTTTATGTCAACGAAATTTTGACTGTTCAACGTAAAACACGGCTGACAAAGATCTATTTTTTGCCTGCAATATTCTGAATGATGCCCAGAAAACCATCAGCTTTTAAGGACGCGCCGCCGACCAGCGCGCCGTCAATATCGTCCATCGCGATTAAATCGCCGATATTATCTTTCGTCACACTTCCTCCATAGAGGATGTTTAAATCATCGGCCGCGCCGCCGTAAATTTCTTTTAAGAGGTTGCGGATGAAAGCGTGGACTTCCTGCGCCTGCGCGGAGGTAGCCACCTTGCCCGTGCCAATCGCCCAGACCGGTTCATAGGCAATGACGATGTGATCAATTTTTCGCAAACCGGCCAGCCCGTTTTTCACCTGTCGGCCGACGACCTCCTTCGTGATGCCTTTTTCTCTTTCTTCATCGGTTTCGCCCACGCACATAATCGGCGTCAGCCCGGCGTCCAGAGCTTTTTTGACCTTCAGATTAACATCCGCGTCACTTTCCTGAAAATATTTACGGCGCTCGGAATGACCGATGATGACATAGGTACAGCCGACATCTTTGAGCATCACCGGTGATACTTCGCCTGTATAAGCCCCCTTGTCTTCGTAATACATATTCTGCGCGGCCAGAAACAGGGATGAACCCTTAATCATTTCACCAACGCTGAAAAGAGCGGTAAAAGGCGGCGCCAGAACGACCGTTCCGCCCTGAATACCACAAGCGCCTTCTTGAATAGCTTTCGCCAGAGCTAATGATTCGGCAACGGTGTTATTCATTTTCCAGTTGCCGGCGACGATCCATTTTCTCATAATGCAATCCTTTATTTTTCCAGCGCGGCAATGCCCGGCAGGGTTTTCCCTTCCAGCCACTCCAAAAACGCGCCGCCGCCGGTGGAGATATAAGACATCTTGGAGGTCAGCCCCGCTTTTTTAATGGCCGTGTCCGTGTCGCCGCCGCCGATGATGGAAAGCGCGCCGGAATCGGCCACTGCAGCGGCCAGGTCAAATGTTCCCTTGCTGAAAGGCGCCAGTTCAAACATGCCCATCGGCCCGTTCCAGATAACCGTTTTTACACCTTTTAACGCGTCGCTGAATAACGTAATCGTTGCCGGACCAATATCCAATCCGATCATGTCTTTGGGAATTTCTTTCACGCCGCAGACCTTGGCTTCGGCTTCCGCTGTGGCAGCCTGGGCAATGACGGCATCAACCGGCAACAAAAACTGCACATTTTTCTGCTTGGCCTTCTCCACAATCTTGCGCGCCGTATCCAGCATGTCTTCTTCGCAAAGCGATTTGCCCGTTTCGTAGCCGGCCGCTTTTAGAAAAGTGAAGGCCATGCCGCCGCCGATAATAATTTTATCGGCCTTTTCAATGAGATTTTCCAGGAGACCGATTTTATCGGAAACCTTTGCGCCGCCGATGATCACGGCCAGTGGTTTGGCCGGATTGACCATGGCTTTTTTGAAATATTCGACTTCGTTTTTCAGCAGGAAACCGGCCGCGCAGACAGGAACAAATTCAGTAATCGCGGCATTGGATGCGGCTGCCCGGTGAGAGACGGCAAACGCGTCGTCGATATAGACATCACACAGCGCGGCCAGCTGTCTGGCAAATTCGGGATCGTTTTTATCTTCCCCCGGATGAAACCGGAGGTTCTCGAGAAGGATGATATCGCCTTCCTTCATTTTTCCGACGGCTGCCTCAACCGCCGGCCCCACGCAGTCATCCACAAAAGTAACCGGCTTTTTCACCAGGTCAGATAGGACCTTCACGACCGGCTTGAGTGACATTTCGGCTACCCTCTTACCCTTGGGCCGTCCCAGATGAGAAGCGACAATCAGTTTCGCTCCCTTCTCCAAAGCGTAATGGATGGTCGGGACACTGGCCCGCACGCGCTTGTCGCTGGTGACATTGCATTCCTTATCCATCGGAACATTAAAATCCACTCTCAGAAAAACCTTCTTGCCTTTCATGTCAATTTGATCAATGTACTTCATACTCCAATCCTTATCTTTTCTATTTCATTATAAAAGAAAGCAGTTCCAGCATTCTGTTGGAAAAGCCCCATTCATTGTCATACCAGGAAAGAATCTTCACCATGTTGCCGCCGATGACGGTTGTGTTGGGCATATCCACGATGGAAGAATGTTTGTTGCCGTTGAAGTCGCGGGAAACCAGTTCTTCTTCCGAACAGGCGAGGATTCCTTTCATCGCGCCCCCGGCATATTCCCTGAATTTGTCGTTGATTTCATTACGGGTGGTGCTTTTGGAAAGTGTGGCCACAAAATCAACCAGGGAAACATTCGGCGTCGGCACACGAATCGCCAGCCCGTCGAGCTTGCCCTTCATTTCGGGAATCACTTCCGCGATGGCGCGGGCCGCGCCGGTGGTGGTGGGGATCATCGAAAGCGCGGCGGCCCGCGCTCTTCTTAAATCCTTGTGTGCCTCATCCACGACCACCTGATCATTGGTGAAGGAATGAATGGTCGTCATCAAACCATACTCAACGCCGAATTCCTGATTCAGGATCTTGACAATCGGCGCCAGACAATTGGTGGTGCAGGAACCCATGGAAATGATATTGTGCTTGGTTTTATCGTAAACTTCCTGATTGACACCGAGAACAAAAGTCACATCCGGATTCTTTGCCGGAGCGGAAATAACGACCTTTTGCGCTCCCGCCTCGATGTGTTTTCCGGCCCCGGTCTTGTCGGTAAATCTGCCGGTACTCTCCAGGACAACATCAACTCCTAAATCTTTCCAGGGCAGGGTTTCCGGTTCTCTGACGGAAAAAGTCTTCATTTCTTTTCCGTCAACGCTGATGACATTATTGCCGGCCTTGACCTCCGCATCCAGTGTCCCGTGCGTTGAATCATACTTCAGCAGATGAGCGAGTGTTTTCGTGTCGGCAAGATCATTGACCGCCACAAATTCCACATCTTCATTTTTATATCCGGCCCGATAGACAAGCCGGCCGATTCTTCCGAAACCGTTAATGGCAATTCTGACTGACATATAGACCTCCTTGAGATGAAAAATTATTAATTAAAAGAATTGTTTTGTCAACCTGTTTTGCCGGACCGAAGATGGGAAAGCCGGCTGACGCAGGGCTTTATCAAGATAATCAAAATATGTAGTTTTTACAAATGTTTAAGTGATGAATAAATCATTCGTCGAGAAGTTGGGATCCGTGGTCAGATTAATGCCCAGTCTTCTCAGTCCGGCTTCATCGCCCGGGGTGGGAATGTGCGTCATGTGGGCTTCGCAATCTCTCAAGTCCCTGAGTTTCTCCAGCGCCAGCTGGGCGGCTGGATTGGTGGTCGCGCTGATGCTGATGGCGATAAGAGCCTCTTCCAGATCGAGGCTGACTGATTTTTCATCAAGAATTTCCGTTTTCAGATTTTTTACCGAATTCGTAATCTGAGGCGGCAGCAGTTTAATCTTATCCGGAATTTCCGCCAGATGTTTGACGGCATGCAAAACCATGCTGGTCGCGGCGTGCATCAGGGAAGAGTTGCTGCCGGTGATAATTTTCCCGTCTTTCAGTTCAATAGCGGCACCGCAAAAAATCCCTTCATTACCTCTTTCATAATCCCTTTCTTCCCGGGGAGGCGTTACGGCGGCTGCCCGGGCCGGCATGACCACCTGACGCTCTTCCGGTTCCAGATTGAAATCTTTCATGAACAACTCGACACGCTGAACGGTCTCACGGTCGGCAAAACCCATCGCGTACTCGCAGCGGTAACGGAAATAACGGCGGATGATCTCCATCTTTGAGGCTTGTTGGGTGACTTCATCATCAATGATGGCAAAACCGGCACGGTTGACGCCCATGTCCGTCGGTGACTTATAAAACGAAGGTTCCCCCGTAATCTTTTCCAGAATTCTTCTCAGCACGGGAAAGACTTCCACGTCGCGATTATAATTTACCGATTTTTCTCCGTAGGCGTCCAGATGATAAGGATCAATCATGTTGAAATCCCGGATATCAGCCGTGGCCGCTTCATAAGCGACATTGACCGGATGTTTGAGTGGGATATTCCAGATGGGGAAGGTTTCAAATTTTGCGTAACCGGATTTAACGCCGTGTCTGTAGTCATGGTAGAGCTGTGAAAGACAGGTGGCCATCTTGCCGCTGCCCGGTCCCGGTCCGGTGACGATCACCAGCGGCTTGTCCGTTTTAATGTACGTATTGGCGCCGTAACCTTCATCGCTGACAATCGTTTCCACGTCTGTCGGATAACCTTTGGTGAACCGGTGCGTGTAAACGGGAATGTCGCGCCTTTCCAGTTTGTTTTTGAAGATGATGGCGGCGGGCTGTTCTTCAAAACGGGTGATCACAACGGCCAAAACATTGATTCCCCAGGATCGCAGATTGTCGATCAGCTTGAGAGCGTCCGCGTCGTAGGTTATTCCGAAGTCGGCACGGATTTTTTTTCTTTCAATGTCGCCGGCGTAAATGCAAAGGATAATATCCGCTTTGTCCTTCAGCTCCTGAATGAGGCGCATCTTGACGTTGGGATCATAACCGGGCAGAACTCGGGAGGCGTGATAATCGTAAAGAAGCTTGCCGCCGAATTCGAGGTAAAGTTTGTTGTTGAAGCGGTCCACTCTTTTAAGGATTTCAGTGGTTTGTTCCTTGATGTATTTTTCGTTGTCGAATCCCGGTTTCTGAATCATTTTGAATTTCCTCCGCAGAATGATGATCATCAGGTCAGTACGTTTCTGAACTATAGGGAGAACAATTTTGTATGTCAATTAAATATTGAATAAAAAAATTGCATCAGAAGCTTTGATAACGCACGGCGGCATCTGGAAAGGAAATGATCAGGTCAAAATATCAGATATAAGGATGAAAATCAGGCTCATACATGATTGAGCGGATATGACCGGATAAATCTGCCGGTTCGGCTATGGAAGTAAGTCCCCGTGTGAAGGCGATTTTGGCCACCGCCAGCGCGATATTGGCAGAGACTTCACGAATGCGCTTGAGGGAAGGGAAAAGACAACCCGTTTTTAAATCTTCTGCTGTTACCTGTTTCACCAGTGATTTGGCGGCGGCGGTAAACATTTCATCCGTGACACGGAAGGCTTTCGAGGCGATGACGCCCAGCCCGACACCGGGGAATATGTAGGCGTTGTTGGCCTGTCCCGGGACAAAGACGCTTCCGTCTATTTGGACGGATGGAAAAGGACTGCCGCTGGCAAAGATCGCCCTCCCTTCGGTATAACGATAAGCCTCTTCGGCGGAACATTCAGCCTTGGAGGTCGGGTTGGAAAGCGCGAAAATGATTGGTCGTTCGTTGATCCGGCCCATCGCGCTGATAATTTCCGGAGTGAAGGTGCGGGGCTGGCCGGATACGCCGATGATGGCTGTTGGCTTCAGGGCTTCCACAGCGGAGAAGAGGTCTTGATGGAACGGAAAATCATGCGCGTACGGTTTTTTGTGTTCCACTAAATCGGTGCGGCTTTTCACGACCAGGCCTTTGGAATCCACAAACCAGCAATGGGCATGCGCTTCGGATAAAGACAATCCTTCTTCCATCATGGCCGAAGAAACAAGATCGCCGATACCGATGGCCGCTTCTCCCGCGCCCAGGAAAAGCAGTCGCTGCTGAGAAATTTTTCCGCCGGTTATCCGCAGGGCGGAATACAGACCGGCCAGCGCGACCGATGCCGTTCCCTGAATGTCGTCGTTAAACATGCAGTACCGGTTGCGGTATTTTTCGAGCAACCGGAAAGCATTCACGTTGCCGAAATCTTCCATTTGAATCATCACACCGGGAAAAGCTTTGGACGCCGCGGCCATGAATTCATCAATCAACGCATCGTATTCACTGCCCCGCAGACGCGTTTCCGGCAGACCGATATAATCCGGAGCATTCAGGAGTTCCTGATTGTTTGTTCCGACATCAATGGTGACCGGGAGGCAGGATTTCGGATCAATGCCCGCGCAGGCGGTGTAAAGCGACAATTTACCGATGGGAATGCCCATTCCGTTGGCGCCGAGATCCCCCAGCCCCAGGATGCGTTCACCGTCCGTGACCACAATGACGCTGACATTTTTATGCGGCCAGTTTTTCAAGACCTTTTTTATGCGGCCACGATCATTTTTTGTAATGAAAATACCGCGCGCTTCGCTGAATATTTTGCTGTAGTCCTGACAGGCCTGTCCGACCGTTGGCGTATAAATAATGGGCATCAGTTCCTGCATGTTATCCATCAGGACGCGATAGAAGAGATTCTCGTTTCGATTTTGCACACCGGACAGATAAAGATATTTTTCCAGGTCGGTTGTTTTGCGCCGGACGTTGCTGATGATATGCAGAATTCTGTCCGAGGGGGAGAAAACGCGCGGAGGCAGCAGTCCTCTCAAACCGAGAAGATCCCGCTCTTCTTCGTTGAAAACGGTTCCTTTATTAAGAGCCGGGTCCTGAAGCAGAGTTCTTCCCCGTGGAATTTTGATTGAGCGGTTTTTCACCGGCTGATTGGACATTTTTCACCCCTGAATTTATTAATAAAACACTTTTTTTAGCGGCATTGGATTATAAGAAGTCAGGCATTGTGTCAATAAAATAATCTGGCCGGTCGGTTTTTTGACCGATGCCTGCAGCGTTTTCATGATGAATCTTTGTTAATATTTCCTTGACAGACAAAACTGAAAGTTCTTATACTTCCCTCCACAAAGACATTTCGCGAAAACTAAAAACTAAAAAAACGGAGGCAATGATTATGGCGGAAAAAAAAGGATTGAGTAAACCGGTGAAGTTGAAGGCGGATCTGGCGGAACTGTTGGGAGCGAAAGCGCTACCCCGCACGGAAATAACGAAAAAACTCTGGGACTATATTAAAGCCAACAAACTGCAGACAACCAAGGTCAACGGCAAACCGGAAAACGCCGGGAAAAACATTGTCATTGACGCCAAGTTAATCAAGATTATTAATAATACCAAGGTTAAAACATCGAGCGGCAAGGTTGTTGACTTCACCAAACTGAAAGAAGGTCAGACGATTGATATGATGCAGATTGCCTCTGTTGTCAGCGCCAATATCGAGTAGAGTTTTGATCCAATATTTTTTTTAAGGCAGGATTTGAATCCTGCCTTTTTTCTTGTCTGAAATATTTTTCCGGCACTGATTTTCAGACACCCCGTCCTTTCCAAAAATTTGTTTGACCATGCGCATTCCGATTATTGATTTTGTGGTCAATGCCGTATATGGTATGGCGCAAATCAGTTTTGCGGGCAGGATATCCAGATCAGGGAAACATAAAATATGGATAAAAGAGCCATCCTTTGGCCGGTCTTAATATCTGTGATTATTCACATGACGCTTCTGGGAGTGGCAGGCATGATTAATTTGAATGATTATGCCAAGCCGCTCGATGTTCTTTCGGTCAGTATCAGTGATCCGGAATCCGATGATAAACCGGAGCCGGTTAAAAAAAATAAAGAAGTTAAAAAGGACGAGGCGCAAACAAAATCCGATCAGTCGCGGAAAGAAAAAGGCGATGCCGTTAAAGATCATGGCTGGCGCGAAGACACCGTTGATCTGGGAACCCTGGACGTGAAATATGTTCCTTACCTGACGAAAGTCAAAAACAGGATTCTGCGCATTTGGGTTTACCCTCAAAAAGCTTACGAAAATATTGAAGAGGGTAATGTCGTCGTCAAAATGTCCATTGACGCCAACGGCACGCTTGCCGGTGTCGCTCTTTTGTCTTCGTCAGGATCGCAGAATCTTGATCAGGGAGCCTTAAGGGTTGTGCAGGATGCCGCTCCCTACGAACCCTTGCCGGCGAATTACGACCTTTCACGCCTGCACATCATTGCTTCGTTCAACTACAAGATCACCGACTAGATTATATTTGAAGACCTTTATGCGCAATCAACTATCCGATCGGCGAAAAAAATTAATATGGTTGATTAATTTAGCGCTTGCCTTTTTTTGGGTTCAAACATCCTTTGGTTTTGCGGTAACCGACGAAACAGGACGTCGTGTCAATATTGCCGGGACACCGCGGAAAATTGTTTCCCTGGCGCCTGGGATCACGGAAACACTTTACGCGCTTGGTCTGGACAACGAAATTGCGGGCGTTACCAATTATTGCAACTGGCCATCCCGCGCGCTTAAAAAACCGCGCATCGGAGGATTCTCCAATCCCTCCATCGAAAAAATTGTTTCGTTGAAGCCGGATTTAATCATCGCGACTGTCGACGGCAACCGGAAAGATACCGTGATGCAACTGGAAAGAATCGGCCTGCCTGTTTATGTCATCAACCCTTCCCGTACCGACAAAATCCTGGAAGGCATCCTTCATATCGGGGAAATCACCAATCGAAAAAATATCGCCGCTCAACTGGTGAAAAAACTGCGCGCGAGACTGCGCAACATTACCGCGCAGACAAAAAACAAAACCAAACCAAGGGTGTTTTTCCAAATCGGTCTGGAGCCGCTCATTACCGTGGGAGGCGGAACATTAATTGATGAAGTCATTGATCGTGCCGGCGGGTTCAATATTGCCGGTAATGATACCGCCCGTTATCCCCGCTACAGCGCGGAAGGCATTATGAGGGGAGCGCCGGAAATCATTCTATTCGCGCCCATGGCCCATGACCGCGAATTTACGGCGGTGAAAAAATTCTGGAAACAATTTGATCAGATATCAGCAGTGAAAAATAATCAAATTTATCCGGTGAATACCGATCTCATCAGCCGGGCGTCGCCACGGCTTTTTGACGCGATCGAAACGATGGCGTTGATTTTCCATCCCGAAATCAAAATCCATCAGCGGGGAATATAAAATTTCTATTTCCGGGCGCTCAGATCTCTGATTTTTATTTCATCCATACTCAGTTTGGCCTGTCGGATCAGGTTGAGAAATTCAATCTGCCGTGATGCAGGCAGAGATTGAATATGTCCCATCTGGCTGCTGAGGTCGTCTATTTTTGCTTTCAGCTCGGACAGCAACGGCGCGATATCAACCGGCTGCGGGATGGCCGGCGGCTGTTTTACGGCCTCCGGTTTGCGGCCCGCCCGGATGTTGATTTCTTCCAGATAGTCGGGAATGGTGATGTCAAAACCAAGCTTCTGTTTGATTAACAAAGCCAGTGTGTCCTGCGTGGCCGGTTCACCGTGAATCAAAAAGACCGGCATTTCTTTATTTGAAAAATTACTCAACCATTCCAGAAGCTGGCTTTGCCCGGCATGGGCGGAAAAACCGCCGATAGTCCATATTCTGGACTTGACGGCGATATCTTCATTGAAAATGCGGATTTTTTTCGCGCCTTCGATGATTTTCCGGCCGGGGGTTCCCTGCGCCTGAAAACCGACAAAAACAATGCTGGCGCCGGGACGCCATAAATTATGCCGCAGATGATGCCGGATTCTTCCGGCGTTGGCCATACCGCTCGCGGAGATAACGATCGCCGATCCTTTCATTTCATTGATTTTCATGGATTGCTCGGTTGATGACGAAAACTGAAGCTGCGGCAGATCCAGAGGGTCTTCCCCTTCTTTTAAAAGACTGTGCGTCTCCGCGTCCAGATAGGAACGGTATTTACGGAATATTTCCGTTGCCTTGATGGCCAGCGGGCTGTCCAGAATCACCGGGATGTCTTTGGGCAGTCTGCCGTCGCGATTGAGCAGATAAAGAGAATAAAGAATTTCCTGGGTTCGTTCCACAGCGAAAGCGGGAATGATGATCTTTTCATTTCTGGAGTAACTGTACTGAATCGCTTCAGACATTTCATTTAAGCTGTCTTCTTCGCCTTTATGATCGCGGTCGCCGTAAGTCGATTCCATGAAAAGAAAATCCGCGTCATGAATGTCCACCGGATCCTTCATCAGCAACTGATGACGGCGGCCGATGTCACCGGAGAAAACCAGCTTTGTGGAAGAACCGTTCTCGTCCACGTATAATTCCAGAATCGCCGCGCCCAGAATGTGGCCGGCATCCTGAAAATTAACCTTGATGCCATTGGCGGGCGTGAAAACTTCATTGTAACGTTTTGTTTTAATCAGAGGCGCTACCGCTTCGGCATCCCCGGTTGAATAAAGCGGCACAACAGTTTCAGCCTTGCCGTTACGCTGCAACCTTCTCGTTTTTGAAATCGAATCGGTTTCCTGGATATGGGCGCTGTCCAGAAGCAGGATCTTGATCAGGTCTCCCGACGGCTCTGTTGCGTAAACAGGCCCCTTGAATCCATTCTGCACCATACGCGGCAGCAAGCCGGAATGATCAATATGCGCGTGCGTTATCAGAAAGAAATCGATGTTTTTCGGGTCATAAACATGGGTGTCCCAATTGCGTGCTTCCATGTCTGATCCGCCCTGATGCATGCCGCAGTCAACGGCGAATCTTGCCTGATCGGTTTCGATAACAAAACAGGAGCCGGTGACTTCTCTGGCCGCTCCGAGAAATTTAATTTTCATAAGAAATCCTTTGGGGGTGTCTTTTATGTCGTAACATTAAGGAACGGTAAAAATTTCAGAGAACGAGCACACCAATGTATGTCCTGATTCAATCAGGATAAAACATTTTGTGAAAATCGCCGTAAAGATTACCGCTGTTTTTGCTTGCCTGATCAGAACTCAGGCTTTGGATGCCTTCTTCAACTTTTTGGCTTCTTTCTTTTCTTTGACGGATTTAGCCGGTTTCTTCTTGGCGTCTTTTTTCCCTTTGTCCATTGATTTACTCATCGTCTGTCCTCCAAATATTAATTTCAGCTTCAGCAATAACATCATCGCTGGATTAAAGTTGTCGTAACTATAATAGAAGGAGGGTCTTTCGTCAAACATAAAAAAGATGATTATTTTTTTGTAATCGTATTTTGAATGTAGGAATGGGTTCCCTTATCCTCAGGGAGTTCATAACCTTTTTCCCGGAATAATTTCAGGCAGGCATGGGCGACATCCCTGTCATAAAGCATCCCTTTATTTTTTTCAATTTCTTCAAGAGCGGCCCCAGAACCCAATGAAGCACGATAAGGACGATGGGACGCCATGGCTTCAACAACATCTGCTACCGCCAGGATACGTGCTTCCAGAAGAATTTCTTCCCCTTTTAAGTTTCTTGGATAACCGGTGCCATTCATGCGTTCATGATGCTGGTAAACAATTTGTGCCAATGGCCAAAGCGATTCCACATCCTTCAATATTTCAAAACCTTTCCTGGCATGTTCCTTAATCAGAGAAAATTCTAATGCTGTTAATTTTTTTGGTTTGGTCAAAATCTCCGCGGGCACGGCTAATTTTCCGATATCATGGATAGAACAGGCGAGGCGGAGTCCTTCGATTCTCCCGGGATCTAATCCCAATTCTGTGGCGATGGCACAAGCCAGATGGGCGGTTCGGGACTGGTGACCGGATGTATAGGGATCTCTCACGTCCAGTGCTGATACTAAAACACTTATCGTCGTGTTGATCTCCTTCTTGAGAATTTCCAGGCTTTGATAAAGTTTTTCTTCCGCCTGTTTGCGAAGCGTAATATCTTCTATGAGTCCTTCATGGTAGAGAACTTTTCCCTGTTCATCCTTTACCGCCCGGGCATTGATAACGGCCCAGAAAATGCTTTTATTTTTTTTGTAGAATTCTGTTTCAAAACCTTCCACCAATCCGTTTTCTTCCATAATGATTTGGAATCTTTCCCGGCTCTCGGGGTGGACATAAAGCTGCGTTTTTATGTTTTGGATGGACGCAATAAATTCTTCAGGTGATTCATATCCCGCCATCCGGGCAAGGGCGTTATTGGCGGTGAGGAACCGCCCTTCTTTTGTCACCTGGTAAATGCCTTCGATAGCGTTTTCAAAGATAGTGCGGTATTTGACTTCACTCTCTTGCAGAGCCTCTTTGGTTTTTCGCTCTAATCTAAGCGATCTGTCAAATCGGCTGATTAAAAAACCGACGGGAATGGATGATAAGATGGATATCAAGGCCATACTGGTTATAAACATCAACCAGTTTCCCAGACCTGCACGATATGCAATCGACCATGCTGCCCCTGTGGGATGGTAAAAAAAATAAAGGGCAATGAGAATAATAACATTGAACGCCGAGGCGATGATCGCACCTTTTACACGATAGATGATCGCCGCCAGGACAGCACATAAAATCATCCATGCCGACCGGGCATAGCTTGGGCCAAGTGTTATCAAAAAGGATATGGCGATGATATAGAGAAGTACCAGCCAGATGACATGGGGAAAATATTTTGCCGCACGAGGCACAAACGCACGCAATAAACATAATCCCCACAAGATGATATCGAGAAAAACAAGAAAATAATTACCTTGAGCAATGAATATCGGTAATGCCATAACAAACGAAATGGGTAAAATAAACAAAGCAAGGAGTGTCAGAATTTCGGCAAGCCAATCCAACCAGCTATTAAGATCATAAAGGCTTTCTGTTTTTTTCAGTAATTCCTTAATCATTGTATTCCTGAAATAGTGCATTAATTTTCATTAGATAAATTATTTATTTTATTGTCAAGGCATATAAGTTAATTTGGAATAAGCACGTGAATTGTTCTGTAACAATAAGCTCTCCGGTTATTAAAGGGAGTGCGGTGACGTAAGAGGGCGATTGGAAAATAATTCCAATCGCCCTTTAATCCGGAAGTGACATTTGCCGGTTTAGTTACATTATTTTGTCATTTATGTGAAATTGAATGGTCTGGCTTTCTTTAATCCTTGATCAGCCAATCCTTTGCTTCTTCTTCTGTTTTAAAAGGAATAATTTTGTCAGCCGTGAACGTGTTATATGCCTGCAGAAGGACGCTTTGAACACCGGAAAGGCCTATACAGGCAACTTTTTGCGTCATCGGCGCGAATACTTCTTTCCCGATTTTTTTTGCGTATGCCATAAACTCCGGTGATGCTTTAGCGCCGCGAAAATCACTTAGAATGAGTCCTTTGCGTGTCCAGGTTTTAATTTCTTTTGCCTCTTCGTCAAGGGTCGTAATGGCCTCAGCCCCGATCTGATTTCTGAAATCACAATAAAGAATTGTTTTCCCTTTGTGTTGTATGTACTTTACCGGCATGCAAAAAACCTCCTTATTGAGTTAAAGTTAATCTTTCTTCTCCGTTCGACGTAACAAAGGCTGCATTGATGTTTAACAAAATATAAATAAACCGGCTTTGCAAGTCAACAAAAAAATACCTAGATACTTTTCAGAAAAAACCCGCAGCCGTTTTCTTTTTGTTGACAAGGTTCCGGCGATTAACATAGATTTGGACTGACAAAAGTGAGAACGCCATGTCTGCAAATAATAACATTCAGCCGGTGATCGTCGCCCGGAACCTGAAAAAAACATTCGGTTCTTTTACGGCGGTGAATGATATTTCTTTCAGTGTTGATAAAGGAATCTGTTTCGGCATTCTGGGGCCGAACGGCGCCGGCAAGACCTCGACCATCAGAATGATTTACGGGTTCTCACCGATAACCTCCGGTGATATTTTTGTTTTCGGGCTGGACATCAAAAAACACCATAGAAAAATAAAAGCCGGTATTGGTGTCTGTCAGCAGGACAATACGCTGGATCCCGATTTGACGGTGATGCAGAATTTTGAAGTTTTCGCCCGGTACTTCAACATTGATAAAAAGACAGCCATCGAACGGGCATCATCTCTGTTGAAATATTTTGCCTTGGAACAGCGCCGGGACGCCCGCGCCACGGAACTCTCCGGCGGCATGGTGCGCCGTCTGGTCATCGCCCGTGCCCTGATCAACAAGCCCGAGCTGATTATTCTGGATGAACCCACGACCGGCCTTGATCCGCAATCGCGTCATCAACTCTGGGAGCGTCTGGAGAAACTGAAAAAAGAAGGCATAACGATTTTATTGACGACGCATTACATGGATGAGGCGGCGCGTCTCTGTGATGATCTGGTGATCATGGATCACGGAAAAATCCTGGCACAGGGCTCCCCCCAGGCATTGATCAGCGAATACACTGGGGAAAATATTATTGAAGTCGCCGAGCCGGAAGATGATCTACGCGTGTTTTCACGCGAGAGGAAAGCAAGACAGGAAGATTTAGGCCACCGCCTGATTATTTATGCCGAAAACGGTCACGAACTCTATCGTGAAATCTGCCGGCGCTTTACTCACAAGAGCTGTGTGTTGCGTTCCGCAACGCTGGAAGATGTATTTTTGAAATTAACCGGAAGGGAGCTGCGGGAATGAATGTCAAAATTTCCACCCGATTTCTTCGGGTCTGGCAGCGCAACCTCACCGTTTACCGCGAAAGCTGGAAGATTAACTTTCTGCCGCCGCTTCTGGAGCCGTTGTTTTATCTGCTGGCCTTTGGCATCGGTTTCAGCGGCATGATTGAATCCGTCCGTTACGCCGGACGGGAAGTCTCTTACGTGCAATTCATCGCGCCATCGCTGGTGGCCATCAATATTATGAACAACTCTTTTTTCGAAAACACGTTCGGCTCCTTTGTCCGGATGTATTATCAGAAAACGTTTGACGCCATGATGGCCACACCGCTCAATGTCGAAGAGATTGTAACCGGTGAAATAGTCTGGGGCGCGACCAAATCGGTCATCGGCACAGTAATTATGCTGATAGTGATCAGTTTCTTCGGACTGGTCAGCTTCCCCATGGCCTTATGGATCGTTTTCGCGGCCTTTATCGGAGGCATTGCTTTCGGAGCGGTTGCCATGGTTTTTACAGGCATGGTGGCAAGAATTGAATTATTTAATCTTCCCATTTTTTTATTCATCACTCCGATGTTTCTTTTCAGCGGCACGTTCTTCCCGATATCCGGCTTGCCGCTGTGGGCTCAATATTTTGCTCTTTTTCTGCCGCTGACGCATCTCGTCAACCTGACCCGTGCGTTAAGTTTTGGCATGTTCAATGCGGAAGCGCTAATGGGATTCTGTTATTTGATTCTTTTCTGCATCGTCATGTTTCCTCTGGCGATCATCAAAATGCGTCGCAGGCTGATTAAATGATGTTTAAACCCACGAAAAATAAAGCAAATATATTGCTTGACTAAAAACCGGTAGTGTGAACAGGTGAATCTAAGAATAATAAAGTGTTTTTATATTGTAGAATGTTAATACTTTCTTCATAAATAAGACACAACCACCAAAGCTTCGGAGAGCATGGTGGTTTTTCACTTTAAGCGGCAAAGAGCTTTAATAGCGCCAGAGGTAAGGCATGCAAGCCCCTCACTTTTTCCTTCCTTCTCAACCAGGAGACGGATGGGGGTGATTTTGATGCTTTGTGGGCCCCCAGGGGAAAACGTAAATTTAATGAATTGAAAGGGGAATAAAATGAACAAAAATTTGTATGTCGGCAACCTGTCTTACAAGATCACGGATGATGATTTAAAATCAAACTTTTCCGACGCGGGAGAAGTTGCATCCGCGGTAGTTATCAAGGACAAATTCAGCGGCCAATCCAAGGGTTTCGGTTTTGTCGAAATGAAAACCGAAGAGGGCGCGGCGGAAGCCATTAAAAAATTTAATGGTGGAACACTGGACGGCAAATCGATCACCGTCAACGAAGCCAGACCGAAAAAAGAATTCGGCGCCGGCGGCGGTGGCCCCAGAGGCGGTGGTAATCGCGGTGGCGGATTCCGCGGCGGCAATCGTGGCGGAGGCGGAGGAAACCGCGGCGGCCGTTACTAGAATTATTACACCGGCATAAGACGCACGGTGTTATTCCCGTTGTAGAGCAGACAAACGAAAATCCGGTGATTCAGAACAAAAGAGCAGAAGACAAAAGCTTCTGTTCTTTTTATTTTTTTATTCCAATCAATTTTCTTCTGCTTCCCTTCAGTGCTTCAGAAAACTTTTTATTTGCCTCTGTGGATGAATTTCAAAAGCCAGGCAGAGATTCCACCCGCCAAAATGGTGCATCCCAGAAAAAGCATGCCTGCCGAATAAGAGCCGGTCGAATCCCGTAAAAATCCCATAAGATACGGTCCGGTGAAGCCGCCGAGATTGCCGATGGAATTTATCAGAGCAAATCCGCCGGCTGCAGCGGTTCCGCTGAGAAAGGAACCGGCAAAAGCCCAGAAAGGACCGAGAGCGCTCCAGATTCCGGCAGCAGCAATGGCCAGGCAGAGAACACTTCCAATGAGGGAGTCAGTAAAAATAGACAGCAGAAAACCGATCGCCGCCATGATCAGTGATGCCGCCATATGTAATCTGCGTTCCCCCGTTCGATCGGATGAAATGCCAATAATGACCATCACTACAGCCGCGACAAGATATGGAAAAGTTGATATGGCGCCAATCATAAAATTACTTAATCTGCTCAAACTCTTCAGTATCAGAGGCATCCAAAAGGCGATGCCGTACATGGCAACCACAAGCGTGAAATAGACCAGACATAAAACCCATACGCGACCGCCCCGGACAGCCTGTAGCAGTCCTTGCCTGTGCTCGCCGGCTTTGTCCTTTTCCTCTTTCACCAGCTGTTCGCGCAACCATTCCCTTTCTTCCGTGGGAAGCCATGCTGCCTTTTCCGGCCTATCGGGAAGGTAAAAAAAGACGGCAATGCCCAGCAATACCGCCGGGAGACCTTCCAAGAGAAACAGCCACTGCCAACCGGAAAATCCCCACAGGCCGTGCATTTCCAAAAGCGCTCCGGAAACCGGTCCTCCGATGACACCGGCCAGCGCCGTTGCCGTCATAAAGAGTGCGACATTGCGCGCCAGATATTTGCGGGGAAACCAGTAGGTGAGATAGAGAATCATGCCCGGGAAGAAACCCGCCTCGGCCAGCCCCAGCAAGAAACGAAGCGCGTAAAAACTTTTTGGTCCGGCAACAAACATCATCGACGAAGCAATGACTCCCCACGTCATCATGATCCGGGCAATCCACACTCTTGCGCCGATCTTATGCAGAATAAGATTGCTGGGAATTTCGAAAAGAAAATAGCCGATAAAAAAAATGCCGCTACCAAAACCGAAGACGGCGTGGCTTAACTGCAACTCGGCATTCATTTGCAGGGCGGCAAATCCTACATTGACCCGGTCCAGATAAGCAACAATATAAAGGATGAACATGAACGGAATCAGACGAATCGTGATGCGCCTGACAGCGCGCTTCTCCAAAGGACTTGTTAAAGACTTATGAGAATGAATATCCGAACCGGATTTTGAAGTGTTCATCTTTGCGCCTGGTTGCTTTTGATGATAGTGAACCCCTGGAACGTTCCTGTCACCCATGACGACCCATCAACCGGCATCAAGACGCCTTTGTCGTTATCAATATTGCAGGTCGAAATATTGTCGGCATCACCGGTTTCCACTTTCTTTCAAATCATGCTGATGAAAAAAAGAGACTGCATGCCTGACGGAGACGTTTTCTTTAAGACAAGTTAATCGCGGTCTGAATCCCTTTGCTGGACGAATTGATATATTCGGTAAATTTTTCAGCGATGGTTTTGACCGTGTGTTCGAATTCGGCTTCGTCCTTATCCAGCAAGGTCATGCGGAATCCCAGCAACGGCGTAAAGAAAGACGTCAACGGCACAACACAGATGCCTGTTGCGGCCAGCAGGTAATAAACAAATCTCTTATCATGCTCGATAGGTTCCTTGACCAGATTTTCGACGAATTCCCTGACTTCCTTGTTTGGAATATGAAGCGTTTGGTTACTGTTAAGGCCGGATTCATTGAACACGATAGTCATGTAAAACGCGCCGTCCGTTCTGTTGACCATCATACAGGGAACGTCCTTTAAAATATCGTAAGCGATGTTCGAAAGCTTTTCATAATGCCTTTTACGTTCATCCAGATAATGGTGGTATTCGGGATGCGTCATGATTTTCGGAATGGCCAGTTGCGGCAGGGTCGTTGAACACACTTCCGACATTTTCTGATGGAGGATGGTGTTGATGAAACGGTCAAAAATCGGGTCCTTGCCGGCATTATAAATTTCCATCCAGCCGCAACGCGAACCCGGCCAGGGCAGTTCTTTGGAAATACCTTTCATGCTGATGGCCGGAACAGTACCCACAATATCGGAAAGCGGCACGGTTTTCTTGTCATTATAAACAATGTTAATGTAGGTTTCGTCAAACACCAGAAACAGATCATTTTCTTTCGCAATGCGCACGATATTCCTCAGTGTTTCTTCAGGGTACACAAATCCGGTGGGGTTATCAGGATTGATCACCAGAATGCCCACGATCGCCCGGTGGCTTCTGACCTTCTGTTCCAGTTCCCGCATATCCGGATGCCAGCCGTTATACGGATTCAAACGGTAGGTATTGGGCGGAAAAGAGGCGTGCAGAACTTCCGCCATAAAATGCGTGGAATAGGTCGGCTCAGGCATGATCATACGCGCGTCCACCTGAATGGAACTGTAAGCGCGCGCGATGGCATCACCTAATCCGTTGAAAAAGATGATATCCTCCGGTGTAATCTGAGTACATCCTCGTTGGTTGAGACGCTCGGCAAGAAATTGCCTTGTTATATCCATGCCTTTGGTCGGCGAATACGCAAAGGACGCATCATCCTTGATGATTTCAATAAGGACTTCCTTCATCCAGTCGGGAATGTTTTCCCCCTTCTGCACAGGGTCCCCGATGTTTTCCCAGATGATATTAATGCCCAGATCTTTAATCTTTTTGGCGATAAGAACGATATTACGAATTTCATAAGTCAGCCCGCTGCCGCCACGGGAAATTTCAAAACGCATAATTATTTTAACCCCTTAGATATTATGTGCTTTCTATAATACATATTTATTCAAATATCCAGCGAAAATTAGTGAGCCAAGCTGAAAACGAACGAAGTGAAGTTTGAAGCGTAAGGCGAACTATCCCCTGTGTGAAGCACGGGGGATTCCAAGTTATCGTAGCCTTAAATAAAAATAGGGACAAATTATTTTTTTTGTGTTATCGGAGCACCAAAATCCCGTCCATCAATGAGGCGTTAAAGAAAAGAGGAATATTAATGGAAGATACAAAAAGTTTTTCGGAATTACTGAATGAAACAAATCTTAAGCCCAGGCGCTTTTCCTCGGGCGAAAGAATCGATACGGTTATCGTAAAAATAACGGACGAATGGATATTTATCGATCTGGGGGCGAAAAGTGAAGGTTACCTGGAGAAAAAAGAACTCGTTGACGAAAACGGCAACCTGACCGTAAAAGAAGGCGATGCCATCACAGCGTATTTTCTCTACTCAAAACACGGCGAAAAGCTTTTTACCACCAAACTGCTGACAAACAAAAATGTTAGTGATTTTCTGTTTGATGCTTTCAAAAACCAGATTCCCATGGAAGCAACTGTCGAGAAGGAAATCAAAGGCGGCTTTTCCGTGAGAATCAATCCCACGGTCAGCGCTTTTTGTCCCTACTCGCAGATGGATACAAAAAAGATAGACGACGTTAGCGCCTATGTCGGCAAGAAATTTGAATTTGTCGTGGCCGAATATTCGGAAAACGGTCGTAATGTGATTCTGTCCCGCCGTCCTCTGCTGGAAAAGATTGAACAAGAGAAGAAAGAGGCCTTGAAAAATTCTCTGCAGAAGGGAATGACGGTCAGCGGCGTGGTGACCAGTGTGCAGAAATTCGGCGCATTCGTGGATCTGGACGGCATTCAGGGGCTTCTGCCTGTTTCAGAAATGGGCTGGGGCAGGGTTGAAGATCCCAAACTTATCTATTCTACCGGTGACAAGGTGGAAGTTGTCATCATTAATCTGGATTGGGAAAATAACCGCATCACCCTGTCCGTCAAAGAAAATCTTCCCAACCCCTGGGATGAATTCATTCGCAAATATCCCGAAGGCAGCCTGCTGAAAGGCAAGGTTTCCAGTCTGACCAACTTCGGAGCTTTCATTACGCTGGAAGCCGGTGTGGAAGGGCTTCTGCATATCGGTAAAATTGCGCGCGGCAAAAAGATTAAACACGCGGGTGATGTGATGAAAGCCGGCGAAGACATTGAAGTGAAAATTGAAAAAATTGATCGTGAGAGCAAAAAAATTTCTCTGGATCTGGCCGGCAGTGATAAAGAAACTTCGGTCGCCGCAAGCGATGAAGACGATTTCCGCGGTTACATCGGCAAGTCGCCAAAAACCATGGGCACCCTGGGCGATATGTTCAAGAAATCGGACAAGAAACGCTAAGCTTTTTGGAAGTGAATTTTACCTGTCATTCTACATTACATTGCCAGGAGAAAATGCGATGACAGCATTAAAAGTGTTGGCCGGAGGGCAATAATGACTGCAATGCTGTGGATCATTGCTGTTTTACTGATTTTAATCGGTTTCGCCGGCGCCATATTGCCCGCATTACCCGGTGTTCCGCTGATTTTTATCGGCATACTTTTGGCGGCCTGGATTAATAACTTTCAGCTCATCAGTGTGTTTACGATAATGGTGATGGCTGTCTTGATGGCCGTCGCCGTGATCATCGATTATGTCGCTGCGGCCTTATCTGCCCAAAAAGCAGGCGCGACCAGGCTGGGCATCATCGGCGCAGCCATCGGTACCATCGCCGGCATCTTCAGTGGCCTCTGGGGACTTCTGTTCATGCCGTTTGCCGGTGCCGCCATCGGTGAACTCCTTGCACACAGAGATTTGTTCCGTGCAGGTAAGGTCGGTGCCGCAACATGGTTTGGACTCATCGTTGCCATTGTTGTTAAATTGGCGGTTGCTTTCACGATGGTCGGCGTATTTGTTGCGGCGTTGCTGATCTGACGATGAGTCATATGCCGCCATCCGATTGCTGGGTCACTGCATTTCCCCGATCTTTGTTCCTCGATAGAAATCCTCAGGTATTATTTTTCTTCCAGCACAATTAAAGCGTCGGCAACAACCGGATCCGCTCCACTGATGATGATCGGATTAAGATCAATCTCCGCGATTTCCGGATGCAGCAGGGCAATATTTCCCACGGCCTGAATCATTCTGGACAGCGTGTTTAATTTCACCTTCGGCATTCCCCGATATTTATCGAGCAGTTTGTTTGCGCGGATATCGGCGAACATTTCCAGCGCGTCGTTATTGGTAACCGGTGCCAATCGTAAAGACGTATCCTTGAAAACTTCCGTGAAAACGCCCCCCAGACCGAAAACGACACCCGGACCGAATCCGGCAAAGCGCGTCATGCCGGCCAGAAATTCGCGGCTGCCCTTGAGCATTTCCTGCACCAGCACGGGAATTTTCTTTCCCGCGTTTTTCTGGATATTTTTGAATTCTTTTTTCAGTTGCGTTTCGTTTTCCACATTCAGCGCGATGAGTCCCTTGCCGCTTTTGTGCATGATTTTCCATGAACAGGCCTTGAGCACCACCGGATAACCGATTTTCTGGGCGGCCTTCAGAGCTTCTTCAACCTTTGTTGCCAGTGCTTCTTTCGTCACCGGCACGCCGTAGCAGGACAGCAGCCGTTTCGCTTCGTATTCATCAAGCGCTTTTTGTTTGTTTTCCAACGCCTTGAGGATAATCGCCTCTGCCGCCTTTTTGATTTTCGGCAAAGCGGCTTCTTTATGGGGAGAGCGTTCCCGGATGAGCTTGTAACCATAAAGCGAGCCCAGTGCCCGTGCCGTATTTTCCGGAGAATAAAAAACCGGTGTGTTCGTGTCCATGTAACCTTGAATGTAATTATCTTCATGATCAAAGAAAGAAGAGATCAGCATCGGCATTTGATATTTGCGGGACAATTCAAATGTGGGATTGGCGACCGTCCGATCCATTTTGCCAAATTTCAGAAAGTCGTCCAGAGAAATGTTGCCGATTATCTCCTTCAGGTTGGGATAAATTTCTTTCAAATAACCGGTCATCATGGTTCCGTGCAGAACGACCGCGTCAACTTCACCGCTTTTCATCACCATTTCCGGCAGGGTTACCGCCAGTTTGTCCATACTCAGATCGAACGTCATATCAACGGGATTGGCCGCGGAGGCGTGTGGCTCAATATGTTTTCGGATTTCATTTTGCAATTTGTCGGAAAAACGCGGAACGTCCAGACCCACGGCATCGCAGGTGCAGGCTATGGTTGTGGACGGGCCGCCGGAATTGGTCATTACCCCGATTCGTCTGCCCCGCATCGGCGGCTGCGTGGCTAATGTCCAGCCGTGCGCGTAGAGATCTTCTATGGAATTCACGCGGATGATTCCTGCCTGTTTGAAAATGCCACTGTAGAGAAAATCCGGACCGGCCATGGCTCCCGTGTGGCTCATACCCGCCCGCGCTCCGGAAGCTGATCCGCCCACATATAGCGCCAGGATGGGCTTGCGCGGTGTGATCCGGCGGGCTACGTCCAGAAATCTTTTTCCGTCACGGAGTCCCTCAATGTAAAGAATGATGGCTTTGGTCTGCTCATCTTCTCCCAGATATTCCAGGGCATCAATCATGTTGATGTTGGCCTCGTTGCCCAGACTGATGGCTTTGCTGAAGCGGATTCCCCTTTTTCTCAAATAGGGCAGCGTCTGGCTCAGAAACGTTCCGCTCTGCGAGGCGAAGCCGAGCAACCCCGGTTCTTTGGCCATCGGCAGGACCGTTGTGTTCAGCGATATCTGAGAGTTGATGATTCCCATGCAATTGGGGCCGACAAACCGAATCTGATAGCGATCTGCTATTTCGTTGATTTTCTTTTCCATGTCGTGTCCGGTCGCACCCGTTTCCTTAAAACCGGCGGTGATCACAATCGCTTTCTTCGTACCGATTTTTCCGAAACTCTCCAGCAGAGAAGCAACCGCTCGGATGGGTACAATAAGAATGGCCAGATCGGGAGCTTCAGGCAAATCTTCCGGCGTGGAATAGGCCGGAAAGCCCAGAACTATTTTTTCCTTCGGATGAATCGGATAAAACCTGCCGCGGTAACCGTCTTTAAAAATATTCAGAGCCTGGATGGTGCCCATTTTGGAAGGATTATTATTCGCTCCCGCAACCGCGATGGATTGGGGATTCATTAATGAATGGAGTGGATTGATAATCATCGTGATTTCTCTTTCTAAATTATTTTAAAAAAATTAAATTTTGGCTGCTTTTTCACCCAGCTCGAACGCTTTCTTTCTTGCTTTTTCATCCCGGAGAATATCTCCCTTGTCCGCGGCGGACGCCATGACTTCCCCCAGCCATTTCATTTTGGTCATGGTCACCGTTGATTTGAAACTGTGCACGACCGGGTCGGCCGTATGCGCGTTCGGATCGCCGCAAACGGTGATCAGGCCGATGGGTTTGCCTTTCATTTTGGGATAATAAGCCTTTTGCCAGTTCCAACTGGCGTCGAAAAACGCGCACCATCGGTCGAGATAGGCTTTCATCTGCGCCGTCATGGACCAGAAGTAAACCGGCACGCTGTGAATGATCGCGTCCGCGTCCAGAATTTTTCTGTGGATGTCCGGCATGTCATCCTTGATGACGCAAATGCCGGTCTCATTGCATTTTTTGCAATCCCTGCAGCCGGAGATCTTCTTCTTGTCGAGAATAATTTTCTCCACCTGCGCGCCTGCCTTTTGTGCGCCGGCCAGAGCATCATCAAGCAGAATATCGCTGTTGCCGCCGATACGCGGACTTCCCATAATTCCCAATACTTTCATGACGGACCTCCTTTTTCGGGTATTCCGGATGGTTGGTTTGCTGCAAGATATTCTTTTTACGCCGATTTGTAAATGATAAAAAAATAAAGAACTCTGTCTTTAAATATGCTAAAAGTTTCCTGGAAACATCAAAGATTTCCATTACGCACAGGTGATTCATGAACAACATTCTTATCCTGTTTGCTCATCCGCGTTTTGAACAATCGAGGACGAATCGCGCTCTGCTTGCTGAGGTCAATAGCATGGAGGGCGTCACCCTGAATGATTTGTATGAGCAATATCCGGATTTCAATATTGATACGGACCGCGAAAGAGCACTTCTCCTGAAGCATCAGATTATCATCTGGCAACATCCTTTTTACATGTATGGCGCTCCCTCGATGCTCAAACAGTGGATTGACCTGGTGCTGGAACACGGGTGGGCGCACGGTAAAAACGTGGATAATCTGAAAGACAAAATTATTTTTAATGTCATGACCGCCGGCGGGACACGGGAAGCATATACCGCCCATGCTCATAATCGTTTCACCATCAGGGAGTTTCTTTTCCCTTTCGACCAGACGGCAACTCTTTGTAAAATGATTTATCTTCCGCCTTTCGTCGTTACAGGAACTTACCGGTTGACACCCGAATCGTTGAAGACTCATGCGACCATGTATCGAACACTTCTGGCGAAACTGACCCATGGTGATTTCGATATGGGAAAACTCAAACAATTTGAATTTCTCAACGATTGGATTATTCAGGAGACGCAGGGAGGAAAACCGTGATCAGCACTTTTCTCCATGACGCTTTGATCTATCTGGCTGCCGCGGTGGTCTTTGTTCCCGTTTCCAAAAAACTGGGGATGGGTTCGGTTCTCGGTTATCTTCTGGGCGGAATCATCATCGGACCTTTTGTCCTGGGTTTCGTCGGTCAGGAAGGCAAAGACATCATGCATTTTGCAGAATTCGGCGTGGTGATGATGCTGTTTCTCATCGGTCTGGAACTCGAACCCTCCCACTTCTGGCGTATGCGCAATCTTATCCTGGGCACCGGTTCCCTGCAGGTCTTGGCGACAACCGTCTTGACCCTCTCGTTTTTGTTTTTTATGGGATTCACCTGGCAGGCCGCGCTGGCGAGCGGTTTGGCGGTTGCAATGTCCTCAACCGCCATCGTCATGCAAACGTTGCGGGAAAAGGGATTAACGAAAACGGAAGCGGGGAAAAGTTCTTTTGCGGTTCTGCTCTTTCAGGACATTTCCGTTATTCCTGTTTTGGCGCTGTTGCCGCTTCTGGCCATGTCCGGTTCTCAGCCCCGGTCCGCTGAACACGCGTCGTTCATTGCCGGGCTTCCCGGTTGGGCGCAGACCCTGACACTCTTGATTGCCGTCAATGCGGTTGTCGTTTGCGGCCGCTTCCTGGTTGTTCCTTTTCTGCGGTTCATCGCCCGCATGCATCTGCGTGAATTATTCACGGCGGCGGCGCTTTTCATCATCGTCGGCACCGCTTCTCTCATGATCTGGGTGGGGCTCAGCCCGGCACTGGGAACTTTTCTGGCCGGTGTTGTGCTGGCCAACAGCGAATTCCGGCATGAACTGGAAAGCGATATCGAACCTTTCAAGGGTATTCTGCTGGGTTTATTCTTTATTGCGGTTGGAGCCTCGATTAATTTTTCATTGATGATCAGCAATCCGGCAATGATCTTTGTGCTGATCTGCTCGTTTATCATCATTAAAGCGGCTGTGCTTTTTCTCAGCGGATCCGTGGTGCGGCTGAGTTTTGATCAGAATTTAATATTCACGCTCGGGCTGGCGCAGGTTGGAGAATTCGCCTTTGTTCTTTTTTCTTTCATTCATCAGCTTGATATTTTATCCACTTACTGGACGGATATGATGATGGGTGTTACAGCCATTACCATGACAATTACGCCGCTGCTTCTTTTAATCAATGAACGTCTCATCCTGCCTCATTTCGGAACCAGGGAAAAAGAGGAGCAGGAAGCGGACGCGATTGATGAGAACCATCCCGTCATCATTGCGGGATTCGGCCATTTCGGCAGCACCATCGGCAGATTTCTCAAAGCCAACGGTGTGCAGGCGACGATTCTGGACAATGATTCCGACCGGGTTGACCTGCTGAGGAAACTGGGATTCAAGGTTTTTTACGGCGATGCCACGCGTGTTGATATTCTGAAATCAGCAGGAGCCGGTGAGGCCCGGATTCTGATCGCTGCGATTGACTCGCCGGAGATTAATTTTGATCTTGTGGAAAAAATAAAAACAACATTTCCCAATCTAAAAATCATGGTCAGGGCAAAAAACCGCCAGGATGCGTATGAACTCTTCGATATGGGCATTAACGATGTTTACCGGGAATCGCTTGATACCTCTGTGCGGCTGGGGGTTGACGTTTTGGTCCATCTTGGTTTTCGCAAATACACCGCCACGCGCGCGGCTCAGAATTTTATCCGGTATGACGAGGCGGCTCTGAAAGAACTGGCCAAACACCGTCATAATCAGAGCGCTTATATTTTCAATACGCGTGAACAGATTCAAATCCAGGAACAGTTGCTGACCCGGGACCGCGAAGCGAACACCCATGCAAATGATCATGCCTGGGATAGTCACCTGTTTGAAGATCAATCAGATTTGCCGAAGGCGTAAGAAATGGAATCCGGGAAAATGAGCAGACCTTATGACTGGTTCAAATATCGTGTTCAGGAGGGTGATGAATTTACAATCATCGCCCATCGCGGGGCATCGGCCTATTATCCTGAAAACACCATTCCCTCATTTGAAGGCGCGATTGTCCTGGGCGCGGATATGGTGGAACTGGATGTCCAGTTGACCTCGGATAAGGAAGTCGTTGTCTTTCACGATGAGAAAATATCACGCTGCACAAACGGCAGGGGAAGAATTGCCGATTACACGCTTGCTTCCTTAAAAAAACTTGATGCGGGAAGCTGGTTTGACAGAAAATTCAAAAACACAAAGATACCGACTCTGTCAGACGTTCTGGATGTCTGCAAAGATAGAATCGCGGTAAACGTTGAAATAAAAACAGAAGCCGTTGACAAAATAATTTCCGGCGGGATCGAAGAAAGATGCCTGAAAATAGTCGAACAAAAAGGCATGAAAAAGCATGTGGTATTTTCCAGTTTTGATCCGCGCGCCATCGCACATTTAAAACAGATCCATGAAACAGTGCCTGTTGCCGTCTTATTTGAAAAGAAACTCTACGGTTCCCGTTTGCCTTCAGAGATTGTTGCGTCTTTAAACGCCGATGCGTTCAATTGTTCCAAATCGGAATTGAATCAAAAATGGATGGCAGATATTCAATCGCACAGTATCCCGGTCAATATTTATACGGTCAATGATGTAAGAAACATGAAAAAATTTATCCATATGGGCGTTCATGGTATTTTTACCAACAAACCTGATGTTTTAAGAAACGTATGGGCTGATTTAAGAAGGCTGAGGGCTTAGAACTGAAGACCATGAACATATCCAACGATTTAATAAATATTATTGAGACAGCGATTGATACGCTGATCAAAACAGCGGGGATAGACATCCGACTGCACGGGATTGAAAAAATACCCGATCAGCCCGTTGTCTATGTCGTGAATCATTTCACGCGTCTGGAAACAGGTTTGATTCCCTACATCATCAGAAAACACATCAAAAAGTACCCTGTTTCGCTGGCTGCTCAATATTTTTTCGACGGTAAAATGAAAGAATTTATGGATAACGTGGGCGCCGTTTCCATTGCCGATCCCGACAGAGATAAAATATGCATCAATGCTCTGCTCACCGACAGTCATCCGGTCGTCATTTTTCCCGAAGGTCAAATCATAAAGGATAAAAAGATTATCGAGAAGGGGAAGTATCTGGTGTACAATGCCGGCATCCGCAGACCGCCTCACACCGGTGCGGCGCAGATTGCCCTGTTGACGGAGTTTCTGCGTGAAAAGTTGCGCATTTTACGGTCCCGTGGTGATCAAATGTCGATGGCGCGCATCCTGTCACGGTTTGGGGTGGATGTCGCCGATGTTGACAGGGTCATCGATAAGGAAACACATGTTGTACCCGTGAACATTACCTACTATCCCGTGCGGGCCAAAGAAACCGTACTCAGCAGGTTTGTCGGAAAATATTTCCATAATCTTTCAACGCGCATTCGGGAAGAGCTGGAAATAGAAGGTCCTATTGTACTGGGCAAGGTGGACATTGATATTCATTTCGGCGATCCCATTTCTGCAAGAAAATATGTGACGTCAAAATGGAAAATAAAAAAAATGATCGCTGATAGAAATCTCTATCTGAATACCGGAGAATTCAAAAAAATTTCTGCTTTCCGGAAAATGTGTGTCCGGTTAATGTCCGATTATATGAATGCCATATACTCCCTGACAACCGTCAACCATGATCATATTATGTCTTATATTCTGACCAGCTACCGGCGGGACACTTTCAGTGAAAACGATTTCAAAAAACGCATTTTTCTGGCTCTCGAATATCTGAGAAAAATCAAGATGCCCAATTGTCACACGGCTCTTTACCGGAAACAGTTTTATCTGCTCACGGATGATTATCATGAAAAATACGAGACGTTTATTCAGGAAGCGATTGCGAATAACTACATCACAAGAGAAAACGGAATCATCACGAAAAACAGCGAACGCTTCAGCGTAATCACCGATTTTCATACCATCAGGAGGGATAATATTATTGAAGTTCTCAAAAACGAAATAGAACCGTTGCGCAAATTGACCCGGGTGATGGATTGGCAGAAATTTATCCCGGGTTTTTTTCTGAAATGGAAAATCAGAAATACGTTTATCAAACTGGATCGGGATCTTTTCGAGAAGGATTACCAGCAGTACTATTTACCAACTGAGAGCAAACCGAAAAACATCGGCGAACCTTTTTTTCTGAAGCGTTTCTTCAGCCAAAAAGGAATCATTCTTATCCACGGCTACATGGCGGCACCTGAAGAAATCAGGCCTCTGGCGGATTATCTGCATCAGAACGGTTACAATGTTTACGGCGTCCGGCTCCGGGGACACGGTACCGCACCGGAAGATCTGGCTATCCGCAATTGGGAAAAATGGTACGATTCGGCAAGCCGCGCCTACATCATCATGAAGAACAGCGTCAAAACATTTTCCATTGCCGGCTTTTCCATGGGTGGCGGAATTGCCCTTTTGCAGGCGGCCAATAAACCGGGACGGTTTGCCAGGGTGATTACCATCAATGCTCCCATGAAGCTGAAAAACATCGCCTCCAGATTTTCACCGTTTGTTGTCGCCTGGAATACCCTGCTTACGAAAATGCATGTTGAGAAATGGAAACTGGAATTTATCGAGAACAAACCGGAAAACCCGGAAATAAATTATTTGCGAAACCCTGTCCGGGGTGCATATGAACTGAATAAAATGATGAAGTTGGTGGACAACCATCTCAAAAACGTTGTTGATCCGGTTTTAATTATTCAGGCTTCCGGTGATCCGGTGGTGGATGCGGTCAGCGGCGAAGAAATCTTTGCAAAGCTCGGATCCAAAGAAAAGCAGATTCTAAAAGTCAATGCCAATCACCATGGCATATTGCGCGGTCAAACGGCGGATGAAGTTCAAAAGAAGGTTTTGGAATTTTTAGATAAGAAAAATAATGAAGGAAGCGTTTAATAAAGAGGAAGGCTATTATGATTGATCAATGGATAAAAGAAATAAAAAAAGAAGCGCCGGCAGACAGGCTGGGCATGATTCTTTCGCATAACGGAATCGTGAGAGCAACGTCAAAAGAAGGCGGCAAAGTTGGATCGATGAATCTTTCCTATGACAAGGCCAAACTCGCCAACGCTGTCAGTGAATTTAAAAAGAAAGAAGGAATCGTTGATATCCGGGTTTGGATAAACGAAGGCCATCTCCGGATAGGCGATGATATTATGTACGTCTGCGTCGCCGGCAGATTCCGCAAAGATGTTCTGCCGGTTTTTCAGGAACTCATTTCAATGATAAAAACGGAAATCGTCAGAGAAGAAGAACGATAACTTAATTCGATTTTCCCGTTAATTACAGTTGTTCCTTTCCTGAAAAAACGGTTTTCAATATTAAGGATTTATTTTTTCAATGATTCTGGGCCACTGCAAATTATACCTTATATAGAGCTATTTTGTGCCAATAGCGACCCGGTCAACAACCTGCTGGATGGTTTTCTCCAGCGTTGCCTTTTGAATCTCATTCCAATCCGCCCTTTCATATGAATAGTTTTCGCTGTCGATGAAATTGTTCTCTCCCTTTTCCCTGATTGTGGCTTCGTATTTAGCCGGCATATTCCAATTGGCTGCATTTTCAATATCAAAGGTCGCTCTGACTTCGCCGCTCTGAACGTCGATCAGCCTGCCGACAAACCTGAGAACAGAGGCCGGGTAGCTTATTTTTCGAACATGATCCGCCGTTCTGAATTCCTGTTTCGTTACTTCTTTATATTCATATGCATCATCCGTGCGAATAAAAAATCTGGTTGCAGTGCTGTTATTCCATTGGAATAAACCGATCTGCAATATGGCATCCGCTCCCGTCTGTTTTGCCATGACCAGCGCGCGTTCAGCATCGGACAGATTCACCGCAATCTGACCACCCTTTTCCTCTTTACCGGCAGATTCCAGCACAACTCTGCCCGTAACCGCCGCAGATATAACCGTTACGCCTTTTTTTAGGAACTCACGTTCAAAGGTGGCCACATTGCTGTCAAACTCACCTCTGACCGTACCCTGTGGAGGAATAACCATGATCTTTTTATATTTTGCTGTTTCCAGATCCTTTGTTAAAACGCTATTGTCGCGCATTTCACGCTCCGGGGCCATCGTAAGCGTGATCGAATGACAACCAATGGTACTCAGCAGAAAGAAGACCAATAGCATCTTAGATAAGATTGATGTTACGTTCGATATTCCCTTAGACATTAATGTTATCCTCCATTAAAAATTTATGATTGTATCAAAATTTCGAATTCATTATGACAAGCTTAACGTTCAATGGCCTCTGGGGTCGGATAACCCTATTGGCCTCGGCATCGAAAATGTCATGAAATCATGCTATGATTTGTATTACATTACTCCAGAAAAATCACTTCTTTTTTAGTCAAAAAGACTTTTGTCCCGTCTGTACCAGAAGTTGGGCAGGATGCGGTACATTATCCGGGATAGCGCGTCGATATATTCCTTGTTTCTTTTGTCAAACTGGCAGGCCTTTATGATCATATCCCGTATAGCGCCTTTGTCGCCGGCTTCATTAAATATATGATAGGCACAGGAGAAGAGGGGGCTGTACATGTTTTTCTTTTCCAGATATTTGTGCACGTTTCTGACCGTATTGGGGCCTTCGGGCGTTCCGTCAATTTTTTCCAGAACGCGCAGGTTCGTCTCGATAGGATTGCCGGTATAAAGCTCGTAGAAATATTTTCCATAACGGTAGTTTTTGCTGGCCAGTGATGAAACGGTTACGTACATGTCTCCCACACCGGCCTGACTGTGGAAGGCCTGAAAGCCTCCTCCCATGAGACGGGACAGCGAACGAATTTCCACGCCGGAGCGGGCGAAGATGGTGCCGGGAATGGAATCGCCCAGTTGCAGCGAATCCGCCAGCCCTTTGATATTCGCGACCACGTTTTTCAAAGCGCCGCAGGCTTCCACGCCGACAATGTCGAAATTGTAATACGAATTTATTTCTTTACGGTTGAGTTTCAGCAAATCTTCTCTGATTAAATTGGCGATGCCCCTTTTGCCGGCAACGGTCAGGCACACGGGATTGCCCAGCGCGATGTCAATATCGAAGAAAGGGCCGCCGATGCAAACCATCTGATACTTGTGTTTTATATTGTACAGGCTGTTGTTGATCAATTGGGAAGGCGTGATCAGTTCCTTGGATATTTCATCGGAAATCAGACCTTTGATCGGAGAAATCAAGCAAGTCTCGCCGGCTTTTCGGTCAATCAGCGGTTTGAGATAATTAAGCATCTCCGGCAGGCGGTTCATCGTGATGGCGAGAATGATTAAATCGTTATTTTCAATAATGTATTCCAGATTGTTTGTCGCGCGGACTTTATCGGAAAAACGGGGAACTTTCTCCATCCCTCCCAGGCGGGTGGCCAGATCCTCAGTCAAATGCAAGGGGTTCAAATGATCGGCGTTGATCGCCTTGCAAACGTCCGCATCATGGTAATAAATATCCACGCGCTTATTGTCCCGATCCAGTTTATAGGCGAAAGCGGTACCCAGACGGCCGGGGCCGATGATGGCGACTCTTGTTGTATCCAGGTTAGGGGTGAACATCAAACAATCTCTTTGTCACAACAATGCTTTATTTTCAGGGATAAAAAATACTTCTGCCCGCATCTAATAGCTTTTTTCCGTAAAAAATTAAACTAAATTTATTAATGAGCCTTGACTATAGTCTTAGAGCGAATTATCCCGCTCCGCTGCGCTTTGGGGATAATTTCCAATAGCCGAAGTCTATTGGATAGTTCGTCTTACTCTTCAAACTTCGCTACACTCGTTTTCAGAGAGACTCACTACGACCAACGACTCAAACTTCACTTTGTTCGTTTTCGTCGGGTCTCATTATTTTAGTTGCATTATCATAAATGATTGTTTAAAAAAAGCAATGCCTTGGAAATCTGAAGATGATGTGGTGATTCATTAAAACAGTATCCATCAATATGATGCAATAAAATATCGTCAGACTTTGTATAAATTTAATAAAATTAAACTATTATAAGAGAGACAGCTTTAATGGCTTCAATGGATTCCGCCCCTAAAGAAAAAACGGTTCTTTTCCCCGATGGAAAAGTAAAGGAAAGAAAATTCGTCCTTCACGGCAAGTTGGAAGGTGAATACGTCGCTTACTACCATAGTGGTCAGGTGCTGTCGCATATTCATTTTGCGAACGGTAAAAAAAACGGGCCGGCGGTCATCTATTATCCTGACGGTCACATCAAGGAAAAGGCGAACTTTGTGAATGATAAGCTGGACGGTGAATATACCTCGTTCTTTGAAAACGGCAATATGAGAGAAAAGGAATACTACAAGAACGGTAAGCTGGAAGGCACCTATCAGATTTACTTTAAGACCGGGCAGCTCAAGACACAGGAGCGGTTCAGAAATGGTAAATTTGAAGGCGAATATATTTGTTACTATAAAAACGGGCAGATCAAAGAAAAAGGATTTTTCAAACGCGACAAGCGAGTGGGGGAGTACTGCGCCTATTTTAAAAGCGGTGAAATCAAGGAAAAAGCTTTTTTTAAAAACGGGAAAATTATCGGAGAATTTCTTGTCTTTACAGAGACCGGTTCCCAGATTCAGGTAACGGACAGCGAGGAGGACGGTTCTTCGCCTGTTTGGGAAGAGCATGAAGTTGCCGGTCTGCTCAAGGACTTGCAGCACTTTGACAAGAAAGACAAATAATCGTTCTTCCGTTAAGGAGTCATTATGATCAAAAAGATATTGGTGCCCATCGATGGTTCCGCAAACAGCAATACAGCTTTGGAATATGGAATTTACATTGCCCGGAAAATGGAAGCTTCTTTGACCGGTCTTCATGTCATTGACGTTAATTTAATCCAGGGGCCGATATTGACGGATATTTCCGGAGCAGTCGGGATGCCTCCCTATGAAGGTTTTTTTGACGCCATTGAAAAGTCGCTGCAGGAAAAAGCAGATTTTATTCTCAAAGAATTTCAGGAACGCTGCAGGAAAGCGGTTGTGAAATCTGATGTAAGGAAAGAAATCGGTAAAGTCAGCGCCATTATCATTGAAGAAGCAAAAAACGCCGATTTAATTCTGATGGCTAGAAAGGGTGAACACTTTCACCTCAAAGAAGGAGGGCTGCTGGGGTCGGTTGCCGGGGCGGTTGTGCGTAATTCCGGCAAACCGGTTCTGGTAACGCCTGAGAAATTTATCGAGATAGAGAGCATGGGGCTTGCCTATGACGGTAGTGCGCCGGCCATTAAAGCTCTTAACCTTTCTTTACAATTATCCCGGCAGAACGTATGGCCGCTGACGGTGCTGATCGTTACAACCGATTTAAAGAAAGCGGCTGATTTAATCGATCAAATTGAAGAAGCTAATCAGAAAGAGGCACCCGTTGTCGATTGTGAAACAATAACCGTTGCCGGCAAAGAAGCGGATGAAATTATCAAATTCATCAGAGAAGGTTCTGTGGAATTGATGGTTATGGGCGCCTATGGACATAACCGTCTGCGCGAATTGTTGCTCGGCAGCACAACTTCGCACGTTATCAATAAAAGTCCGATTCCCGTTTTGCTTGCCCGTTAGTGGTTAAATTTTTTTTACATTTCGTTTAACCTTTTTAATAATTCTTTCAAAAAAATTTTTTTCTACTTACACTGACCGTAAACCACCTTCATTAAAATAACTATATATTTCAAATAGATACAACTAAGCTTTTCTTTTTTTTAATTCTGGCACGGTATTTTCATTAATATAAAGGCAAATAGAAAAAATAACCCTCAAGGAGGTAACAGATCATGAAAAAGACATTAGGAACAATGATAGTCGTAGCGGCGGTAGTTCTCTTAACAGCAACATTCAGCTTTGCTGAATACGCGGCAGCAGGAGCAACCAATTTCCCCTTCTTCCAACTGGGCTGTTTGATCGTTGGCGGATTGATTATGGTTTCTCTGAAACGTAAATATGAAAAAATGTATGTTGGTGAGGTAGTCGGAGTGTTCGCCCTCTACACCGTTCTGATGGCTCTGTTCACCAACCCGGTGATTGAAGCAGTAAAAACCATCGTTTCTTAAGAGATTGAATAGAAAAAGGCAAATTAGGCAACAAAGAAGTAAAACATAACCGCTGCAACAGAAACATGATCTGTTGTGTTACATACCCCCTCAAGGCAACGTAGCTTGAGGGGGATTTTTTTGGAAAATCAGTTCTCTTCTGCTCTAAATCTAAAACACCGCGGGAAAGGCAAAATGGCTAGTGCCGCGCACATTACGCATTGGTGCGCCTGTATTTTGGAAAGATTCGCCATCCATGAAAAGCCATGATGCATGTCCAGATAACGAGCGGATATTTAAACCACAAAAAATCAGGAGTCGTCGTGATATTGGTAAATATTAAAAATGCATTAATGATCATGTAAGCAGCCAGATGATAAAAAAACCCCTGGTTTTGCTTTTGAGAAGATGGCACGAGACTGAAGCCATGGAAGGCCAATCCGATACTCCAAACGATAATCGGCCACTGGGCCCAGGCCCGTTGGGGAAACATATCCATGTTGATCCATATTAAAACAGCGCTAACTGCCAGAAATGCCGTCAGATGATACCCAAACCCTATTTTTGCTTTTCTACCTGCCATGATGATTCCCCCTTTAACCGCTCATTTCATTTTTTTCGTCTTTTTTATTCTTTTCGCTATTGATAAGTTCTTTGGCTTCGGCAATCGCTTTCTCAACAGCACTGATGACATCGGGCTTGATGTCGAAATAGAAACCATTATCATTACAGAGTTTTTTGATCTTCTTTACCTCCGCCAGAAGCGGGGCCGGTACGCTTACTCTTAACAGTACGTTTTTGATCTGTTGCTTTTCTTCTTTTTTCAAAATGGCCATATGCTGATATCCTCCTTCCATCAGTATTTGAATTGACTATATACATGTCTGATATATATGTCAATAAAAAAAGCAATATTAAAAGCAATAATTATTGCTTTTAATATTGACAACAATATTTGCTTGATATATATTATCCACGAAAGACACCGACGCACAATGAACGTCGTTTATGAAAGGAGGATTTATGAAAAATAACGATTCGATGGCAAAGCTGGTTTTTAAAAGTATTGATCAAGTGGTTTCGACGGTAGAAAATATTCACGGGGATATCGCCCAAACAAAAGGCAAAATACGGAATAATGCCCTGGAAAATGAAGAAACCAGAAAAAAAGTATATGGTCTGATCAAATCAATCAACGGCAGAGTTGAAGAAACTGTTCTTGATTTCTTCAAACAGCATTAATTAGCGGAGGCGTAAACAAAAGGCAGGGCCAGTCATGGCCCTGCCCATAGAAGTCAGTACTGTTTCGGGTATTGATCATCTCCTGTTATTTCTGCCCATCAATCAATTTGGTTAATTCCTCCGCGGGCATGGCACCCATGCGCAGTCTGCCATCCGGCAGAATAATGGCCGGTGTTCCATCGATACCCAGAGATTTAGCCAGTTTTATGTTGTTGTCAATTTCATCGGTATTGCATTCCGTTTTGGCTATTTCCTTTTTATCAAAGCAATCTTCCAGCAACTGCATGGACTTATTGCAAACGATGCTCTTGGATTTCCAGTAAGCGTCTTTGTGGAATGGCATCGGATACATTTTAATATAAAAGGCAATATCTTTTCTCTTATCGCTGATTTGTTTCATTTCCTTATGAAGGTTATTGCAGAATGGACAATCCGGGTCGGTAAAAATAATAACCTTTTTGCTCGCTTTTGCATCGCCCAGGACCAGTGCGGAATCCAGAGGGATTTTAGAGGTGTCCAGCCGCTTCTTATCTTTGATTTCCGTGGCGGACTGTTCGGTGAGATTCGCCATGTTTTTCATATCCACCAGATTGCCAAAAATCAGATGCGTTTTGGCAAGATCAAAATAAAAAATTGCCGGTTGCCCGCCTCTATCGACGGCAACTTCGCATATGCCGGGCAGCGAAGATTTTTTTACGTGGATTAAATTTGCGCTGTTGACGTTAAGTTTTTTCAGAATATCCTGAATGTCCGCCTTCGCAATTGCATCACAACCCTTTTTCTTAGCAACGGTTCCGGCAAAAACCTGATTCGCCATGACAGACATTATTAATAAACATAAAATAAAAATCATTGCAGTGTGTTTACGCATTTTCATAATTTCCTCTTTTCATTAGTATTTTAAAATTTTTTTTCATCCGCAGAATGTTGTGCTTATCAGGATTTACCTTCATGCACCACATTTTCTTTTGTGTTGTCAGGATTGATGCGACCCAACCACCAGACAAGGGCCAGAAATCCCCAGAGCGCGTATAAACCGGGAAAGGGAATACTCGATACTAAAACAGTAATCATAGCGATGATGGCCAGAGCCGTTTTTTTCTTATCCATTAAAATCACCTTTCTGTTGGTTGATCGCTCTGTGTTATTTTTGTTCGATCCAGTAATGATCCGCCGCCTCATATTCCTTCATCATTTGATCTTCCAACTTTCTGCGCAAGGATTCAAACTGTTCGTCACTCATTTCTTTTGGCATGGATGTTATCGGACCGAACCGAAACAAAACTTTGCTGAACGGTTTGGGAACCATAAAACGATCCCAACTGTTAAACATCCAGGCGTTTTCATAAGAAACGGTACCTGATGAAATGCACGCATCGGCGTTCATGGCCAGCAATAAAAGTCCCGGTTTGATAATCCGCGGCGGGCCGGTAGGGCCATCCACAATATGACCGCCAATGCGGTTTTTTGTGACGCCTTCCACCATGACGCGCAGCGCTTCTTTGCCGCCCCGGGAGCTGGAACCCCGTACCGGAATCCACCCGATGTGCTGAACTATTCTGGAAATAAAATCCCCGTCGCGACTTTGACTGATCATAATGCAGGGCGACCATTTGAAGATTTTCGGAAGAAAGAAGCCGCCAAAAAATCGCTGATGCCAGCTGGCAATGATCATGCGCCCGCCGTTTTCCAGATGTTTCTGAATTTGTTCTGTCCCCTCAAATCTGACGCGAAGCGTCCCGGTATAGAGATTGAGCAGATAAAATATTACCGATGAAAGCACGGTATTTAATAAAAAGAATTTAATGTCTTTTGCGGTCGGCATAAACAGATTATTCAATCTATTACGTGATTTTCAATAGTCGTTCAATTCTGTGAACCTTTATGTTTTCTAGGGCGCTGGTGCCTGCGTCTTGGGCGCAATCTTGATTTCAACCCTTCTGTTTTTCTGGCGCCCGGCCTCAGTATCGTTGGTGGCTACGGGCATGGTTTCTCCATAGCCTACTATTTCAATACGGTTATCGGCAACACCACGCAAAACCAGTAAGGTTTTAACCGCATAGGCACGCCGCTGGGAAAGGTTCATATTGTATTCATGAGAACCTACGCTGTCGGTGTGTCCTTCCACCATGATCAAAGTCTCCGGGTACTGGTTCAATACTGCTGCAACCCGGTTTATTTCAGAGTAAAGTCCCGGTCGCACTTCCGAAGAATCCGTATCAAACGTAACATCACCTTTAAAAGTCAACGCCAGCATGTTGCCTTCCCTGGCCACCGAGGCAGCCTGGGATTGGGCCAGGGCGTCGCGCATTTCTTTTTCCTGTTTGTCCATCATCTGGCCAACGCCGTAACCACCGGCACCACCCACCGCAGCGCCTATGGCAGCGCCGATGAGCGTTCCTTTGGTATTGTGGCCGATCGCCTGTCCCAATATCGCTCCGACGACTGCTCCACCGCCGGCTCCCACAAGGCTTCCCTGTTGTGTTTTGGTTGCCGTGCCGGGGGCCGCGCAACCGGACAGCAGTAAAATACAACATAGAAAAACAGAAATTTTTATCTTACTCATTTTTTATTCTCCTTTATGAAAACGGATAATTTATTTTCGCAGCGAATATAAACAGCCGTAAACTCGTCTGTCAAGCCAATATTGCCTCTGCTGATAGAAAAGGCATGACGATCAAACGACTATCTGATAAAATTTGTCCAGATTTTCTCTTCCGTTTCCGGCAAAGTAATTCCCGCTTTTTTCCCTGCATCGATTGACTTTAAGAGCCAGGCCATATTTCGTCCCAGCGTCCGCATGATCTGCAAGCCTTCCAGGTCTTGCAAAACTTCTTCGGGCATGTTGCCGTGGACCATATTCCAGTATTGTGATGAAACGACCGGCATTTTGCTGATGGTAAAATATTTATTGAGCTGATCAAAGGCCGCCGTGGCGCCTCCCCGCCGGCAACTGACGATGGCCGCGCCCGGTTTGTAGGAAAAAACATCGCTGTTGGCGAAAAAACAGCGGTCCAGAAATGATGTGATAAAACCGGAAGCTCCGGCATAATGGACCGGAGAACCGAAAATAAATCCGTCCGATTTATCCGCCTTCTCCAGCGCGACATTGACGGCGTCATCATCAAACACGCATTTGTTCAGTTCAAGACATTTCCCGCAGGCCGTACAGCCCCTGATGGGTTTCTTGCCGAGGTAGAATATTTCTGTTGCTATGTCCTGTTTGTTTAATTCCTTTTCCACTTCACAAAGGGCGGTATAGGTGCATCCTTTTTTATGGGGACTTCCATTGATTAATAATACCTTCATTTTAAAAATCTCCTTATTTGGATTGCTTTACATGGTTCTTTTCTTATCAGGAAACGCGCTCCCAGAGCAAATCCATGACATTGCCCGCCGCATCGCGTGCCGACAGCGTCAGCGTGTTGCCACTGAAGACAAACTCGCGTGTCAAATCCGTTCCGATCCAGTCGGGAACCATGGCGGCCTTGACATGGTGAACAACGATATTGCCGCGGATTTCATACGTGCCGCAATAGGACATAAACGATGTCATGGCTTTGACATACCGGATACCCGCCATGATGTATTTCCACGACAGCAGCAGTTTTTTCGAGCGCGCGGCATCGCTGAGTTCTTCCGGAGCAACGCCGGTGAGCGTCCTGCCGGATTTCATCAGAATCGCGTGCATGAATCCGCCGGGCATATAAGATATGTAGCCCAGAGGATTATCGGCAAACGGCTTGCTGATTGTGCCGTCCGGTGATTTCCTGACCACAGATTTCAGTGTCCAAGTTCCCAAGAAACGTTCATCATTCATCATTCCGCTCCTCTCTGATTAAATAATATGATAGTTAACAATGACTTTATATTTATCCTCCACATTTTTTCCCCCTTATAACAATCACCGGATGCGCTTTCGGATGCCGCATGTGCATTTTACCAAACTTGTCTGGTAAAATTACTAGACAAGTCTGGCTGTGCAAAAAAGCGATTCTCAATAAACTTTTCGGCATGAATAAAGATACCTGTCCCAGTTTAGTTTCAAACGATAATCAACCCTTCATCGGGTTGCTAAAGACGCCACCCGGCGCACCTGCGCGTTTAAATTCTGAATATAAGCTTCCCGGGGTTGCGCAATCGTTCCCTTTTCATCATATTCCTTTTTGACCATGGACTGTACGGCAGCTTCTATATCGCCGTTGGCGGCATCCAGGTAGGTTTCAATCAGTTTACGATACCGGGGCGTGGCTTCGAGAGACCGCCGCAAAAAATCAGTGGCGTCGTCATCGGTAAAGACCCAGAGGTGCGCCATGCCGATAAGTTTCGGTTGAAGACTGATCATTTTTTCCAGTGAAGAAACGTAATCTTCGTAAGAAGATAAAAATTCGACCTGCACCTCGCCGTATTTATCGCCTTCGGGAATGCCGTATGCCTCTCCGGCAAACAGCGCCCTGATTTCCGGAATGAAAAATGCCAGCGAGTCGCCGGTATGTCCCGGAACCTCGTAAACTTCGCAGGTCACACCGCCGAGATCAAATCTGTCGCCTTCCTTGAGATGGATTTCAAAATCCACCGGTAAGATATGCACATCCTCGTCTCCAACGACATCTTTGAAAAAAGGTCTTTGAAGTTCACTCAAGGTGGTCATCAAATCGAGAACGGATTGCTTTTGCATCAAAGCCCCGACCCGCTCAGCAGCCCCTGCCTGAAGATGAGGCAGTTTCCTCTTGAAATAGGGAATAGCCCCCAGATGGTCGAAGTGGGAGTGGGTGGTAAAAACATAGTCCAGAGCGTTTTGGTCTCCGAAGATTTTTTCCAGCGAAGCGATATACGCCGGCCCCATCAGGTTAATGCCGGCGTCAATCATCAGACGCTTTTCCCGTCCTTTAATAATATAAGCGGGATAAAAATGATTCCCCGCCACCGTTATCCATTTGCCAAAATTGCCCTCTGCCCGTAATTTCATATCGATCTCATTTTTTCTTTTACATTTATGGTGTCAGCGTCATGCCGACAACTGTGCCAGCCACTTGCCGGCATCGATAGCAGTCTTATTTTTCTGATATGCGATATCGAATATTCTGCAAGGCTTTGCACGAAAGTCAAGGCTATTATAATAGCCGGATTGTGGTCGTCCTAGGAAAGCTTATAGCCTTTTTCTCTGAATAATCTCAGGCAGGCATCAGCAACGGCATCGTCATAAAGCATTCCTTTGTTTTTCTCGATTTCTTCAAGAGCCGTTTCAATACCAAGAGCAGCACGATATGGTCGATGAGAAGCCATGGATTCCACGACATCAGAGACGGCCAGAATGCGGGCTTCCAGAAGAATTTCATTTCCTTTCAGATTTCTCGGATAGCCGGAACCATTCATTCTTTCATGATGTTCATAGACCATTCTCGCAACCGGCCACGGGAAATCGATATCCTTCAGGATGTTAAAGCCAGACTGAGTATGAATTTTGATCATGCTGAATTCCAGATCCGTAAGTTTGCCCGGCTTGGTCAGAATCTCGGCAGGCACGGATATCTTTCCTATATCGTGGATAATGGCCGCCACCCGAAGGCCTTCTATTTGATTGGCAGACAGATTCATTTCACCGGCAAGAGCACGGGCAAGATCAGCGACGTGGCGCTGATGACCGGCTGTGTAAGGGTCTCTTGTTTCTACTACGGAGGCTAAAGCCCGAACGGTTCCCCCGAGGGCATTTCTCAACCGCTCAAGGCTATCCTTTCTGTCCGTGATATCTTCAATAATCCCTTCGTAATATGAAACTTGTCCCTTATCATCGCGAAAAACTTGTGCGGTCCGGGAAACCCAGATGATACGCCCATCCTTCCGTCGAAACTGGACTTCAAAGTTTTTTACCAGGCCTTGCTTTTCCATCATTTCGATGAACTGCATGCATTCTTCAAAATTGGCATAGAGCTGACGTGAGATATCCGTTACGGAGGACATGAGGTCTTCAGGGGAATCATAACCCAGTATGTCAGCCATGGACTGATTGGCCATGATGAATCGCCCCTCCAGCGTTGACTGGTAAATGCCATTCTGGGCATTCTCAAAAATTCTGCGATATCTTTCTTCCATCAGTTTGCGCTCGGTGATATCGCGGATGATGCTTCTGAATCCTTTTGGTTTACCGGATGAATCTTTTAATAACGATACAGATGCCTCGATATATCTTTTGGTGCCATCCTTTCTGATAATCAGCCAGCCGAATCCTTCTGCAGGCACACCCGTTTGATAAACTTTGTTAAAAGCCCGGAAGACTTTTCCGGCGTTATCTTCATCTGTGTACTGCCGATAATTCATTCCCATCAATTCGTCACTGGAATATCCGAAAATACGGCATACCGAATCGTTGAAAAAATTGAAGTTGCCGTTAAGGTCCACTTCAAAGTAGCCATCCTGGATATTTTCCAGAATATTCTGGTATCTTTCCGCGTGTTTTCTGTATCGCGGTTTGGCGGCCAGCTTCTTAAGAGTAGCCGCGTCTTTTAAACCGGATTTTTCTTGTGCCTCCTTCTTTTTCTCTGGCAAGTCAGATTTTTTCAGAGGCCCTCTTTTATCTTTGACAGTTTTAACTATTTTGTTTTTTTCGGATACTGTTTTCAGATTTTTTTTCATAGCGAACATTCTCTTTATCGTTAGTTAAGGATGAAATCATTATTTTAATATTTAACATAAATGTATGAATCATTAAATAAATTATTAAGTCAATGTCAATGAACAACCCCGCCGAAGGCAACGGAGTATCCAAACGAACTTGCGCCCCAAGGAACGGGGAATTAACCAACATTTATCCCACTCGGCCTATAGTGACCTTTAGGTTATTCGCCTCGGGGATAAATCCCAATTCCGATAGATCAAGAATTGGATAATTCGACTTACAAATTTTAATATACTCCACTTTTAAAATTTGATTCTCATTACGACCATCAAATTTCAGTGCACTCCGTTTCTGAAATTTGGGTCTCATTAAAGAAGTTAAGACGTTGCGCGGCGCTTGGATTTTTCGGGTGTGAAGAGGCTGGTGTATTTCTGATAAAGTTTAAATAAAAACGCGACGCGCCGGGCTTCGGTTTGAAAATTTGTTTTATCGCAGGGGGGGCATTAAACATCGAAATCTTTTCTTTACCTTACCATTGTGAAAGCATGCTTTTTCAAAGAACTATTTGTCCTGTTTGCTGAGCAGTTCATTCATTAAATTCATTTGAACCTCCTGAATCTCGACAAGCCGCTGCCATTGATGCGACATAAGGTGATCCAGTTTCTGATGAAGATGACGTATTTCCAGTTCAGCCTTGAGGTTTACCTGATAATCATGCAGGGCGCGCTCCCGGTCACGGGACTCCTGACGGTTTTGGCTCATCATAATGACCGGCGCCTGAAGAGCCGCCAGGCAGGACAGCACCAGATTCAGCAAAATATACGGATACGGATCGAAAGGATGCACGATCAGAACATAGGTATTAATGAACATCCATACAATGATCATCAGAACAAAAATACAGATGAACAACCAACTGCCGCCGAAGTCTGCTATTCTGTCGGCAAGTCGCTCGCCAAAAGTCAGCTTTTCCTCAAAATCAACATCCGGATTTTTCGCGAGGATTTCCTGTTCTTTCATGCTGTTGAGCACTTCTTGTTCCGTTTCCGAAAGTTTTCCTTTCTCGTCTTTAAGAAGTTTTTCTATATAAATATTGCGGTACTTATCAAGATCATTGGAGCATATACAGCCATGCTCATCCCATTCCCCCTTATCCCGCCTGATCAGATCGACAATTCCGGGTCTGACCATACTGGCCGGTTTCAGATCCTGAAGAATCTTTGAACCGCAGATTTGACAGGCACGATTTGCATCTGTTTTTTTTGTCATGGTTGTCCTCCTTGCTTCAATGCCGGTATTGATTTTTTTCTAACAGCGACAGGCCGTATTGAGAAGATGTTGATAGTTTCAAATCTTTTCTTTTTCTCTTGCACGAAAATGAACCATCCATGCCCCCAGACCGGCCAGCAGGATAATCCCCATCATGATAAATTCATACTTTTTGATATCATCGAGAATGAGCTCGGCGGCATGTCCGAAAACATAACCCAAAGAGGTTAAGGCTAAAGCCCACACCAACGCCCCAACGGCATTTAATATAAAATATTTCAGCGGAGAGACGCGACTCACGCCAACAAGAAACGGTGTAATGGAACGGACACCATAGATAAACCTGAAGAGCAGAATAACAAGATTTTGATGCTTTTCAATAAGCCTCAAAATGCGTTCTGATTTTGTCTTCCATGATGGATGTTTATCCAGGTACGCCAATCCTTTTTGCCGTCCAATGAAATAATAGAGTTGGTCACTGGTCAATGAACCTGCGAATGCAACCAGAATAACAAGCGAAAAAGAAAGATACCCGCGATGCGCCAGAAAACCGGCCAGCACCAGAATTGCCTCACCGGCAAAAAAGGTTGCTACCAGGATGACAACGTAACCGAAATGAATGATGTATGACTCGATGTTCATGCATTTAATCCCGATTCTACGTTATTAGTAATATAACGGAGCAATTAGCGGATGTAATTTAACATAAATATGTCAAAATAAAAATTCATGATTTCACGCAAATTTTGGATCAGATCCTACTTTCCGAACGCGCTACTACGGTCTATTTCGGCGGCAGGGTTTGCACAAAAGATACGGCCCGCTGCATGCAATCATTGAGCGCTTCATCAGAATCCAGCGCTTCGGATAAAACCATCATCCAGCCCTTCATCGGCCGGCCGGTGAGGTCAAATTTTTTTGCGTGAGGCAGCTTCAACATGTTGGCATAGTTGTCCTCACCCACGCGCACAATCAAGTCCTCCTTGATTATGCCACGGGGTTTAATTATACTTGTCTATCACTCCAAGACGACTATGGTGATTTCTTAACAGGGTGGGTTTCCAAAACGCGACATTAATCTGCGGATTGATCGGCGATCAATCCCTGCAACATATCTCCTGTAGGTCGCAATCCCCGATTGCGCCGTTATTTTTGCGGACTGGTACAAATAAGCGTATCTGTCCCTACGTAGTTCATCACGCCTCGTGGGCTTTTTTGCCGTAAACCTTTTCGTAGGCCGTGCAGTAAGGACAAATGCCGTTTTCAATGTTTTTGACAAACCAGAAAGCGAATCCCCGCTGCTGTCTTCTTGCTTTCGTGCAAACCGGACACTCGACACACCGTTGTGCCATCTTTCTGTCTTTTTCCGTGATGGAAATTGTAGCCATTGCAACCCCCTGAAAGAAATCCTTTGCTGGTTAAATCATTCTGATGGAATCATCCTTTTATTCTATAAACAACTACCGGATTCAATCTGCAAGATTGAATCCCCGGTAGGACATCCCAGCCCAGTGCTTCAAAGAAAGGATCGATAAATTCGCGGCGAACCTGCGTTTCGTTGTAGCCGTTGGATTTATAGGATTCAATGTTGCGTTCGAATCGTTCAATCAACTCCAGAATGATCGGCGGTGCAGGCATGAACAGGTCCTTATTTTAAAACCGGTATTTGCTAAAGATTTTGCGTAAACTTATACCCTTTGATATTTAAGGTGTCAACCTCCGATACGTTTCCGATGTATTGATAACAAAATGGATTGCTCCATCATAGGCCGCGTAGGTTGTCTTCACGGCGAAGATAAAGGATGCTGCGCACATTTTATTTTTGACGACATGACCCGAAGTCATTTTACCCGTAAATATACCGGCAGAATTTCATCTGACCCAAGGTCATTTCCACGTTTGTGACGCAATATCATTTTTATAGAGATTCAATCTCATTGCACTTTTTTATTATGTCATAAATGACATAAGCAATTGAATTTATTAATAAAATGCCGTTGACAACATTTTTTTCCTAATGTATACAAGCAACGCAGTGAAAGCGTTATTCTCTGGAAAAAAGTTGTGCTCTTGCCCATCTATGGTTTTTTTAAAAAGCTTTTTCCTGAAAAGAACAGAAAGACGTGAATAACTGTATGTGGAGTTTTTAGAGCACACATAGAATATTCAGAAATTTTAATGAAAGGAGAAAAATTCATGAACGTCAGCCGAAGAGGTTTCTTGAAGATTTCCGGCGCCGTGGCGGCGGTCAGCGGATTGGGCATTAGTCTCAAGCCGATAGCCGCGCATGCCAAGGAGCTGAAAATCAAATTCGCCAAAGAAACCACCACTGTTTGTCCGTATTGTTCCGTCGGATGCAGCATCATCGTATCCGTGCGCGACGGTAAGGTTATCAACACCGAAGGTGATCCCGATAGCCCCATTAACCGAGGCGCTCTTTGCAGTAAAGGCGGTTCCATTTACCAGATGGCTGTCAATGAAAACCGTTTGGGCAAGCCTCTTTACAGAGCACCGTTCGCAACCGAATGGAAGGAAGTCGAATGGGAATGGGCGATTGAAGAGATTGCCAAGAGAATCAAGAAAAGTCGTGACGCCAGTTTCAAGAAAGTCAATGACAAGGGAGAGCTCGTCAATCGCACCGAGGGCATCGCTTCAGTAGGAAGCGCGGCGATGGATCTTGAAGAATGCTTCACGTACCAAAAATTCTTAAGGGGGTTGGGTCTGGTCTATATTGAACATCAGGCCCGTATCTGACACAGCCCGACTGTACCGGCTCTGGCAGAGTCGTTCGGACGCGGCGCAATGACGAATCAGTGGTGTGACTTTAAAAACGCTGATGTAATTCTGATTATGGGCAGTAATCCTGCCTCCAATCATCCCGTATCATTTAAATGGATTCAGGAAGCGGTTGACAAACGCGGCGCGAAAATTATCTGTGTTGATCCCCGCTTCACGCAATCAGCGGCAAAAGCGCATCTTTACGCGCCGCTTCGTTCAGGAACGGATATCGCTTTCCTGGGCGGCATGATCAAGTATATTCTGGATAACAAACTTTATTTTGCTGAGTATGTAAAAAATTACACCAACGCATCTTTCTTGGTCAATCCTGACTTTAAACTTCCCGGAGAGAATAACGGTGTTTTCTCCGGCCTTAAAGAAGGCAAGTATGAAAAGGATACCTGGTCTTATCAGAAAGGCGCGGATGATGTGATCAAGAAAGATCCCACCCTGTCTAATCCCAACTGCGTGTTCCAGCTTCTCAAGAAACAGTATTCACGTTACAATCTGGATATTGTTTCCAAGATCACCGGAACACCCAAGGACAAACTGGTTGAAGTTTACAAACTCTATGCTTCAACCGGGAAACCCAATAAGGCCGGCGTGGAACTCTACGCGATGGGCTGGACGCAGCACACGGTCGGCACGCAGAATATCAGAGCGATGTGCATCATCCAATTACTGCTGGGCAACATCGGTGTCGCCGGTGGCGGCGTCGCGGCTATGCGCGGCGAATCCAACGTTCAGGGTTCTACCGACCACGGTCTGTTGTTCCATATCTGGCCGGGCTACCTCAGCACGCCGACAAGCTCGCTGAAAGATCTGGCAACCTATAATGAAAAGCAGACTCCGAAAACGACCGAAAAAGAAAGTCTTAACTGGTGGAAAAACAAACCCAAGTATGTCGCGAGCTTCCTGCGTTCCATGTACGGAACAAGCATGACGCTTGATGAAGCGTATAACACGCTCCCCAAGATCGATGATGGCGCCAATCATTCCTGGCTGCAGATTTTCGATCATATGTACAAGGGCAAGTTCACAGGCTTCTTTGCCTGGGGCATGAACCCTGCCTGTTCAGGGGCTCATTCCAATAAGGTTCGTCAGGCCTTGACGAAGGTTGACTGGATGGTCAATGTCAATCTGTTCGATAACGAAACCGGTTCTTTCTGGCGAGGTCCCGGAATGGATCCGGCGAAAATCAAGACAGAAGTCTTCATGCTGCCCTGTGCATCTTCTGTTGAAAAAGAAGGCAGTATCGCCAACAGCGGACGTCTGCAGCAGTGGCGTTATAAAGCCATTCCGTATTACGGCGATTCCAAACCGGACGGAGATATCATGAGTGAAATCTTCTTTAAGGTTAAAGCTCTTTACGAAAAACAAGGCGGTCCCAACGCGACGGCCATCACGAAAATGACCTGGCCCTATGGCAAGTATGTGGGTAAGGAATTCCATTATGAACCGCGAACAGTTGCCAAAGAAATCAACGGTTACTTCCTGGCGGATAAGACAGTGGAAAACCCGACCAAGAAGGGCGAGTTCAAGGAATTCAAGAAAGGCGATCTGGTTCCGACATTTGCCTGGCTGCAGGATGACGGTTCCACCTCATCAGGCTGCTGGGTCTATTGCGGTTCCGTGGATAAGGAAAAAGGCATTCTGCCCATGCGTCGCGGTCAGGCCGACCCGACAGGTCTGGGACTTTATTCCGAATGGGCATGGTCCTGGCCGGTCAACCGCCGTATCATTTACAACGGTGCTTCGGTTGACTTAAACGGCAAACCTTGGGATCCCAGCCGCGCGGTTATTACCTGGGATGCCAAAGAAGAGAAATGGAAGGGCGATGTGCCCGATGGAGCCGGCAATCCCGGGAAGGGTCGTCCGCCTTTCATCATGAAACCGGACGGTGTCGCCAGTATCTTCGGACCCGGTCTGGCCGACGGTCCTTTCCCCGAGCATTACGAACCGCTGGAATGCCCGGTCGAGAAGAATCTGCTGTCACCGCAGAAGAACAACCCGGTCATCAAACGATTCGACAAGAAGGGCGTTGGCTCCGATATGGATGTGTATTCCGGTGTCGGAACCTGCGATCCCCGCTTCCCGTTCATTTGCGCAACCTACCGCGTAAGCGAACACTGGCAGACAGGCGTTCTGACCCGCTGGTGTCCTTGGCTGGCGGAAATGCAGCCCGGTATGTTCGTGGAAATGAGTGAGGAACTGGCGAAGATGAGAGGTATTAAAACCGGTGATAAATGTACGGTAAGTTCCGCGCGCGGTGAAGTGGTTTGTACAGCCATTGTTACACCCCGCTTCAAGCCGTTTAATATTGACGGTAATGAAATTCATGAAGTCGGCATTCCCTGGCATTTCGGTTGGATTACAACCAAAGACCGGAAATACAATGCCAAAGACAAGAAAGCGGAGGTATTCACCACCGGCGACGCGGCCAACCTTTTGACGCCGACCATCGGTGATGCCAATACCATGATTCCGGAGAGCAAAGCCTTCATGGTTAATGTTGTAAAGGGGGTGAAGTAAAATGTCAGAGAAAATTAAATTATACGATGCTTCGAAATGCACAGCGTGCCGCGGTTGCCAGTTGGCCTGCAAGCAGTGGAACGGACTGAAAGCCGGTCAGACGGAACACAAAGGCACATATCAGAATCCGCCTACTTTGCAGCCTAATACTTACATGCTTATTCATTTCCAAGATTATGCGGCGCCGGAAGGCAATGTCAAGTGGCTGTTCCGTAAAGAAGCCTGTATGCATTGCACGACGGCGGCCTGTGTGACGGTTTGTCCCAGCGGTGCTCTTTATTATAATAAAGAATTCGGCACGGTGGGTATGGATCGGGAGAAATGCATCGGTTGCAAGGAGTGCATGTCGGCCTGTCCGTTTGAAGTGCCCAAATATGACAAAAAGACGGAAAAGGTTCACAAGTGTGACATGTGCGAAACCAGAATTTCCAACAATATGAATCCGGCCTGTGTCAAGGCCTGTCCCACCGGCGCTCTCAAATGGATGGATAAGGAAGAGGCGATGAAGATGGCCGAGGCCCGTGTTCAGTATCTGGGCGGCGATGCCAATATTTACGGCGATAAGTTTGTCGGCGGCACGCATATGATGTATGTTCTGCCTGAAAAGGCTGAAGTTTATGATGGTATTCACAAAGACCCGAAAGTTCCTGTGACGATTTCATTGTGGAAAAACATTCTGAAGCCTTTAAGTCTGTTAGGCGCGGGCGGTGTCATCGGCGGATCCATACTCCATTACTTTATCCATGGTCCGCATAAACCCCATCCGGAACATTATGAAGAACCGAAGAAGCAGGGAGGTGCATAAAATGAAAAATAAAATGGTAGTTGTGACATCAGGATATGAAAGATTTGTGCACTGGATGCTGGCGATCTCCTGTTTGACGCTGTGCTACACCGGAATGGGCATCATGTTCAAAGAACTTAACTTTTTAGGCGCCATCTTCGGCGGATTGAAGGGACTGGTGACCGTTCATGATTTTATGGCCGTGATTTTTGCCATATCCCTGGTATTGGCTATAGCGATGTGGTGGAAAGAAGCGGGCATCTTTGTCTTTCCTGAGGACTGGGAATGGATCAAGGCTGCGGGCGGATACCTGTGGCATCTGGATCACGTACCGGAGACCGGCAAATACAATCCGGGTCAGAAGGCGTTCTTCCTGACCGTCGCTTTGTTCGGTTTGTTGATGGTCTGTACGGGATTCTTTATGTGGTATCCGGAGAAACTGGGGTCAGATCTGATGGACTGGGTTTATGTCCTGCATGTTTTGGGATTCGTGGTCATCTTCGCGTTCTTCTTCGTTCACCTGTATCTGGGCACGATCGGTAATCCCGGTTCTGTATCCGCGATGATCAGCGGTAAGATGGAGCTGCCGGTGTTGAGAATGCTGCATCCGAAATGGGTCAAAGAGATGGAACATGAAGGCAAGCTGATGATTGCCAACGATAAGAAGTAATATAACAAAAAATTAGTTCATTTGTTCAAGAGGCCTGGAATTTTATTTCCGGGCCTCTTTTTTTAATGAGACCCAAGTTTCAGAAACGGAGTGCACTGAAATTTGATGGTCGAATTATCCCCAAGGCGAAGCCGAGCGGGATAATTGTGGGTCTAATTCCCCGTCCCCCCTTGGGGTGCGAGTTCGTTTGGATACCCCGCTGCTTGCGGCGGGGTTGTTCATTGGAAAATATAAATAGGTCTATTTGGATTCCGGTTCGTTAAATTTGGCGATAATGCCAAACGGTTTCAAACTGGCATTTTTCTGCTTCCACGCGATGTAATCTTCGATTTTCCGGATGGCTTCGCTGGCCGTGTCAACAAATTCCACACCCGCTTCATAAAATTTGTCTTCAATAATGATTTTGATCCATTTAACTTTTCCGACAGCGGTAATCTGTTTTTTCAGTGCCTTTAATGTGAAATCTATCTTGAGAATGGTGTCAACGGGCAGCAGAATATTCCCCCGAATCTTGGCGCCGGTTACAGAAATATCTTCACTGTAATTGTAAGCAATTTTGTCTTTGGGAATATTCTTATCTCCGGAGATGACCGCGATGGTGATTTCATTAAATTCCTTAATACGCTGAGCTTTCCTTTTTTCTCTCATAAATGTATCCTTATTTTTCAATTGTTTTTTTACGGCAGTTGATATCCTTTACACAGGAATAAATTCAGACACGCGTCTACGACGTTTGTATCGTAGAGAATCCCCTTATTTTTTTCAATTTCCTCAAGCGCCGCTTCGACACCCAGCGACGCACGGTAAGGACGGTGGGATGCCATGGACTCCACAACGTCCGCTACGGCCAGAATCCGGGATTCAATGAGAATTTCATCCCCCTTCAAATTTCGCGGGTAGCCCGTACCATTAATTCTTTCATGATGCTGATGCACTATTTCGGCCAGTGGCCAGGGTGAGGCCACATCTTTCAGCATTTCAAAACCGCTGGAGGAGTGTTGCTTAATAAGTGAAAATTCAAGTTTTGTCAATTTACTGGGTTTGGTTAATATCTCCGCGGGTACGGATAGCTTGCCGATGTCATGGATGGCGCCGGCCATGCGAATGCCTTCAATCTGGTCTTCGGTTAACTTCATTTCCTCAGCGATGGCACAGGCCAAATGCGCGACCCGGGACTGATGACCGGCTGTATAGGGATCTCTGGATTCCAGAGCTGATACCAGAACCTGAATCGTCGTGCCGACCGCTTTCTTGAGACTTTCCAGTGTCAATTGAAGTTTCTGCTCTGCCTGTTTGCGTTCGGTGATGTCCAGGGAAACATTGGCAAGATAGATCGGCGCTCCCGTCGAGGCATATCGGATTGTAAAGACCAGCGCATGCACATCCGTTAGCGCGCCGGTTTTGACATTGCGATACTGCAGATCCCCTTCCCAGTTATTGCCGGCAAGCAGAGCAGGAATGACTTCCTCCCGGACTTTTGACGCATACTGTTCCGGAATGACATCCATGATGGAATAGTTTTCGACCTGCTCCGGATCGATGCCCAGCATCCTGCTGCCGGCGTCATTGAGGAAGATCATTCTCTCATCCAGCGTGGCCAGGTTCACCAACTCGCTGCTGGATCGGACAATTGAGGCCAGTTTAAAGACTTCTTCTTCCGTCTTCTTGCGCTCGGTAATGTCCGTATTGATTGCCAGCAGTCCGATAATTTTACCCTGATCATCCTTGATGGCATCCGCGCGCAGCAGAACCGTTATCCGGCGGCCAGTCTTCGTGATATCCTCGACTTCGCCACCCCATGATTCCCCTTTCATAATGGTTGCAAATATTTCACGGGCGACATTCTGATCGGCGTAAATTTTTTGTTGCACACCCGCATCCTTCAGTTCATCAACCGTGTAGCCAAAAAGTTCGGTAAATGCCTGGTTTTGATAGAAGTGATTCCCCTGGGCGTCGGCTATTCCGATGGCATCACTGGAGCTTTCCACGGCCTTGCTGATGAGACGAAGCATCTCTTCCGCTTTCTTGCGTTCGGTGACATCACGAAAATTAATAATGACACCTTCGATAACATTATCATGAATAAGATTGCTGGCCACCGTTTCGAAAATCCTCCAGCTGCCGTCGGCGTGACGAAAACGCAAATCTGCTCTTTGCACAGGGGTATTAATGTCCGTCAGCAAAGACTTGTATGTGTCGGTAACAAGCTGGAAGTCATCCGGATGTAGATTTTCAAATCCGGTGGTGCCGATTCTTTCTTCTCTCTTTAATCCCAGGATTTTTTCCACAGCCGGATTTTCATAAGTAATAATTCCATCCCGATTCAAGATAACAATGATATCCGAGGATTGCTCGGCTACAATCCGGAACCGGTTTTCCTCGTCCTGTAATTTTTTCTCCATGAGAATGCGTTCAGTGATGTCGCGGGCTATTCCTCTGAACCCTGTCGGTTTGCCGGTGGAATCTTTTAATAAGGAGATGGAGCCTTCAATATATTTCAGAGATCCGTCCTTCGTCCGTATTTTCCAGACCAATTCCTTGTTCGGCTCCCCGGTAGTATAAACCTGATGATAGGCCTGATAAACTTTTTTCAGCTCTTCCTCGTCCGTGTACTGCCGGTTATTCATGCCCATCAATTCTTCCCGGGAATAACCGCTGACGCGTAACAGCGTATCATTGAAAAAGGTAAAGTTGCCGGCCAGGTCAACCTCAAAATAGCCTTCCTGAATGTCTTCCAGAATGGTGCGATACCGCTGCTCACTAAGGTGCAGTTGTTCTTCCGCTTTTTTGCGTTCGGTGATGTCCCTATAGTTCAGGATGACGCCTTCGACTATGCCATCTCTGACAAGGGCACTCCCCACCGCTTCAATAAAACAATACCTTCCGTCTCTTTGGCGAAGACGCAGTATGCCCCGAATAGGGAGGTTATTTGGATCACTGATCAACGTGATGAACGATTCAGCTACGAATTGCTGATCGTCCGGATGAATCAGTTCAAATCCCCTGCGTCCAATCCTTTCTTCAGGTTTGTATCCTAAAATGTGCTCAACAGCGGGATTAATGTAGGTGATGATGCCTTCCAGGTTAACAAGAACCGTGATGTCCGAAGAATGTTCGACCAGCGCCCGGAAACGCTCTTCTTCAAACCGTAATTTATCTTCCATCTTTTTACGTTCAGTAATGTCGCGGGCTTCACCCAGAAGAGAAACCGGTTTTCCATTTTTATCCCGGATGAAGCTGAACATGCATTCGCCCCATAAATGAAGGCCGTCTTTACAAATGAATTCCAGCTCCAGAAAGCGGTTTAAAACATAATCATCGGGAGCGGCCAGCGCCCGGGGCATTTCCAGGGACAAGAAATCATTGGCTGCCTGAAAAGATTCCGGTGTGAGGAGCTTATCCAGCTTGATTGCTTTGAGTTCGTCCAGCGTATAGCCAAGCACCCTTTCTACGGATGGACTGACATAGGATACGTTCATATCAAAATCCATCAACCAGACCTGGTCTTTCATATGGTCGGCCAGCAGGCGGTACTGTTGCTCGCTTTGTTTCAGAGTCTCTTCCGCCTGTTTGCGCTCGGTAATATCTTTGATTATTCCCAGTAAATATTCTTCACCTTCAAGATCAATCACCGAAGCACTGATATCGGCAAAAAACAAAGATTTATCTTTTTTCATTAAAGCGATATTGTTCAACGATACTTTTTTTTCTTTCAAAACCAGCTGAAATTGTTCATTTATGAAATCAGTCATGGTCTGATCATGCAGATCAGATACGCCCAGTTGCAGAATTTCCTCACGAGTATATCCGGTTAATTCGCACATTTTTTTATTGACGGAATAAAATCTCTTGTCACTGATTTTCATCAGCAGCATGCCATCAGAGGCTGAATCGAAGATGGTTCTGAATTTTACTTCGGCTACTCTGCTGGTGGTAAGGCTCTGGGCGATCCTCGTCCTCAATTTGGAAATATAACCGCCAACCACTGAAAACCAGGGCAGAACCATCGCGAGGACAATAAGGTTCAACAACTCTGTTTTCGTATTTATGGATTCCGGCTCGAGCAGGTAATGAAGCAGGATCACCGCCGCATAGGCGATTACGGCAAATAAAGACAGAAAGAGAAATTCTCGGACTTTCAACCGGAAAAGCCCGAAAACAAAGACAACCAGATAGAGCAGGAGCACCAGACTCCTTTCCGAACCGGCATAATACACAAAAACCATGGTCCAGAAGGTTGCCATGACCATCTGGAAAAGAGTCAGACTCGGGTCTTTGAACTTTTTGTTCAATCCTGTTCTGATGATACCGTAAACGGAGAAATTGGTTAGAACAATACCAAAGAAACAAATGACCAGAATATTTAACGGTACTGAGGTTAGTTTCAGCAAGAAAGCGAATAGGGCTATAAGATACCAAATCAGATATGACGCGAAGGCCATCAGGAAACGCTTGATTCTCAAAGTCTGCTGGTAATCATCTTTAGGAAATACACAAAACATACATCATATCCATTGTAGCAGAAATGTTTTCGATAATTTTATTCAAGCTGTTTTCTGACTGGTTGACACTCTTTTAACATATATTTATTTAAAATTCAGCCATTTTCTGATTATTTTCCGGCAGCCTGCACACAGGCAGAAATCAATCTTCCGGGTATGGTTGATGTCGATGGATAATTTTTTGAATATATAAAATTTCCTTGCCGTGCATTTCTCCGTGTGTTTAGTATCATCGTACTGAAATAAATGAATCAAACTTTACTTAATAATCAGGAGCCCGATGAAGACAATTCAAGGACAAAAGGGGCAGACGCATTGATACGAAAAATTCTTTTAGGATGGTTGATATTGCTGGCGGCGGTGGTGCTGGTTCGTATCGGCTGGCTCTCGAAAGAAGTGAGTCATGGGATTGCCAAAAGCGGCGGCAGTGATCCGACAATTTTTTATGGCCGTCCTCTGGAAATCCGCAAGGGAGATCATTCAGGAAATATACATTTCATCGAGCGGCTGAATAAACTTTCCTATAAAAGAATGACGGGAAAACTGTCCGGTCCTGGCACGTATTCCGCAAATGAAAAACATATTCTGATATATCCCCGCGGCGGCGAAGTTACAGGGCGTGGTCACGAACCAGGTCCGGTGGATATTGTGCTGCGTGACGGACGGGTTATGGAGTTGATTTCCTCCACAGGGAAAAAACTGGAATCCGTTCAACTCGAACCGGAGGAAATCGGCAGGATGCTTCATGTGAAAATGAAATCACGCCGTCCGGTCACGCTCGCGGACGTTTCACCTTACCTTCAGAAGGCAGTCATCGCTCATCAGGATAAACGCTTTTATTATCATCCCGGCATTGATGTTTTTCCCTCCGGGCGGAAAGATAAGGAAGACGTAAAGTCCACCATTACACAACAGATTGTCCGGATTTTTTTCTTTTCTCCGCAGAAGACATTTCTCCGGAGACTTCACGGGACGGAACTGACTCTGGCTCTGGAATTGCGTTACTCTAAAAAGCGTATTCTGGAAATCTACCTCAACAATGTTTATCTGGGCCAGGACGGGGACCGGATGATTTTCGGCGTTGAAGAAGGTGCGCGCTTTTATTTTGCAAAACCGGCAAAAAATCTTTCCCTGCCGGAATCGGCGATGCTGGCCGTGATGATCAATGAACCGAACGTGTACAACCTTTTGAAAAACAGGCAGAAGGCAAAGGCGCGACGCGATGAGGTGCTTACCGCGATGAGAAAACTGGCGATGATTAACGCCGATGAATATCGTCGTGCGTTTCAGACGCCATTGAAAGTTCAACGGGTTGCCGCGCCGGGACATATTTCCTATTTTGTGGATTACATTCAGCGCATCACACAGGATGAGCTGGGAATTTCCAGGCTTTATCAAAACGGTTATCGCTACTATACAACGCTGGACACGGTTCAGCAGTCTGTTGCCGAAGAGGCGGTTTCGCGGGGACTCGAGGAAATCGACCATGTCGCGCTGCCCGCGGATGAACCGTTGCAGGCGGCGCTGGTGGCCGTTGATCCGAGAACCGGTGCGTTAACCGCCATGGTTGGCGGTCGCAGCTACACACAGTCATGGTTCAACCGGGCCGTGGACGCGAAACGTCAATCGGGTAGCGCTTTCAAGCCCTTTGTATTGCTGGCGGCTCTTTCGGAATCGAAAGACATGACCCTCTCCACGCTGATTTCCGGTGAACCGATATCCCTGCCGACGCCGGAAGGCATGTGGACGCCGACGAATTTTGAAAACAAGAAATACGGACAAATCACTCTTCGCAAACTCATTGAAGATTCTGTGAACACTGCCACGGTTCGATTGGCCAATGAAGTCGGTTTCGGCGACGTGCTCGAAACTGCCCGTCTGGCGGGGATCAAAAGTCCTCTGGCTGCTGTTCCTTCGCTGGCGTTGGGAAGTTTTGAAGTCTCACCGATGGAACTGGCCTATGCTTACGCGACTATCGCATCCGGCGGAATAAATTATGAACGTTTCCCCCTTTTTGCCGTCACCACCGCCAAAGGAGAGAAGATTCTGGAAAAGACGGTCAAAAGCCAAAAGGCTTTTGATCCGCGAATAGCGTATCTTACCGGCTACGCGATGGAAGGCGTGCTTTTGCGCGGAACGGCCGCCGAAGCCAAGGCCCTGCATATCAACTTCCCCGTGTCAGGCAAGACTGGCACAACAAACGGGAACCGGGATTCGTGGTTTGTTTGTTTTACCCCGGATGTCGTTTGCGCGGTGTGGGTGGGATATGATTCGGGCGCTGATACCGGTTTGACCGGCGCTCAGGGCGCGTTGCGGATCAGCGCGCAATTTTTACGTGCTTTCTATGCCCAGGCGGGGCCGGCGCCTAAAACGGTGCCGCCGGGGATAGAGACAGCCTTGATTGACATCCAATCCGGTTATCTGGCCAACGCTTCCTGCCCCAAAACAATTCAGGAAGCCTATCTGAAGGGGACTGCTCCAAAGAAAAAATGTCCGGATCATCATTAAAAGATTTGCGCAGCTATGCCATTTTATGCGGCGTATCTTTCCCTTTGCGCAACGGGAAATAGAGCAGTAAAACAAAAACTGACAGTGTCACGCCGATGGAAAAGAGGCCGGTGTAGCCGATACGTTCCGCAATATATCCCGATGCCCAACTGCCGGGTGATTTACCGAATACCTCAATAGCCGCCAGCACCGTGTAATGCGTGGCGCCGATCTGTTTATCCACACGGGACATCATATAGGCGAAAAGTGCCGTGGTCAGGATGCCGCCGAAAAAATGTTCGGCAATGGTTACTCCGATCACCTGCGGCGCGGTGGGGGCTATGGTGGAGAGCCAGAGTTCACCAATGAGCGGAGTCAGCCTCATCGCGGCGGCAATAAAGAGCGCTTGGACGATCAGCAGGCGTGACGCCAGCCATCCTCCGGCAACCGACCCGATCAGCGAGGCAATCATTCCCCAGGTGCCGACCCATAAGCCGATCTGGTGAGCGGTGAAACCGTTATCCACCAGAAAAGGCTTGAACATGGGATCAATCATCGACTCGCCCATTTTGTAGGTGGCAATGAAAAGCAGAAAGAATCCGGCGCCGGGAGCGCGCCAGGCGGCAAGGAAGGCCTTCATAAAATCTGCCGATTTCGGGTGGCTATAACTGACGGGTTCGTTCGGCTCAACCTCCCGATGCAACAGGATGAGAATGAGCGGCAAAACGGCTACAACCGCCATGGTCAAGAAAAGGCCTGACCAGCCCGCTTGCGAGCTCAGCCAGACCAGAATGCCGCCGCCCAGAACCATGCCCATTTTGTATCCGGCAACCTGAGCGGCATTGCCGGGTCCCAGTTCCTTTTGCCCCAGAATATCCACGGCCAGTCCGTCCACCGCGATGTCCTGTGTGGCAGCACAAAGGTTCATAAAAAAGATACAAGCCAGAAGCGATGACATCGCGCCCGAGGCCGCCACCGGAACGGAAGCGAGCATGGTCAGAACCATCAGCGCCTGCAGCGGGATAATCCATGAACGACGTCGTCCGATGCGTGCCGACCAGTAGCGGTCAACAAGAGGAGCCCAAAGCGGTTTGAGAAACCAGGGCAGGGCCAACGCTCCGGCAAAGCCGATGGCTGCCAGCGAGACTCCCTGTTCTCTCAGCAGCACCGGAAGCGCCGTGGCCTGGAAGCCGAAAGGCAATCCCTGCGAAAGGTAGAGCATGAACAGGAGTGCCGTCTTTTTGCCTGTTTTCATTAATGCTCCGTTGCCGTTTTATCCTGTGGTTTGGTTAATAAAAACAGAATACCGCTTAGCGCAAGATAGGCCGCTGAAACCATGTAAGGGGCATTTTTGGAAATTTTCCAGGGCAGATAAAGTTCTCCGGTGGGCAGCACCGAATGAATGACACCGAAAAGCGTAAGCAGAGCGCAGACGAATGCGCAAAGCGCCGCCAGACGGGTTTTGTGATCAATCAGAAAGGCCAGCATGCTGCCCCAGAGCAGGCCGGTGATGATAAATCCGTTACTGAGCATGGTGAGGGTCTGATGCATGGTTTGCAGCCGGATGGGCAGTTTATCAAGAGCCATGCCCGTTGCGCCTGTAAACTGACCGAGAACGATCAGCACCAGACTGGCTATAACCGGCAGCATACTTAAACTGACAGCCGGCGAATGGGCAGGCGGTGAATCTTTATAGGCCTGGCGGATGATTTCAAAACCGATGAAAATGAAAATCGGCGCGATAACCGATCGCGGAATCAGACTGACAAACAGTGAAAGCAACCCGACCACGGAGCAGATACCGATAAGTGTCCCGGTCAGCAGCGTGTACCACCACGTCGCCCCCATCTTTTTGTAGGCCGGATGACCGATGTAAGGCGTTGTCTGGGCGACGCCACCGAAAAAGGCGGCAATCAGAGATGAGAATGCTTCCGTCAGCAGAATGTCCCGCGTGCGGTAGTCATCACCGGCCAGGCGCGCGCTTTCCGTATTGTTAATGCCGCCGATGATGGTCAGGATACCGAAGGGAATGGCGATGGTCAGATACTGAATGCTTTGCGGAAGATTCCCGAGAAAATCAAAAGTAATGACAGGCAGGGAAAAATTCATTTCCAGCGTGGGAGCGTTGAATTCCGGCAGATAGCCGCAGAACCCCAGAATGAAATGAATGCCCGTGCCGAGAATGACCGCCATCAGAACACCGGGCAGGCGGCCCGGCAACTGCATTTTGCTCATCAGGGCTGTAAAGATCAGGCCCAGAGCCACCATACCGACAACGGCTTCATTGAACAGTTCCAGCAGCGGCAGAAATCCCAATAGTAAAAGCCCGATGCCGGCCAGTGGTCCTAAAAGCCCCGCGGTAGGAATGATGCGCTGAATCCAGCCGCCGAAAAAAGAAGTGATGACCTTGACGGCGCCGATCATGAAAAGAGTGGCCATGCCGATGTGCCAGGTCAGTTGAGCGTCACGCGTGGCGACATAAGCCGGTCCCATGACCGCGTAGGCAATGCCGATGGTGGAAGGCGTATCAATGCCCAGAGGCATTGCCGTGACATCCTTTCGACCGGTTTTTTTTCGCAGACGGATGGCGAGCCAGGTATAGACGAGATCCCCCACGCAAATACCGACAGCCGTACCGGGGATCATGCGCGTCAGAATGATATCGGCAGGATAGTTGAAGGTAAAAACAAGGATGGCGCTGAAGAATATCAGCGTTCCGACATTGTCCAGAAAAAGGGCGAGAAAAGCGGTTGTTTCTCCCCAGAACCGGTGTGAACGGAAAGTTTTTTCGTTGTTGATGGTGTCCAAAATTCACCTCGATGAAGGAAAATGAACTGCTTGCTTTGACACGGTTATATATCTAAAGTTGAACGGTTTGACAATTCGTTTGTGATTAGATGTTGATGGTTTTTGTATAATGAAAAATCGTTTTAATGAGTCAAAACGACATTAGCGATTCAAAGAAAAAAAGATGATCAGCGTCATTTGAAAGATTTCTTCAGCTTATTCTGATATTGACGCTTCATTTTTTTAATCTGCGCTGCATATAGGCTTCTTTCAGATTTTCATTTTTTTCCCATTGCAACTGATCATTAATATTGATCAGCCTTTTCTCTCTGGCAAAAAAAAGGGAAAGCTCACGGTGTTTGTTTAAGATTTTTTTGTCGACTTCATTTAAAATATCCTGAATGGTGTAAAAACATTCCACATAACAATTACACTGGGCGTTGGAAAGTTTGCTGTCCCATGCGTATCCGATTAGTTCTTTTGTCATATAAGCTAATTTAATAATCTCCTGATTGGTTAAGGTTACTTCCATTATTTACCTCCCTGAAGGTCAATAAAATAAACAAACCTCATTTGATGACCGTGAAATATTTCATCGTTTGCGTATGGATATAGCATAAAATTGTCCAATGGAGAAACAAGAATAACTGAACGCCGCAAGTTGGTTCATTCATTGTATAGAGGGAAGTGATTTGCAGAAATTACCTGCAGTACCCTTTGCTTATTGCTTCCTGTGCCATCTTGCAGTTGCCTAATGTGCAGGCTTTTTGAACGTCGCGACAACCCAGTTCCACATTGCCCTGGAGCAAATAAACGGTGCCCCTGTTATTGTAGGCCTCTGTAAAATCCGGTTTCAGTTGAAGGACGCGATTATAGTCATCAATTGCTTTTTGGAATTCGCGAAGATTGGCGTAAGCGTTGCCCCTGTTATTATAAGCCCAAAAATAGTTCGGCATCAGACGGATGGATTCCGTGGTCATCTCGACCGTACGCTGATATTGTCCCATATTGTAGTAAGCCGTTCCCTTTTTGTTTAACGTTTCGGGATTATTGGGCTCGAGCTTGAGCGCTTGATCCAGATATTCGATTGCCTTTGCCGGATCCGTATATTGTTGACCATTCCATAATGCCTGTTCCATCTTCCGCCAGTCGGCTGCGGTTTTATTGCTTTCGGTACAGGCGCAAATCAAGATTGAAACGATGAAAATAAAAGTGATGAATTTCCGCATAAGCCCCTCTTTTGAGATGAAAATTTGTTTTGAATTGGCCGGGTTTATACCAAAATATTCTGAAAAAATAAATTAATTGTTTCATCGCCATTGACAAAAACCGGTTTGGCGTCTATTTCGTAATGAAACTTTAAAAAATGGATAGCGAGAAAAAATGAAAACCATATCTTTGGAAACCCACGCCCGTTTTGAGATGCTGGATATCACCGCGGCCGTTCAAAACGCCATTCGGGAAGAAGGCGCCACATCAGGGCTCTGTCTTGTTTACACGCCGCATACGACCGCGGCCGTTACGATTAATGAAAACGCCGATCCGGATGTGCCCCGGGACATCCTGGCGGCGCTGGATAAAGCTGTGCCCCTCTCCGCTCATTACCGCCACGCGGAAGGGAATTCAGCGGCGCATGTCAAATCATCTCTGGTTGGCGCGTCGGAACTTGTCATCATTGAAAACGGCCGCCTGGTGTTGGGCACCTGGCAATCAATCTTCTTCTGTGAATTCGACGGCCCCCGCACGAGAAAATTCATGGTTAAAGTTTTAAGTAAATGAGAAAAACAAATAAACCTTGACACCCCTTTTCCGTTTTAATAATTAAGGTGTCGGTATTCACCCGTGACAGCATTTTGAATAAGTCGCGTGATATTCAAATGTTGTTAAGCATTACAAAGTTGTCCCCGTAAAATTAGTTTTTTTGATGTTTGATGCAGTAATGCTCTTTATTACGTGTGCAAAATAAATTGAATTAAAATTTGCTTAATCGTCTTAACGTCGTTTGAGACAGTTCTTTTAAAATAGCCTTACAGAAATTAAATAAAAACTTTTGGGAGGTATTTTTATGCCCGGGTGTCTCTTTGTGTTCTTGTCGCGAAAGCTCCTTCTTTTGGGTTTAACCATCTTCATTTTTGTTGGCGTAATCCTGTTTAACTCCAACGCATATTCCGCCAATGAACAAACCCATATTCCCATTGAAGACAGCCCCGCCATGGTGGCGGTTAATCCCTTCACCAATATCGCAGTGATAACCCATGGACATGCCAATACCGATACCGTTTCCATCGTTGATCTTGGGTTGGAAAGAGTCATGACTGAATTGGCCGTAGCCAAACTTCCCTCGGCCGTCGCCATTGACACGCATTATAATCTTGCCGTCATTACCCATGAGCATGAACGCCTGCTGACCTTCATTGATCTGAACACAAACAGCCTTATCGACACCCTTGAACTGGAAACAAAACCAAAATTCATTGCTATAAATTCTGAAAACCACGTCGCCGCAGTAACCAGTGCCATCGATAAAGACGTAGTCTTTGTTGACCTGAACACCCGCGCTGTAGTAGCCCAAACAGACATTGGAATAAACTCCGGAGATTTAGCCATTGATCCCCAACACAATATCGCCCTTGTTCTGGATAAAAACAAAAACAATATCAACATCATTGATTTAAACGATTATACCCTCAGCGATTCCATCGCTTTGAATCAAAAACCACAGGCCATTGATGTCAATCCGGAAACCAATACCGCCGTCATTACCAATGATCAGGACAACAGCGTAACGATTGTGGATTTGTTCACTAAACGGTTGTTGACAC
>Ga0208040_1000041_pt1 | contig 167092 bp, 149 predicted proteins | sample AD_UKC083_MetaG_FD_184431 | JGI IMG/M metagenome (GOLD analysis project Ga0208040, IMG submission 184431) | Active sludge microbial communities of municipal wastewater-treating anaerobic digesters from USA - AD_UKC083_MetaG (SPAdes) (version 2) | ecosystem: Engineered > Bioreactor > Anaerobic...
TGAGCCAGGATCAAACTCTCCGACAAAAGTTTATACCTCGTCAGAGGTCTTACTACCTAGCTTCTTCAAGCTTTTTCCGCTGACATTACTCAAAAGATCCTCTTCGCCCGCTCGCTATTGAGTCTCTCTTCTTTATCTCTCTTCTTTTCCTTCTTGCTTTCCTTCCTTATTCCCGGTTTTCAAAGAGCCGCCTCGCCGTACGGGAGGCAATATGTATAATATCAAATAGCAAACCCCTATTGCAAGTGATATTTTACTGTTTTCCGTGCAGCTATAGGACGTCCATCTTCTCTATCGATGCTCCATGCAGGCTCCACTTTTACCTGGGCTCCTTGATAATTAGAGGCCGGCTAACTGATGTGCAGCATGCCGGCCCCTTATATGCTACTTGGCTATATCACGCTTTACCAGAGCTTCCAAGCAGTCTCATCTTATACCTGACTACGTCCTTCACCGCTGACATACATGGTTTGAAAAGATCCCTTAGATCTACGCTCTCGGGTTTCTCGCTCATTACTTGCCTTAGCGTACTTATGAAGGTCATTCTGAGGTCGGTGTCTACGTTGACCTTGTTTATTCCACCTTTAACCGCCTCCACGAGGCTGGCTTCGGGCACACCCTTCGAGCCTTCCCATCTAGCACCGTATTTTATGCCCTTCTCAAGGACTTCAGCAGGTACCGAAGATGCTCCGTGCAATACCAGGGGTATTCCCGTTCTTTTCTTGATCTCCGCGACGAGAGGTATCTCGAGTATAGGCTCGCCCTTGAACTTCTTCGGACCGTGCGCGGTACCTATTGCGATAGCTAGAGAATCGACTCCGGTTTCGGCAATGAAACGCTCGGCCTCGGCAGGATCCGTGAGTATAGATTCTCTTGACGCGACGTTGTCCTCAATCCCGGATAACTTGCCTAGCTCTCCTTCTACGCTGATACCGGCTGCATGCGCTATTTCCACGATCTTCCTAGTGATCGCGATGTTCTCTTCCAAAGGAAGATGTGACCCATCGATCATCACAGAGGTAAAACCGTTCCTGATGCACTGGATGATCACATTGAAATCCTTGCCGTGGTCAAGGTGCAGACAAAGGGGCATCCCGGATGCATCAGCCTCGGCCTTTGCCATGCAGACCAGGTTCTTTATGCCCGCATATTTTATTGCGCCTTCTGAACAAGCTATCAGCGCAGGCGATTTCTCTTCGGCTGCTGCTCCGGCTATCGCTTTGAGTACTTCCATGTTCACGAAGTTGAACGCTCCAACGGCGTAATAGCCCTGGTTGGCTTTTTCCAATACGTCAATGCCAGTAACAAGACCCATTAAAGTACACCCCCTGAGCGGCTTCGCCGCCTTATTGTCAACGCCCAAGTGATATGCGCAGGAACTTGCGCTTACCTACCTGTAGAATGGCCCCTTCCTTAAGCGCGAGCTCCTCTAGAGGCTCCTCTACCTTCTTTCCGTCATAACGGACGGCCCCTCCTTCTATCAACCTTCTCGCCTCTCCGCCCGTGGACGCCAATCCGGATCGTACAACAAGCTTAGCTGCGTTCATGATACCTTCGTTTGACTCTTCGGCCATTATGAGAAGCACGTCTATCTGATCCGGAAGCTCCCTATTCCTATGTACTTTGTCGAATTCTGCTTGCGCGGCGTCGGCAGCTTCCCTGTCATGGTATTGAAGGACTACCTGGTGAGCGAGCATCGCTTTCGCTCTCATCGGATGCAATGTGCCTTCCTTTAGGCCTTTCTCTATCTCCTGTTTCGTCCTCAGGTCGAAAGTCGTTACCGTATTCACATATAATAGTATCAGCTCGTCCGGTACGGACATCGTCTTTCCGTATATATCGTCGGGCGCCTCATTGATGCCAATGTAGTTGCCAAGCGACTTCGACATCTTTTGTACTCCGTCAGTACCGGGCAGAAGAGGCATAAGGACACAACACTGTGCCTCTTGACCATAGTCTCTTTGTATGTTCCTTGCCATGAGGATGTTGAACTTCTGGTCAGTGCCTCCTAGTTCCACATCGGCATCCAATGCGACTGAATCGAAGGATTGCATCAATGGGTAGAAGAACTCATGTACCCCGATGGACCTTCCTTCTTTGTACCTTTTCTCAAAATCATCCCTTTCGAGCATCCTTGCTACGGTTGTCTTGCTCGCCAGGTTGATGATGTCGGCGAAGTTCATGGGGGCAAGCCATTCAGAGTTGAACCTTATCACGGTCTTTTCCTTGTCAAGTATCTTAAATATCTGATCCTGGTACGTCTTTGCATTCGCCATTACTTCTTCCCTAGTAAGCTGCTTCCTCGTCTCGGATTTGCCGGTAGGGTCTCCTATCATCCCGGTATAATCGCCGATGATTATGACTACGGTATGTCCCATCTGCTGGAACTGCCTCATTTTCTGCAGTACGACGGTATGCCCGAGGTGGATATCCGGAGCTGATGGGTCAAGCCCGAGCTTTATTATCAAAGGCTTGCCGGTCTTCTCAGACCTTTCAAATTTCGCAAGTAGGTCTTCCTGTAAAATGATCTCAGCCGACCCTCTCGATATCTCGTCCAGCTGTTCCTTCGCTGTAAGCTTCATATCCAGGCCTCCTAGGAAGGTTAATTACTTAATAATAATACCATTCCAGTACACATTGGCTCAAGGAACAGAGCCATCATGGTTCGGCGGGCTCAGAAGATCGCATATTAACTGTCTTCAGAATCACCCTTAGGGCCTGCCAGGTCCAATTGGTGTATAATTCTATCATTATTACGGTTAGTTTATCGGAGGTTTCCAATGGTACGTTCTAGGAAATCCGGTTTTTCTTGGGTCAAGCTCTTAACCTGGCTTGTAGCCCTGGGTATCGCACTGCTCATAGTTATTGCGGGCGTTACCGTGGTCATACTTTCCGACTACATGAAAAACGCGCCAAGCGTGGAAGATGTCGAGGTTAAACATGCCCTGCCTACGGTAGTGTATGACAGGAACGGTGAGATAATAACCAAGTTCCTCGTCGAGAACCGTGAGGTCAGGAAGCTTTCTGATATGCCTGACAACCTTAAGGACGCCTTCATCGCGATCGAGGACCATACGTTTTACACCCACAAGGGTATCAACATAACCAGGATCCTTGGAGCTTTGGTGTATGACATAACGAACATGACGACGGCCCAAGGGGGAAGCACGATAACAGTGCAGCTGGCAAGAAATGTCTTCCTTTCGCATGAAAAAACGCTGAGCAGGAAGATTTGGGAGGTATTCTACGCATTCCAGCTTGAGAGGCGCTATACGAAGGATGAGATTCTTGAGTTCTACCTTAACGCCATCTATTTCGGCCATGGAGCATACGGCGTAGAGGCCGCCTCACAGCTGTTCTTCGGAAAACCTGTGGAGAAGCTCACTCTTGCAGAGGCGGCGCTCATCGCGGGCGTTCCAAAAGGATGGGTGGTCTACAGCCCGTATAAAAACCTGGAAAATGCCACAAGTCGTAGGAACCTCGTACTTGACCAGATGGTCAAATACGGCTACATAACCAAAGAGCAGGCCGAAGCTGCGAAGAAGGAAGAAGTAAAGCTCGTCGGCCTGTCAAAGAGCTCTCAGACGGCATCCTACGCCTCGTTCATGATAAGGGACTACCTTGTGGATAAGTACGGTTCCGATACGGTCTACAAAGGCGGACTTACAGTAAAGACCACGTTGGACATACGTTATCAGAAGATTGCCGAAGCAGAGCTTAAGTCGAAGGTCCCAAAGGGCAGAACCGAAACTAAGGGTGATGTCACCCTGACCTACCCACAATATGCCTTCGTTGCGATAGATCCCAGAACCGGCGAGATCCTGGCGTTGGTCGGCGGACGGGGGGAGGACGAGTTCAATAGGGCTACGAAAGCCACAAGGTCCCCCGGCTCCACTTTCAAACCATTCGTATACATCGGAGCGTTGCAGATGGGCTTCACGCCCGCTTCTATCATGGTGGACAAACCGCTTGAGTACGTCCAGCCGGACAAGAGCGTCTGGGCTCCTAGCAACTTCAACAACAAGTTCATAGGACCGATACGATTAAGAGAGGCACTAGCCCAGTCGACCAACATGATAGCTATACAACTTCTTGAGCAAGTAACCCCTATGAAAGCAATAGAAATAGCAAGGAAGCTTGGGATTTCGACTTTGGTGACGAGCGGGGCCAAGAACGATATCGGGCTTTCGATAACGCTAGGCGGCCTTACAAAGGGCGTCATACCTCTTGAGCTCTGCTCGGCATATGGGGCGCTTGCCACGAACGGGATTAAGGCCAAACCGTATTTCATCAAGCAGATTACCTCATCTGAAGGTAAGGTGCTGGAACAAGGTGCCGTTCAAAAAGAAGTAGTGCTGGACCAGGACATCAGCTACATGATAACGAACATGCTTACTTCAGTGATAAGCAGCCCGTCAGGGACAGGGCGCAGAGGATACATAGGAAGGCCTGCGGCCGGCAAGACCGGTACGGGGGATTCCAATACCGATGCATGGTTCGTTGGCTATACCCCAGATCTAGTAGCCACCGTATGGATAGGGGAAGATACGGCCAAGGAGATGAGATACCCTGGCGTTGGCGTCGTTGGTAGCTCCACCGCCGTGCTTGTTTGGGCAGGTTTCATGAAACAGGCGTTGGCGGACAAGCCCGTGCTGAACTTCACGATACCCTCGGGCATTTCCACAGGGGTGAAGATCTGCTCTGCTAGCGGCCTCTTGCCCTCATCTGCTTGCCCCAAAGACCAGATCATAAGCGAAGTGTTCATAAAGGGCACGGAACCCAAGACGACTTGCACGGTGCATGCCGCTGCGGAAGAAGTTGTTCTGGAGAAAGTTTGCACAGTATCAGGCATGTTGGCGAACGAGAACTGCCCTGAGGAAAGTGTCGCTGTCTATCGACTTACTAAAGTAGGGGATTCGTACTATGAGGCCAATGAGGACGGATCACCGAATTACTCAAAACCGATAAGCTCGAAAAGATGTAACATCCACTAGAGAAACTGTAAAGAACCAAAGGATCCGCCCTCTTCATCCGACGATTGAGGGCGGATCCTTTTAATTGCTGATAAACGCCCTATATTCTTCTAATCTCGTAACCCAGTTGCGCGATGTCCTTCATTATGTAAGTAGGTGCGACGCTTGAACCCTCGAGGTCGTGGAGGCTAGTTTCACCTGAAAGAAGCAGCACCGTATCCACATTCGCATTTACTCCGCAGGCGATGTCGGTATAGAGCCTGTCTCCTACCATGACCGCATACTTCGCTTCTATGCCTTCCTTCATCAACAAGCCTTCTATCATGCTTGCTTCCGGTTTACCTATGAAATGCGGTGCCTTGCCGGTTGCCGATTCTATCATTTTACAGATGGAGCCACAATCAGGTATATAGCCGTCCTCCACTGGACAGACCTTGTCGATATTGCAGGCCAAGAAGACTGCCCCATTGTCGATAAGCCTGCATGCAGCCTCTACTTTCCAGTATTCGAGCTCCGTATCGAATCCCTGCAGGACCACGCCCTCATTACCATCGGGCCGCCCCGTAGCGTCAATTCCCATTTCCAATAACTCGTTAAGCATGGCTTTTGTGCCGGCGGCATAAACTTTACCATTCATGTGGTTGGCCTTTAGGTAGATTGCTGATGCCTGGACAGACGTGAATACGTCGTCCATACCGCACTCGATGCCCATCTTCCTTAGTTTCTCTATGTATTCTTTTGTGCTTTTCGACGAGTTGTTAGTCAGGAAGACGCATCTGGCTCCGTTTTTCCTGGCAGTCTCCAAGAACTGCAGCGTCCCGTCGAACAACCTATTGCCAAGGTAGATGGTACCGTCCATGTCCAATATGAAAAGCTTCTTGTCCTTAAGGTCTACAGTATGGTTCATTACCATCCTCCTATTGCCTGAACTTGATGATGGTGACGCCGTCTCCTCCCTCACCTTCCGCCCCCAAGCGGAAGGATTCGATGTTTCCGTCACCTGTAAGCCTGTCTCTTACTGCCGCCCTTAACGCGCCCGTACCCTTGCCGTGTATCACCCTTAGCATCGGTATGCCTGCAAGCACGGCCTCGTCAAGCCTCTTGTCGAGTGCTTCTATCGCTTCGTCCGCCTTCATACCTCTTAGGTCTATCTCTACAGAGATACTCTGGGCCAGATGCATGCCAATCTCCGTCTGCCTCTCTAGGTTGACGGTCATATGCTTCTTTTCGCTCTTGACCTTGCTCTTGCGTATCATCGAAAGAGGCATCTCGGTCCTTATGGAACCGACGGCCGCCCTGACTTTGTCTCCCTTTATCTCTAGTAGCACACCCTCTATCCCTGATGGGAGGATCTCGATGGGATCGCCCGCCTTCAACCCTTCCACATCGGATTCTAGAGCCTGAGTCCTCTCGTCGTGGATATCTCCGCCGATCTCATCGATGAACTCCTTCAGGGATTCGACCGCCTTCCTGGCTGCTCTGGCGGTCTCTTGAGTGTTCTGGGCATAACCTGTCTTCAACTCTCCGATAATCTGCTCTACTTCTTGTCGGGCCAGCTTGACGAGCTCCCTCGCCTCGGAGCGGGTTTTCTGCATGATCTCAGCCTTCTCAGACCTCTGCTTGGCAAGCTCATCCGAGAGTTTCCTGCTGGCTTCTTCAGCCCTCCGTTTGAGTATATCGGCATCTTTCCTCGCTGAAGCTGCGGCCTCATATTCATGCCTTAGGCTGTTTATCATGTCCTCCACTTTTTTGTCTTCGCTTTTGATTAGGCTTTTAGCTTTGGTTATCACTCCGTCTTGCAGGCCGAGCCTCTCGGCTATGGCGAACGCGTTCGAGGATCCGGGCATCCCGATTGACAACTTATACGTGGGCTTAAGGCTTTCTATGTCGAACTCCACCGAGGCGTTCCGCATACCTGGTTTTAGATGGGCGAATACTTTAAGCTCCTTGTAATGGGTCGTCGCCACCACAGTCGCGCCCACGGAATAAAGGTCGTCTAGTATCGCCATCGCAAGAGCTGCGCCCTCTTCCGGATCTGTGCCCGCGCCCAGCTCATCGAGCAGTACGAAAGATCTGTCGTCGGCCTTCCTCAATATCTCGACTATGTTCGTCATGTGTCCGGAGAATGTGGAAAGCGACTGCTCGATGCTCTGCTCATCGCCAATATCGGCGAATATGGAAGCGAACACGGCAGCTGTGCAGCCGGGTAAAGCTGGAACGTGAAGGCCCGATTGTGCCATTACCTGTAGAAGCCCCATCGTCTTCAAAGCGACGGTCTTGCCGCCGGTGTTAGGCCCGGTAATCACGAGGATTGTGAAGCCTTCTCCCACATATGCGTCTATGGGCACGACCGTGCCCTTTAGCAGGGGATGCCTCGCTCCTTCGAAGCGGAACCTCTGATCTTCAGCCAGTAATGGTTCCGATGAATCTGATATCTGGGAATATTTCCCTTTTGCCAGCGCGAAGTCCAATCCCGACAGACAATCCAGCGTTAGGACGATATCTTCTGCGATATCCCCTACCATGGCGGAGAACTTAGAGAGTACTTTCTCCACCTCGTCCTGCTCGGCTACCTCGGCTTCCCTTAGGTCGTTGTTCGCCTCGACTATGGACAGAGGTTCTATGAAGACCGTGGCACCGGAAGCGCTCTGGTCATGCACGATCCCTTTTACCTGCCCCTTGTACTCGGCTCTCACCGGCACGACGAACCTGCCGCTCCTAAGCGAGACTATTGGCTCCTGCAGGTACTTCGCTATCTCCGGCCTTTTTATGATCTGATCTAGCTTGTCCCTCAGCCTTGAGTTCAGCATGTTTATCCTGGACCTGATCCTGCCTAGCTCCGGGCTGGCGCCGTCGAGCACCTCGCCGCTTGGCCCTATGCCCTGTTCGAGCTCTACTTCAAGGTCTTTGTGTTCCCGGATATTCCATACCAGCTCTTTAATCGGCAAGAACCTGTCCTCCAGAGAAAACAGCTGCTTGCGGATCGCCCTGGCCCTGCTTATCAGCGCATATACAGAGCTGAGCTCCGTGCCTGACAGAACAAGGCCTTTCTCGGCCTTGATTGCGATGTCCTTGATATCCTTAACGCCCCCGAAGATCACCTGGCGTCCGGAATCAAGGAAGAACCTGGCGCTCGTAGTCTCTTCCAGCGCATTTTTGATGAGCAGCCTATCATCAGACGGCCCTAGCTCTTCGACGCGCGTCCTTCCCAGCTCCGTGGAACAACAACCTGACAGCTCATCAAGCACCTTATGCCATTCAAGAACTCTTAACGTCCTTTCGTCCAATTGCCTATCCTCCGTGCCTACAAAGGGAGGGCTGACCTCCCTTGGGCATCATCTTCTTACCCATGGCTAGATCTGGAAACCCTTGAATATCGGTATGGCGTTTTCTAGCTGGGGTATCGCGAATCCCAGCTTATCGTAGATCCATGTCATACCCGTAACCAGGTAATAGGGTACGACCGATCCTTCTATCGCAGAGCTCACGACCGTTATGTTTAGGGCCAGCAGCAATGACATCGCTATCCCGTAGAAGAAGGCGCCCAACGCAAGCCCTATGACAGCACCGGCAAGCCCGTTGATCACGTTCAGACCCGGCAGCGAGAATGCTTTGGTAAGTATCAAACCGATTATCTCGATAACTAAGAACACGGCGGCGAATACCATCACGAAACCTATCACGCAGGCTACCTGCTCGTTCAGCTGCGCGAAGTAGCCGGATATCCATTGGCCCGCCTGAGCATATATCTTGGAGGCCACAATAAAGCCGACCACAAGTCCGGCTATGTCGGCTATCTGTCTGAAGAATCCCCTTCTGAGGCCGCTCAACAAGGATATCACCAAAAGAGCCGTAAGCACTATGCTCAGCCAGTCGAAGCTTTGCATCATTCCACCTCCCGATTACTTAGGTTCTTTCGATGGTCTCAAGGAGCGAGTCCGACTTCTCGCGCTCCTTCCTGATCAGGGATATAAGTTCCAATGCGACGGAGATTGCTATCCTGTGCGGGGATGCCGTCGGCATCAACTTCCTGGCCTCCATGAGTTTGCCGTCGAGTTCTTTGGCGAGTGAAATCACATGGCCTTCATCCTGTTCGCCGGTTATGAGGAAGCTCTCCCCCATTATTTTCACCGGTACAGTCACTCTTCTCTTGTCATGGGCTTTATCAGCGGTGTCCATTATTACCACCTTTTCCATCCATGGTTTTAAATTAACACAAACGGCACTGCGTTGCACCTGCACTTTTACCCGACTGTCATAGACTGCATATTTATAAAATCAATCAAGTCAAGTTCTACCAAACCCCTTCGCGGCAGCGCTTCAGAATATATTGTATACAGCCTTTCTTTTATTGACATACATTGTTTAAAGTATTAGGATTTTATCGTTTATTTATTCTTTGAATGCACTATAGGGGGGATGGGCATGCCGGCTTATGAGAGGAAGGACATCGAGAGACTATGCGCCGAAAAGGATGTGAAGTTCCTTAGGTTGCAGTTCATGGACATGATGGGCTCCTTGAAGAACGTAGAAGTCCCGCTTACACAGCTGGGTAAAGTCCTGGATGGACAGATCATGTTCGATGGCTCATCCATCGAAGGCTTCGCTAGGATAGAAGAATCTGACATGAACCTCCGACCCGACCTTAACACATTTCTGACGCTGCCCTGGAGCAACGGCGGCGTTACCGTGGCAAGGCTAATCTGCGATATCTACACTAGGTCAGGAGAGCCGTTCGACGGAGACCCCAGGCTAGCGCTGAAAAAGCAGCTTCTGAGAGCGTCCGAGCTAGGTTATTCGGTTAATATAGGCCCCGAGTGCGAATTCTACCTTTTTAAGACCGACGCCTCAGGTATGGCGACTACCCAGTTCGCCGACCAGTCTGGATATTTCGACCTGACTCCTGCCGATTACACTGATGAAGTAAGAAGGGATATCGTACTCACACTCGAAGAGATGGGTTTCAAAGTAGAGGTCGCCCACCATGAATGCGGCCCCTCTCAGCACGAGTTGGATTTCAAGTACACGAACGCGCTGACTGCCGCTGACAGGGTCGTTACGCTCAAGATGGTCACCAAGCAGATAGCCAAGAAGCACGGCATGCATGCCACCTTCATGCCTAAGCCCGTATACGGCATAGCAGGTTCAGGCATGCACTGCAATATATCCTTGTCAAAAGCTGGCGAGAATGCCTTCTACGACCCGAATGGAGAGTTCATGCTCTCCGACCTTGCAAGGAGTTTCGTGGCGGGCCTGCTAAAACATGCCAAGGCATTCACCCCAGTCACCAATCCTCTCGTAAATTCCTACAAGAGGCTTGTTTCCGGGTTCGAGGCCCCCGTATACATAGCATGGTCCACCGCGAACAGGTCGGTCCTCGTCAGGATTCCCACGGCCAGAGGAGCCAGCACTAGGGTGGAACTTAGGAATCCTGATCCTTCATGCAACCCTTACATGGCATTCGCCACGATAATCGCCTCGGGGCTTGACGGCATAGTGAATGGGCTCATCCCTCCTCAACCCTGCAACAGGAACCTTTACAGCATGAACGAGCAGGAACGCCTTGAGGAAGGCATAGACACCCTGCCGGGATCCTTGAAAGACGCACTGTTGGAGATGGACGCGGACCCAGTGGTGCGTGAGGCGCTAGGAGACGTCATCTATCCTAAATACAGGAACGGCAGGTTCCAGGAATGGAAACTTTACAAACAGATTGTCCACAAATGGGAGCTTGACAACTACCTTCAGAATTATTAGCGCGATGTAGATATTGAGGTCCGGTATCGGGGGCGAAAGCCCCCTTTTTCATCGCCTTCCTGCCGCAGCCACCTTTACTAGGTGCTTCGCATGCATTTCGTAGGCTGCGCGCACGAACCTGGCATCGTTATAGGCCCTGGCTCCTGACAGCGACATTCCGTACCTTGCGACCAACCATCTCTCCATGACGTCATGTCCGATCTTCCGATCTTTGTCGATGACATGGCATACCTCAACGCCTTTGCTTGAAAGCCCCTTCGATATCCAGACGGACCTGATGCACCCGAATGGCTCTACGTCCCCGCCGATGATCGCCAATATCGGTGCTCGATTGTGATCCTTGAGCCCCCAGACCGACTTCATCAACTCCGATACGTCATATCTGGACCTGCCGTCTACATATGACACGGACGCTCCGCTTTGCATTCGGTGCAACAGGCAGGGATCGGAGATCGAATAGGTACGTTCCATACCGACCATCTTTCTTATGCCGTTTGCCTTCATGCAGGAATTTAGGTTCTTCTCCCTTGCGGACGACGGCTTGTACTTGTTCTCGTCCCTGAGGTCGATTAGATGGCTCGCACCTTCCCTTATCAGTATCTTCATGAATTCGTGCGTGGGCCTGCTGGATCTGCCTAAAGTAAAAGCTCTCACGAACAACACCTCACCAGGAGGTTAACCTATTCATTGTCCGTATTCTTCATCATTTCTGGTGAATGGGGGCTCACTTGACTTAGTGATTATCCCCCAACAATAATGTCCTTATACGGGAGGTGTATACCATGAACTCGCGAAGGCTCCCATTACTCATTATCGCTGCTGTGCTGATATTGGCTGCGTCAGTAATTTATTATTACGCGTCAAATCGTGTTAGTACCGGAGTTTCTTCGGAAGGCCCGGCTGGTTCCTCAGCACAGGAAGGTAGCATAACCATAGCGGACATAGACACGAGGCTTCTCGTACTCGGTGGTAGCACGAAGAACATATCGGATTATGCCGAGGGGATCTTGTTCGTGAACTTCTGGGCGACGTGGTGCCGGTACTGCGAGTTGGAGATGCCCGACCTGATCAAGTTGTCAAGGCTGGTTGAAGAGGACGGATCAGGCAAGGTCATAGCGATAGACGTAAACGAAAAGGAGAGGACCGTACAGGAATTCATCGATAAGAAGGGGTTTGATGGAATCGCCGTGTTATTGGACCAGGACGGTGCCGCGGCGATGAAGTTCGGCATAGAAGCCTATCCCACGACGTTCCTTTTTAAAGAAGGGCGGTTGCTTGACTACAAGGTGGGCATGCTTTCGTGGGATGACATGCAGACGATGCTAGAAACAGCGCGCAACCGATAACGCTTTAGTAACGGCTATTTGGAGTATCTGTCCGCAAGTAGTTTCTCAAGGATGCTGACAAGCATCACCATCGTATCGAGGGTCAATTCCCCTTTATCGTGCAGAGGATTGTACTCGACAAGGTCGATCGACGTGACTTCGAACATGGAGACGGCCTTTTTTATCAGGTCGATTACCTGATTTACCTTGAAGCCCCCGGGCACAGGGGTGGAAACGCCCATGACATCGATGGGATTCATACTGTCGAGGTCCAGAGAAAGGTGTAGGTATCTGGACCTTGTCGAAAGATAGCACAGGGCTTCGTCAAGGGATTCCTTGAATCCGTCTTTGATGATCCTATCGTAAGGAAATTCCCTTACTCCGGACATCCTGATGAGCTTCCCCTCGTCCTCCTCTACGTCCCTGCTCCCGAAAAGTACTACATTCTTAGGATTTATGCGCCCCGAGTTGTGCAGGTTAACCAGCTTAGGATGCCCGTATCCCATAAGGGCCGCAAGCGGCATGCCGTGTATGTTGCCCGAATGCGTAGTTTCATGGGTGTTCATGTCGGCATGGGCGTCAACCCACAAGACCGCCAAATTCTCATAATGGTCGAGGGCACCTTTTATGCTCCCCATGGCTAGGGCGTGGTCCCCGCCTAGCAGTATGGGTATATGCCCCTCTCCTATCGAAAAGCTAATGGTTTCAGCCACAATCTCGCATGTTGACGCTATCGTGTTTACGAACTTAAGGTTCGAGGAAGAGAAGTTCTCAGGCTTCCTAGCAACACTGATGAACCTTATCCTGTTGGCCATATCCGGATAGCGCCCCATCAGCTGGGTAGGGCCGTGTTCCAATCCTGCCTTGTCCGCACCGTAGCTTAGAGGACACATTATTAGGTCAACCAAGAGAATCACCTCTTCGCTTAGTTAACAACTAAATTATACAACGCTGAATAATCGCAGGGCAATACGTATTTAAATGCGCACGGTAAAAGACGCCCCCGCCTAGTGCGCATAATTCTCTATGTTGCTTACTTGTTTATCGGAGAACGGCCCCTAATTCCCTGACGAGTCCTTCCCTTACCCTCTCGTGTATCTCATTGACTTCGTCAGAAGTAAGTGTCCTATCGTATGCCCTGTATTTGACCGTAAAGGCCAAACTCTTCGTCCCTTCTTTTATGTTTGTCCCTTCATACTGGTCGAAGACCACCACCGACTCTACCACGGATCCTCCGGTCCTCCTTATGAAACAGATGACTGAATCGGCCGTCACTTCCTTAGGAAGAAGCATCGCAATGTCCCTTTCGGTAGACGGGTGCTTGGGTATGCCGGCGAACTTCATATCCTTTCGGATGACATCCATAATAGCCTCAACTTCCATCTCGAAGACTAGCGTGTTCTCAGGCACATCGAAAGAGCCCGCTACGTCAGGATGAAGCTGGCCCAGAACGCCAACCTTCTTTCCGCAAACTACGACTTCGGCTCTTCTGCCCGGCATCAAGTATTTGGCCTCTCCTGTCCGGAAGCCATAATCCTCAATACCGAGGGAGGTGAACAGCGATTCGATGATCCCCTTAATATCGAAGAAGTCATATGGCCTTTCTGGGGCGTGCCACGTACGATCGCCGGAATTGCCGGATATGGCTGCGGCGATCATCTTCCTTTCTATGCACGGCTTTTGCCCTCTTGGCAGTTCTCCTTCGGGCAGGGATCCATCTTCCATCAGGTATATCCTTGCCAGCTCGAAGAAACCTGCGCTCCTTGCGCCCCTCCTTAGGTTAGTGCTGATGACCCTCAGCAGCGAAGGAATCAACATGGTCCTGAGGCTGGACTGGTCCTCAGAAAGAGGATTCATCACTGTGATGGGCTTCGATGCTGTTTCATCTGGTCCGATCATCATCTTCAACGTGTCGTCCTTGGGCACTAGGCTATACGTTGAGGTTTCATGCAGGCTAAGCCCTGTGAGCAGGTTCTTTATCCTCTTTTCGGCTTTTTGCTCGTACGTCCAGTCAGAAGGTTTGAGATTCACGGGGACTTCCGATTCCAAGTTGTTATACCCATGGAGCCGCGCTACTTCTTCGACAAGGTCGATCGGTTCGTTGAGGTCCCCCCTCCAGGAAGGTATCCTGACGGTGAGCCTTCCACCCTGTCCTTCGGAATCGATGTCCATACCTAGAAGAGCCAGGTACTCATCTACTTTCGTACCCAGTTCGGTCCCCAAGCTCTTCGATATCCACGAACGAGTCGTGCTTATGCTCTTGCCGGTCCATACGTTGTTGTTCACATCAACTATGCCGGGATTGATCCTCGCCGCGCCCATGTACGCAAGCAAGCTCGAACTTCTTTCGAGCGCTATCGGTACGGTCTCCGTATCAAGGCCCTTCTCGAATCTAGAGGACGACTCGGTCCTTAGTTTAAGGGCCTTTGAGGTCCTCCATACGCTCTGCCTTTGGAATGTGGCTGATTCCAACAACACCCTTCTTGTGCTCTCGCCTATCTCGCTTTCGGCCCCACCCATGACACCGGCGACAGCGACCGGCTTCACCGCGTCACAGATCAGCAGCATACCTTTCTCTACCGGCCTTTCTTGTCCGTCTAGCGTCTTTATGCTCTCTCCGTCCTTCGCGCGCCGCACGATTATCCTGCCGCCCTCCAGCCTGTCGTAGTCGAAAGCGTGCAGCGGTTGATTGACATCCAGCATGACGTAGTTCGTCACGTCGACGACATTCGAGATCGGCCTGATGCCCGCCGCCCTTAGCCTTACTTGCATCCACAACGGAGAAGGCCCTATCTTCACGTCGCTGAATACCTTAAGCGCATATCTGCTGCAAAGGTCCGGATCCATCACCTCAGCCATAGTCATGTCTGCGGCATGGTCTCCCTCCGCCGGGTAATCGTTAGACGGCCACTTTAGCGCCGTTCTAGTAATCGCCGCTACTTCCCTGGCGACTCCCAGCATCCCGAGGCAGTCGGGCCTGTTCGGCGTAATCTCGAGCTCCAAGACGTCGTCTTGCAGCTCGAGGACCGAGACCATGTCTATCCCCGAAAGGAAAGATTCGGAAAGGATCAGGATCCCATCCGCATCGTCAGAGATGCCCAGCTCCATCGACGAGCACATCATGCCCTCGGAGACGATCCCGGTGAATTCTACCGTCCCTATCTTCCTGCCGTCATGAAGAGTCGCCCCCGGCGCAGCCAGCGGCACCATATCGCCTTGCTGCACGTTGTTTGCCGCAGTTACTACCGTATATGAGTAATGAGGGGTCCACAACTTCGCGACCCTCAGCCTTGGATCCTCCGGATGAGGGTGTATCTCCTCGACTTTCGCGGAGATTATCCCCGACATTCGCTCGGCCGTCTTCGTTACGGCCTCCACCTTCGTCCCCGTCATGGTAAGCAAGTCGGCTAACTCGTTTGCCCCGAGGCCGAAATCCACGTAATCCCTCAACCATCTCAGTGGAACAAGCATCTACATTAACCTCCCCTAGAACGCCTCAAGGAAGCGGATGTCGTTTTCGAAATATAGCCTCAGGTCATCCACGCCGTACTTCAGCGATACGATCCTGTCTATTCCCATGCCGAACGCAAAACCGCTGTATAATTCCGGATCATATCCCGCAGTGCTCAATACGTTCGGATGGACCATGCCTGAGCCGAGTATCTCTATCCAGCCTTCTCCTTTGCATATCCTGCATCCTTTTCCTCCGCAGGCGAAACAAGACACATCCATCTCGGCCGAAGGCTCGGTGAACGGGAAGTAGTGGGGCCTGAACCTGACCCTCTTATCCTCTCCGTAGAAAGCCTTTATGAACATCTCCAATGCACCCTTCAGGTGAGCAAAGGTCACTCCCTTGTCCACATAAAGTCCCTCGAGCTGGTGGAATTCGGGTGAATGGGTGGCATCCACCTGGTCGCGCCTGTACACCCTGCCCGGCACCACCACCTTCACGGGCGGTTCCTGCTTCTCCATCTGCCTGGCTTGCTGCGGAGAAGTGTGTGTCCTGAGGAGTATGTTGTCGGTGATGTAGAAAGTATCCTGCACATCCCTTGCCGGATGGAACGGGGGCGTGTTTAAAGCCGTGAAGTTGTAGAAATCGGTCTCTACCTCCGGGCCTTCGACTACCGAGAAGCCCATCCTTACGAAGATGTCGCATATCTCCTCGAAGCCCTTCGTAATGGGATGGAGGTTGCCTATCTTGTGTATCCTACCTGGAAGAGTTATGTCCACGGCCTGGTCTATGAACTGCTTCTCCCTGGCCGACATCACGATGGCGTCAGACTTCACTGCCAGCCTGCCTTCGATCTCTTCCTTCGCCTCATTGACCGCCTGCCCGAACTTCGGCCTATCCTCCGGAGAAAGCCCTCCCATGCTCCTAAGGAGCGCTGTGAGCTCGCCCTTCTTGCCTATGTACTTGATCCTTATGGCTTCCAGCTGGTTTTTGTTTCCGCAGGAGGCAATCTCGTCCTTTGCCCGTTCCACAAGGCCTTTGATATCAGGTAGCATTGTTCCTCCCCCTTATGGTAAATAAAAGAAGCTGCTACTTCCTGGGACGAAAGTCGCAGCTTCCGCGGTACCACCCATCTTGGCACAAGGCCCACTCCGCATCCTTCAAAAGGATGCCCAGCCCCGTAACGGAGGACCACCGTCGTGCCCTACTGGTCTTTCAGGCAGAAGCTCCAAGGTGAATTCATCTGATCCTTGCCCGGGCGCGCTCTCAATCCGCGGCGCACCTTCCCTGTAGGCAGACGGTCCGATTACTTGTCCTTTTCACAGCCTTTCATCATAGAAATCATTTTACATCCTATGATGGACGCCTGCAAGACGAACGAGGACCGATTAGGGCTCTACCAGCTCATCGGCATACACTTTCAGCGACCTTAGGAATACGCCCTCGTCATAATCCCCCTCTGCGTGCACGCATGCCGAGAACACCCCTATCCTTATCGGCTTCTCGACGTAGAAGTTAATAAAGGGAGGGATACTATACCCTTCCAGTATATATTCGCTTTCGTACGTGCCTACTACCGTCCCATTGACGGTGATCGATATCGTCCCGCCCTTCCTCTCAAGGACTATCGTATTTGTTCCGGATACCACCCCGTCGCCGATCACAAGGCCCGGCAGGAGCTCGTCTACGAACGGGAGCACGTCCGGTGACTCTGTGTCCAATAATGATACGAGTGATGTATACGGCATGTGCGGAAGCACAGTGTATGCCGCTATGGCCTCGGGTAGTCCTGTGTGGTTACCGTAGAACTGCACGGCCTTGAATAAGTTGGGCCAAGGATAGGTTATCGTCGGTAATTCCTTGAACCCTATTCCTAGGACAAAACCCTCTGCTGCCGGCGGAGCGTACTGGATATCCACCACCAGCTCGGCTTTGAAGTCACCCATATAGGCATCCTTAGTGAAGACCCGGCCTTTCCTTAACACCAATCCATGTTCGTGCGCCCAAACGTAGTCCGCCGGTTCGGCGGAAGAAGTCCCTGCGGCAGAACCGGATGGCATCGCAGAATCATCAGCTTCAACGTCGACCTTGTCGGCATAGTCCGATTTCGTGAAATCGACGTTCGTCTTGATGCTAGGGGCGCATCCTCCCAGTGCCACGAGCATTATCAGCACTATCATGATCATTACAAGCTTGCGTTTACTCATATAGTCCCACCTCCAAAACAATGTTCTTTAGCCCATGAAACCTTCGAACAGACCCAGCAAAAGACTGTATAAGATGAACGCGGGCGCAACGCCTGCGAGTGAACACCAATACGCCTTCTTATAATCGAGCCCGAACTTCTTGTAGATGATGGCAGCGGTTATCAGAGCCCCCAGGCCGGCCGATGCTGCGACAGACATCCATGATGCTACCGCCTCTCCCAGCCATCCCGTAAAACCCCCTATTATCTGCCATACGACGAAGCTCATCACTTCCGATGCGATCATGCCTGCAAGCCCAGCCAGCACGGCAATCGTCCATTCAGGCTTCCTTTTGCTCGCAGATCTTGATGCCACGAGCGTAATGTCCCCGGCGAAGAGACCTCCTGCAGCCAATATCAGCAGAGTATATATGTTGAACATGCTACCAGGACACCGCGCTGTCCTTCGGACCTGTGATCCGGATCTTCTTGATCGTTATAGACTGCTCTGACGCCAAGGGGCCGTTTATGTTGAAATGCAAGTAGACATCGGTGTTGAACTCGGCCGGCAGGGTGAAGGGCCCCTGTTTGCTTCCATTTAGGTTCCAACCGAAGCTCGTCCCCTTCTTCCATAACGTGAACACGTTCGTGCCCTTCTGTTTGAACCCCGGCATCAGGCCCGTACCGGAGGCATAAGTGTAGTCCTTTATTACAAAGTTTGCGTTGTAGGCCTCATATCTGGCGTTGCCTCCGATGCTCTCCGTCCTTATTATCAAGTTCTTGCCAACTGGGGAGAAATAGATCTTGCCCTGGGAGAGGCACACGCCGAACTCCTCGATGTCCTTGCCCTCGAGCTGGAGATCCATCTCCATCCTCATCTCGAATTCCGATCCCAGCAGGAGCGGGACGCTGAAAGTGGCCTTCCCAAGCGCCATGCCCGAACTGGTGAATTTTACGTCGGCGAAAGGAAGCACGTGCCATCCGTCAAGATTCTGCTGCCCAGCTTTGGAGAACTGCCTCGCGGTTAGTTCTTGATAGCATCCGCCCAGCAGAACGGAGATTGCGATCAGTACGGTTATCGTCAAGGCTTTCCTTAGATTCACTAGCCCCACCTCACCTTCCTGATTATTATACGCTTTCGGACATGCCCATGTTCCAAGATGCTCGCTGTTGGCTCCGGACTTTTACTTAAGCACACCTTAAAGGCCCTTACTTACCTATGTTCTATTACTAGTAGAAGTGGTTTTTCATACAGCATTATATACCATTTTTCGGTAAACGGAATATACGCCGCAGAGGAATAATTGTGAGGTGCATTGAATAATTGAATCAATCAAGAACAGGGCGGAGGTCAGCATGTATAGGATACTTACTTTCGACGGCGGCGGTATACGTGGCATGTTCTCACTCACCCTGATTGACAGGATAGAAAGAGAACGGCCGGGCTGGATAGACAGGGCCGATCTCATCGCTGGGACATCGATCGGTGGAATAATAGCACTCGGCTTCGCATCCGGCATGGATATCCGGCTCATGCAGGAGCTTCTTGTCAACATAGGCAAGAGGATATTCACAAGGCAGAGCTATGCCAGGAGGTTGCTATCAAGCAGCCTATCTAACCCGAGGTACTCGGCCCAACCCCTTGAGGAAGAGCTGAGGAAGCACTTCGACGATAAGAAGCTGGGCGATCTAAAGAAGGGTGTCATGCTCACCTCATTCACCCTCGACAATAAAGGGGAGGGGGGAAAGAGGAGGAGCTGGGGTCCCAAGATATTCCATAACCTGGACCCGGTCACGGGGGATTTGGATGTTGAGTGCGTGGATGCAGCGCTTTACACCAGCGCAGCACCGACTTACTTCCCATCGAAGGATGGCTACGTAGACGGTGGCATCGCCGCCAACAACCCTTCGATGTGCGCGTATGCGCTCGCCAGGAACATCATGAGGAGGGAAGATAAAGATGACGGCATAGCGCTCCTTTCGGTAGGTACGGGTGAAGCTAGCAGCTTCATTGACGAGAAGACGGAGGGCTGGGGGATCCTTGAGTGGATGAAAGTCATCTTGCCCCTCATCACGGACGGACCGGCTAAGCTGGCCGACTATCAGATAAAGGCCATACTAGGACCGTCGTATATGCGGCTCAACGCACCGTTCGGCGGCGACGGCCCCATAGGGCTCGACGACATTCACAGCCTAAGGAACCTCGTAGATGCCGCCGAGGGTTATGATATATCCCCTGCGCTGGAATGGCTCGATTCGAAATGGCTGATTTAGGCATCTGTCCCCTTCCGATAGTGATAGTATTAATTAATGGCGATGGGTGAGGAGGGTTGTTATGGAGAACCTCGATGGGAAGAATAAGCGCTATTCGAAAATCACCATAACCAAGGACGGCCCTTACCACATTGACGGTCCTCTGCGCCTTAGGCGGCAGACGATAAGGAGCAATAAGGAAGGTCAGGCGTTAGTCTGGGAGGACGACGAGAACGTACCCACCGAAGGCAGTTACAACCTGTGCAGGTGCGGCAAGAGCTGTAATACGCCTTTCTGCGACGGTTCGCACCTAGCAGAAGGATTCGATGGGACCGAGACCGCTTCGCGCGAGCCGTACATCGAATCAGCGGAAGTCATCGAAGGTCCTAACCTGGTCCTTACGGATAACTACAGGCTCTGCGCAGGCGCGCGCTTCTGCGACAGCTACGGTGGTACATGGAAGCTTACCGAGCAATCCGATAATCCCAGGGCGAAGTCGATAGCTACGAGGCAGGCTGGTGATTGCCCGTCCGGCAGACTGGTGGCATATGATAAGAACACTTTCGAACCTTTGGAGCCCGACTTCGAAAAGGAGTTGGTGCTGGTTGAAGACCCCGCTACGGATAGTTCCGGTCCCATCTGGGTAAAGGCAGGCGTGCCGGTCTTCTCGTCCGACGGGCATGAATATGAAATCAGGAACAGGGTTACCTTGTGCAGGTGCGGGAAGAGCGGCAACAAGCCTTTTTGCGACGGCTCTCACATAAGGTCCGGTTTCAAGGAGAAGAACGGAAGGTATGATGAAAAGAAATAGGCTGTTCATAGTGTCCGTGGTCATCGTCGCGATATCGCTGTTTGTGGTTGTGCTGTTGGTGGACAGATCACACAAGGAACGGGACGGCAAGGTATCTGTAATAGCTACCATATTCCCCGTTTTCGACTTCGTTAGGGTGGTCGGGGGCGGGAGGGTGTCGGTAAGCATGCTGATGCCCCCCGGGACCGAGGCTCATTCATACGAACCGAAACCTAGTGACATAGGCAAGCTTAATAAGGCAGATTTATTCGTCTTCATGGACAAGGACATGGAGCCATGGGCACTGGATTTGGCTGCCGGCCTAGGTGCCGAGGGGCCGAAGGTGCTCGAAGCGGGGCTGGGGGTGCCGGTGATGCTCCTGGAAAGCGAGGAACACGTCCACGATGAGGATGACGGTGCCTATCACACAAGGAGCATCGCGTATGACCCTCATATCTGGCTTGACCTTACGAACGCCTCCTATATCGTAAAGAGGATCTCCGAAGAACTCTCTGAGATCGACCCGGAAGGCACAAATTACTATGCCACGAACGCTTCTAGCTATATCGATAAGCTGGCTGAGCTGGACGCTGAGTTCATGGAAGCGGTGAGGAACTCTTCGACCAGGACGATAGTCCATGGCGGCCATTATGCTTTCGGCTACCTGGCAAACAGATATGGGCTGGAATATGTTGCCGCCCAAGGTTTCTCCCCCGACTCAGAACCTGGACCGAAACAGATGATGCAGCTCATGGACGTGATCAAGAGAACGGGCGTAAAATATATATTCTATGAGGAACTGATAGAGCCAAAGGTTGCGAAGGCCATCTCCGAGGAGACCGGCGTAGGTATGCTCCTTTTGCATGCAGGCCACAATGTATCCAAACAGCAGCTTGAATCTGGCGTGAGTTTCCTGGATCTTATGGAGGGCAACCTTGACAATCTCAAGATAGGACTGGGTTACCATGGCATATGACAAGGCTATAGTCGAAGTAAGGGGCCTTACGGCCGGATATGGCCAGGGAGACGTCATCAGGGATGTCTCATTCGACGTATACGAAGGTGATTATGTAGGACTGGCCGGACCTAACGGAGCAGGGAAATCAACTCTCGTGAAAGTCCTGCTGGGGCTGGTCCCTCCCTATTCCGGCTCGATATCGATGTTCGGCACGGACATCTCCAGATTCAGGGATTGGGGCTTGGTAGGATATCTGCCACAAAGGGTCAATACGTACAATCCCCTATTCCCGGCTTCCGTCAGGGAGGTCATATCACTTGGTTTGCTATCTAGGAAGAGTTTCCCCAAATCGATAGGCGGCAACGACCTCAAGGACGTCGACGAGATAATCGAGAAGCTTGGCATAAGCAACCTTGCGGGCAATACTCTTGGTGAGCTTTCCGGAGGGCAGCAGCAAAAAGTATTCCTGGCAAGGGCTCTGGTATCGAAGCCGAAGCTTCTCATATTGGACGAACCAAGTACCGCCTTGGACCCTGTCAGCAGGGATTCATTCTATTCGATGGTAGAAGCCCTGAACGAGAAGGACAGGATAACGATAATCATGATTACTCATGATACGGGCAACATAGGCGAATACGCCAAGAAACTCATGTACTTGGACGGTCAGATCGTCTTCTTCGGCAGCTTCGAGGAATTCTGCGGCTCCGAGAAGATGAAGGAGTACTTCGGCGGCTTCTACCAACACATAATCTGCCATAGGCACAGGTGATCGAATGCTTGCTTTCTTAAGCCTCACTTTCGTTCAGAGGGCCTTCGTCGCAGGCTCGTTCATAGCGGCGCTGTGCGCAGTCTTGGGTCTCTTCCTCGTGCTCAAGAGGATGTCCATGATCGGCGACGGCCTCTCGCACGTATCTTTCGGTGCGATTGCCATAGGCATGCTGCTAGGCGTATACCCGTTCTATGTTGCCGTGCCATTGGTGATAGCGGCCTCCTTGGGTATCCTTGCCATAACGGAAAGGACGCGCCTTTTCGGCGATGCCGCCATAGGGATAGTTTCCGCGGTAGGGATTTCCCTGGGCGTAGTATTGGCCAGCATATCCGGCGGCTTCAACGTGGACCTCATGAGCTACCTGTTCGGCAACATACTGACGATAAGCACCTTGGAGCTGGTGGTCGCGGTGGCCTTATCGGTGATAGTGTTGCTGGTCGTCTACTTCTTCTACTACGACCTGATTTCATCGACCTTCGACGAGGAATACGCCAACACGACAGGGGTCGCTACGAGCCTCGTGAACAGGATACTCGTGATCCTGACGGCAGTCGTCGTGGTGCTTTCCGTCAAGATGGTCGGCATAATGCTCGTATCGGCATTACTAACGCTGCCCGCCGTGACTTCCCTTGTTTTCGTGAAGGGGTTCAAGTCCGCCATGCTCGTCTCTGTCATTTTAGCGGTAGCATCCGTCCTGCTCGGGATAATGTCGTCCTACTTCCTGGACCTTCCTACCGGTGCTACGATAGTGCTCATTAATGCCTTGTTCTTCGCAATTGCCCTGCTTGAAAGGAGCTTGGCCTCAAAAAGATAAAAAGGGCCCGTTCGGGCCCTTGATCAGTTCTATGGTCGGGGCGACAGGATTCGAACCTGCGACATCATGGTCCCAAACCATGCGCTCTGCCAAACTGAGCTACGCCCCGCAAGTTATTATCTTATCACATATCTAGCTGGTGTAGTTCACTCGCTTCCAAATCACTTCTGAAAGGCTGCTTCCACGAAAGGAAGCATTTCTATAAGGGCCTTCCTCCTATGGCTGATCAAGTCCTTCTCGTCATCACTAAGCTCCGCGAACGAACAGGCATATCCCTGCGGTATGAAGATCGGATCGTATCCGAACCCGTTGTCGCCTCTTGGTCCGAAGGAGATGCTTCCTTCACAAGTGCCTTCGGTCACCGCTATTAGTCCTCCGGGTCCTGCAAGCGCCGTAGCGCACACGAACCTTGCGGTCCTTTGTGGCGGATCAACTCCCGTCAACCTCTTTAGGACAAGCATATACCTCTGCTCATCGTCGAAGGCCTGGCCCTCGCCATATCTTGCGGTCCTCACCCCTGGTTCTCCTCCCAGTGCATCCACTACCAGGCCGCTGTCATCCGCCAAGGTAAGCATGCCGGAGTATTCCGCCGCGGATATGGCCTTCTTTATCGCATTCTCCGCAAAGGTCCTGCCGTCTTCATCCGGTACTGGCATATCCGGGAAGTCCGTGCTCCCGATCACTTCTATGCCCTCTTCCATCATCCTGCCATATTCTACTAGTTTTCCGAGGTTACTAGTAGCTACCAGAATCCTTCCGATCATATCGTGCCGACCCTCCCGGAGAGCTCAGCGCCGAGTACCTTCTTCTGTTCCCTTATTATCTTCTCGATGGCCTCTTCGGCAATGTCAATCATCCGGTCGTAGCCTTCCTTCGTGAACGGCTCACCCTCAGCGGTGCCTTGCAGCTCCACTATGCCGCCATTCCCAGTCATCACCATGTTCATATCCACGTCCGCAATCGAATCTTCGGCGTATGCCAAGTCCACGACGACCATGCCGGCCACTATGCCGCAACTTACTGCCGCCAGCCAATCCTTTACCGGAAGCTTCTCCCCACGCCATCTGCCGTCCGCTTCCAAGGCGTCCACCAGCGCCACGAAGGCGCCGTTGATAGATGCCGTCCTCGTGCCACCGTCGGCTTCTATGACATCGCAGTCGATGAGGACACTGACCTCCCCCAACGCCTTGAGGTCGGTGACCGCCCTCAGCGAGCGGCCTATCAGCCTTTGTATCTCATGAGTCCTTCCGCCTGTCTTGAGCGTCGACCTCTCCCTTACCACCCTCTGTGCAGAAGACCTGGGCAGCATGGCATATTCAGCCGTTACCCATCCCCTGCCTGTGCCCTTTACATGTGGCGGTACCCTGTCTTCAACTGTCGCTGTGCAAAGCACCCTCGTCTTCCCCATCTCGACTAGCACAGAGCCCGGACAGGTGCTGATGTAGTTCCTCGTGAACCGCAGTTTCCTAATCTGCTCTTGTTCTCTTCCGTCGAACCTCAAACCCTCCATAGGACACCTCCGATGATCGCTACTTACCCTCGAGGCCCTGGTCCATCGTAAGCGATGTCATATCAGGCGGCATTTCCGCCTTCCACGGCCTTTCTATATAGAGTCCGGGCCACAAGGCCGTAGGCATTTGATAAGAAGGCACCGAAGAGGCCAGGTACAGGTTCTCCCTCATCGAAGCCCACGCCTCTTGTGCCGAACCGCTGAAGTATGACACCAGCCCGTCGTAAATGCCCTCCGCTGCTTTCGCTCTGAAAGCCTGGTCAGAGAGCATCGCGGCGTCCTGCGCATTCGACAAGAAGCCCACTTCCACTAGCACCGAAGGAGAATATGTCTCCTTAACCATATAGTATTCCTTCTTGAACAACCCTCTGTTTGTAAGTCGGATCCTGTCCACTAGAGACTTGTGGACGGAATCGGCCAGTTCCTTGCTAAGGGTATCGTTGTTGAAATAATAGGTCTCGGTGCCGTTAGGAAGCTGCGATATGACTGAGTTCGCATGTATGCAGACGATGGCATCAGGCAGCAGCAAGTTGGCGATGTTCGCCCTTTCTAGCAGCTCTACCTTAGTGTCATCTGACCTTGTCATGATGACGACCGCCCCTTGTGTCTCCAAGAGGGCCCTTAATCTCAACGATATGTCGAGGTTTACGTCCTTCTCCTTGAGCGCGTTTCCTACCGCCCCTCCGTCCTTGCCTCCATGCCCGGGATCTATGAGGATAAGCCTGCCAAGCAGCCCGGACAGCTTCTCCGCCAGTTCGATATCTATGCCAAAGCCTTCAGCCGAAGGCGACCATGTGTGCCCGATGTACTTGTCCAGGTCGAATACGAGCCTTGCCACTCCTATTGTGTTCTGCCCCGACCTTACCCTCAGTATGCCTCCTTTGAGTATCTCATCGAATTTTTGCTGGCCCTCCACGAAACCGGGCAGGTCCACGACTAGCCTGTCGGGTTCTCTGAGCCTGAATACCTGGGCGTCTACGGGCCCGCTTCCCGTCAACTTTATCTTCGACGTGCCGTTCGTGCTCTCGATGGTACAGCCGGTGAGCTCATATCCTATATCGACCACGATCGAGCCTTCTGCTTGCGCGTTCCTCTGCACGGCCACCATGCCTGCGGATAGTTCCAAAATGCATTTCAAGCCTTCGGTGGTTTGTATCCAGCTCAACTTCCCGGCGTCTTCGAGGCCGGTAGCCATAGCCGCGTCATTGACAAGACCCAGTCCAGGGAACTCCAATAGGTAGCCGCCCGAATCCAGCCTATTCATGGAGCACGGCGCCGATAGCCCGCTGTATTTGAATGTAAGCCGCCTCACTCCGCTGTCCTTGAAGACATCGACCTTCTCCATGATGCCTCCGAATGATATGACAAGCCTTCTACCTTCGTCCTCGAGCTTCGCGGATGCCCTGTCGCCTTGTGCCCCCTTAATGATTATCCTCGTTTCGCCGGGCTTTATACCCTGTGCTAAGACCTCGATCCCGTTTTCGGCAAGGCCCGTTACATCCAGCGGTAGAGCAGTCCCTATGCCCTTGATCGTCAAGGATATGCCGTCGCTTGCCGTGTCGACCCTGGGCATCGCGATACTTGAGACGAAGCAGAGCTCGATTGACAACGCTGCAGTCGTATAGGCCTTCATGCTCGTCATCTTGTTTAGTAACGGTATGAAAGCATAGTTGCCTTCTTGTGATACCTGCCCGAAATAGGATTTTCCCGGTTGCAGCCTAATTTCGGTCCAGGGATGTTTCATCGCCTGTAGGGCGTATCCTTCACCTTCTGCCTTAAGTCCCTTGTCGGGGACACAATCCGGCAGAGCGAGCACGATGCCTTCTGCCACAGTCGACGTCCTTATGTCCCTGACCGGAACGGTAGTGCCGATCAAATACCCTTTGATGCCGTCCTTCTCGGTCAGTTCGACGGACTTCACAAAACCCGGGTACGACACTCTTACGAGGCTCGGATCATTCGGATCCTGGTACACTCTTGCGCCGGAGCCCGACTTAGTGAGCTCGAGCACCACCCTTGCTACGCCCGGCTTGTTCATGGAAGCTCTCATCCTGGTTACTTCGTTGGATTTCACGTCCATGTTGACCGCAGGGTCCACCGTCGTCTCATAGAGGTCGATGACCAGCCTGTCCGGTGCAGAGAGTATGAAGCTCTCGACTTTGGCCGGTGCGAAGCTCAGCCTTATGGTGAACAGGGAAGGTCCTTCGGTCGAGACCTTGTCCATCGACGCTATGACAGAGCGCGGTACGGTCACGAAGACCTTCTTCGACTTGTCGTCGACCGCTAGTTTAACTCCGAAGACCGTAAGGTCCCTTACCGGGAAACAGACCTTGCCACCCAGAAGCGACACCGGGGAAGTCAGGGCCTTTCCCATAAACGCCAGGCTTCCTTCCTGCAGCTTCACTTCCTTGCCGCCCCACTTCAACGTATATGTCCCATCATCGTATATGACGCCGATCCTCAGGGCTTCCACCAGCTCCTTGATCCCGATGTAGGTCTTCCCTGCGTGGTCCTCCAGCAGCTGCCATGCGGTCATCGTGCCGAAGCCCGATACTTCGAGCTTCCATCCTCCAGGTGCAGCTGTTGCGGAAAGGCCGATTGCTACCGATAGGAACAAAGCGACCGCCATGACCAGCAAGGTCGCCCTGGGTCTTCTATACGTCTTGATCTTCATGCTCTGCATTACCTTAATATTATAACCGCACTGGCATACATGATAAAAGCAAGGAGGCGGCGCCATTTAAGCGGCGCTGCCTCCACTGACACGACCTATGGCCGGATCCTGGTCAGATCTTCCCGCTGAGGACTTCGCCGAGCCTCTTGATGCCGCCCTCTATCTGCTCGATCGTCGCGTTCGAGAAGTTCATCCTCATCTCGTCCTTGCCGTGGGAAGGATCGATGTAGAACGGGCTTCCAGGTATGTACGCCACTTTCGCCTTCTCGATCGCGGGTTTTAGCATCTGTTCTGCGCTTATCCCGTCGGGCAGTTTCACCCATAAGAACAAGCCGCCATGGGGTTTGTACAGCTTCGAGCCCTTGGGGAACGTACGCTCAACCATCTCCACCATCTTGTCCCTCTTCGGCCTATATTCGGAGATGATGTCCTTGACGTGCTCCTTAAACCTTCCGCTGGCTATGAACTCATATACGGCCCTCTGGGCCAGATTGTTGCTGCAAACGTCCGTCGTCTGCTTCCCGACGATGAGCTTGTTCATTATGTCCTTGCTTCCGATGGCATAACCGAGCCTTATACCCGGGGATACCGTCTTCGAGAAGCTGCTGGCATAGACTGCGGTTCCCCATTTGTCAAAGGAGGCGATGGCAGGAAGCATCTCACCTTCGAACCGGATGAGAGAGTACGGATCGTCCTCTAGCATCGGGACCCCCGACCTGCCGCAGATTTCCATAATCGCCTTCCTCCTGGAAAGCGAGGTGGTTACGCCTGTCGGATTCTGGAAATTGGGTATGATGTAGACTAATTTGGGCCTATATTCCTTTATCTTCCTCTCGAGGTCCTCCGGGATTATACCGTGAGAGTCCGTGTCCACTCCTACGATTTTCGCCTCGTACATCTTGAACACATTGAGTGCCGCGAGGAAAGTCGGATTCTCCACCAAAACTACGTCGTCCTTGTCGATGAGGGCTTTCGCCATCAAGTCGATGACCTGCTGTGCTCCGGTTGTAAGCAGCACGTTATCCTTTGTCGTGCTAATGCCTATGTTCTCTGCCTGTTCTGCCAAAGCCACTCTGAGCGGGACGAATCCTTCAGTCGTACCGTATTGGAGTATCTCCTTGCCGTATTTCGCAAGCAGTTCTTCGTTGTACTTCCTCATATCTTCTACCGGGAATGATTCGGGGGATGGAAATCCTCCGCCGAAGGAGATGATGTCGCTGCCCTGTGTCAATTTCAGTATTTCGCGGATGATGCTCGCCGAGACGTTGCTGGTCCTGGTGGCAAACATTGCGGGGTCCAACAGTACCACTCCTTTCAACTGGTCGCTCCTAGATAGCTTCCGGTTCTATTATATTATGCGACGATCTGCTCCGGTGTTCTTTTGGTGAATAATATGAGGAGCCGGCAGTCGCCGGCTCCTGGCTACGATATCACTTATCCTGCATCTTCTCCCGAGTATACCTTATCCCCTCGTTAAGGGCCCTTACGTTGTCCTCTACGGAAGCTTTGGGCACCCTTTGCCTTACGGCCTCCTCGAGCCTTTCCGGGGATACGAACTTGAAAAGCTCGTTTAGGACGCCCAAAGCCACGATGTTGGCGGATAAGGGCCTGCCGGTTATCTCCTTAGAGATCTTCGTTATGGGGAACTTGTAGCAATGCTTCGAATCCGGAGCATTGGGCACCAAGTCCTCGTCCACGACGAGCTTGGCACCGGGCTTGATGTTGCAGCCGTACCTATCGCAGGCTATCGGAGTCATGGCGAGGATGTAGTCCGGAGAGGTCACCTTCGGGTAATCTACCTCGGCGTCCGAAAGGATTACCTCGGCCTTCGCCGCCCCTCCTCTCGCCTCGGGGCCGTAGCTTTGGGTCTGGACCGCCTCAAGGCCGTCTCTCATCGCCGCTTCGGCAAGTATTATACCGGCGGTGATAAGTCCCTGACCGCCGGACCCTGAGAGCCTCAGCTCTTTCCTCATGGCTTGACACCTCCAGTTATCCTGTCCACCATGGCGTCGAACCTATCTAGATAGGTCAGCTCTTCTTTCTTCACGAACTCGCCTATCTGGATCTTGCCCTCCAGTTTTTCCGGGGGGAGTTTCGCGGCGGCGGTGTTCAGTATGGTGTTCTGCTTTAGCGAGTTTATCATCTCAACGGGTCCGCCCAGCTTGTTGCGCCTACCGTAGTACGTCGGGCACTGTGTCATGACCTCTACGAACTGGAAGCCCTTGTGTGTCAGAGCGTACTCTATATACTGCGAGATGTTGCGCGGATGGGCGGCCGTCGCCCTGGCCACATAGTTGGCGCCGCACCCTTCGACCAGCTTGCACAGGTCGAAGTTTCTCTCGAGGTTGCCGTAAGGCGCTGTCGTGGCCAGCATCGACGTAGGTGTCATCGGTGAGTACTGGCCGTTCGTCATGCCGTATATGTTGTTGTTCATGCATATAAGGGTAATGTCCATATTTCGTCTTGCAGCATGGATGAGGTGGTTGCCGCCTATGGCTGTCGCATCACCGTCGCCCGAGACTACTATTACCTTCAGCCTGGGATTGGCAAGCTTAATGCCGGTCGCGAAAGCGAGGGCCCTTCCGTGGGTGGTGTGAAGGGTGTTGAAGTCGAGATAGCCGGGCAGGCGCGAAGCACATCCTATGCCGGAGACGACGCAGATGTCGTCCTTGTTGACATCTAGCTTGGCCATCGTCCTAAGCAGGGCATTCATCATCACGCCGTGGCCGCATCCAGGGCACCATATATGGGGCATCTTATCCGTTCTTAGGAAATCCCATGCTTCTGCCATTACCAAGCCACCTCCTTCGCGAGCGTTTCGAGGATCTCTTCGGGAGTGAGAGGTTCCCCATCCACCCTGTTGTAGGGCACGACCTTGCAGCGCCCCTTCGCGACCCTCTCCACTTCATGGACCATCTGTCCCATGTTCATCTCAGGGACGATGACCTTCTTCACCTTGGAGCAGACCTCCGAAACCTTCGCCTCTGGGAACGGCCATATGGTCTTGAGTTGCAAGCTTCCGACCTTTATGCCCTTTTCCCTCGCCAGTACGACGGCCCTCCTCGCGGAGCGGGCTGTGGAGCCGCAGGATACTATCGCATACTCTGCGTCGTCCATCTGGTCGTATCTCAAGAACGTGATGTCATCGACAACGTTATTTACCTTCCTGTGGATTCTCCTGATCTTGGCGTCGACCTCTGCCGGTTTAGACGTCGGGAAGCCGGTGGCGTCGTGGTAGAGGCCCGTCACGTGGAAGCGGTAGCCTTCGCCATATGCCGCAAGCGGCGGCACATCGCTCATGCTGGCATCGTACGGTAGGTACTTGTCGATCCCCTTGGCGGGTTTGGGCCTCGATACCAGCATCTTGTCCACCTCTTCCTGGGTGGGCACAAGTATCTTCTCCCTCATGTGGGCGATTATCTCGTCCATGAGCAGTATGACAGGCTGTCTTAGCATCTCCGAGATGTTTATCGCCTTTATAGTCATGTCGAATATCTCGGGGACGGTCGATGGGTACAGGGCTATCGCAGGGATGTCACCGTGCGAGCCGTATTTTGCCTGCATCATATCACCCTGCGCGGTGTTGGTCGGAAGCCCGGTCGAAGGTCCGGTCCTTTGGACGTTGACTACGACGCACGGGACTTCCGTGAAAGTTGCGAAGCCTATGTTCTCCTGCTTCAGGGAGAAGCCTGGACCAGATGTCGCGGTCATAGACTTCATGCCTGCGAGAGACGCACCCACGATAGCCGCCATGGACGCTATCTCGTCTTCCATCTGGATGAACTTGCCTCCCAGCTTCGGGAGCATCTCCGACATCTGCTCGGCGATCTCTGTCGACGGTGTGATAGGGTATCCGGCGAAGAAGCGGACTCCCGCCATGGCCGCGGCGAGCGCGCACGCTTCGTTGCCCTGCATCAGCCTCAGTCTGTCGGCCATGTCATTCGTCCTCCTTAGTTGCCTTCCTCAAGGCGACTACTTTGACTGCCAGGTCAGGGCACATGATCTCACAGGTTTGGCATTTGATGCAATCCTCAGGATGCGCTACGAAGGCCTTTCCCCATTCGTCGCCTTCGAGTACCTTCTTGGGGCACAGCGCATAACAAAGACCGCACGCCTTGCACCATTTCTGGTTGATCTCGACCGGCATCTGCCCCTTCTTCTCTGGGCTCATTTGCCTTACCTCCGTTTATTCTTTTTATATAAATATGGTTTGCTCGCGCCTTGCTCCGACCGAAACCAGCTTTATCTTCGTCCCTATGGTTTCCTCTATCTTCCTGAGGTACTCCCTTGCTTCCTTGGGAAGCTCTTCCATCTTCTTCGCGTTCGTGGTCTTGGATTGCCAACCAGGCATGGTCACGTAGACGGGATCCGCCTTCGCGAGCAGGTACGAAGCAGGTACGCTCTCGGTCCTGTATCTAGTCCCGTCAGGCCTCGTGACGTCATACGCGACGCAAAGCTTGATCTCCTTGAAGCTGTCCAGCACGTCGAGCTTGGTTATCGCGATCGAGCTGAATCCTGAAAGCTGGGCGGCGAACTTGAGCGCAACCAAGTCTATCCATCCGCAACGCCTGGCCCTGCCGGTCGTTACTCCGTATTCGCCTCCCAGATCCCTGAGGAGCTTTCCCGTCTCGTCGGTCAACTCGGTCGGCATAGGCCCTTCCCCTACTGAAGTCGAGTAGGCCTTCACCACTCCGATCACCTGGTCGATCCTCTGCGGCGGTATGCCGGCGCCTGCGCATGCCCCTCCCGCTATAGGGTTGGACGAGGTCACGAACGGATACGTGCCCCAATCCACGTCTCGCATTACTCCGAGCTGTCCTTCCAGGATTATGTCCCAGTTCTCGTCCAGAGCTTTCCTTATGAGCGGATAGCTGTCCGATATGAACGGTGCGATCTCACGGCAGGCAGGCTCGAACACCGCCATCATCTCATCGTAGTCGAGCTCTGGTTCGCCATATACGTAATTGAGTATGCGGTTGGCTCTTTCGAGGTTGATCCTCACTCTCCTGGTAAACTGATTCCAGTCGAGGATCTCACCGCACTGTATGCCCCATCTGGCTATCTTGTCTGCATAGGCCGGCCCTATGCCGCGAAGCGTCGTGCCGATTTTCTCATTGCCTGATATCGCTGCCCTGTACTTCTCCTCCGCCTTGTCCAGGGCGACATGATACGGCATGACCAGATGCGCCCTGTTGGATATCATAAGTTTGTCCATAGGAATCTTTGCCGCCCTTACTTGTTCCATCTCCTTGAGCAGCGATACCGGGTTTACAACCGTTCCAGTGCCGATGAGGCTGTAGGCCGAAGGATTGAATATTCCTGAAGGTATAAGATGCATCCCGAAGTTGCCGAACTCGTTTATTACGGTATGCCCTGCATTGTCCCCGCCCTGGTACCGTATCACGAGCTTGGCTCTTCCGGCCAGGAAGTCGACTACCTTACCTTTGCCCTCGTCGCCCCACTGGGCTCCAAGAACCGCCCATACTGACATAAGCACACCTCCGATATTTGACAGCGGCTGTTAAAACAACAACCGAATTTAATTATATCATCTTAGTGTATATACTTTCTCTTAAGTCTAAGTTGGATGTTATGCGCCCTAGGGGACCAACAGCTTCAACGCGCCTGGCAGGACCTCGTATTCCACTGGCAGCGTGCCCGGCATCTCACCGTCCATCTCCACATACAGCGGCAGCCTTGATTCCAGCCGCATGGTTTTCCCTCTGTAGGCTTTCACTTTAGGGTTCGCAAGGTGGCCTCCGCTGTAGATCTTGGGTATCTCCTTGAGCACCTCCCATATATTAAGGTCTCCTATGACCACCGCGTCAATCATGCCATCGAATGGGTTGGCGGAGGGCGTGAACATTATGCCCCCGCCGCAGTAGGTTCCGTTCCCCACGGTCACTACCGTCGCCTTGCCCCTGAAGGCCTCGCCCCCGTCCACCACCAGCCTTATCTCCCTGTTCTTGTACGCAAGAAGCGTCTTTATCCCTGCGAGAAGGTAGCCGGCTTTTCCACCTAGCACTTTGAAGGATTCCGCGCTTAGTATCGTCTCGCTGGTAAGCCCAGCGTTGGAGGCGTTGATGAACGCCCTCGTCTCCATGGCGCCGTAAGGACCTATGTAGGTGGCCTTCACGATGTCTACCTGTTTGAACTTGCCCTGCTTGATCACCTGGGCGGCAGCTTTCCAATCATTCCTCGGCATGCCTATTGACCTGGGGAAATCGCACCCGCTCCCGGTCGTGACCACTCCCATCGCCGTCGTCGGGCAAGGCAGCTTCCCGCCCTCGGTAAGCCCGTTCACGACTTCGTGGTAAGTCCCGTCGCCGCCTGCCGCTATCACCAGGTCTACGCCGTCGAGCCTGGCCTGTCTGGCCAACTCGACCGCATGCCCCTGCCTCTGCGTGACCTGTAGATCGAAGTCCATACCTAGCTCTTGCATGCGCTTCGCGAGCTCCGGGAATACCTTCCCGCTCTTGCCACGGCCGGCCTTCGTGTTCAGCACTATCCTGATTCCACCCATCACCGCACCTCCGAGGGCCTGATACCGGCAGCGCAGTCGTAGAGTGCGCCCTGTCCGCCCATATCGGCCATATAGCCCTTTACAAGCCTGTTTATCCCGCCGTTGCGGTCTTTCCACCTTCCATGGTGGGCATATATCACATCTTGCCTCATCCCGTTGTCGAATACCAGCTTTGAGCGTATGGCCCCGTGCTTGGTGTAGATTTCAACCTCTGACAGCTCCCTCAGTCCGAGCCTCTTTGCAGCTTCGGGGTGGACGTACACCGTTTGTAGCGCCCCGGGATCCGCGCCCAGGTTATCGTACTGTGAATGCAGCCTATCCCTCAGCGCACCCGTAATGAGATAGAAGGGGTACTCTTCGTCGGGCGTCTCGTAAGGAGGTATGTACTTCGGCGGCTCGGGCGAGCCTACCATGATCTTCCCGCTAGCCGTTGGGAACTTCCCGTCCCGCCATGGCACTTCAGGGGCCGGGAACCTGATCCATCCCTGCTCCATAAGCCTTTCGAGCGTGATGCCGTACTTTTGCATCGGTTCTATGGCATATCCTATCCATTCCAGGGAGCTCCTGGTTGAAAGGCAACCTATCCCCAACCGTTCGGCTATCCCCTTCATGATATCAAGGTCCGATTTTGCCTCGCCGCACGGCTCTACGGCCTTACTGCCGAGGCTGATGTAATTGTGGAAGTAGGAATAGTAGAGCTCGTCCTCCTCAAGGAAGGTTGCCGCAGGGAGCACGATGTCCGCGGCTTTTGCAGTATCGGTAAGGAAATGCTCAGAGACGACCTTGAGAGGTATCCTTCCGAAGACGCGCTCTAGCTCTTCCGTATCGGGACATTGCAGGAGCGGGTTGCTCCTGGATATCATCGCCACTTCGAGGAAGCCGTCCCCCAATGATTTGATGTCCTCGGCCAGGCGCCCCTTCCATACGCGGCGCACATCCTGCATTATGCCTTCATATCCCAACGGATTGAGTACCCTGCTGGACCTGTTCGAGTAGTTCACCCCTCCTCCGGGCTTGCCGACATTACCAGTTATCGCACCCAGGGCATTGATCGCCCGGACGGCGTTGCCTCCTCCGGCGTGTCTTTGCAGGCCGAAGCCGATCCATATCGAAGAGGGCCTCAGTGACGCGTAATCCTCTGCGAGCCTCTTTATCTCCACGATCGGAACGCCGGTTACGTCAGACGTCCTTTCGAGGGTCCATGACATGACCTCTTCGAGATACTTTACATATCCTTCCACATGGTCGTCTATGTATGCGCGGTCCTGCTTGCCGGAGAAGATTATCTCCCTTGCGAGCCCCAAAGCAAGCGCCGCGTCGGAGCCCGGCCGCGGTTTCACCGCATAGTCCGCCAGCGCAGAAGATTCCGACGGCATGGGGTTGACCAGCACTACCTTCGCCCCGTCCTGCTTCGCCTCCCTGATATAGGGGACCATGTGTATGTTGGTGACCATGGGATTCCTGCCCCATAGGACGATGAACCTGCTGTTGGGTATGTCCTCCGGGTCGTGCTGCCCTATCCGGCCGTAGTCCGCCGCCATGGCCTCTAGCCCGGCAGCGCTGCAAAGCGAGCCTGAAGCGAAGGTTGCGCCTCCGAACTCGCCCCAGAAGCGCTCCTCGAGCGATTTCAAATAACCCATGGAGCCTGCGTCCGAGTAGCTCAACACGGAGGATGGCCCTTTCGCCGCCCTCGCCCTCTCCAGGCCGCGAGCCACCTCATCCAGCGCTTCTTCCCAGCCGATCCTCCTGAAAGAGGCCCCTTCCCTTCTAAGCGGGTACAGGAGCCTGTCCTTCGAATACTGTCTTTTTAGGTAATCCTGCACCTTCCCACAAAGGAAGCCCCTGGTGACCGGATGCGCAGCCGATCCTCTAATTGACGTAACTAAGCCGTCCTTAACCTCGGCTTCGATGCCACAGCAATCGAAACAGTCGTGGGGGCATGCCGTCCTTACGATCATAAGTCCACTTCCCCCTGAACGTTCATAGGCCCTCTTTTCTGAGGTGAGCGGTCACATTGATGGCCGAGACCCTTCCAGTCAAGCCTTCGTCATCAGTTCTTTCTAGGTCGAACTTGAAGTACGCGCAGTTGTCGACGCAGAGCCCCCTAAGAGGTATTTCCGCCGGGGTGCCCATAATCAATGCGATAGTCGCCCTTATGAAACCAGCGTGAGTGACGGCGATGACAGCGCGGTCGCGATTGTCATCGAAAATCCTGTCCAACGCAGGCAATACGCAGCGTGACACGTACTCCCTGTGGGTTTCGCCGTCCGGATATCTTTCGTCAAGCCAGTTCCCTTCCAGCCTTGAGTAGAAATCCGAGAAGCGCGACTTAGCCTCCTCCAGCTTCAGACCCGATAACAGTCCACAGTCGAGCTCTCTTAGCAGCGGTTCCACGAAGACTTCGAGTCCGAGCTTCTTGGCTATCGGACCTGCTGTCTGCTTCGCCCTCATCAGCGGGCTCGAGTACACCCTGGAAAAGTCCAGTTTCTCCGAAAGCCGCAAGAACTCCTTGGATACGGCCTCCGCCTGGACATGCCCTTTATCGTTGATGGGCATATCGTCCAGGCACTGCCAGCGCCCTTCGTCGTTCCAATCCGTACTTGCATGCCTTACTAGATATAGGGTGGTGCCTGAACTCACCTTACGTCGTCCTCCTTGGAATATACGTCGATGATGTGATCGTGCTGGGCGGACAGTACGAGGTTAAGTTCCCTGAGCCTTCCTATCGGTCTTCCGTCCTTGTCGAAACCTCTTATCTCCACCGTCGTCAGGCCGCAGTTGTCCAGCCTGTGCCTCAAGAAGGGCCTGTATTCACCCATGCCGAGGAAGTTCATTATAGCTGTCATTATAAATCCTCCGTGCGTTACGGCCAGGATGCATCTTCCCGGTTCCAGGTCGTGGATCTTCCTAAGCGCCGGAAGCACGTTCTCCTTCTCGTACTGCTGATGGCTCTGTCCGCCGGGGTATCGCCCTTCCCACAAGCCCGAGCCGAACAATCCTACCATCTCAGGGAATCTCCTCATCGCCTCTGAGATCGTATACCCTGATATCATGCCGCAGTCTATCTCCATGAGTTCTGGGATGCTCTTTACTTCCTCGCCGAGCTCGCCGGCCACTATCTCCGCCGTCTTCCTGGCCCTTTTAAGGGGGCTTGAATAAATGGCGTCGAATCCCATCCCGAACTCGCCCGCCTTCAGCGCATCCGCGACGGCCATGGCCTGTTCTATGCCCTTATCGTCGAGCGGTATGTCCGACCTGCCCTGCATGCGTCCCTCGAAGTTATGGGAGGTCTGCCCGTGCCTCATCATCACAACAACCGTGTCTAAATCGTCCCGCCCCTCTCCTTATCGCCCGATGTCAAGCCCGCTTGCCTTCCTGCACAGGCTCTATCGTGAGTATGCTGACCCTGCCTTCAGAGAATACGGCCTTCGCGACATCGTTCACGTCCTCCAGCCTGATTCCTGCCAACACGGAGGGCCTTTCCATAAGATCCATGCCCCTGAAGCGATCGACGAGGAACTCGTAGGCGACGAACTCCTCTGAATCGAACGACCTGAGCAATCCTCCTGTCAGCCTCCTTAACGCAAGCTCATACGACCTCTCGTCTATCCCCTCGGAAGCTGCATCCTTCAAGGCCTTCTTCACTCTGCCGACCAGTTCGTCCTTGCGTTCCGTGGCGGCCACGAGGTTTAGGAAACCGTAATCCGGCGCATAATGCTCGTCATACGACAGGTTGTCGTCGATCACTCCGTCGGTGTAGAGCTCGTCATTCAAGACCGAGCTGGGTCCGAAGAGGGCTTCGATCAACACGGACGCGGCCATCCGCCTTTTTGCCAAAGGACCTTCGAACCTGCTTGGATCGTCCTTCATCCCTATCCACACTATGGGACGGGCCACATCCATCCGTATCGTGCGCTCCGTGACGTTTACGTTCCAAGGCTCGACGACCTCCGTTACCTCAACTTCCTCCGATTTCCTCGAGCCGTACTGGGATTCGAGCATGGAAGCCACTCCGAACACATCCTCCGTGTCAACGTCGCCCACGATCAAAAGCGTCATGTTGTCGGATCCATAGAAGGCGTCATGCGCCGCATACAAGACCTCGGAGGAAATATCTTCCACGCTCGCCACGGTCCCTGCCGGATCCAGCGCCACGGGATGTTTTTCATATAGGAGCGTAAGCAGAGTCCTGTAGCCCATCCAGTCCGGATCGTCCCTTGTCATGGCTATCTCCTGCTTTATGATCTCCTTCTCGCTCTCGACCCCTATGTCTGAGAATACCGGCTTGTACACGAGTTCGAATAGCAGCCCAAGGCACTCTATGAACTTGTCGTCGGTACAGAATAAGTAGCCGGTGATGTCTCCCGACGTGAAGGCGTTGGATGTGGCCCCGAGCTCGGAGAACTTCTCTTCCATGTTACCGTCTTCTCGTTCGAAGAGCTTGTGTTCCAGGAAATGCGCCGTCCCCTCGGGAAGGTCGTACTCTTCTCTGTCGCCCATGAAGCGCATCTTCGTTATCTGCGAACCGAACCGGGTGGCAAGCACGGCGTACTTCCGTACGAAACCGGGCTTCTTTATTACCGCCACTTCCAGGCCTGACGGGAGGATCCTCACTTCTGCCTTCTCGAACGGTCTGAAATACGTGCCCGTCATGCCTTGGCCTCCTTCTTCGCATCTTCCGGCATCAACGCGAACACGGTGTCGAGCGTCCAGCCGGACGCCGCCTTTGCCACTTCTTCGGCCGTTACGCCGGATATCCTGGCCACTGCCTCTTCGGGCGTAAGCCGCCTTTTATTGACTATGCCCGTCATCTCCCTGCCGCACAGGGCCGAAGGGCTGTCTGCGGACATCCTGATGCCAAGGGCCATGCTTTTCTTCGCTTCATCGAGCTCCTTCTCGGTTACATCGCCCGCGGCAAGCGCCTTTTGCTCGGCGAGCATCACCTCTATGGCTCTGTCCTTCTTAGCCGCGTCTATGCCGGCATGGGCGAATATGAGGCCTTTGGTGGGCTCTATCCTCGACCCGACGCTGTATGCCATGCCCTCGCGCTCCCTGACGTTCATGAAGAGCCGCGATTGGGAGTACTGCCCGAATATGTGGTTTGCCAGCGCATGGGACGGGTAGCTGTCATCAGCCCAGTTGGTGGGAGCCCTCCACCCTATGACCAGCTTTGCCTGGACGGTATCGGCCCCTTCGGATATGAAGTTGGCCGCCCTGGCCTGCTGTATCCTGCAAAAGGCGGGTCCCGGATCGGAATCGCCCCTTATGCGGCCCCTGAAGGACTTCTCGATTTCGTCTAGCGCCTCTACCACGTCAAAATCACCGACGGCAAATATGTCGGCTGGGAAACCGGGCATGACGCCCGACCACCATGAGGTGAGAGGTTCGGGTCCGATGCTTTTAAGCAGTGTGTCGTCTCCGTATGGGTGGATTCCGTAGGGCTCGTCCTTGCACATGTTGGCGCACAGCCTGAAATCAGCCCACGCGTCCTTGTCGTCCCTTAAAGCCGCCATGTCATTGGCTATTCCTGATTTCTCCTGGGATATGTAATCCTGCCTAAGCAGGCCTTCCGCGTTCTTGGCAGGGTCGAACATCACCGAGGATAGGAGCCTTGCAAGCACTTTGATTGGTGATATGCCGCCGGTTTCTATGTCTGCCATGCCGGCCCATAGGCTAAGCAAACCTCGTTCTCCCCTCCTGGAGACCGCATACGAGACGCTCGCTCCATAAAGCTCGTCCAGCCTTGTGTTGAACTGCCTTGTCTCCGGGTAATCTGCGGTACCTCTGGTGAGGACCGCAGAAAGAAGGTTATTGAATGTGACCGTCTCGTCGGAGAGCGGATTATGCAGGAATACCTGCAAGTGAACGGACCTGAACTTATCCGTAGGCCATAAGTGAACGGCCAGGCCGTCAGAAATTTTGAAATCCTCGAAAAATCGCATAAGGTTTTCCTCCAGCTAAGCGGAATGAGCTGCGCTCGATAGGATAATTCTAGCACATTAACGACCCTGGCCCATCGCATGCCGGCACCTCTATGCCGAGTAGGATCCTCTGTCGAGCGGAGTCAGCCCAAAGTCCCCTGCATCTTCTCACGGCGTCAAAGGATATTCAATCCTCGCGCCCGGACTTTGTGAGCGCGACGGCAATTTTGGCTCCCAGCTGTGCATTCGATTCGATGAGAGCCGCATTCGCCTTCAGCGAGGCGCCCTCGCTGTGCCTGTGGATATAATCCAGCAGGTAAGGCGTTATCTCGGACTTCCTTATGCCTTTCTTCTCGGCGGACTGGATGGCTTCCTTCGAGATCCTCTCGAAGGCCACCTTGTCCATTTCCGCGTCTTTAGGAACCGGGTTCGCCACAAGCATGCCCCCGTCGGACACGGCCCACCTTAGGCCGGCGAACAAGGCGACGTCTTCCGGCCTCTCCGCCGTATAGTCCACCGCGTAGTTGCTGCTCCGTGTGTAGAACAGGGGGAGTCTTTCGGTCCTGTATCCTATTATAGGTATGGACAGCGTCTCTAGGTATTCGACCGTCTTGTTGACATCGAGCACGCTCTTGGGGCCCGAGCACACGACGATTATCCTGTTATCGGCAAGGACCTTCAGATCCGCCGATATGTCGAAAGTCTCCTCCGCCCCTATGTGCACGCCGCCTATGCCGCCCGTCGCGAACGTCCTTATCCCTGCCGAGACCGCCAACGCCACAGTAGCGGCAACCGTGCATCCTGCCGTCTTGCCCCTTAGTATCGCGGAGGGTATGTCCTTCAACGAGGCCTTGATAGATCCGGTATCCAGCGATACTTCTTCTAGTTGGTCCTCGTCCATGCCAATATAGACCTTGCCGTTCAGGATGCCTATCGTAGCAGGGATCGCTCCCGATGCCCTTACAGATTGCTCTACCCTGTGGGCGACCTCTAGGTTGAACGGCCTCGGCAAACCATGGCTCAGTATTGTGGTCTCCAGGGCGCAGACAGGAAGCCCTCCCTCGAGGGCCTGCTCAACCTCGGTGGAAACGATTGCGTAATCGCCCAGCTTCTCAATCCTCATAGGATACCTCCTCAAGGTTTGACATTTTCATACTAGAACATTAATTATTAAACCATACGGGGGTGCGAATGGTTTAATACATTGCGATTTTTATGTGCGAAAGACGGATATCGCAAGCTAGGAGGCTCTTGCATGTTCTCTTTATATATAGACGTATCGCGCAAGGTGTATGGCGGCATGCCGGTATGGCCTGGGGATCCCGAAGTGAAGGTCGAACGGCACCTAACCATAGATGACGATGGCTGCTCGGTATCCGCGGTCAGCATGGGGACTCATACCGGGACCCACATGGATTTCCCTGCGCATCTGTTGAAGGGCTCCCCCACGCCGCAGATACATTCTATGGTGGGTCCGTGCACGGTGATAAGCATCGATCGCCTAAAGATGAACCTCAGGGAAGCCGGCCCATTGGCAGAAAGGGTGATCATCAAGGGGGGACGCCCTTCGTTCTCGGACGCCTATTCGCTTGTGGAACTGGGTATAAAGCTGGTCGGTGTAGAGGATTTGAGCATCGAGGAGGGAGATTCCTTGGAGGTGCATAAGCTGCTTCTCGAGGCAGGGGTCGTCATATTGGAGGGCCTCCGGCTCGATGATGCGGCCGAAGGCCCAGCTTATCTAATAGCGTTACCACTTTCGCTTGATGCCGAGGACGGAGCTCCCGCAAGGGCGGTGCTTGCGTACTAGTCACTTGCTGTCGGATGATTTCCTCGTTACCCTTGTGGCACTCCTCGCGCCCTGTCTTACAGGCTTCTTCCTGACTGAGAAGCCGAATCTTCCCAGTTTCCTACCTATGGCATAGTAGTGGCCGTGTACATATGCGAACAACCCGGCCTTCTCGAGGGCGAATCTATCCTTCTCGTTCATCAGCTCCTCGTCTACTTGTACGGACACTACCTCTGCTATGAACATTACATGGGAACCAAGCTTCTTCTTGTCCCTTACCTTGCATTCCAGGCTCACAGGGCATTCTTCTATAGTCGGGCACTGGAGCTTCGTGGCCTTACCGCGCGTTAGCCCAGTGGCCTTCCACTTGTCCTCGTTCCTGCCTGAAGTGCAGCCGCAATAATCGGCCGCCTTTGCTTGGGCGACAGAAGGTACGTTCACGACGAATTCGCCTGAAGCTTCGATCAGCTCATAGGAATGCCTTTCCGGCCTGACAGATATCGACAGCATCGGCGGATCGGAGTTGATCGTGCCGACCCATGAAAGCGTTATTATGTTGTCCTTGGCGTCAGCGCCAGATCCCTTGCAAGATACCATAACCGCAGGTAAAGGCCAGAGCATTGTCCCAGGCTTCCAATTAACTTTACTCATCGGGTCACCTCCCGGAAGTGATTATATGCTATATTCTACTCTAGCGGGCATTATTATACAAAACCTGTATTCGCAACGGAATAAGCATTGGCATATGGACTTATGGTGGTGATCAGTTGAAGGCTCGCGGTATTGTGCTCTTGGTGTTTTTGCTCATCGCGGTGCTTTCGCAGCGAATCGTTACAGAAAGCGCTGTCGCTTCGGATTCGTATCCGCTTGCGGTAGGAATCGTAGGAAAGCTTGATCCAATAACTTCCGTACGGGCTTTAAACAGCACCGAGGATATGGTATTGGCCATGTCCTGCGACGCGCTGTTTGCATATAAAGGGACTAATGGCGAAATAGAGCCTCGTCTGGCTGACGGATGGCCTTCATTCGACCCTGTTTCGAGTATTGTGACGGTGAGGCTTAAGTCGGGCACTAGTTTGAAGGAGCCGTCCCTTTTCGATGCAGTATCCATCGCCGATTGCTTGTCCAAGAGGATCCCTCAGGGGAGCGCTGTGACGATTTCTCCCGGTAATGAAGGTAATTCGCTGGTCTTCAGCCTTGGCCAGGATTTGGGCGTATTCTGGACTTTGTTTGCCTTCGCCCCCATCTATGCCTTCGATTCGGCAGGATGTCTAGTCGGCGCAGGCGACCCTCCTTATAGACTGGAAAAATGCGAGGCGGGCGCCTATTTCCTTGAACCCGTATCACAAGGCCCTGCGCCCGTTATGGTTAGAGGATATGCCGACGCGCAATCCATGCTGTCTTCGTTCACGGCTGGAGAGCTCCATTATGTTTCCACCGACCTCTCAAGGACGGCGGCTGCCGTCAAGGGCACGTATTGGTCTTCGGATACCCCGGCCGTTACGATGATCTCATACAATCCTTCGTCGAGCGTATTTGCTGATCACTCACTAAGGTCCTCTGCCTCTAGGGCCATAGAAAAGCCCTACTTGGTGCTGAGGACGATCCCAGGGAGAGCGACTGCCGCTTCCGGGCTCTATTTCCAAGGACTTCAACCTGCCGAGTCGGCAGCCTTGCTTAAAGGAGCGAAGATAAGACTCCTCGTCGCATCCGACAAGGCGTATTCGCTGGAGATGCTCTGCGCCGTGATGGTGAAGTCATGGTGGGAGAGACTAGGGGCTCAGGTCTCTATCATCGCAGCTACGGTTGAAACGGACTATCGTATCCAGATGGCTGCAGGATCTTATGACGCTTTGATCTCCACCGGATGGCTGCAGCCTGCTTTCAGGGGGCTCGCTACTTCCATAATGGAAGGGGGGTTCTTGCCTGATGCTCTGATCCAAACGAACATCGACGTAAGGTCCTTCGTTGATTCGATAAAGAATCCAATCTCGTTCGATGACATGCTGTCCTGCGCGATGAAGTTGGAGGCTTCCATATTCTCCAGCGGTTTGGTATTGCCGCTTGTTAAGCCAACTAAATCCGAGCTTTACAGACCGGACAGATTCACGGGCTGGTCCATGCAGCAAGGACAGCCTCTTATAGATTCATTCAGGGACTTTGTCGGAATATCTCCGATAATCTGAGATCAGATGTCGAAAAGGCTGGGCGGCTGAGGTTTCTTCTCGCGTTTCCTGCCCTTCTTCTCCTTTTCATCCTCGGCCTTTAATGCATGATCTGATTCTGCTTCTTTAGCCGCGATTTCCTTTGTTTCGTTGAGGAGTGCCTCCTCTTGCTGGAAGTTAATCGCGACGATATCCTCAGCAGCAGTTCCTTTGTTGCCATATGCCTGGACGGGTGTCACGGCGTTCTCAATTGACGCTAGTCCTTCACTGGCCTTAGGCGCCTCCTCGGCCGTTTTAGGTGCCGCCTTCTTCCTTGCGACCTGGCTTACCGTATGCTTCCTCACCCTTGTCGCCGGCCTTGCTTCCGCCTTGATGCTTCTGCTTGAGGTTTCAGACATCTGCTCGTCTAAAGGCGGCTGCTGCTCTATCTTGTCTAGCCTTTCCATCACCTTCCTAATGCGGGACGTCTGCCCCAGCTGCTCGGCCGATTTTCTTATTACATCAAGAGCTATCCCGTTATCTTCTTCGTTAAGCTTGTAGTAGACCCATTGACCCCTGCGCTCCGCATCGAGAAGCCCGGCGTTCCTGAGTATCGCAAGGTACCTAGATACCGTGGGTTGGGGCACTCTCATCGCCTCTTGCAGATGGCTTACGCAAACGGCACCCCTCAAAGCCAGCACTACCAATATACTCATGCGAGGTTCATCAGCCATAGCCTTCATCGTGCCTACCAGCTTCTTCATGGATGCCTCCTGTTTTATTGATATATTCATATATAATATTACATCGCCTTCGTTTTTCCTTCATAAAAATAAAAGTACCCGGTCAATGTTAACGGGCACTTTCAATATCTGCTTATCCGCATATATTGATATGTATAATCTATTCTGCGTTCCCCTAGTAGACCTGCTCGAAAACCGAGAACGGTGCATCTATCGAGGCATAACCGCCCTTCACAGTGACATGTCCTCCTAGCAACTGCTCCTTGACCCCGTCCTTTACGCCGACCGCGCTTACACAGGCCGGCATGCCTTTGGTACCCACGTTGAATATGCCGTAGAGCCTTCTACCTTCCAGTTCGTGATATGCGACGATGTTGTCGTCTTCATCCTCCGCCACTTCGAAAGCGCAAGATTCCGAGAAAAAGTTCGATATCCGCATCTTAGCTAGATCTTTAATCAGCTTCACATGACGCAAGTCGGCATTGTCGATATCGATGGCATCTTTCTCGAAAAGGTCCGGCCTGTGCTTCGTTAGCGTTTCATCCCCCATATAAACCAGTACGGTCCCCTTGTTAAAGAAGGTGAACGCCGTCCAAGCCTCAAGCTTATGCCTGTCGGCGAAGAGCGCCGCTGGCCTTTCGAAGTCATGGTTCCCTAGATACCTCAGCTTCACGTAATTCTCGGGATAGATGAACTCCTGCGACCTAAGGGACTGAAGGTATTGCCTAAGATCGGCCCTTCCGTATGCATATTCCTGGAACCTGTCATGCGTATCGTAATCGTAACAGATATCGAAGGCCTGGTAGAGTTCGTTGTCGCTGTGCGCCCTGAAGCCTAGGCGCCTTAACCGCTTTATGAACTCCCCATGAACTGATTCGGCAAGCCAAATCAACCCGGGCTTGTCTTTATCGACTTCATTGCGTGCTTTTATCCAGAAATCAAGGGGTACCAATGAAGCTACATCGCATCTAAAACCATCGAAACCTAACTTCGCCCATCTGGAAAGGTTATCGATGAGGTAACGCTCCAGTCCTTGTCCTGCTTTAGTGAAGTCAAGGTCGATGACATCCGACCAATCTCCTACTTTATTGCCAGGTTTTCCACCTTTATAGTAGAACCAGTCCGGATGCTCCAAAAAAAGCCTTGAGTCTGGTGAAGTGTGATTGTAGACAACGTCCATGAGCACTCTCATGCCGAGAGAGTGCGCTTTCCCCAGAAGTTCCGACAGGTCCTCTTCATCGCCGTAGGCAGGATCTATGCTCGTATAGTCCTTCACTGCGTACGGGGAGCCAAGGCTACCCTTCCTATTCTTAACCCCGATGGGATGTATGGGCAGCAGGTGGATGATATCGGCACCAAGGGAGCGGATTCTCTCGAGGTCCTTCGTCAGCCCCGCAAAATCCCCCGCTTCGGAGTAATTCCTCACGAACACCTGGTAGATGAAGTTTGTCCTCAAATCTTTCGAAGTAGTGTAGGCCATGTCGTCCACCATCCACTAATTATTGCCACCTACATTCTAAGTCAAAGCAGTCCATCGTAAAATGCCCTCGCATAATGGAACGGAGGCGAAAATTCCGTGCATGACGGCCTCTTCGCCTCCGTAAGAATATGTGTTTTCTACTTTGCGCCCGGTACGTAAACTACACCGGAGTACCTGTCGGCCAGGATCTTCAAGAATGCCGGATCTTCCGTAAGACCCTTTAAAGCCGCCTTCAGATCCAGTATCTTCTTCGAATACGCGTCCTGCCCCTTGAGGTCGACCTGCCTGGATACGAATACATTCACGAAACCGTCCGTTACGGAGTTGTCTTCCCTGCCGATTACCAGCCCGAACAGCGACTTCGCAGGATCCGGATCGTAAGCGACGGCGACGGAGAGCACAACTGCGCTGTACCTGGTCCTGAAGCCGGCCTTGAGCCCTGGTTGATCCAGGGCGATTATGTCGCCTGCCTTTAGCGATCTTCCCTCGATATGGCTCTTGTAGTTGTCTGCTGTTACTTCAGCATCGAATGAGGGCTTTAGCGTTATGTATCCTTCCGATGCCAGCAGCTTGAGCGCTCTTTGCAGGTTCGACTTATCGTTGGGCACGCCCACTCGGCCGCCTGATGTTACGTCCTTGACGCTGGCGCTAGCACCGTAAAGGCCCATCTTGAAAGATGCCACAGGCCATAGTACCTCTAGTTTCCCCGAGTTGACCGAATCACCCTTCAGGTAAGGTTCGTGCTGGAAAAAGTTTACATCTGTCTTTCCTTGCACCGTGTCGGTGTTTATGTTTAGTCCGAACGATGTGTACACCCTTACGCTTACGTCATAGCCCTTCTTATTAAGTGCCGGGACTATGAACTCGTTTATAAGGCTCTCCTGTATCCCTACCACGGTCCCTATGATAATAGTCTCCTTGGCGAGCGCTCCACCTGCGATCGCCAGGATCAATGCCAACAGGATGGCTATCGTAATCGATTTCTTCATATCATTACCTCCACATCTCATCTTGATTTGTCGGCATGCCTTGCAGCTTTCGTGCCGATCGTCTGAACCAGGGTGATTATCGCTGCGAGTATGGCTATACCGGAGACTATGAATTCTCCGTCGTTGTCGATGGTGGCGCGCACGACCGCTCGGGAGGCGATCGTCCTTATGGCTATCGTCTCTGACATCACGGTGGTGCCCAGTATCGTTATCGAAAGTGTCGTGATGCCGAGTATAAGGCCGGGGAGGGCCTCTTTGAGCAACACTTTCCTTACCAGCTGCCTCACGGTCGCCCCGCAGGCCAAAGCAGCCTCCAAGAGCCCTTTGTCAACTTCTTTGATCGCAGATTCCACCAGCCTTGCGCATAGAGGGATCGCGGCGATCGCCCACATCACGACCGCCTCCAAAAGGAGCGCGAAGTCGGTAGGCCTGTATACCGAGTAACGGAAGTACAGCAATGAGGATATGAGTATCACCAGGATTATTGTCGGTATCGACCTAAGTATGTTGATAACGGATGAAGCGACTCCATAGAGCCTCTCTGCGGCGAGCGGATATCCCGGCGATGTCAGGACTAGATACACCCCGAGGGGTATGCCGCCCAGGCATGCAAGTAAAGTGGAGCCGAGCATTATGGCCATCGTGTTTAGCAGCGGTTCTCCCAGAAGGATCCTGAATGAGGAGAGCAAGTCTTGCCAGGAATACACCATCATGCCTGGCCACCTCCGAATCCGTGCAGGAACGTCTTTATGAGCGACTGCGGATTCGCGAAGATGTCCGAGACGAGGCCTTGCTCTACGATCTCCCCGCCGTCCAGGACCGCTACGTCGTCGCATACATACCTGACGACGCTCATGTCGTGCGTAACGATGATCACCGTAACACCAAGGTCGTTATTGACCGACTTAAGCAGGTCCAGGATCGATTTCGCGGTCCTAGGATCGAGCGCCGAGGTAGCCTCGTCGCAAAGCAGGATGTCCGGGTGCAGCGCAAGCGCCCTTGCTATCGCTACCCTCTGTTTCTGACCTCCCGAGAGTTTTGAGGGATACGACTGCGCATACTCCTTTATCCCTACCGTCTCCAAGAGCTCGTTGACCCTGTTCTCTATGTATTCCTTCGTGTAGTTCGTTATCCTAAGAGGGAAGGCGATGTTCTCGAAGACAGTGGAGTTTCTCATCAGGTTGAAGTTCTGGAATATCATCCCAATATGCCTTCTAAGATTGATGAGGTCCCCGTCGTGCTGTTTGGTCACATCCTGCCCGTCTATCAGCAGGCTCCCCGAAGTGAGCCTCTCCAACTGGTTTATCAGCCTTATGAGCGTGGACTTGCCTGCCCCCGAAAGGCCGACGATGCCGAATATGCGGCCCCTTCCTATGGATAGGTCGAGGTCCTTCAGCACCTCGTTCTCCCCTCCTTCCGCGGTTGGGAAGACTTTGCTCGCCTTCTTGAATACGATTATCGGCTCTATGTGTTTCAAAGCGGGTCACCATCCGTATGAGTAGTGCGGGCGGCCTGAATGCGCAGAATCTGACGATCGTACGCCAAAATAGGGCGGTGTTAATCGCCAGGCTGGCCCGGAGCTTGACGCTCCGGTCTACTCTGATGCCCCCCTGCCTGCCCTGGACGTGTCAACGGACGCGTTTTTTGAAGAGGGACATCAGCCGCGCATACACATTCGGACTGGCGTGGGTCTCAAGATGGCATGAGGAACGTCCGAGAGCTTAGCTAAACCCCCGGCCGTATAGATGTGCATGATTGATTTGGTGTCTAGGTTGTATATCGTATTTTCCTCCGAACCGATTTGTTTAAGTATACATTGTGGGGGCTTCATTGTGAAGCCCCCACAGAATAAGTTGGCTATGGCTAGATTTTCTTCAAAGGAATGTATATGAAACGATCCATGTTCTCGAGCCTTTTCATCGTCCCTCTTTCTCCTTCGCCCGCATACTCCAGCGCCCTTTCGAAACGGTTCGCCCAAGCGTCGGTATTGTCGGCGAAGTGCAGCAGTTGCGCTTCCATGATAACGGGCTTTACGGGAGATCCCCATTCGAGCTCCCCGTGATGTGCCAAGATCATATGGAGCATGAGCCTTCTTTCCATCGGCTCCCACTGTCCGGTCCCGAATATGCCCTTGTCGGCCTCCAGCTCGTCGATCGCTTCTTCTATCATGGAGCATCCTAGCGCTATGTGGTCCATGAATACGCCGTCGAGCGACACCTCGGGCTTAGTTCCGTTGCCTGAGCTGTCGTATGACTTCAATTTCCCGATATCGTGAAGTAGCGCTCCGGTTATCAGCAAGTCGCGGTCTATGTGCTTGTAGTTCGAGCAAAGGAAATCGCATAGCTTGGTCACGTTTACCGTGTGCTCCAGCAATCCGCCCTTGTAGGCGTGGTGCTGCCCGACTGCGGCCGGCCATATGGCGAACTGGGCGTAAGCCGCGCTTTCCTTCTGGAAGAACCTGTCCAGCAGGGCCCTGTACCTGGCGTTCTTAACACTCGATACCAACGCCCCAAGCTCCTCCAGCAGCTCCTCGGCGTTGCGGTCCGAACTGGCCACGAAATCGTCCTCGTCGTAGGTGCCCGGCTGCGCATAAGTGATAGTCCCGTTCCTCTTGATGTCGGAAAGGCGCGCCGCCGCGAACTGCAAGACCCTGCCGTCGAAGATCTCGACCCTGATCCCGTTCAACATCGCTTTCTCGCCCTTAACCGCAAGGAAGCCCATCTCTTCATCATTGTCGCGCCAATCCCAGATCTTCATCGGGATGCTTCCGGTCTTGTCCCCCAGCCTCAAGTCGAGATAGTTCTTTATTACCCTTGCATCTATCACTTGGTAGATGCCCCTGGCTATGTCGCCTTCGCTGAGAGAGTTGACGAATTGCCTGGTCTGCTTATTGGACATTGGTACCTCCGGTCAAATCCTGCCTTGGAAACTTCTGAAGATGTTGATCACGTCTTTGAAGCCCGATCCGGCCGCGGCGACCGGTCCGCCCTCCTGGACTGTCACAACCAGCTCGCCGAACAGGTCTGTTACGAATCTCACGGCCTTTCCGCTCCCGTTCACCTTGGCGAACATGTCGTAGTAAGGCACGGCCATGGGCGACACTTCGATCTTGACGTCGTCGTCCTCCCTCCAGGCCCTGCCTATCATCTTCAGCGTCCTTTGTTCTATCGCCCAGCTCGCTACGTCCCTGGGGGTGATGTGGGTGATGCCGGTTATCTTCACGTCCGAGAGCTTCTTCCTGCAGCCCATGGCGGCATTTGCTATCAGAAGGATCTTGCATGCCGTGTCGATGCCCATGACATCCCTGGTCGGATCCGGTTCGGCATAACCATGCGCCCTGGCCATGGATAGTGCTTCTTCGTAAGAAATCCCGTCCTCGCTCATTAGGGTGAGCACGTAGTTCGTGGTCGCGTTCAAGATCCCTTCTATGGCCATTACCTTCGACCCTGCCAAGGATATCTTGGCTATGTCGATCGTCGGCAGGCCTGCTGCAGTCGCGCCAGAATATCTCAGCTCGACGCCGAATTTCCGCGCCATCTCTGTCAGCTCGTCAAATGCCGCGACCAGGGGGGATTTCTCCATGCTGGCTATGTTCCATCCTCTAGCAATCGCCGATTTCATTATCGAAAGAGTGGGCTCTCCTGTCTCGAAGTCAGAAGAAGCTGCCGCCACGAGGACCTTTATGCAGTCCTTTCCTGCCACTTCTGGCAGGACGCCGTCCATCCTGTCCTTGGTGCCATAGGGCACAAAGTCGGGATGCTCCGCAAGGTTCTGCTCCCTTATCGCCATACCCGCCAGGACATCTATGTCCAGTCCTTCCGGGTTGGCCACGTATCCTCTAGAAGACGATACGGAGGCGAACTTAGGCTCTATGCCGTGCCAGTTGAGGATATCTTGCTCTTTCGCCCTGACGAGTTTGACGAACTGCCTTCCGACCTTACCGAATCCTAGGAGGGAAACATAAAGCTTCATGAACACCACCCCATTTCAAGCTGACTTTTTTATTATACCTCATCTAGCTTCTACTTTGGAGAAGCTCCATAACGCCAGGAGGAAGAAAACTGCAGAGAACGGAAACAGCGGGACCATGCTGCCCACAATGTCCCTAACCAGCCCGAACAGCGGAGGTGCCAGGATTGCTGCAAGGGCCGAGAAGAAGTAATACAGGCCCGTGTAGGCGCCTGTCTTGGCCGACGTCGTCATGTCCACTACCATCGGGAACGAGTGTATGTTGATGAGCGCCCAGCCAATCCCGGCGGCCACGAACATCGCTATTAGCGCAGGTCCGATACCTGCCTTGCTTACTATGCCAAGGATCGTCATTATCGTCATGACACAGCTCAACCAGATGATCCCTGACGTTATGACCGCCTTCCTGCCGAACTTGCTGGCGAGCAAACCCGAGGGGATCGCGAACAAAAGGAAGGCCACCGAGCCGATGCCCAGGTAGAGCGCCGCAGTAGATTCCCTGATGCCCCAGATGCTCTTTGCATAGAGGGTGAAGAATGTCTCCACCGCATTCCAGCCCATGAACCAGAACAATATCGCCAGCAGAAGGTAGAGAAGGCTCTTCTTATCCGGGCTGAAGGCCTCCTTGAGAGCGGCGAATATGCTTACGGGCTTTTCGTCCCCCTCTACGCCTTCGACTTTCTCGGGCTCTTTGATCGCGGACTTTAGGATCAGCAACGATATGAGCATGACCACGCCGGACATGGCGAACGGTACGACCGGGTCCATGTTATAAAGTCTTGAGCCTATGAAATGGGCCGTTATGCCCCCCAGGCCGCCCATCAAGTTTATGACGCCGTTCGCCTTCGACCTCTGCTCCCTGGGTGTGATGTCGGGCATAAGCGCCACGGTAGGGGCCCTGAACACCGCCATCGATATGTTCATGATGACTATCGAGGCTATCATAAGGGCCAGGTTGTCCCTAAGCACCGGGATGAGCGTCACGCTCAGCGCGGCTACGGGTATCCCGGCCATCAAATACGGCATCCTCCTGCCATGCCTGCCCCAAGTAGAGTCGGACATGGCTGAGAAGAAAGGCTGGAGCGTGATGCTCGCTATGTTGTCTAGTGTCATTATGAATCCGATCGCGAGTCCCTTAAACGCCATAGCCGGCAGCGCAGCATCCAAGAACACAGGTACGTAGGAGTTGTAGAGCGCCCAGGTAAGCGAAATGGACATGAAACCGAGTCCCAGGACGAACAGCCTTCCGTAGTTGATCTTCATCGCTTCACCCCGCTAGCAATCATGTGTTAGCTGATTTTCCCATCCCTTACCGCCAAGGCGAGCGCGGGGTGATTCGTGATTATCCCGTCCGCTCCCATCCTCAGGGCCCTTTGCATGCTCTTCTTTGTATTCACTGTCCAAAGTTGTACGTGCATCCCTTCCGAATGCCATCTTTCCACCGCCCCTTTGGAAGCCAGCAGATGGTTCGGATGGCATCCCCAGAGGTCATCCGCCTTGCCTACGGATAGGGGAGGCGGGAAATACGAGAGCAGCGCCCGCCGTGAAGACGGCACCAGCGTCCTGACCTTGTTTATCTGAGAAGGGTCGAAGGATGAGAAGACCACCCTGTCCATCGCATCATAGCTCCTTATGATGCCCACCGCCCGCTCTGCAAGCGCCGGGCTGGCCTTCCCTCCCTTTATCTCTATGTTCATCACCAGCCCTGCCGGTATGACGCACTCTATGACCTCTTCAAGAAGAGGTATCCTCTGAGCCCCCCATTTGCTTCCCTTCCAACGGGCAGCCATGTCAAGCCTCGCCAGTTCGCCGTAGTTCCTGTATGCGACCTCGCCCTTGCCGTCAGAGGTCCTGTCCACCGTCGCATCGTGGATGACAACGACCTTTCCGTCAGCGGTGAGGTGTATGTCCAGTTCCACTCCGTCCGAGCCCTTCTCAATCGCCTGCTTGAATGCCGCCATCGTGTTCTCCGGAGCGCCTCCGCTGGCGCCCCTGTGTGCGAATACCAGCATTTTCCCGCCATCGAAAGAGCTGCTCATAGGACTTCCTCCACTTCCACGGCGTAGGTTCTACCGTCTACCTTGACCGAAAAACGTCTAGGGCCGGCATCATCGAATCGCACGCTGTCCTTGATACTCTCCTCCAGTCCGAGAAATGCGCCGTGCGCCTCTTCAAGGCCTACCATGCTGAACCTCACCTTGTCGCCGGGCCTGAGTTGACCAAGCTTCGACCTGTCGGCGCTTATGACCGAGAATGCCTTCGTATAACCTCCAGTGGTCTGTCTGTCGACCATGAGGATTATCGGATTCCCAGAACCTGGTACCTGCACGGCGCCGGGCTCTATGCCTCCGGACAGGATATCGGCGCCTTCTTTATGCAGCACCTTCTCGCCCGCAAGCCTTATGCCCATTCGGTCGCTCTCCGGCAATACTTCGTACACGGCTGAAAGCATGCGATCTATGGCATCGGATTGGAACCTTCCTGACATGGTCCCCTCCGTCACCCTTAACACCGAGATCCCCCGTGCATCTTTTTCTAGCGAAGGAAGATGGAATCCTTCCTTGAGAGAACCCAACTTGTTTTCCGGTCTGCCGGGGAAAGTCCTTAGGACGTCTCCCCTTTTGAGGGCCCTGCCCTCATATCCGCCAAGGCCCCCTTTAAGGTAGGTGGACCTCGATCCAAGGACGACAGGAACGTCAATTCCGCCGCTTAGCGCAAGATACTGCCTGGCACCCGACCTGAGCGGCCCCATCGCAAGCGCCGATCCAGCGCTGGCATACACCGCCCTAGTCGTAGCGATCGGAACCTTGTCAAGCGATGCATCCCCTGATACGCCCGATATCGCGAACAGTACGTCGTCGAGGAACTCCACCTCGAAGCCGCCCATGGTGAACTCTATGGTGGCATCTTCCTGTTCGTTCCCTACAAGGAGGTTGGCTATCCTCATCGATACCTGATCAGCCGCTCCCGAGCCGGGAACGCCCCAAGCCATCGCGCCCTTCCTTCCCAAGTCCTGCACCGTCGCTAGAAGGCCCGGCTTCAGTATCCTGACCGATCCACTCATCGCCGTTCCTCCCCGGTGAGAGATCCTAAGTTAAAAGAGCCGGACGAAACCGCCCTGCTTATCTGCTCGTACCTTTCTTTGTCTATCGGTACGAACTTGACATGGTCCCCAGCAGACAGCAAAGAAGGCGGCATCTTTCTGATGTCCACCAGCTCCACCGGGCTCCTGCCTATTATCTGCCACCCACCCGGCGTGTCCAAGGAATAGATGCCCGTCTGCTTGCCCCCTATGCCAACAGAGCCTCTGGGAACCATGCTCCTTGGTTTCTCAAGCCTTGGCGTCTCCAGCCTCGGGTCCATGCCTCCAAGGTAAGGAAAGCCGATAGTGAATCCGATCATATAGATGAGGTACTCGGGGGCCGAATGCAGCCGCACGACCTCTTCTTCCGTCAAGTTCGTAAAACTACAAACGTTGTCCATATCCGGGCCGAGTTCTCCTCCGTAGCAGACCGGTATCATCAACAAGCGCGGTTTTAGCCCTTCGCTATCTTTCCCGCCCTTTACGACCTCAGTTATGATGCCAAGCGCCTCGGTCGGTCCGATCTGGCGCGGATCCAATATGATCAGCAGCTCGTTGTACGAGGGTATAATCTCCGTCACCCACGGCAAAGCGGCCTTCCTCACGGAAAGCACTGCGCTTCTGACCTTTGAAGCGATCTTGGGGTCTATGCGCTCATCGAATCTGATGAGCACAGAATCATCCGAGGCATTAGTTATAAGATCGTAACCCATCCGGTGCCCCCTATACGCCGTATATGAACTCCTGGATCATCGAGTCCTTTATATCGCCGACGAACATGTGCCCGGGGCTGTGGGTGATCATTATATCCGGTTTGGTCGCCAAAGCTGCCGCCTGTGGTGTTACACCGCAGGCCCAGAACACCGGCACCTCACCCGGCTTTATCGTTACCGGATCTCCGAAATCGGGCTTGCCTATGTCCTTTATGCCTATGACCGAAGGGTCTCCAATATGCACAGGCGATCCGTGGACGGCTGGCAACCTGGACGTTATCTCGACAGCCTTGCTGATCAGCCTTCCGGGTATGGGTCTCATGCTAACCACCAGAGGGCCGTGGAACACACCGGCCGGACGGCACTGGATGTTAGTGACGTAAATGGGCACGTTGGTCTTCTCTTCTACGTGACGCACCGGCACTCCGGCGGCCATCAGCCTGTTCTCGAACGAGAAGCTGCACCCCAAGAGGAAGAACACGAAGTCATCCTGCCAGAGCTCCAGAAGGTCTAGCGGTTCTTCGGTCATGATGCCATCCCTGTACACCCTGTATTTGGGAATGTCGGTCCTGATGTCTGCTCCGTCCGCTATGAACCTAGTTAGGTAGTCGCCCTCGCTCCCGACTTCTATAAGGGGGCATGGTTTAGGATTTCTCGTGCAGAACAAAAGGAAGTCATAAGCCAGATTCATGGGCAGGACGGCCAAGTTCGCCTGAACGTAACCCTGGGCCATCCCTGATGTCTGTCCGACAAGGAGCCCCTTCCTGGCGGCATCTCTTACCTGCTGGGGAGTAGCCTTAGAGTAATCGGTCATGATTCAGCACCTCCGAGAACCACATGCATCGGCACAAGGCCCACACCCAGGGCCTCGATGGCTTCCTTTATCCCCTTAGCCAGCGCCGCGGCCCCTTCGGTGTCGCCGTGCAGGCATATGGTAGTGATGTCAAGCTTGATCGGGGTTCCGTCGACCCCTAGGACGACTCCTTCCGACGCCATCTTGACGGCACGCGCTACGACCTCGTCCTTGTCGTGGATCACCGAACCCTCCACGGTCCTGGGCACTAAGGTCCCGTCCGGTCTGTACGCCCTGTCAGCGAAGGCCTCGGCCGCAATCTTCAATCCCATGTCCCTGGCCACTTCAAGCATCAACGAACTGGCCAGTCCCACCATTATCAGGTCCTTGTCGTACCGGAATACGGCGCGTGAGATGGCTTCAGCCACCGTCTCGTCCTTAGCGGCCCTGTTGTAGAGCGCGCCATGAGGTTTGACGTGCCTCAGGCGCAGGCCCTCCGTCCTGGCGAAAGCATCGAGCGCCCCTATCTGGTAGAGGACGTATCCTTCTATCTCGTCGGGGGATGCCGATATCTCCCTCCTGCCGAAGCCCTGCACGTCAGGGTAACCTGGATGCGCACCCGGCGACACTCCCAGTTCCTTGCAGGCGGCCATGGTCCTTTGCATGACTCCAGGGTCCCCTGCGTGGAATCCACAAGCGATGTTGGCGCTTGTAACGGACTGCAGCACGCTCCTGTCGCAGCCTTTTACGAAAGCCCCGAAAGATTCGCCGACGTCGCAGTTTAGGTCTATCAACCTCATCTTAGGCACCTCCGATGGGGATAATCCAAAAGGCGGCAAGGGCCTTTTTTATGGTCCCGTGCCGCCTTGGATTGGTATTCTTCATCTTTGAAGCGTGAATTTACCCTGCTTATACGTCCCTATCTGGAAGCCCTTCACCGTAAACACGATGTTCACGGCGCTCGGGCTTATGTTCGGGAAGTACTTGTTGACCCAGCCCAGCACCACGTCACCCGCTTCAATATAGGCGAGCATCAGCTCAGCGTCAGAGACCGTGAACTGGGTACCAGACTTGTAGACCGGCCAACCCTCCTGCACCACCGTGTCCACGAAGACGTCTAGCGACATCGAGCCGAGCATCGCCCTCAGGCTCTGCCTTACGAGCTTGCCCGTCAAAGCCCCGGTGTTGTTGTAGTAGGCGGTGAGCTGTAGCGCTGCCAGCTCGCCTTTGGTCAGCGTGATATCGGTGTTAAGGTCCTGGCCGAGGTAGAAGTACTTCGTCGCCCCGCATGCGTTGATCGCCGCAAACAGCATGATGGACAATACGACGAGCGTAACCAGCCTCCTGCGCATAGATGCCACCTCCGCCTATTTGCGGTACCTGCCCAGGCCCAGGTATGCCGCTATGTTAGCCTTCTTGTCCAGGACCGGCCTTATCTTGCCCTCCACGTCAGTGAGAACAGTCGCCACTCCTGGTCCGTGCCCTGCGATCAGGCAGTCGCTGTGGACGACTATGCCGATGGTAACCGCTCCGGACATGTAGGATCTTCCGAATCTGTTGTCGGCGTCGGTTATCGCCACGACGTCGCCGAATCTCAGTTTGTCTATCCCAAGGTCGGCGATCAGCCTCTTATCTGTGGTGGTTATGTCATAATCCCCGCTGTAGCAGTTGCCCATGCCGAGGCCCGAACCCATGAGCTTCGCAGGCACCTCTAGCGCCACGGGAACGTCCAGCACGCTGCCTTCCTCTTTAATCCCCATCTTGTCAAGAAGGTCGGGGTCAACGTTCATGACCTTCACGCTCGGATAGTCCAACAGCTTAAGACCCTGCCCATAGCCCTTGACGAGTATCTTGTCGTCGATGAGCATCTTCTCCATGGCCTCAGGCTCGAAGTCTATCAGTACGTGCTCTATGCCGCCGTGGTGTCCTACCACGACGCCCTCGGCGCCCTTTGCGTCGCCCGTGGCCACCCTGGCCTTGTTGCCTATGCAAGCATAGGTGTTGTATCCCGCGTTCTTGCCCTCGGAGCGCCGGTCGATGTCCGAGCAGGTCGAAACGCCCGGCTCAACGTGGTCGCCTGCCCAGCCGAAACAAGGGTCGCCCACCAGGACGTTATAGGTGATCCCTCCCGTCCCCGGAAGTACGAAAGGCTCCCCATCGGCCGATACGCGGTAATCCAGTCTCCTTACCGGAGGGGCCACTGCCCCCATGACGCTTATCATGACTACCTTGTCCCTGTTCGTCCTCAACATATGACACCTCTGCATTGTACTTATTAGCACACATGGCCCGAAGCCCTGTCCTGCCTCTTATACAATATTATAAACGCTCTTCCGCTAAAAAATCAGCTTGGTATAATTAATGTGTATGCTTAATAACGATAAGGAGGCGCAGTCATGCCAGGAACGTTCGATTCCAGCATCGAGAAGATCAGATGCAAGCAGTTGTTCCATAATCTGCCTGTTGCGATGCTAGTAGAACACGCCCTCGCGAACAAGGAAGGCTATTTGGCGTCTACCGGGTCTCTAGTGGCAAGGACCGGAAAGTACACGGGAAGGTCACCTAACGACAAGTTCACCGTCGAGGAGGACCTGACGAAGAACGACATCGCCTGGGGCAAGATAAACGTACCTTTCAGCGAGGAGAAGTTCGACGCTTTGCTCAACAGGATCCTCGGCTACCTTGAGGACAAGCCCGTATACGTAACAGACAGCTTCTGCGGTGCTGATACCAAGTACACGCTTCCCATTCGTTTCATAACCCAGTTCGCATGGCACTCCCTGTTCGTGAAGCAGCTGTTCATAAGGCCAGATGCCGAGGAGATGAAGGGTTTCGCGCCCGGATTCACTGTGGTGTGCGCGCCCAACTTCCATTGCGACCCCCAGAGGGACGGCACGAACTCAGAAGCCGCCATCATACTTAACTTCAAGCGCAGGGTGGTGCTCATCGCCGGGTCACAGTACGCCGGAGAGCTGAAGAAGTCGGCGTTCACGGTCATGAACTACCTCATGCCCAAGGCAAACGTCTTTTCGATGCACTGCTCGGCCAATATGGGCAAAGCCGGCGACACGGCGCTATTCTTCGGACTGTCCGGAACGGGCAAGACCACGTTATCGGCCGACCCGCAGCGCCGTCTCATAGGCGACGACCAGCACGGATGGTCGGAGAACGGCGTGTTCAACTTCGAGGGTGGATGCTACGCGAAGATGATCAAGCTCTCGAAGGAGAAGGAGCCCCAGATCTGGGACGCCATGAGGTTCGGCTCGGTCCTGGAGAACGTGGTCATAGACGACAAAACCAGGGTACCGGACTATGATTCCGAACTGTATACGGAGAACACGAGGGGAGCCTACCCGCTGGATTACATACCCGGCGCAGTCATACCCAGCATCGGCGACCATCCCAAGGCGGTCATCTTCCTTACGGCTGACGCCTTCGGAGTGCTGCCTCCGGTGGCGAAGCTGGATCCCAACATGGCCAGCTACCATTTCATGAGCGGCTACACGTCGAAGCTGGCCGGCACCGAACGCGGCATAGTGGAACCGCAGACAACGTTCTCGAGCTGTTTCGGAGAGCCTTTCCTACCGTTCTCCCCGGTGAAATACGCCGAGATGCTCGCCGAGAAGGTTAAGCTACACGGCTCTACCGTATGGCTCGTCAACACCGGCTGGGCGGGCGGATCCTACGGGGTCGGCAAGAGGATGGACATAACGCTCACCAGGTCCATAATCACCGCCATACTCGATGGCTCTTTGAAGAAGGCGGAGTTCAAGCTCCATCCTATTTTCAACATTTGGGTGCCGACTAGCTGCAACGGAGTCGATTCGCACCTACTCGACCCGAGGAGCATGTGGGCCGACAAGGAAGCTTATGACAGGACGGCCAAGGACCTGGCATCGAGGTTCGTTAAGAACTTCGCCAAGTTCAAGGATGCCACACCCGAGATCATAGCGGCAGGACCCAAGGCTTAAGGGCCTAGTAATACCATTGCCGGTTTGGCGGTCCCTTCATAGGGGCCGCCTTCCTTCATTCAAAAGCGTATGTTATCTTTATTACATCCTGTCATAAGGAAGGATATGGTTATGAAGACCAGGACTGCTTTATGTCTAGCCATAGTACCGCTAATACTGTTGACCGCGGTATCCTCGGTCGGTGTCATCATCGAACCTGGCTATGATATTAGCTTGCTTCACGAGCATTCCCTTCTCATGAATGAGGCGCCAGGCTCACTCCCTACGGTTGGCGAGGCTATCACGGCCCTCGGGATAATAAACGCAGTACAGGCAACCGACATGAACGGCATTCCCGTCCTAGAAGCAGAACCAGAGATGAAACCGTGCTGTGTGCCGGGCGTGAACGGAGCCATAGGGCATACGGCGAGGCTTCTGGTATTGCTGGTTAAGGGCTCAGGTAAGCCACGATTTGCCGGTCTTGAATACTACGTAAGCGGCTACTGCACCTTGAAGGACCTCTCTGAAGACATAGCGTCCGTCATAGTCCGAGCCGAGAGCCTGCTCGATAGCGAGGTCGAAATCCAAGATATATCGGACGATGTACTTAAAGTGCTGGCCGTGGCCCATTATGATTGGTATTCGATGGGCAACAAGGAAGTACGGACCGTGGGGGTCAGTTATGAAGGAGGCCGCGATTTCGCGATCATCGCCGACCCAAATAACCTGACGGTACGCGTAATATGGCCCACCGTATTGCCAGAAGCGGCATATATGTCATCTACCATATCCTCGTATGCAGAAGTGATGTACAGGGATCCGCTGGGATTGGAGGCCGTCCTCAGGTCTAGCTTCAATGAAATGGCGATGGGCAGGTCCAGTGACGAAGAAGTACTAGGCCAAACAACAGAGCCCTGCGATACATGAAGTGTCCCATGACGCCGCAGGTCGCGGTAATGAGGACTATCCACGAGAAGTCAGGATCAACGCATTTTATGCCATCGCCTTTGCCCTTTTAGGGACCATCGGTTTGATGGACTGAGAATCTATGCGAGCGCCGTTAGGACCTTCGTCCAGGCGTAGCGCTCGCAATCGTCATGATAGGTGGCATCGCCCTGCAGTTATCGCCTTATCTCGGGAATGACTTAGCATGCCTCTCGATGATCATATCCGCGAACTCGTCCACCTTCTGCATGCCGTCTTCATCAGGGAGGCCCTTTAGCATCAGAGGTGGTAGCAGTTCCGCTCCGGAAAGATTGGGTACCAGCGACGCCAGCGCCTCGGGGGCCTTGCCCGCCCATCCGAATGAGCCGATTATCCCTATGAGCTTCGTTCTAGGCCTTAGCGCATTGGCAAGCACGACCGCTGAGGCTACCTTAGGATGCGGTCCGCCAAGCACGGTAGGCGTGCCAATTATTACAGTATGTGCGTCCACAAGGTTGATCGCTATCTTCCCGAGGTCCGGATCCGTCAGATCCACCCTCGCCACCGATATGCCCCCGCCGCTTATCCTGTCGGTCATCCTCTCCACCATCGCGGATACGCTTCCGTGCATCGAGATGTAGAGCAGGAGCGCTTTATTTTCGGGTTCGCCTTGTGACCATCTTCTGTATAGGTTGATCACGAAACCGGGCTCCGTCCAGCAAGGCCCATGGCTCGGACATACCGTCGAAGGGGAAAGAGACTCCACCTTTTCCAAGTTCTTCTTGATCGGCAGGGCGAACGGCATCATTATCTCGGCATAATACCTCTTGCACGATTCGACGTAATCATGAAGCGGCTTTACCGCGAACACCTCGGACGATGCCAGGTGCGAGCCGAACATGTCGCAGGTGAATAGCATGCGCTCTTCGACAAGGTAAGTCAGCATGGTCTCAGGCCAGTGGACGAACGGTGCGTACACGAACCTCAGCGTCCTGTCCCCGAGGCTGATCTCCTCCGCATCCTTTACCGTCACTATCCTCTCAGGATCGGTGTGCAGATGGGTGATTATGAGATCCTTGGCCTTCTCAGAACAGAGGGCTTTGGCCTCAGGATACCTTTCCAGCACCATGTTCAAGCATCCGCTGTGGTCCTGCTCCACATGGTTGATCACTACATAGTCGACCTTTTCGATTCCCTTGAGCTTGCCTTCCAGCTCCCGGCCGAATTTCGGGTCCACAGTATCGATGAGCGCGACTTTCTCAGAACCTTTGACGACATAGGAATTATAGCTCGTCCCGTCCGGGAGCGGGATCAAAGAGTCGAATATCTCCCTGTCCCAGTCCTGGGATCCAACGTAATCTACCCTGTCCGAAATCCTTACCCTTTTTGACATCTGATACACCTCCGAAGGTATGTTCGACTATCTTGTTGCTTCCCTCATGAAATCCATGTAGAAGGCTATCATCCTTCCGTACTCGTCCACCGGTATCCTCTCGTTGATACCATGGACCCCTTCCGCCAACTCGTGAGCAAGCTTTATGGGGATGAACCTGTAGACGGCATCGCTCAGATTCGCGTAGTGCTTCGTGTCGGTCCCTCCGGTCAGTATGCCAGGTATGACTACGGGATCTTCGAAATGCCTGGCTATCGCCTCCTGAAGAAGCCTGAACTGGTCACAGTCTACGGAAGAAGCGTTGGACGGGGTATGCTGATGCCCCGAGGCAGTTATCTTCACCCTCTTGTCACATATGGCCCTTTCCAGCTCGCACCTTACGCTCTCGGGCGTCTCACCGAAAGCGGGCCTGGTGTTCACAATCGCCTCTGCGTGCGAGGGAATCACGTTGTCCTTCATACCTGCCTTGAGTATCGTAGTAACCGCGGTCGTCCTCATCAAGCAGTCGGTAGAAGGGGAAGAGCCGAGCCAGCCCACCACGAACGGCTTCGCTATCCACATGTTCGCGATCGCAAGCCTCTTCCAGAAGCCCATCTCAGTCCCGGCAAAACCGAGCAGGTCAGCCAGAGGCCCTTTCAACCTCGGCGTGAAGACATGGTTGTTTACCCTGTCCGCAGCTTTTATCAGCACGCTGATCGCGTTTTCCTTCGGCGGCCTTGCCGAGTGCCCGCCGGGTATATCAACATCGAGCCTGAAGCTTGCGAAACCTTTCTCGACGATGCTGACCACGGCTTCAAGTGGCCTTCCTGTAATATGACCTGGACAATCCACCTTGCCGCCTTCGTCAAGCACCATCCATGCCTTCGTACCCTCTGCCTCGAGGAACGTCCCTATAGCTGCCGCCCCGTTTGCCCCTCCGGTCTCCTCGTCATGCCCGAAAGCAAGGTAGATGCCCCTGACCGGCTCATATCCGGAGACCAGGAGCGTCTCCATTGCCTCTAGCAGCCCGGAAACGACGTGCTTGCAGTCCAGCGCTCCCCTGCCCCAGATGAAGCCCTCCTCCACCGTCCCTCCGAAAGCTGGCTTCAGCCATCTGTCGGTACTACTTGCCTCCACCGGGACTACATCCATATGCCCCATGAATATGACGGGTTTTAACGTCTTGTCCTTCCCGAATAACCGCAGAAGAAGGGATCGGCCCCCGTGGACCGTCACTTCCGATTTCAAGAACACGTTCGGGTAGCTTTTCCTGAGATGTTCGTGTAGTTTCAAAAACTCGGCTTCCGCCTCTTCGTCAAAACCGGCGCCGCTCACCGTCCTGAACCTCAAGGATGCCGCCAGCTTCTCCGATGCAGCGTCCAGGTCGAATTCCATAGGTTCCGGCGCCTTCTTGGAAGCTATCTGCTTGGTCGGCATGTACGCCGCCCTAAGGAGCATGAGTATGAACACTGCAGCCAGTGCCATGAACACTATCAGCAAGACCTCGACGAACAAATCATACACCCCGCTTAACGGCCGGCAATCCTTCCGTTACCTGCCTTGTTATCTTGAAATGGACCTTGGCGTACTTCGCAAGTTCCTCGGTTCCTCCCCTTCCCAACAGCTCTTTTGCCGTCACGGCTACGTTGGGATCCGAGGCTCCCTTGGGAAGCTTCATCCCGGCTTCGCCCGAAAGGGTCTCCATTGACTTCACGAACTCGGCCCTGGCCATAATCGACGCAGCGGCCACGGCTATGTCCTGCTCTGCCTTTGGCATCTGCACCAACCTCAGCTGGCGCCCGCCCTTCATCAATGCGTTCATCAAAAACGATTCGTCTCCGAACTGGTCCGATATGGCGATTTCGCATCCTTGGGACTTCTCCAGGACGTTCTCTAGGGCCCTCGAGTGCCCCCATGCCAGTAGCCTATTGAGGTTCCTTATCTTCTCATATAGCGAGTTGTACCTTGAGGGGCCGATCCTTACGACCGAGTATCTGCATCTACCGGATATCACCGCGGCGAGCCGCTCGATGCTTCTGTCGGTCAGCCTCTTGGAATCTTTCACCCCTGCCTCTCCCAAGTAGTCCTCGTCTTCCGGCTCGACCAGGACTGCAGCTATCACCAGGGGGCCGAAATAGTCGCCTTTGCCTGATTCATCTATTCCAATTCGCCTGATGCCCTTGAACTCATCCAATCTATTTACCTCTGCTCTTCATAGGCCGCTCGTCCGATCTTCCCGTCACGGCCGGCCTTGATGATGTCTTTCCCAAGGAAGCTCACTCCCACAGCAGAGCATCCGGTACATTTCATGCACCTGATGCATACTCCTGAGTTGGGCCCTTCGTATATCGACATGTCCACCGGGCAGACTTCCCTGCAGGCATCGCACTTGACGCACTTCTCGTGCACCGTCATCCTCAGCGCGCTGATCCTGTTGAAGGGAGAGTATACGGCCCCGAGCGGACAGATGAACCTGCAGAACGGCCTTTTGATCTTAACCGATGCCCAGATCACAGCCATGAGGAGGGACACTTTCAGCCAGAACAGCGGCCCTATTATCTCCCTTATCTCCTCATCGAGCGCCGCCAGCGGGATTCCCGCCTCGAGCGTGCCTGCAGGGCACAACTTACAGAATATGGGGCTCTTCAGTACGAAAGGAAGCGCCAGGGCCGTTATGGCAAGTACTACGTATCGTAACCATCCGTATTCGTTGGAGATTCTGAGCTTCTTCTTCCCAAGCCTTCCTAAAAGCTCCTGTATGTATCCGAAAGGACACGCCCAGCCGCAAGATGCCCTTCCCACGGCAGCGCCCAGCGATACGAAGAACCCAGTCATGGCGAGCGGCAGGTAGCCCTTCAATATCAGGTTCTGCAGGCTGCCCATGGGGCAGGCGGTCACCGCTAGCGGGCACGCATAGCAGTTTAGGGACGGTGTCGGACAGAACTTGAGTCCCTTGAAGAAATATGAGTTCTGCAGGAGAGCAGCTCCGATCTGTACGTAGTTCCTCAACTTCTCGGTTCTTAACATCTACTGCACCCCTATGCACGAAAGGCATAGAATGGTGGCGTTGAGGTAGATGGCGCGGAACTCTCCGCCCAATCCTCCTGCCACGATCAGCGCCGTTCCGAGTATGAATGCCATGATGGCTACGATGATAGGGAATCTCCTCATGATGCTCCTCTCCATTCGTCAAAGGATGCCGCCACCCTGTATCCATCCGACGGCCCTCTTCCGGAGCCGCGGTCTTTGTGCTTCCCTATTCCAGGCCAGACAGCCCGCGGAACACTTTCAACAGCGCCTGGTGGCCCATATCGTCCCCGCCTTCGATGTTGCTGAGGGCATTATAGAGCGACAGCGCAAGGGCCGAGCACGGCAGGCTGCTGTTTGTCTCACGCGCTAGGGCCTGTACTATCGAAAGGTCCTTCTTGAACAGTTTCGCATAGAAACCCGCGCTCCAGTCGCAATCTATCATCTGTTTACCCTGGTTCACCAGCGTCCAGTTCGATGCCGTACCGTTTGACAGGACCGCTACGGTCTTGTCCATGTCGAGCCCGTGTTTCATGGCTATGACCAAGCCTTCGCAAAGTCCGAGCATGTTCCCAGCTAAGACCGTCTGGTTCGCCAGCTTGATCACCTGGCCAGAGCCGCTTTCGCCCATGTAGGTCACGTTCTTGCCCATCGCGTCGAGAACCGGTTGTGCCTTGAGGAAGGCGATCTCGTCGCCTCCTACCATTATCGCCAGCGTGGCTGCCTTGGCGCCTTTGACCCCGCCGGATACCGGAGCGTCAAGATGGGACACCCCGAGTTCCGCCGCCTTGTCGTATATCTTGCGTTCGACTTGAGGCAATATCGTGCTGCAGTCTACGGTTATCAGGCCCTGTACGGCCCCCTCCAGCACACCGCCCTTACCCATGTAGACCTGCTCCACGTCAGGAGAATCGCTCACGCAGGTTACTATGATGCTGCATTCGCTGGCGAGCTCGGCCGGACACGACGCTGCTTTTATACCGAGCTCAGTGAAAGGTACGAGCCTTTCCACGCTCCGGTTGTAGACCATGAGCTCAAAGCCCGCCTTGTGGATGTTCAAGGCCATGGGGCCTCCCATGAGTCCTAATCCAACAAAACCTACCTTCAATCTTCGCTCCTCCAATCTTGATCATCTTGACTGTGACGATAGTGTCATCAGCTATTATAGCAGGGACGACAAGATGGCGTCCTGAAATTGTGCCTTAGTTCGCGCACGATCTTCTTGGAAGTCGACCCATTGCATAGAAGGTATGGGTTTCGCCTGCAGTTGTGCTGCTATTTCACGAGCCCCGACCTCTTGGCTATCTCAATGGCTACTTCTTTTGCCTTCATGCACGTAGTGTCGAGGACCTCCCATCCCATGCCTTGATAGAGTGGCAGCCTGTCTATGCTTGCCTTGATGTTCTGCGCATCCCTTTCGTCCTCCTCCATCCTGGACGATAGTTCTACCGGAGAGCATACGAGAGCGAACAGGTGGAGCTCGAACTCGTGCTTCGAAATCCTCCCCAGGAGGTCGTCAATGATCTCCTTCTTGTGCATCACCCAGCTGAAAACTACATTGTCAAGGGTGGAGTTCGACAGGAACGAACCGAGAACGCCGGTAATGTTGGACATAACCATCTCCTTGTTCTCATCGCAGAAGTTCCAGGGGTTCATCAGCCAGCACCAGTCCCCGTCCAGCCATGCCGTCCTAGGGGCCATTTTGTAGAGCAGCCTGCATGTGGTGGTCTTCCCCACCCCCATCGTCCCGCTCACCAGTATCAGTTTCTTCATCTTTCCTTCCTCCGGGCTATATAGAACGTTAAAAGATCGGCGCGGGCAATCTGCTCCGCGCCGTTTGGTCTATTCCTTTATGACGTGGGCCTTGTCCGGAGGTATCGATATGTATGCGTCCCCTGTCAGCACCTCCTGGGTGTCATGCTGGTCTATTACCCAATCCATGCCGACTTGGTCCTTCACGACGTACCTTACCTTCTCTCCTATGAACATGCCCTGCAGGATCCTGACGGGAAGGCAGGCCTGAGAATCGAACGTGCATTCCGATTTTCCAAGCGTTATGGATTCCGGCCTTATCGAGAATATCGCATGGTCCCCATCCTTGAAGTCACTCGTAGTGAGCCCTGAGAAGCTGCGGCCGGCATGTTCGAGCATCACGGAGCCGTCCTTCACCCTTGCCTTGCCCTCTATGAAGTTGGATACGCCGATGAAATCCGCTACGAACTTCGTAACCGGCTTGAAGTAGACCTCCATGGGCGATCCTACCTGCTCGATCCTTCCTTTGTTGAAGACGACTATCACGTCCGACATGGCCAGCGCTTCGCTCTGGTCGTGCGTAACGTATATGAAGGTCCTGTTGAGCTGCCTTTGCAGCATCCTTAGCTCTACCCTTACGCTTTCTCGTAATTTGGCGTCCAGGTTGGACAGCGGCTCATCAAGCAGAAGTATCTTCGACTGCATCACTATAGCCCTGGCTATAGCGACCCTCTGCTGCTGGCCGCCGGACAGCTGGTTCGGGCTTCTGTCCTTGAACTGGGCCATGTTCGTGAGATCCAGCGCTTCGCGCACCCTGCTTTCAATTTCCTTGCGGGGCAGCTTCTGGAGCCTTAAGCCGTAGGCTACGTTGTCGAATACGTTAAGATGGGGGAACAAGGCGTACTCCTGGAACACCATGGGGGTGTTACGCTTATGGGCCGGAAGCATGTCCACCCTCTTCCCGTCAATCCAGACTTCTCCCCCGTCCGGCCTGTAGAATCCCGCTATTGTCCTTAAGAGCGTAGTCTTGCCACACCCCGAAGGCCCGAGGAACGTAACGAAGCACCCTTCCTCGAACCCGACGTTTATGTCGTTAAGGACCGCATTGGTGCCGAAAACCTTATGGATTCCCTTAAGCTCTATCAGATACTTATTCACATGTGCCACCCCTTGCATCAGTCAAATACCTTGATCCTTCCCCTGGACAGAAAGTTCACCAGCCATAAGGTGCCCAGGATGATTGCCATTATCGCTATCGACATGGCGCCCGCCTCGGAGTAATATCCAGAATCGGCCCTGCTGTATACAACTATGGATGCGACGTTCCATTGCGGGGTAACGACGAATATGATAACCGACACGGCTATCATCGCCGATATGAAGTTGTAAACGGCAGAGGATATGAACGCGGGCCTAAGCATCGGAAGGACTATCGAGCTGATCGTCTTGCCGACGTTCGCTCCTAGGTTGGTCGCCGCCTCTTCAATGGACTTGTCTATCTGTTTAAAGCCCGACAGGGCGTTCCTGTAGCCTATCGGCAGCTGTCTTACCGCCTGTATGATTATCATTATGAATATGGTCTTCGTGAGCTTTGGCAGTATCGGGATGGGCCCTAGAGTGAGCATCCTCTGGAACGACAGCAGGAAGGCCAGCGACAGGAACGTAGCGGGCAGCGTGTTGGGAAGTATCGCCGAGAAATCGAGGATCTTCTTGCCGGGGAAATCCTTCCTCGAATTCAAGAAAGCAAGGAGCAGCCCTACCACGGAGGCCAGGATGCCTGCCGCGGTAGCTATTATCGCCGAGTTCCTGAACGTATACGCATTGAAGGTCATGGTCTCGGTGAAGCCCTTCAGAGTAAAGACGAACTTACCTAGATAATATGCTTTAGGGTCGGCGAAGGCGAAGAAAGCCACTATGCCTATCACCATGAAGAAAAGAGCGGCTACCAGGAATACGTACACCTGGCTTACGATCTCAGCCCCCTTGCCCATCGTTATCCGCTTTAGTCCCGCTACAGGCTTGCCGGTCACAGTAACGTAGGATTTCTTCGACATTATGTATGCCTGTATCAGGAATATCGCCAATGAGGGAATCAGAAGCATCGCCGAAATGGTAGCGGCCATGCCGAAATCAGCATCGCCAGTGACAACGCCATAGGCCTGCACCGGGGACGTTACGAACAATCCTCCTAAAAGCTTCGGATTCGCGAAGTCGGACATGGCATTGATGAAGACCAGCAAGAAAGCCGACAGTACCCCGGGTGCCGCGAGCGGCAACGTGACGGTGCGGAAGAGTTCCGTCCCCTTCGCCCCGAGGTTCTGGGCCGCTATCTCGATGTTCGGCGATATCGCCCTTAAGACGGCCGATATCGCAACAAAGGCCATCGGGAAGAAGGCAATCGTCTGGGCCAGCCATATCCCCGGCAGGCCGTATATCTCGACCTCCACTCCTATGAGCTTGGTCGTGAGCAGGCCGTTCCTCCCGAAGAGCATGATAAGTGCCATGCCCGTCATCGAGGACGGGGCGAGCATCGGAAGGAATGCTATGAAACGGAAGAACTTCTTGAACTTGATCTCCGTGTATTCGATCGAATACGCATAGAGGAAAGCCAGCGCTGTCGCTGTGAAGGCGGACAGGAGCGAAGAATACACCGTGCGTGCGTAAGCCCTCCTGTATGCCATCTTGGTAAAGAAGTTCCTCCACGTCTCAAGCGTGGTGTTAGCCATCAGCTTTGCGAGAGGATAGATTATAAAAAGGCCTACGAAAGCGAATGCGATGGCCAGCATTATAAGGAGCGAAGGGTCGCTCAGCACGTTCCGTGCCTGGTTTAGGAAGCCTTTCCTTTCTTTGACCTGAGTTTGTACCATGTCAGCTCCCTTTCCTTCAATATATGCAGTGGGCGGATCAACCGCCCACTGCCTGAGCTTTGGCCCGTCTTCTTACTATAGTCCGGTTATGTCGCCGAACAGCTCCTTGATCTCGGCATCATGCACGGTGGTGAAATCATAGTTGTACTGCTTGAAGTATACGGTCTTGGAAAGGGGCTTGCCTACGGTGGGCCCGTCGGAGTTCAGGTTGCACGGTATCTTCTGCGAGTAGCTCGACAGGACATTGCCGGCTGCAGCAGAAGTCAGATAGTCCATGAACAGCTTCGCGTTCACAGAGTTCGGCGAGTTCGCGATGGCGCCGACGGCGCCGATCTCCCAACCGGCTTCTTTGAACTCGACCACGCCGATCGCAGGATTATCGAGTTTATAGAGGTATACGTCATGCATCGGAGTGATACAGAAGGTAAATTCGCCCTGGCTGACCGACTTGACGGGGCCTGTACCGGAGGTCTGGTAGTTGCCCACGTTAGGATGCAGCGCCTTGTACCATTCCTTGGTCTTGGCCTTACCGTCTTGACCCAGCGAGTTGTAGTACTGCCACAGTCCGGATATGAACATCTTGGCCGTTCCGGACGACTTCGGGTTGGCCACCGTTACGTCCTTTATCCCGCTTGCGGCGAACACTTTGGTAAGATCGTCCAGAGTTACCTGGTTCCATTCCTTGCCTAGCTTCTCCTTGTAGCCCTTCTCTGCATACCTCTTAGTATTGATGGCTATTGCTAGAGGTCCGACGTAGAGCCCATACCAGTACCCTTCGCTGTCCTGATAATCCGCCGGTATCTCCTTGGCGTTGACAGGCACGTACTTAAGCAGGGCCTTCTCCTTCTTGAGTATCTCGAAGTTGTCGGACGGACCGCCTAGTATCACGTCGAAGGTCGGGTCTATCTTCTCGGCCTTTATCCTTGCGGTGCCCTCTGATGCGGACATCCTCAGCGAATCTACGGCCACTTTCGGATAGAGCTTCTTGAAGCCCTCTATGACGGCCTTTCCTTCACCTTCCTGGATGATGATCAACACGGACAGCTTGCCGCTGGGCTCCGCCGCAGTGCCCAGCATGCTTGCTCCTACTATCATCAGCAGCGCGAGAGCTATGACGAAGAACTTTCGCATGGGTTTACCTCCTTTTAGTAGTTGGCTTTATTCGATTATGCATCATATCTTTTAATTTGAGAATTCATATAATCGGCTGCAATCCCATGAAATAGCTTACCGCTTCGGCCAGCGCCCCTTCGTCGTTGTTCTTCCTGCATACGTACTTAGCAGCCGCCTTCGCCTCAGGCATGGAATCCGCCGGCGCCGCCGACATTCCGGCCGCGATCAGCATCGATGCGTCGTTTTCCCCATTTCCTATAGCAAGGATCTCCCCCGCACCTATGCCCATCGCATCGGCCAACATAAGGACAGCGTTGCCTTTGCTGACGCCCTTCTTGTTGAACTCAGCGAACACGTCCGAGGACCTCGTTATCTCGAAGCCCTTGGAGAACCTCCTCTTTATCGAGGCGAGGTTCTCATCCAGTAAGGAGGGCTTGCCTGCGATTATGCACTTGAAGGTGGTGAAGCCCAATGACGTGTCGATCCTGTCCGTAAGCTCGAAGGACATGCCCGTGACCTTCTCGTCGAATCTCGTGTGCTCGTTGTCCGCCGTGGCTAGTATCGCTCCTCGTTCGTCGTCGTATACCATGACGTCCAGGCCCAACGGCCTTACATAATCCCAGAGCTCATTCGCGTCCGACATGCCGATGGGCATGCGGTAGAGCTCCCTCATCCCGCATGCTTCCACTATCCTGGCGCCTGTGTAGGCGACAATGAAACCATTATGCCTGTCCAGCATGAGCCTTTTAATGAACGCCCTCTGGCTGAAGGTGCCCCTGCCTGAGACGAGCGCAAGCTTGGAGCCCATTTCCTGGGCTCCAAGCAGCGCTTTTAGGTTGACTTCGGGTATGCTTTTATGGTCGTCCAGAACTAAAGTGCCGTCCACGTCGGTGCAGATGAGTTTTATGTAGCCCATGAGCCCCTCTTTCGCTGTTCATAATGGCACAATATCCACAACGGCCAGTTCTCTTTAGATGAGCTCGTTGATAGGATAGTACTTCTCCCCGTGCGCTTCGGCCACGCCCTTGCAGGTGATCTTGCCATCGAGGACATTAACGCCCTTTGCTAGGGTTACGTCCTGCTTGATGGCGTTCAGCCAGCCCTTGTCGGCGATCGCAAGCGCGTATGGTAAAGTCGCGTTCATAAGCGCTATCGTAGAGGTCCTGGGTACGGCGCCCGGGATGTTGGCGACTGAATAGTGAACGACGCCGAACTTCTCGAAGGTAGGATTCTGGTGGGTCGTCACCCTGTCGCATGTAGCTACGCAGCCTCCCTGGTCGATAGCGACGTCGACTATAACGGCGCCGGGCTTCATGGCCCTTACGTTCGCCTCGCTTACGAGCTTCGGAGCCTTGGCGCCTGGAACCAGGACGGCCCCGATTAGAAGGTCCGTGGTGGGCATGGCCTGAGCTATAGCATGCGGGGTCGAGTACTGCGTCTTCAGCCTGCCGAAGAACAAATCGTCCAGGTAACGGAGCCTTGCCAGGTTGTTGTCGAATATAGTCACGTCGGCGCCCATTCCCAAGGCGATCTTCGCAGCGTTGGTGCCGACGGTGCCGCCGCCGATTATGACCACCTTCGCAGGAGGCACGCCCGGGACTCCGCCAAGGAGCACTCCTTCTCCCCCATTCGCCTTCTGAAGGAAAGTGGCGCCGATCTGGACAGACATCCTCCCTGCCACTTCGCTCATGGGCTCGAGCAGGGGAAGCTTGTTGTCGGCCGTCTGTACTGTCTCGTAGGCTATAGAGACTACTTTCTTCTCCTTGAGTACCTTGGTCAGCTCCGGCTCCGGTGCCAGATGGAGGTAAGTGAACATTATCTGCCCCTCTTTGATGAGCTCGTACTCTGCCGCGAGAGGCTCCTTCACCTTATAGATCATGTCGGCCTTCGCATAGACTTCTTTCGCAGTTTCAACAATCTTCGATCCAACCGCTTCGTATTCAGCGTCAGCGAAACCAGATCCTAACCCTGCGCCCTTCTGGACTATTACCTGGTGACCGTGCGCAATAAGAGATGCTACGCCGGTAGGTGTGCAACCCACCCTGTTCTCAGCTGCCTTGATTTCAGTTGGAACCCCGATGATCATCATTATTACCTCCATTACTTAATGAGAATCGTGAATCCAGTATACATCAGTTTTTTACAATTAATGTACCCGGCACGGCTTACTAATAATTATGACCATTGACTGATAAATAATCCAATGGTAATATGATATAGAACATATGTTCCTTTCGATGGGAGGTGGCTGCCGTGATGCTCGTGGGCACTTCGGGTTTCAGCTACAAGGACTGGGTGGGGAGCTTCTACCCAGAGGGCACATCTGCCGCCGATATGTTCGTTTTCTACCAAGACAACTTCGACACGGTGGAGATCGATTATACGTACTATACATTCCCGAGCCTAAGGACCATGGCCTCCCTCGCCGAAAGGGCAAAGGATGGCTTCCTTTTCAGCGTAAGGACCCATAAATCCATAACCCACGACAAGTCCGCTTCATCTGAGGATGTCAGGAACGCTGCCGTCGGTTTCAAAGCCGCGCTGGCGCCGATGTACGATTCCGGCAAGCTCGCATGCGTCCTGATCCAATATCCATGGTCATTCAGGATGAGCCCCGAGAACATCGAACGCATGCTTACAGCGACCGGTAGCTTCGAGGAGCTCAAGGTGGCCGTCGAGTTCAGGAATGACTCTTGGGCCAACGAGCGCATGCTCAAGGTTCTAAGGGATAACGGCCTTGCGCTCTGCTGCGTGGACGAGCCGCGGTTACCTGGCCTTTTCCCTCCCCTTACGGCCTCCACCACTGATTTTTCCTACTTCCGCTTCCATGGGAGGAACTCCCACGATTGGTGGGGCTCGAAACCGGGCCGCGACAGGTATGACTATGAATACACCGACGACGAACTCGACGAATGGGTGCCGGGCATCAGGAAGGTAGCGGGAGAAGTAGGCGATTCTTATATCTACATGAATAACTGCCACATGGGCAAAGCCGCGCGTAATGCGAGGCAACTAAGGAGGAAGCTGATGGAGGATGCCTAAGGCCCTTATCGACTGCGACGCCTTCTTCGCCTCGTGCGAACAGGCGAAGAACCCCTCCTTAAAAGGTAAGATGGTGCTCGTGTCCGGACCTGCTGGAAGCAGGTCCGTAGTTTCCTCTGCCTCCTATGAGGCTAAGAGGCAAGGGGTGAAGGCGGGCATGTCCCCCATTGAGGCCGAACGCCTCTGCCCCGGCGCCGTCTTCCTGCCAGGGGATTTCGACTTGTACATTACTTACAACAAGATGATGGAAACCAAGCTTCGCTCTATGGGACTCGACGTCGAGGTCTCCTCCATCGATGAGTTCTATGTGGACCTGGGATGCAAATACGCGGAAGCCGAGAATCTGCTGCGAGGTTTCTCGGCATGGGTGGAATCTGAGCTGGGCATCACCGTGTCGATCGGCCTCGCCCCTACCCGGACGCTGGCTAAGCTCGCCTCTGAGATCGTCAAGCCCAGAGGGCTCACAGTGCTTACTCCAGAGACGCTTCCCGATTCGATAAGTTACCTTGGGGTAGGCAGGCTCCTCGGGATAGGCAAGGTGACCGCCGCGTATCTTCGAAGCAGGGGCATACACAGCTTGGGATCCCTTCTTGCTGCGCCCGACGAGGTGCTTTCAGAATTCGGGTATGACCACGGCACTATCCGAGGAGTCCTTTGCGGTGAGTGCGACATCGTCGACGACGGGGCCGATATGCCCCCGAAGAGCATATCTTCAAGGATGACCCTCGCCTACGACACCCTCGAGGCTGAGGATATCGCACACCACCTTCGTTTCTTATGCGACCATGTGAGCTGGCGTCTGCGCAGGGAGGGCATGTGCGCTAAGGTCTTGACCGTCACTGCTAGATATAACGACTTTTCGACCTCTACCAGGTCCAGGACGCTTCCATATTATGTAAGTTACGCCCAGCAGCTCGCCGAATTCGCTCTGCCCCTATGGGACGCACACTATAAGAAGGGCAGGAAGCTCAGACTAATCGGGCTCGGGCTGTCTGGCCTCATATCTGCCTCTGATGGTGAGTTGCAGACATCCATCCTCCCGAGCGACAGGGCATGGCAGGATATGACACGGACGGTCGATGAGATCCGGAAGAGGTACGGCTCGAGGAAACTAATCTCGGGCTCATATCTCATGATCGACTCGAAAAGGCGCACATAGCTCAAACCCGGCTTCTCTGTGCTAGAATGTTCATGCACAGATGAATTCGGGGGGTGCGTACTATTAAGCCGCTGAAGCACGCTGCCCTGTTGATTGTGGCGTCGGCGCTTGTGTTCCTTACTTCAAGCGCCACATCCGCGAAGATTCCCCTAATGGTGAATACGCTCCAAGGGCCGGTCATAGGCTCCCTCAGCTTAGGTGATGTCAGGGTCTTCAAGGGCATCCCGTATGCGGCGCCGCCTGTCGGAGAATTAAGGTGGCATGCTCCGGCGGAACCTGCCGTAAGGGAGCTGCCGTTGTTATGCGACACTTTTAAGAGCGCTTGTCCCTCATACCCCAGCGCCACGGACATCGACCTTGCGTTCGAGACCTTCAGCGAGGACTGCCTCTATCTCAATATCTGGACGAACGCAGATGATACGGCTTCCAAGCTTCCCGTGATGGTGTACATCCACGGCGGTTCCTTCCTTACCGGTTCTACTTCAAAGAGATATTACGACGGCGCTTACCTAGCCTCAAAGGGGGTAATCGTAGTTACCGTAAACTACAGGCTGGGGGTTTTCGGATTTTTCTGCCACCCGGGGCTGGCTGACCCGAAGACCCAAGGCTCTTACGGCAATTACGGCCTGCTCGACCAGCTGCAGGCCCTCAAATGGATAAAGCGCAACATCGAGGGCTTCGGTGGCGACCCTGACAATATTACGCTGTTCGGAGAATCCGCAGGGGCAGTCAGCGTATTCACACTCATGTCATCCAGGCTTTCGGAAGGCATGTTCGAAAAGGCGATAGCGCAAAGCGGGGCGATTCCTTTCAACCTGAAGCCGAAAGAAGATGCTTGCGCTTTCTGGGAGGTCATGGCGAAGAAGGTTGGCATCGAGGATTTCGACGGCTCGCTCGAAACGTTGAAGGCCATGGAATGGACCGATCTACTGAACATGAACCCTTTGAGCGAAGCAGCAAGGCCGGCCAGGAGCATCCTGGAGCTGATGTGCATAGATGGTTATCTGCTGGTCGAACAGCCCCTGGATACATTCATGGAGGGTGGCGAAGCGCGCATACCGCTGATAGTCGGGTGTAACGCCGACGAGCTGGGGATAGCTTCCCCCTATGGACCTAAGGACGAGGAACAGTACAGGTTATGGCTCTCCAGCTCGTTCCCCGGTTTCGAGGACATGATCATGGCCAAATACCCTGCAGAAGGAACATCACCGGGAAGGGCGTACATGTCAGCCATATCGGACGCCGTCTTCGTATATACGTCAAGGCTGACGGCAGACCTCCACTCTAAGGCGGGCAATCCGGTTTACCACTATATTTTCGGTTATATGACCAGACTGTTGAAATCGGCGGGATTCGGCACCTTCCATGCACTTGACATCTTCTTCGTGTTCGGTATAGTAGACACACCGGCTTTCTCGAAGGAGGACAGGGTCATGGCAAGGACGATCGTTGATTACTGGACTTCTTTCGCTATAAAAGGGCATCCCTCTTACGAAACGGGGATCGAGTGGCCATTATACGGATACGATGATCCGCAGAGCCTCTTCTTGGGAGAGGAGCTGAAAGTCGAAAGAAGGCTGAATGAGGACGTATATAACTTCTGGGGGGGTATAATGGAGAGGGCGAGGCCCCTAATAAACATCTGAATGATACGACCGTGCATATTGTTGTTTGATCTTGCATTAATACGTTTATGATAATAATAGTGATGTGGGCGGTAAAGGTGTATTATTATATAATTTGTAGCCAAAAGATTTCCTAGTATAAAACTAACCAAGGAGTTGGGCACATGTGGAAATTCACTTTTAGGCGCTTGGTCTCTGCCGTGGTGACCATTTTCCTGATCGCTTCGTTGACTTTCCTGTTGATGAACATCATACCGGGAAGCCCGTTCAACTCGGAAAAAGGTCTGCCCCCGCAGATTATCGAGGCGCTTAAGGCAAAGTACGGCTTGGACAAGCCGTTGTTCGAGCAGTACGTCACCTACATGAAAAACGTGGCTAAATTCGATTTCGGGCCTACCATCAAGTACAAGGGCAGGACGGTCAACGAGATCATAAGGGATAAGTTCCCGATCTCGGCTAAGGTAGGAGCCCTCTCACTGGGTCTGGCCCTTGCGATAGGCATACCGCTCGGAAGCCTTGCGGCGCTCAATCATGAAAAAATAGGTGACAGGCTCATAATGCTGTTCACTACCTTCGGCATCGCGGTACCCGGTTTTGTAATAGGTACCCTGCTACTAATAACGTTCGGGGTCATATTCCCCATCTTGCCGACCTTCGGCCTAGATTCTTGGAAGAACTACATCATGCCTTCAATAGCGCTTTCGCTGTATCCAACCTGTTACATAACCAGGCTGACAAGGTCTTCGATGCTTGACGTGATCAGCCAGGACTACATAAGGACCGCAAAGGCGAAGGGCCTCAACAAGTTCATCGTCATAGGAAAACACGCCCTTAAGAACTCCATTTTGCCGGTCGTGACCTATGTCGGTCCTTTGACCGCATACGTACTCACCGGAGGTTTCGTGGTCGAGAAGATATTCACGATCCCGGGCCTTGGTAAGTTCTTCATCGATTCAATCAACGCCAGGGATTATCCGATGATAATGGGAACCACCATTTTCCTGGCCTCTTTCATCATAATAATGAACTTTGTGGTCGACGTGCTGTATCCTCTGATCGACCCAAGAATTAAGATTAGGTAGGGGGGGTTGGAGGATGAACAAGAATCCGCTTAGTCTACAGTTAGATCCCGAGATGTTCAAGCCGGTTCCCAAGGAGGAGCGCGTGCAGCTAGTGACTATGCGCCCTTCGACCACCTATTGGCAGGACGCAAGCAGGCGGCTGAAGAGGAACAAGGTCGCCATGATTTCGATAGTTGTTATCCTTGCGGTCTTTGCATTCGCATTCCTCGGCCCCTATATCATGAAGGCCACGACGGGATTCACTTATGAGGAGCAGATCCGAGAGGATGTTGACCAGCCGCCCTCGTTGAGGCACTGGATGGGCACGGACGGCCTCGGACGAGACCTAATGGTGAGGGTCATGGTAGGCACCAGGATATCGTTGCTGGTAGGCCTGATCGCCACGTTCATAATCCTCATCATCGGCACGCTCTACGGAGCGATCGCAGGACTCGCCGGAGGTTGGGTGGATAATATCATGATGAGGTTCGTTGAGATCCTCTATTCGGTGCCCGACATATTGATAGTGATCCTGCTCTCGGTCACGCTTAAAGATCCTCTGACAATCATGTTCGAATCAGGCGGCTTGCTGCGCGGCCTTGCCGGAGTCGGCCCCGGCCTGATATCGATATTCATAACTTTCGCACTTCTTTATTGGGTCGGGATGGCCAGGATGGTGCGCGGCCAGGTCCTGCAGATCAAGGAGCAGGAGTTCGTGACGGCCGCCAGGGCACTCGGTGCTAGCAACAGGAGGATCATACTAAGGCATCTGATCCCTAACAGCATAGGGCCGATCATCGTAACGGCCACATTCCAGATACCTTCAGCGATTTTCGTAGAATCGTTTTTGAGCTTCATCGGGCTAGGCGTCTCTGCTCCTATGGCTTCGCTTGGCTCCCTTGCGTCCGATGCCATGAACGGCGTTTATTCCTACCCCTACAGACTTCTCTTCCCATCCCTGATCATCGCGTTGATCATCCTGGCCTTCAACCAGCTGGGTGACGGTCTGCGCGACGCTCTGGACCCGAAGATGAAGAAGTAGCCGATTGGCAGGAAGAGAGGGTGTACAATGGGTGATCTAGTAAACATCAAGGATCTGAAGGTTTCTTTCTTTACACCAGCCGGCGAAGTGCAGGCAGTAAGGGAAATCAGCTGGGAACTAGACAAGGGCGAGGTAATCGGCATCGTAGGTGAGTCAGGCTCCGGAAAATCGGTATCGGTATATGCCCTTATAGGACTCCTGACCCCTCCGGGCAGGGTAGTGAGCGGCTCGATAGAGTTCGACGGCAAGGACATGCTGTCGCTGCCAGAGAAGCAGATGCAGGCAATTAGGGGTAGCGATATCGCGATGGTATTCCAAGACCCGACTACATGCCTGAACCCTGTCTACACTATAGGAAACCAGCTCATAGAGTCGATACTCGCACACGGGAAGACATCCAAGAAGGAAGCCCATGAAAGGGCTTTACACCTTCTGGACCTCGTAGAGATACCTTTCCCTGAAAGGCGAATGAAACAGTATCCTCATGAGTTCTCAGGCGGCATGAAACAGAGAGTCATGATAGCGATGGCGCTTGCGAATAACCCTAAGCTCGTGATAGCCGACGAGCCTACCACGGCCCTAGATGTCACGATCCAGGCCCAGATACTGGACCTTCTTAAGAACCTGAGGGCAAAGATAAACATGTCGGTCATCCTGATCACGCACGACCTGGGGATCATATCGGATGTGTGCGACAGGGTGATGGTGATGTATGCCGGCAAGATCGTGGAGAAGGCGTCCATATTCGACATCTTCGAAAAGCCGGCCCACCCCTATACGAAAGGCCTACTTAGGTCCATACCCCGCCTGCACCTGGACAAGAAGGAAAGGCTGATACCGATCGAAGGCACGCCTGTCGACCTTCTGTGTCCGCCTCCGGGTTGTTCCTTTGCACCGAGGTGTGAGAGCTGCATGAAGGTATGTATTGACAACCAGCCCCCGTTCTTCGAAGTAGGAGATGAACACCAGGCAGCCTGCTGGCTCCTTCACGAGGATTTCAAGGGACTGGCTGATCAACCAGAGGGTATCCCTTCCGGAAAAGAGGTGCGGAGATGAACAAGCTCCTCGAGATCAAGAACCTAAAGAAGTACTTCCCCGTTAAGTCGAACTGGCTTGAGCCGACTCGGTTCGTCCATGCGGTCGATGACATTAGCTTCTCCATCAATAAAGGGGAGACCTTCGGGCTTGTCGGAGAATCCGGCTGTGGCAAGACCACCGTCGGAAGGACCGTACTAAGGTTGTACGAACCTACGTCCGGCAGTATAATCTATGACGGCAAAGACATCACGAAGGCGGATATGCTGCCGTATAGGCGCAAGATGCAGATAATATTCCAGGATCCCTACGCGTCCTTGGACCCAAGGACGACGGTCGGTGACATAATCGCAGAGGCAATGGATATACATAAGTTGTCCGGCACACGCTCAGAAAGGGATGCGAAGATACATGATCTGCTCACCCTTGTGGGCTTGTCACCTGAGCACGGCTGCAGGTATCCGCACGAGTTCTCCGGCGGGCAAAGGCAGCGCATAGGCATCGCCAGGGCACTTGCGGTGCGCCCCGAATTCATAGTGTGCGACGAGCCTATTTCGGCGCTGGACGTCTCCATTCAGGCGCAGGTAATGAACATGCTTGAGGACTTGCAAAGGGACTTCCAGCTGACCTACCTGTTCATAGCCCACGACCTGGCGGTGGTAAAGCACATCTCCACCAACGTAGGGGTCATGTACCTTGGAAAGATGATGGAGATTACGAATACGGAGGAGCTTTACAAGTCTCCTTTGCACCCGTATACGCAGGCCCTTCTTTCCGCCATACCGGTCCCGGACCCGAAGATAAGCCGCAGCAGGAAGAGAGTCCCCCTTGAAGGAGACGTCCCTTCACCGATAGATCCGCCGCCAGGATGCAGGTTCAGGCAGCGCTGTAAATACGCTATGCCGATCTGCGCAGAGGCCGATCCGGTCTTGAAGGAAGTAGGCCCCGGCCATTGGTGTGCATGTTACCTGTTGGACAAATAGCTAATTAGCCAATATCTTTAGATAATAGGTAGGATTTATTGTAAATTCAAAGAATAACTGAGATTGTAGGTAACGCCAGAAGGCGTTCAAATAACAGAGGAGGAGATTCAATGAAGAGGATCGCACTAATTCTATCTGTAGTCCTCGCTTTTGCGAGCCTTACTGGCATCGTAATGAGCGCGCCGCTACAAAGCCTGACAGTATGTGTCGGTTCTGAGCCCGAGACAATCGACCCGGCTTTGAACTCATCTGTCGATGGCGCTATTTACATCGGCCACCTCTTCGAGGGCATCTATACCTACGGTACCGATGCCGCCTTGAAGCTTGGTGCAGCAAAGAGCTGCGTAGAGTCGGCTGACGGAAAGACCTGGACGATCGTCCTCAAGGACAACCTATTTTGGAGCGACGGCAAGAAGCTGGTAGCAGAGGACTTCGTATATGCATGGAAGCGCGCCGCTGCCGAAGAGACTGCTTCACCATACGCATACCTCATCACTGACTACCTTGATCTAAACAAGACTGTCGCAAAGGACGAAAAGACGATCATCGTTACGGTGAAGTTCAGAGTGCCGTACATGAAGTCCCTGTTCGCATTCCCGACATACATGCCCGTACGTAAGGACATCATCGACAAGTACGGCGACAAGTGGACCCTCGACCCGAAGGCATTCGTTTCCAACGGAATGTACAAGCTTTCCAAGAGGGTACCGGACAGCACCATCGAGATGATCGCCAACGGTTACTATCATGACAAGGCCGTCGTGAAGGTGCCTAAGCTCATCTTCAAGCTGTTCTCGGACGACAACGCCGTATTCGCGGCTTTCAAGAACAACCAGCTCTCGCTAATTGATACCTACCCGATCGACGAGTACAAGAGCGTCATAAAGATGCCCGAGTATAAAGTAGCTCCACAGATCGGTACCTACTACATATCCTTCAACGTGAAGGCTGCCCCGCTTAACAACGTGTTGGTCCGCAAGGCCCTCTGGTATGCGATCGATACCAAGTACATCGCAGAGGAAGTCCGCGGTGGCGGCGCTCTCCCTGCCAATGCGATGGTAGCTTTCGGCATCACCGACTCCGACAACAAAGACTTCTCTCAGAAGCCTGAGTCGAAGTTCATCGACCCGAGCCAGTACGCAAAGAACGTAGAGATGGCCAAGAAGTTCCTGGCCGACGCCGGTTATCCGGACGGCAAGGGCTTCCCGAAGATGGAGTACGTCTACAACACCAGCTCCGGCCACAAGAAGATCGCCGAAGCTCTGCAGCAGATGTGGAAGAAGGCCCTCAACATCGACGTGACCTTAGCCAACGTAGAGTGGAACGTATTCACCGACATGCGCCGCAAGGGCAACTATCAGATCGCCCGTAACGGCTGGCTCGCCGACTACGACGATCCTACCTCTTTCCTGGATCTGTTCGTAACCGGCAACGGCAATAACGACGGTCAGTACTCCAACCCGAAGTATGACGACTTCATGGCCAAGGCGGCAGCTAACACTAACGATGCAAAAGTTCGTTATAGCTACTTGCACCAGGCTGAGAAGGTACTCATGGACGATGCAGCAGCTGCTCCGATATTCTTCTACACAGACGAGTATCTCCAGAAGACTAGCCTGCAGGGCGTCGTGATTTCGCCCTTCGGCTTCAAGTACTTCTTCAACTGCAGCACAAAGTAAGTCCGATAGCAAAAATGAAAGCCCGGGCCGTGCGCCCGGGCTTTTATATTCTAACGCTGTTCGCCCCACTCCTTTTCGAATAGCCGACTCAATCCACCTAATACGCGCCCGACATATTCGTTCATGTTGCATACTTACCATCTCTAGTTGCTCATCACAGCTATGATTATTGCATAAGTACTGTGGGTGCTGTGAAAGGCTGCGTACTTCTACCTAATATTGTCGTTTACTGGATATGAGGACTGCCTTAGAATCCATAAGAAAAGGTCCGGGCATGAAGTCCGGACCTGACATCCTCTAGCATCTATGATGTATCCTGACTAGATGTTATCCCAGCCTACTTGATATAGATCTCTGCTATCGTCTTCCTTATCACAAGAAGGCTCATCGCGGTCGCAAGCTCAGTCAATTCGGTTGCGCTCTCCTCGTTCAGTATATAACCGTTCCTGAACTCTCCGTATACTTCCCAGTACGCCTTGAAGCTATTAAGGGAAAGCCATGTCACGAGCATGTCTATATCCCAGTTCACGGCCGGTTTTCTCGACCAGTCGTTTCCCCTTAGGGTCCTGGGTGGGTCTGGATCCAGCCAGAACCAAGAATCTGCTGTGTCCTTCACTTTCTTGAGGTATCCTTCCTTCGATACCCAGTTGGATATCCTGGCTTCTATGTCCTTTTCGTACTGGTCATGCCAGTTGCCAGAATACCCTGATGAGTGATGAGGTACGCAAGCATCAGCCAAAGCATGCAGCACTGCTCCCATCGCCACGGGATCCTTCGTCTTTAGGAAGTTCTCATACCAATAGCGAGCCATGTTGTCCAACGGCATGAATACAGAATAGGGTAATCCCCTGCCCGTCTTCGCTCCATCTTCCAGCCTTGGGAACCTCGCTGTTAGTTCCGCCTCCACGCTTGCATACTTGCCCTTCTCTTCAGGGTACGAGTACCTCTGTGTCGCCGGGGAGCAGTCCCTGTACCATTCCTGGCCGAGAACGTGGACATAGCTGTCCCTGAACCACCAGTTGATGCCCTTGTCGACATCATATCCCGTCAACCCGGCGAATACTTTTTCCAGGAAGCTAGTCGCTGCATCCGATGCCTTTTGATAGCCGCCGTATTTGGCAGATCCTCTTTCGAATGAGTATCCGTCGTAATCGTCGAACTCCCCTGCGCCCTTCTTGATGTCAATAAAGTGGTTGAAGGACGTGAAGTTCGAGCTCCCATAACTGAACGACGCAGTATCGTTCACGACAAAGTCCTCTTCTATGTGCGGATTGTCCAGCCTCGATTTAACCTGGACCAGCTCAACGTCATTGTAGTTGTCGACCTCGGGCGCCTCATCCACCGTCATCTGCACATTATCCAACTGATAGAACGAAGCAGGCCTAAGCCTCAACGACCTTACTTCGGTACTATAACCTTTTAGGCTCAGGTAATCCTTGTATTCATCAGGCCAATATACGGCCAGTGCGTGGAACGCCTCTGCCGCTATAGTCCTGTGAGATTTATAGTTGTAGGCCCCAGTGCCTGCCGATATGGCCAATAATAGGAGAAATATGGTTATGATCACGTAGATAGTCCTTTTCATTACAGGCACACCCCCACAGTATAATCATACCATGACGCGCCAGAGAGCGCCCTCATTTGTGCATAATAAGCCCTGATTAATATATGCACCGCCTGTCAGATTTGGCCTCACCGCTAGGCAAATCGGATGCCTAACCGCGATATCTCTCTAGCGTGGAAACCAGCTCGTCGATCACGCTATAATCACCATCTGAAAGCCGTTCGGCTACACAGGTCCTAAGGTGCTCCTCTAGGATGATCCTACCAAGCCCTGCAAGAGACTCCTTTGCCGCTGCGATCTGCGTAAGTACGTCATCGCAGTAACGATTCTCCTTTATCATGTTGCCTATTCCCCGTACCTGACCTTCTATCCTGTTTATCCTGTTGGAAATCGCCCTTATCTCGTCAGCAGTCCTGACCTTCTTTCTCGTCACTTCGCCCTTATCGCATCCCGTGCTATCGCAAGTCCTCATCAATACCGCCTCCTGATGTCCAACTTCCTGAGCCTGAGCGCATTACTGACTACGGAAACGCTGCTGAATGCCATCGCAGCCCCCGCTATGACCGGATTTAGCAAAGGCCCACCGAATATATGCAGCACACCAGCCGCGACGGGAATCCCCAACGTATTATAAAAGAATGCCCAGAACAGGTTCTGTTTTATGTTCCTCATCGTTTGCCTGCTAAGATATACCGCCTCCGATATCCCGGACAGATCGGATCTCATAAGGACTACATCTGCCGCCTCTATCGCTATCTCCGTGCCTGTTCCTATCGCTATGCCTATGTCCGCTTTAGCAAGTGCTGGGGAATCGTTGATCCCGTCTCCGACCATAGCCACCTTGAACCCGTTCGCCTGCAATGCGGCTACATGGTCCGATTTCTGCTCCGGCAGCACCTCTGCCATCGTCTCTTCTATGCCAGCCGCTTCAGCGATCGCCGCTGCCGTCCTTTCGTTATCGCCCGTAAGCATCACAACCTTAATGCCCATGGCCTTCAGTTTCTGCACCGCATTCTTACTTTCAGGACGTAACGTATCTGCCACGGCGAACAATCCCTTTACGATCCCCTCTAGAGCGATGAGGATGACTGTACTGCCTTTTGACGATAAGGCAGCCACATCAGCGTCTACATCGGGGCCGACTCCTACTCCCCGTCCATTGAAGAACTTCGGTGAACCCATAAGAACGTCCATGCCATCTACTTCCGCCCTTATTCCGCCTCCTGGGTAGGCGCTGAACGACTTTGGATTTCGGATCTTGGTCCCCTTCGACTTGGCTTTTTCCACTATAGCCCTGGCGATGGGATGCTCAGAGCCGCTTTCGGCTGAAGCCGCCAGCATAAGGAGCTCCTCCTCGGACATGCCGTAAGATACTACCTGGATAACCTGGGGTCTTCCGGTAGTCAACGTACCCGTCTTGTCGAGAACGACATGATCCACTCTGTTGAGGATTTCGAGCGCGTCACCACCTTTTATGAGGATCCCATTCTCAGCCCCCCTACCGGTCCCCACCATGATAGCGGTGGGCGTCGCGAGCCCGAGGGCGCAAGGGCAGGCTATTACCAGGACCGATACAAAGACTTTCAGCACGAAGGAAAGCCCCTCTCCCGCTATGGCCCAGCCTAGTGCCGAGATCGTCGCTATCGACATTACGACAGGGACGAATATGCCGGAGATCTTGTCGGCGAGCCTCGCTATGGGCGCTTTCCTGCCCTGCGCGTCCTCTACCAGCCTGATTATCCTGGCTAGAGCCGTATCCTGCCCTATGCCGGTAACCGTGAACCTCATCATACCAGAAACGTTCACAGTGCCTCCTATCACCTTATCCGCCGGTCCCTTGTCAACGGGTATGCTCTCCCCCGTGATCATCGATTCATCCACGGCGCTGTTGCCTTCTATCACGACGCCGTCCGCGGGAATCCTGCTTCCGGGTTTAACAACCGCCGTGTCGCCTTTCTCTACTTCGTCAATAGGTACTTCGACCTCTTCGTCGAAACGGATCACGACGGCGGTAGGAGGAGACAGGCGCATAAGCTTCCTTATAGCGTCCGAAGTCCTCCCAATGCTGAGTGTTTCCAGATATTTCCCCAGCATCACGAGCGTAATCACAACGGCCGAAGATTCATAGTACAGGTCCTTGGCGTACTCATGGCCCGAGGTGAATACCATGATCGTGTTGTAGAGGCTGTACAAGAAGGCGCTGCCGGTGCCTATGGCGACCAGCGAGTCCATGTTCGGATTCTTTTTGATGAGGGCACGGATGCCGTGTGTAAAGAAATCGATGCCCGCTACGATTATGGGTATTGTTAACAGGAGCTGCGCTAAAGCGAACCCTCCAGGGTTTTTCATATGATCTATGGAACTCGGTACGGGGAGCTTGATTCCTGGGATCATGTGTCCCATGGATATATAAAGGAGAGGTATCGTAAACGTGATTGCGAGCGTAAGCCTCTTTTTCAGGACCTTCGCCCTATCGTCGCCCTTGGATATGCGCGCTTCGGATCCTTCCTTCTTGTCTGCATAAGAAGCGGTGTAACCGGCCTCTTTGACGGCCTTCTCCATCTGTTCAGTACTCGTGACGCTACTATCGTACTTGACGTTGGCCATACCCGTCGTTAGATTGACGCTGGCTTCAGAGACGCCCTTCAGCTTGCCCAAGGCCCTTTCAACTGCCGCAGAGCAGGCTGCGCACGTCATACCGCCTATCTCTAGCTCCGCAGTGTCCTGTTCACTAGTTTGATGTGCTGTGCTAATATCTTCAGAACCGACCGCCACTGGCGAATCCGGTCTTATGGCTCGTTTATCTTTCCCAATGTCATGTCTTTCCATGACTTTTCACCCCCACTTGGATTATATACCCTATGGGGGTATAGTCAACAGGCCTTATGCTCGGCTTCCCATGGCGTCGCTGATCAGACGAACATCATGATGGCGATGAAGTGCGAAACCGCACCCAAGTTTATAAGAAGATGCCATACCATATGGTGGTACTTAAAGCCCTTGAGCGCATAGAAGATGGCTCCGATGGAGTAGAACAAGCCCCCGGCCAGTATGGCGGCAATAAGCTCTACGCTGCCTTTCCTAAGAAGAACGGGAAGCAGGATGACCGCCGTCCAGCCCATGATCAGATAGAATGCAAGGCTTACGCCGAGGACCGACTTGACCGACAGCGACTTGTTCAGGGCTCCAAAAATGACTAGCCCCCACTGCAGGCACACGACTGCCCATCCTACGGCCCCTCCTATCGTCAGTAGCGCAATCGGGGTGTAGCTTCCCGCTATCGCGACGTAGATGCAGATGTGGTCCAGGATCCTGAATACTAGCTTGTGCTTACTGTCAAACGCCATTGCATGATAGAGGCATGAGGTAAGGAACATCAAGAACATGCTGATCATGAAGATGCTTTTAGTTACCGCCCCCATGTTCCCATTTTCAAGGTATCCTCTTATGGCAAGATAAGGAAGCGCCAACAAAGCGAGCGCTGCCATGATGCCGTGTGTTATCGAGTTGGCCACTTCCTCTTCGGTGCTCATCACCCATTGACGGGCCATTTTACACGCACCTCTCCCGTTCTCTGACCGCATCCGCCACTAAAGGGGAGCTGAATTCGCTTTCGAGTATGTCCATTATGATTTCGTCATGCCATCGTCCGCCTATCCTCTTTGCCTCCCTCAACCTTCCGACAAGCTTGAAGCCGACCTTCTCATAACACCTTATGGCAGGCTTATTGAAAGAGTATACCCTAAGGGAGACATTGTGCATGTTCAGCACGTTGAACGCAAAGTCGCAAAGCAGGGAAAGGGCTTCTGTTCCATATCCTTTTCCGCGCTTATCCGGATCGCCTATGAATATGCCCACCATGCAGCACTTGTTCCTCTCGTCGATGCCGGGAATGCCGCAAGTACCCATGGGTCTGTTCGTAGCATTGTCTACTATAGCGAAGTTCAGGCCATCCTTTAGCCTGTTCATGACCTCCGCTTCTTTCTGCTCGCCTATTACCGAACCAAGGAATATCATACCTAGGGCCGCGTCCATGTCATTAACCCATCCGGTGAACGATGCATAATCGTTAGGGTCGACCGGCGAAAGATAGCACTTCTCTCCCTGCAATTTCTTATAATACGGCATATAATCACTCCTTTACGCCCCTATTGGCTAACAAAACGCATAGGGCTGGTATAGAATATATATGGAATTGTACCACAGCAAAACACCAATCGTGCCTCGAAAGGAGTGTCGGCAATGTCCGCAAGGCTGATCCGTTTTACTCTTTCGGCCCTTATGTTGGCAGCACTTATCTCTATGCCAGCCGTAGCTGCTCCAGTAATGGTGGGAGACCTGATAAACGAATTCCCGATGATGGGCTCTTATAATCCTTCGGATAATCCCAACCCACAGTATTTCAGGTTGGTGCTCAAGGAAGATTCGTGGGTGTCGATTGAATCTTACATGGTAGATAGGCCTTATACGCTTGGTCTGAACTGGAAGCTGGCCGATAACGACGGTGTAGATACCTGGATGGCAGGGATCATGTACTGGCAGGACATGAACGGCAAGTGGTCGTACGGCAGTACGCAGGGGATCAGCGTCGATGCAAAGTCCGGCTACAAGGGAGTGTTCGTTCTTAGCAAGGGGGAGTACTTCCTAAGGGCCAATACGACGGGCATCACGAACTACATGTTCCTGGCTTCGTACGACAAGCTGTTCACCGCAGCGGACAAGGAGCCAAATGACAAGAAGGCCGATGCGATGTCCCTAGAGACGGGCACGGTCATGACCGGAAGGCTTCTTGGCGGCAACGGCGCCGAATACGAGAAGCAGGCATCATCAGGCGATTATGTGGACTTCTACCTGATTGAAGTAAAAGAAGCGGGCATATATGACTTCAAGTGCGTCTCTGACGGGTTCTTCACCGGTGATCTGTACATGACCGACCTTGACGGCTCCAACCTTTCCGTAATCAACGCGAAGGGGGCCGCGCACGAGTCCATGAAGTCCAATGCTGGTTTCGAGAAAATCTTGCTAGAGGATGCGTCCAATACGGTAAGCCAGAGGGTTGAGATAAAACAACCCGGGAAATATTACGTTGAAGTGAGGATGTCGTTTCCGGGTACCTACAAGTTCTCCCTGATGAACGAGGCACAGGCGGCAGCCGCACAGGCAGGACTAGCGCAATCCGAAGGGACCGTGGCACCGGACGGGAAGCTCATAGCGGAATCCGGCAACCTCAAGGTATATTATTCCAACGGATCGGTTACCATAACGGGCCTGGATCCCGATACGACATACATGCTGAACCTGATGCCTACTGACATCTTCAGCATGACCAAGGCAGGAAGCCTTTCATTGACCGTGGGCGGTTTTGATGACTGGGAACCTAACAATGACATCGAAAACGCCACCAAGGAGGCTTTCCCGGAAGCTTTCGGAACAGCTTACCGGGCATCGAAGACTATCAGCGGCAAGATCTCAGGGCCGGAGGACAGGGATTACTTCGCATTCTCGGTCAAAGACTTCGGCATGGTGAAGATAAACCTCACCGCTGTGGGCCTGGACGCTGAAATCGAGCTCCTTGACGAAAACGGGGATAGTATCCTCAAGGCCACCAAGAGGGTCGGCAGGGATAACGTCTCCATCAACTATGACCTGGAACCTGGAAAATACTACTTGCTAGTAGGCGTTTCAAAAGAACCTGCCTTAAAGGATTATTCGATAGACATCAAGTGGGAAGAATAAGCCACGGATAGCCTAGACAGCATAAAAGGTGGGCTGCTTTCAGGCAGTCCACCTTTCAGCCCTTTTGTTAGGCAATATCGTACGTTCCAAGCGAAGGCTATGAGTTCTTCTATTCCATCTCTTCGGCCACCGATTGCTCATCCATTTTCGCCGCACATTCATCCGACATGCAATCCAAATCCGGAAGCCCCTCAATGTCGCATATGGCTATCTCATTCACGGACGATGCGAACTTCTCGAATTCCTCCCCTACCAACGAGTAAAGAGTCCATTTGCCCTCCCGCCTGGCCCTCACTAGTCCGCTTTCGGTAAGGAGCTTCATATGGTATGACAACGTCGGTTGTGTTATGCCTATGTATTCGAGGATGTTGCAGGCGCATGTCTCCTTCTTCGCGATCATGCACATTATCTTTAACCTGTTGGCATCGGAGAACGCGCTTGCCTTGGCGGCCATTTCCTTATAATCCACACAAACCACTCCAAATCATTCTGCCGGTCTATTTCCTAGGGAGCTCAATTCCCAGTTCACGCGCAGCGCTCTCAAGCTCGTCCAGTGCTTTCTGCATCTGCCAGGGTTCGTGCTTGCTGCATAAACAGAACCGTAGCCTAGACTTTCCCTTCGGTACCGCAGGATAGACCGCCGGAGGTACGAACACCCCTTTTTCGAGCATCTTCACGCTGAGTGCGAATGACTGCTCGTCAGGACCGACCATGATGGGGATGATGGGCGTTTCGCCCGCGAGCACCGTATCCAACCTTCTTTTCCTGGCTTCTGCCATGAAGTATGCGATATTGTCATGGAGCTTCTTGACAGGCGTCTTGTCCCTTCTGAGCTTCTTGATGCCAGCGAGGCAAGCCGCGGCCAGTACAGGGCTTATGCCGACTGAGAAGACGAAACCCGGGGCATTGTACATCAGCCATTCGACCAGCTGTTTACTGCCGGCGATGTATCCTCCGCAGGTTCCCAGCCCCTTCGAAAGCGTCCCCATCTTTATGTCGATGTCGTCTGGAGCAAGGCCGAAGTAATCGTCCACGCCCCCTCCGTGCTCTCCCAGCACACAAGTCGAATGCGCTTCATCCACCATAAGAAGCAGCCCGTACTTTTTCTTCAGCCTTACGAACTCCGGTATGGGTGCTATGTCGCCGTCCATGCTATAAACGCCCTCGACGATGAGAAGCACCTTCTCATATTCGTCCCTGTGCTCCTTGAGGAGAGATTCCAACGCATCGAAGTCATTATGCGGGAATGACTTCGACGTGCTCTTCGAGAGCAAACAACCTTGGACTATCGAGTTATGGGACAGGATATCGTAAAGTATCAGGTCGTTCTCGTTACATAAGCAACCTACCGTAGTCACGTTCGTCGCGTGCCCACTGACCATGACTATGGCGTCCTCTGTGTGCTTCCAATCTGCTATCTCGGCTTCCAGCTGCCTATATAACGACTTATCCCCTGCCAGCAGCCTGCTTCCTGAAGCCGATGTCCCGTAAGTGGATGCAGCTTCTCTTGCAGCTTCTACGGTCTCCGGATCACCCGATAGGCACACATAGTTATACGATCCAAAATTAAGCGTCTTCTTCCCTGAAATGATCGAAGTATCGGCTACCTTTGAATCGTGTTTTATAAAATATGGATTCCCGAGCTCCTCGATGGATCTCTTCCTCTCTAGAAATGCTGCGTACTCCCTGGATGATGCGAAATCCGCAATCCTTTTCCTTGCTGTGGGCTTAGCCCTTTCCTTCTCGGGCTCTCCTTCCGTTTGCTCAAGGCCCAATGCCTTCATCACGAGCTTGGAGATCTGGCTTACGGACTTGCACTTGAAATATTCCTCGTCTGGAATCAGTACCGAGAACTCATCCTCTACTTTCGCGAGGATCTCCATCGCCTGTAGGCTGTCGAGCTTGAACCTCTCGGAGAGCGCATCGGCAGATCCAATGGTGCTTGAATCTATCCCAATGGCCTTTGCCGCCATTTCCCTGACTTTCTCCTCGACGTCCAATGACGTAATTCCTGCTGTATCAATCGGCTTCATCAATGCCTCCCAGGTAGTAATCAAATGCCATTCGCCTGACAATCGGGGACACGGCTGTACTTGATCGGCAACTATTACTTATCTAATAATATACCAAATCATGCAGCACGAGGAAGGTAGCCGTGTCTAGGCCTGCCTATCCGTCCGCCCCTTGATCATAATCAAGCTCCTCCTGTTAGCGACGAACTCATCAGAGGATATATGTATCGCAAGCTCCTCCAGCGACGCTATGCTTGCTACCGTGCATAGCGCTTTGAGCATCGCGTTGATCTCCACTAATTTCAGGAATATCGGAGCAAGGAAAAGAAGGAAACCAGTGATCTTGTTGCCGTAGGTGTGAAGCATGCCGAACGTCTTGTATTTGAGCTTGACCAAGGCCATAGTAATCAGTCTTGTGATAATGATTACTGCTATCCAGACGATCAGTACGGGATTTATCTTGAACGAAGGTAGGAATATCACCAGGAGCACGATTACCATGACAAGATCTGCAGCCGAGTCAAGCTTTTCGCCTAGCTTGCTCTCGGAGTTGGTCTTCCTGGCTACATAACCGTCTAGGGTATCGGTCAGGCCACTCACGATGTAGATGACGAAGAAGGGCGTGCTCAGCGGCTTTATGAGCAAAAGCGAAAGGACAAGCGCTATCCTCGTTATCGAGAGATAGTTGGCCAATGACGTCATAATGCTTCTTCCCAAGCCTGCTCTCCCTCCTATGGCTTAGTTGTCTGGCTAAGTTCTTCACACATAAGAGCAGTCTAGCGGTAGGGCCCTTCATAGAACTAATCCTGGCGTCGTACCTTGCCAATCAACCAAGTCCATAAAACCACTACGCATATTATCATGCCTCGCCGCTCGATAGTGCAATCTCCATATATCTAGGCACGATGAACGTGTCAGACGATCGTCCCCTCTGTACACAACGACCTTTTTCCGCTATATCTTCCCCGTTACCATTTTGAACACCTCAAGTAGAAAGCCCCGTGCTCAAAATCCGGTCGGTAAATATATTCTGCCTCCCCTCTTGACGATACGTAACTTGTTACGTATATTAGTAACCAGTTGCCGAATTTGTCTTTCGAAAGGAGAAGCATGGAAACACTCAAAAAGAAGGCGTACATATTCGCCTCCATCTTTGCCCTATCGAACAAGCTGCAGGTAATCGGGGATAAGTTCGACAAAGAGCTGACCGTCAAGCAGTGGCTGCTCCTGGCAGGCATATTCAACTCAGGGAAGGGGGCCCCTACCCTGACGGAGGTAGCATCGCTTATAGGCAGTTCGAGGCAGAACGTCAAGAAAATGGCCGTAGCTCTAGAAAGGGCGGGCTTCGTAAACCTTGAGAAGGACGGGAGCGACGCCAGGATCCTAAGGATAAATCCTACGGACAAGTGCAGGGAACATATCGAGAAAAGGGGAAAAAGGGAAATCGAATTCTTAGAGCGATTATTCATCGGCTTTGACATATTGGCGATCGATGGGTTCAGCAATGGGATATCGAAGCTCGAGAAGAACATCGCGGAAATGGGTGATCTGTATGACTACGAGGACAAGGATTAAACGGGCCATGGTAAACGCTGCATTTTTTATTTTAATATTGCTGGCGCTCGTAGCGGCATTCTTCTTGCTCCCTTGGTCCAAGACGAAGGCCGAATTCGAAAGGACGGTCAAGACCAGGACCGAGGCCGCTTCTACATATTTAGGTTACTTCTCTGAGGAGGATATTGAAGGCCTGCCTTCTCCGGTCGGTAGATATTTCAGGTACTGCGGTTACCTGGGTACCCTAAAGATGAAATACATGAAGGCGACCTTCAAGGACGTAGACTTTGTGCTGTCGGACGACAAGACCGTCAAGATCGACTATACGCAGTACAATTTCGTGAATGAGCCGGCTCGTATAGCATATATCTCGTCTTCGATGTATGCGGTACCTTTCGAAGGTTTCGATTCTTTCACAAGCGGCTCAGGCAGGATGAAAGGGGTCATAGCCAAGGTAGTGACGCTCTTCGACCAGGATGGTAGGAACATGGACAGGGCAAGCCTTGTAACCGTGCTGGCTGAATGCCTTCTCGTGCCCAATGTAGCTCTTCAGGACTACATCGTATGGGAGGCTATTGATGAGACCCATGTGAGGGCAAGGATAAGCCATGATGGCATCAGCGCGAGCGGGATCTTCACTTTCGATATTAGCGGTGCGCTCATCTCTTTCTCGACAGACGATAGGATAGCGACCTCCATGGACGGGAAAGAACGGGAAGCTACGTGGACTGCGTCATTTGGTGACTATCGGGAAGTGAACGGCATCAGACAGCCAAGGGTGCTTAAGTCGATTTGGCATTACCCCGAGGGCGACGTCGTGTACTTCAATGAAAATGGATCTGAAGTGGAGATTAGGTATTACTGAATGAACAGGACATAAACGTAATGATGATCGATTTGAGCGATATGACGACCGAAGGGGAATGATGCCCCTCGGATGGATACTAATTATCAAGGTTTTTCACCTCATCGCTCTGAACGGTAGGTTAGGTATAGGTATCTTTTACAGGAACCGATTATGCTATCCTGCGACGGGATGTAAAAGCCCGGCGTAAGTTCCAGGATGAAACATGGAGGAAAACCGGAATGTGAGGTTTAGAGATGTTGATGTTATATGGATACGAGTTCGCGGACAAAAGAGTCCATGATAACGTAAGGGAGTACTGCCTGAACGAGAACGTAGACGAGGATTATCTAAGAACGCTGTTACATAAGTCCTTAAGTTCCACCTGGGCTCTCCTTTCTAGGTTCTCCTTCTCACGTAACAAGAGGACACAGAAATGCATGGTTAACTACTAGTTCATAGGGTGCTTAAGCTACTTGCGCCATTGCATATTTTCCTACCGTCAGTGCCTGTACTTGGTCCGAGCTGATCGTAGGGACATAAGTGATGGCGCATTACCATCTAAGAACGACGCTGATGGATCTGAGGTCTAGAAGCAAACATGATACCATAAAATAGATCCAAGGAAGATAATCACTTCGAGGAGGCACTATGGGAACTGACAAAGTAGGGATGATATTTGATAGAATCGCCGGTCTGGAAGCCGTACATGAAGCTGTCCTTTATATCGAGGATACCTCCGGAGGCTTCCGATACAACAGAAGCTGCGGCGGCAAGGGTTTGGACACGCCGATGTTAATGGCCAGCATCACGAAGATGTTGACGGCTGCTTGCGTTCTGGCTCTTGATCAGCAGGGGAAACTCTCATTAAGGGACAGGGCAATCGAACGCTTCGATGATGCCGCACTAGAAGGTATACACGTTTTGAATGGAAGGGATTATAGTAAGGAGCTGACGATAGCCGACCTCCTGTTCCAAATCAGCGGATTACCTGACGCTTTTGAGGAGGGCGCGCTAAAGCGTAGACTGATGCGCGAGGATTTCTGCTTTTCATTTGAGGATCTGCTAGGGGAAGTAAAGAGTCTCAGGCCCCACTTCGCTCCCGGAGGTGGAGCCAAGGCGCATTATGCGGATATAAACTACGACATACTCGGCAGGATAATCGAAAATACTACGGGTCTGGGATTATCCGAAGCGTACGATCGCCATATATTCATGCCCTTGGGCTTGAAAGGTACTTACCTGCCCGAAAACGAAAACGATCCTGTCCCTGGCATCTATTGTAGGGAAAAGCTGCTGCATCGGCCAAAGTTCGTAAAGAGCAGCCGCGCTAGCGGGGGTTGTGTGTCGACGGCGAACGATCTTATGAGAATCATGAAGGCTTTCTTCGGGGGAAAGCTGTTCGATATAGACGTGCTTACAAAGATTTCCCGCTTCAAGGAACTGCAACCTTCTTTTTCCCCGATCCGCTACGGCGGAGGCCTGATGCAGATACCCCTGAGCGGCATTCATACGCTCTTCCTGGGAAAAGGCCAGCTCATAGGCCACTCCGGGTCAACGGGCTCGTTTGCCTTCTACTATCCTGTTGAGGACCTCTATTTCGTAGGCGATCTGAACCAGATGGCTGACGCTTCGCTGCCGATCAAGCTAGTGATGAGATTAGCCATGACGCTTAAATAAATATCTATGATTTCCCTGGCTGATTATCTGACGTTCTATTTATTTCTCCTATAAGGATCCAACTGCACACTCCGATTTGAAAATTATTGGGAATTGGATTCAACTTGTGCTGTCGGCAGTCGGCCTCAAGGTTATCTGTAAAAAGGCGTTGATATTCGTTATGGTCGGCATCGGACATATCATGGAAGCCCTTTCATCGGTAACGGAGAGGTGCTGCGAACGGCCGTTATCTTCTTCTGGTGAAATAACGACAATAGTTGTTGATAAGGATGAGTAATAATGGTAAAAAAAGGAATAACTAAGGATGCAATCATTGAACAAGCAGTTGAAATGATTGAAGAAAGCGGAAAGGAGGAAATTTCTATGCGAGAACTTGCGGAAAAGCTGCTAATAAAGACACCTTCACTATATAATCACATCAAGAGCCTTGATGAGTTGCTTACTGAGGTTAGCCGATATGCTGCTGAGCAACTAAGAATTGTTTAGTTTAATGCTAACGGAAAGACTGAGGATGAAGCAGTTTTGGCATTAGCATCTGTATATAGAACCTATACAAAAGAACACAGGGACTTAATAGAGTTATCATGTCTTCTCATCATCTGATGAAAAATTCTGAAATACAGTCTGCGTCTCAGAGAATTGTCCCCATATTGCAGGCTCTTTCAGGATACGGGCTGGAAGAAGAACAATTCTTTATGCTGGCAGCGAGTTTTGAGGGGATTAATCCATGGCTCTATTTCACAAGAGGATGCCGGGATTTTCCTTCGCCATACCGTAAGTGTAGACGAAAGCTACCAAATCGCCATTCGTTGCTCTATCAGCGGTCTGCATACAGAAAGAGAGAAAATGAAAAGTGCGGGATAACCAATATCTATACGAAAAAATGCCGGTCAGCAAGGCAATTGTGTCTCTAGTAATACCGACGGTCATCAGTCAACTTATCACTGTAATCTACAATATGGCAGACACTTTCTTTATAGGGCAGCTGAACGACCCTTCACAAGTAGCTGCCGCAACACTTTGCATGCCACCCTTTATTCTATTAACGGGAATTGCTAACCTCTTTGGTATTGGTGGCTCCAGCCTGATTTCTAGATGCCTTGGCAAGGGGGAAATGGATAAGGCAAAAAGAACGGCTTCTTTTTGTATATGGTCTGCCGCTGGAGTTGCACTCGTTTACGGACTATCATTCCTATTCCTTAAGCCATTTGTTCTGCCTATACTTGGGGCAAAAGCAACAACATATGACCATTGTTTCTCTTATTTATTCTGGACTGTGACCGTTGGTGCGGTTCCTACGGTTATGAATGCCTGCCTTGCCCATTTGATACGAGCAGAAGGACTGGCAAAGCAAGCAGGCTTCGGTGTTGCCCTTGGCGGAGTTTTGAATATTGTTCTCGACCCGATCTTCATATTTATTTTCAAGATGGACATTGCTGGTGCTGCTATCGCAACTGCCCTATCAAATGTAATCGCCATGCTATATTTTGCTGTCATCATCTATAGACTAAAAAACGAAACAGTCATTACCGCAAGCCCCTCCTATTTTACATGGAAGCAAGGAATTCCCAAAGAAGTTTGCGTTGTCGGACTTCCAAACCTAATCATGAATTTGATGGGCATATTATCCAATACGATACTGAACAACATGATGTCCTCTTATTCAGATGCAGCTATCGCCGGCATGGGGATCGCAAAGAAAATTGATATGCTGACCTTCGCGGTGTCCATTGGTATGACACAAGGCGTTATTTCTCTGATCGGTTATAGCTATGCCGCAAAGAATTACAAACGCATGAATCGTGTGATCAAGACAAATTCCGCTTACACCATGACATTAGCCGTAGTAACAACGCTTTTCTTATTCTTCTGTGCAGTACCGGTATCTAGGTTCTTCATTGCAGACGAAGCAACCGTTGCATATGGACAGAGGTTTTTGAAGATTCTTTGCCTCATATGCCCAATGCAAGCCGTCACCATGATGGTAATAACCATTTTTCAAGCAATCGGGAAGCAAACTCAGCCCCTTATCCTATCCTTTATAAGAAAAGGAACAGTCGATGTGCCATTTATGTTTTTGATGAATTGGTTCGTTGGCGCAGTGGGTGTCGCATGGGCAACTCCTATTGCAGAACTGTGTGCTTGCCTTGTCAGTGTCATACTGTTTATTCCTACATTCAAGAGTTTGCTGAATCTGGGTAGAATCACCGTGCAATAAAGCACAAAAAAACGAACGTAATACTGCCGTCCTTGTGATAACCGCCTTTTCGAGCATCACCGTCCAGATGGTGTCATTCCAGGCATCGAGGACTTCCGGCAATTTTTTAAGGTGCGGATGAAAAGGGACATTGCTTTGTCCTATTACAGACGAAGAATGCAAAGGTTTTGCAACCACTACAGATCTGCTGCCACCGCCTCATACCGTTTAGTAAGGGCATCGTACTTTTAAGGTATGCCTCCTGAGGTTGTTGGCGAACTGGTCCAGGATGCAGTAAGGAAAACGCATACACCGCTCAATCTCAGGAGGAATCCGCTAAGAAATATAATGGGCTGCTTGCTCGCTACGAAAAGGCCCTGGCATAGTTTACGTGGCTAACGGCAGAGAAGAGCAGAAGCATGACCAAAACCGTAAAATCCGGCTGTCAATCGAGGAGCTAAAGAAAAAGCCCCTCGTAATCGAAGAGTGGAACGAAAGGCTGTGGGTTGCGATCCTTGACCGAGCGACGGTGTTCCGCGACGGCATACTGAATACCGGTCAAATAGTGGAAGCGAAATCGAGTTGAAGCATTGAGGCTCTACTTCTTCACCCTCTACGCCGTTTATCATGATCTGGGTGGAAATGACTTCCTTTTTATAGGCTTGCCAGTTTGTCACTCATCATCGTAAGTGGGTCATTCATCATTGTTTTAATGATCATATTTTGTTTATTCAGGCGGCAGGTAATAAAAAACACCTGTGTTAGAGTATGTTGTATTTACAAAAGCCGCATTTATGAGGAATAATCATTCTTGAGCAATAACGCAAGGCGGAGGGAGGATCGGGCACTGTTTGTCCCAACTCCGGCGGAAATGTCTGGCCAAAGCAGCACTATCCCGCCTTCACCCCGCACGGAAGCGTGCCGGAACAGATCTACCGGTATGCGGTAAGCTGATTCTCATATAGAGAATCGATTGAAATGGGCGTATGTGAATGCCCAAAAGCGCAGTCAAAATATCTATGGAATAGAAGGATAATGTGAATATGAAAAAATTGATTCTGTCTTTCATGCTGATATGCAGCATAGTAGCCTCTCTCGCACTGCTCATCACCGGAAGTGCGGCGAAAACCAGCACGCTTGAGGCGGCGAAGCCCTTGTGGGAAGCGGGCGATGAAAGAAATAAGATCGTCGTCATAAGCGACCTTCACTTGGGCATAGATGATAGTTACACCGAAACCTTGGATAATCGGCCCCTTATGATTGAATTTCTGCAACGGTTGCAGCAGACGGACGATGTGCGGGAACTTGTCATTGCAGGTGATTTTCTGGATGAATGGTACCTGCCGGTTTATTACCCAAGCTATTCTGACTCAACCAAGTTTTATCAGGATTGTATCATCAATAATCAGGGCGTAATAGATGAATTGAAAAACGTCATTTCGAGCGGTATAAAGTTGGTATACGTAATAGGGAATCATGATATGCTGCTTGAATCAAACGTACTGGATGAAACAATACCCGGAATCATACAGGCAAGAGATGCTGAAGGACTGGGTGTTTATTATACCGGAGACAGGAACGAGATCGTGATTGAACATGGTCATCGATATGATGTATTCTCTGCGCCGGATACGGTAACAAATGCGGAGCTGTGCGGCAACGACGATACGATTTTGCCAGCCGGGTATCTTTATGCCCGATATGCCGCCACATGGGTGCTGGAAGGCTATCCAAAAGTAGCAAAAGCGCTGCCAGTAGTTAAGAATGTGCCGGATCAAGCCGATACGGATCAGTACGGTGCTTACATCTATTACTCGCTTCTCAAGAATATCTCAGAGCGAATTACACCCAACGAAAGTCTCGATGAGAATATTTTCGATATGCATATCGCGGGTTTTGACGGCACTTATACATATCTCGATTTCTTCCCGGCCAAGCAGGCGGACGGAACGATCTCGGCGCCCGTACTGTTCAGGAATATTCAGCGCACATGGGACGCGCGGCAGAAGCTCAATAACATCAAGGTTCAAAACACCTTTATCGAGGCGGTATCCGGTACGTTAGATTGGAATTATTTCTTTAAACAAGCCAAGACGCAGTATATTGACAATCCGAATGATACTGTGGACATCGTCGTGTTTGGTCACACCCACGTACCAGCATTATGGAACATCGGCTACGGAACCTACTACATCAACACCGGAACTTGGATAGACAATAATACTAACTATCCAGATGCCGCCCGTACTTTTACTGTCATTACTGCGGGTGAGAAGGATACGGCGAAGCTCTACAGCTTTGCAGAGGATGGTACCCTGATAGATATTGGCGAAGGCGTCAGCAAATAAACGGTGTATGCCACCAAGCATTCTATATTCGCTCCAACGAACATCAACGATTAATATGGCCCGTCAGATTTTGATGTCTGACGGGCTTTTGCGTTTGTGCGCATCTAAGGCAAATCTGAATTGGAGTGATGACGACTACGATACAGATAGATAAGGTCCGATTCTTAACAATACCCCTGTTATTTTTAGCAGGACTATTTCATTTCTCCTCATGAGGTAAATACCTTGTATTACGGGTTTTGCATATATGCAAAATTAAAGTGTTGACCGAGGTATCATATCAATGCCTCGATCAATTTATGGTGGAGGCGCCGGGAGTCGAACCCGGGTCCGAAAAGGTCACTTCAGCCCCTTCTACGAGCGTAGCCGCAGTTTCAATTTTCGCTCCTAAAGCGCCCTTCGGCCGGCTCTCCAGTCGCTATCTCGATAATCTTTTCCTCCGGCTCCGAGAATTACCGAAAGAGCATCCCCGGTTTATTTGGCGCCCTTGCAGTCCTCCGGGATGGGGCCGCTTCGGACGTCTGCTTTAATTAAGCAGCGTAAGCGTAATTATTGGCTTTTATGTGTTTTCCGCCTGTTTATCGAGTTTGCGGACAACTCGGCTCGCCTAGACTGTCGCAACTCTCCCCGTCGAAACCGTATCGCCCCCTACACCTATATTATAACGTATGTTACCAATCCGAATCACCGGCCCTACCCGATTTGCGGGCAGTGTCCAGCGACCTTTTAATATCCCTTTCCTTGATATCTTCGCGCTTATCCAGGCCGGTCTTGCCCTTCGCCAAACCTATCTCCACTTTTGCCTTTCCTTTGCTCAGATACATGCTCAGGGCGGTGATGGTGTACCCCTTCTCCTTGACCTTCTGGTCAAGCCTCCTTATCTCGGCCTTGTGAAGAAGGAGCTTCCTGTCCCTCCTAGGTTCATGGTTGAAGATATTGCCGAACTCCCATTCGGAGATATGCGAATCTATTAGAAAAGCCTCCGCATCCCTTATCTCCACCCATGCGTCGGACAGGTTGACCCTGCCCCTCCTTGCGCTTTGTATCTCGGTTCCGCTCAAGGCTATGCCGGCCTCATAGGTCTCGATAATTGAGAAGTTCCTATGTGCCTTCCTGTTCGTCGCTATAGTCTTGATCGCATCGCCTTGCGTTTGCATCTACGCTCTTCCCCTTAGCTCTATAATCCTATCTCAGCCGCTCTTATCTGCATGGCCTCAAGGCCTATGCTGACGAACTCCTCAAGGCTGATGCCCATGTCTGAACAGGTCTTTATCTGCTCCCTGTTCGCCCCCCTGGCAAAAGCCTTCTCCTTGAACCTGTTCAGCACCTTCTCGGACGTCACAGAAGCAAGCTTCTTCCCAGGCATGACGAGTGCTGCTGCCACAATTAGTCCGGTCAGTGGATCCACGGCATGCAGCGCCTTGTCCATCATGCTCTTGCGCGGTTCTCCATGAGCGTCGTTATGCACAAGGACCGCGTAGCATATGTCATCCGCCACGCCCGCTTCCTTAAGCATCTCGGCCCCGACCTTGCTGTGCCGCATCATGTCCGTGTATGTGCTGTCATAGTCGATGTCGTGCAACAGTCCTGCCAATCCCCATTTTTCAGGATCCTCGCCGAACCTTTCCGCGAGCGCTCTCATAATGAACTCCGACGCCAGCATATGGTTTATCAAGTTCTTGTTCGCTACGTTGCCCTTTACGAGCTCCATCGCCTCTTCACGTGCTATCATCGCCTTACCTCCGCATCGATAAACGAAAAGCCTCGCATATAAGCGAGGCTCGTCAAACCGCTTTACGGTCCACCTTACTTGACGAAGATGAACAGGAAAGATGTCACCATGAACGCAACGGCGACCCAAGTGGTCGCTTTCTCAAGCATTGCCTCGTAACCTTTCTTCTTGCTGAAAAAGAGCTTAGAGCCCCCTCCTATGGAGCCCAGTCCCTCACCCTTCGCAGGCTGCAATATGACTATCGCTATAAGCCCCAAGGCGAGTAAGAACTGAATGATTATTAGCACGATTCTAAGTATCTCCACTGGGAAGCCCCCTCCTAACGATTTATACAAAAGTAATTTTATCAATGGGTACTGTCTAATGCAAGTCCTATATCCCGAACGCTATGCTTATGAGCTCCGCTATCCCGCCTTGGCCTCCCGGCCCGACTATGATGTCCGCCGAGGCTTTCACTATGTCATCGGCGTTCATCACGGCCGCACCCAACCCCGCGACCTCCATCATCTCTATATCGTTGGGAGCATCCCCCACCGCCACTATCTCACCCATCTCAAGGCCGAGGTACTTGGCCAGTTTCGTAAGCGCAAACCCCTTGGATACGCCCAATGGCAGCATCTCTGAGTAACAGGGTGTCGTAGCCACAGATGTGAACTCCTGAAAATTGTCCTGCAGCTTTTCGATTATCCGGTCCCTTTCCGAAGGATCCGAGAAGAAAATCAACTTGGTCAGCTCCATCCCGGATGGAAGCGATGAGACGTATTTCACAAGGTCTCCCACCACAAGACAACTCGCAGACGTGGATCTTTCGTAGAAATCCACCCACTTGTCGTGGCTTGCTGCCATGCAGTTCTCGCCCTCGAAAGCCATAACAGTGGTGTTGAGCTCTTCGGCATACTCGAGCGCCCTTATGGCCGATCCTCTTTCCATAACCTTCGAGAATATGACCTTCCCGCCTTTTGCGAAATCCACTATACGCGCCCCGTTAAATATAATTGCCGGTGCGTTTGCACCTAGTTCCCTATACAGCCTGGCGGTGGCTCCAGGGCCCCTGCCAGTCGCGAAAGTGAAAATGAAGCCCGCTTCCACGAGCCTGTTGATGGCCTTCAAATCCGTTTCGCAGGCCTTCTTCTCCTCATCGAGAAGAGTGTTGTCCAGATCGGATATCAACAGCTTATATCTCGTCTTCACTGAGGGCATGGCGGAAAAAGGCGCTGGCAGGGTTTTCGGCCCTGCCTGCGCCGGTTCCTCATCTATCGGGATGAGCCTTTTCAGCCTGTCCATCCTGCCTCTTAGCGCCCCAGCGAATAGAAAGCCGCTCTCCCCGGGAACCTAGCGGCGTCCCCCAAGAGCTCTTCGATCCTCATCAGCTGGTTGTACTTGGCGACCCTTTCCGACCTGGAAGGAGCGCCTGTCTTTATGAAACCCGCGTTCGTAGCGACGGCGATATCGGCTATCGTAGTGTCCTCGGTCTCGCCGCTCCTGTGCGATACCACAGCGGTATAACCTGCCCTCTTTGCAGTCTCAATGGCATCCAGTGTCTCTGTAAGAGTGCCGATCTGGTTCACCTTTATGAGCACGGAGTTCGCTACTCCGAGCTTGATCCCCTTGTTTATCCTAGTTACATTGGTCACGAAAAGGTCGTCGCCTACCAGCTGGACTTTCTTGCCCAGCTTCTTGGTCGCCAGAGCCCAGCCGTCCCAATCGTCCTCTGCAAAGCCGTCCTCTATTGAGAGAATCGGGTACTTTCCGCATAGATCGGCGAAGTAGTCCACCATACCTTCGGATGTGAACTCCTTGCCCTCCCCCTTCATCTTGTAGAGCCCGTCTTCGAAGTATTCGGTGGAAGCTGGGTCGAGAGCTATGCCAATCTGTTCCCCAGGCTTGTAGCCCGCCTTCTCGATGGCGTGGATTATTAGCTTGATGGCCTCTTCGTTTGATGAAAGGTCAGGGGCGAAACCGCCCTCGTCCCCCACTCCGGTCGCCAGGCCCTTGGACCTTAGGACGGACTTCAAAGAATGGAACACCTCGGCGCCCATCCTTAGGGCGTCTGCAAAGCAGGGCGCACCTACGGGCATTATCATAAACTCCTGGATGTCTACGTTGTTGTCGGCGTGCTTGCCGCCGTTGAGTATGTTCATCATCGGCACCGGAAGCGTTTTCGCATTGGCGCCTCCTATGTATTGGAACAGAGGAAGCCCTGCCGACGTCGCCGCCACTCTTGCCACCGCCAAAGATACTCCGAGTATGGCATTGGCTCCGAGCTTCGATTTGTTCGGGGTACCGTCCAGTTCTAGCATGGTCTGGTCTATTGCCACCTGTTCGGTGGGATCCATCCCTATTATGGCATCCGCTATGATGTCGTTTACGTTCTCAACTGCCTTCAGGACGCCCTTGCCGTTGTACCTGGACTTGTCGCCGTCCCTAAGCTCTATGGCCTCATGGGCTCCGGTGGACGCGCCGGAAGGCACTCCCGCCTTCTCATATGTGCCGTCATCCAAGAGTACTTCGACCTCAACCGTAGGATTTGCCCTCGAATCTAGGATCTCCCTTGCGAATACATCAATTATTGTTGCCATTCTCTTCCAACGCCCTGCGAAGGGGCGTCCCTCCTATCGTATTGGCGCGGCGTGATCGCCGCTACTGTATCATCCCGGCGATCGCCTGGATTATCTTGCCGAACTCCGCCGCTTTCAAGCTGGCGCCCCCGACCAATGCACCGTCTATGTCTTTTTCTGACATCAGGTCCGATATGTTGTCAGCCTTGACGGAACCTCCGTACAAGATCCTTACAGAATCCGCAGTGGTATCGTCGTAGATGTAACGGACGGTGTCCCTGATGGCCCTGCATACCGCCTGTGCGTCCTGTGCGGTGGCGTTCAGGCCTGTGCCGATGGCCCATACCGGCTCATACGCGATGACGGTCCTGGCTGCGGCTTCAGGCTCTATACCTGCGTATGCGCGCATTACCTGCCCTCGTACGACGTTCATGGTATCGAGCGCCTGCCTTTCGGCCAGTGTCTCGCCTACGCATATTATCGGTACTATGCATCCACCGATCAGGGACTTAACCTTAAGGTTGACCTCTTTGTCCGTCTCATGCATGAGCGTGCGCCTTTCGGAATGGCCCACTATGCAGTACGATCCTCCTGCGTCCCTTATCAGCTCCGGGTTCACCTCCCCGGTGAACGCGCCTTGCGATTCATGATAACAATCCTGCGCGCCGACCGCTATGCCGCTTCCTTCTAGCTCCCCGGCCGTCCTGGCCAGCGAAAGGAAAGTGGGGCATACCACGATGTCGACCGAATGCGCATGAATGCCCGTAAAGTCTTTGACCTTACGGGCAAGTTCTACAGAGGCTTCGAGCCCCATATTCATCTTCCAGTTACCAGCAGCAATCCTTCTTCTCATACAACTACCTCTTATCAAAGGTCCTGTAGGGCGTCTATTCCGGGAAGGACCTTCCCCTCGAGGAATTCCAAGGATGCGCCGCCTCCGGTCGATACGTGGGTTACCTTATCGGCCAACCCCAGCTTCTCTATCGCGGCGGCGGAATCCCCGCCACCTACGATCGTCACCGCTGATGATTCAACAAGTGCGTTCGCTATGGCCAGCGTGCCCTTGCTGTATTCAGGCACCTCGAAGACGCCCATCGGGCCGTTCCATACTACCGTCTTTGCCGTCTTTATCTCTTCCGCGAAGGCCTTACCCGTCTGTGGTCCTATGTCGACACCGATCATGTCCTGTGGTATTCCTTCGCCATCTACTATTCTGGATGTTCCGTTCCCGTCCAGGCTCGTGGCCGCTACATGGTCCATGGGAAGCAACAGCTTCACTCCCTTGGCTTTCGCTGCCAAGATGATGTCCTTGCAGTAATCGAGCCTTTCAGAATCCAAGAGTGAGCCGCCTGTCGGATATCCTTCCGATCTCAGGAAAGTATACGCCATCCCCCCACCTATGATCAGGGTGTCTACCTTCCCGAGAAGGTTCTCGACCACGGCGATCTTGTCCTTGACCTTCGCTCCTCCCAGGACTGCTACGAAAGGTCTCTTGGGATTCGACAGCGCATCGCCCATTATCCTGAGCTCTTTCTCGACTAGAAGCCCTGCCACGGCGGGGATGTGCCTTGCCACGCCCTCCGTGGATGCATGGGCGCGATGAGCTGTGCCGAAAGCATCCATCACAAAGATGTCCGCCGTCGATGCCAGCTCCTTTGCAAACACGGTGTCGTTGGCCTCCTCTTCCTTGTGGAACCTTACGTTCTCCAGTAATGCCACTTCGCCGGGTTTCATAGCCCTTACGTGAGCATCAACCTCAGGCCCTACACAATCGGAAAGAAGCGGTACGTGAAACCCGAGAAGTTCGGACAGCCTTTCGGCTACCGGCATAAGGGTGAATTTCTCGTTCCTTACTCCGTTGGGCCTGCCGAGGTGCGATGCCAACACCACGCTGGCACCTTTCTCCAGCAGGTATTTTATCGTGGGGAGGGCCTCTCTTATCCTTCTGTCGTCCGTGATCTGACCGGACTTGTCCTGGGGTACGTTGAAATCGGCCCTGACGAGCACTCTCTTTCCCTTTACGTCGATATCCCTGACTGTCTTCTTGTTCATGTTCGGATCCTTGCCTTCCCTGCTTACATCTTCGAGGCTACGAATCTGGCGAGGTCGATTATCCTGTTAGAGTAACCCCATTCATTGTCGTACCATGCGAGCACTTTTACCATGTCGCCGTCGACCACCATCGTGTTCAGCGCGTCCACGATCGAAGACCTGGCGTCATGGTTGTAGTCGATGGAAACTAGGGGCAGGTCAGAATAACCGAGTATGCCCTTCATCTTGCCCTCGGATGCAGCCTTGAGAACTTCGTTTACTTCTTCCGCGGTGACTTTCCTTTCCAGGTCCGCGACCAGGTCTACGACCGATACGTTCGGTGTAGGCACTCTCATGGCGTATCCGTTCAGCTTGCCCTTAAGTTCCGGGATCACCAGGCCTATCGCCTTGGCGGCACCCGTCGTCGAGGGTATCATGGATTGTCCGGCCGCCCTTGCGCGCCTTAGGTCCTTGTGTGCTAGGTCGAGTATCCTCTGGTCGTTGGTATAGGCATGGATGGTCGTCATCAGCCCGCGCTTTATGCCGAAGCTGTCAAGGAGCACCTTCGCTACGGGTGCCAGGCAGTTCGTGGTGCAGGACGCGTTGGAGATGATGTGATGGTTCTGCGGGTCGTACTTATCGTGGTTGACGCCCATCACGATCGTTATGTCCTCATCCTTTGCGGGGGCGGATATCAGCACTTTCTTGGCACCTGCCTCGATGTGCTTGATGGCTTTGTCCTTGCTCGTGAACAAGCCGGTCGATTCAATAACGATGTCCACACCCAGGTCCTTCCAAGGAAGGGCAGCCGGGTCCTTCTCGGCAAATACCTTCACATCTTTGCCGTCAACGGTTATATAACCGTCGGTCGCCTTGACTTCCGCATCGAGGGTGCCATGGTTTGAGTCGTATTTTAGAAGATGTGCGTTGGTCTTGGAATCCATGAGGTCGTTCACCGCCACGATTTCGACGTCCTCATATCCCATCGCCGCCCTGAATGCCAGTCGTCCGATTCGGCCGAAGCCATTAATTCCCACTCTAGTTTTCTTCATCATATTAGCTCTAGAGCTGTTCACCTCCGATGTATATATGTTATTTAAGTATACTAGCATAAGAAGTACGTGTCCACTTTCACAATCAAAGTTCTCCTGCGCTGAGCCTTGAAGCCAACCTCGATAGCCTCCGCATCCGATGGTTCATCCCGCTTTTGCCTATCGGAGGATCCACCATCCTCCCTAACTCCGAAAGAGAGGCATCAGGATTGCTCAGCCTTAGCATGGCGGCCTCCGCCAGCGGAGGAGAAAGCGTAGTGAGTCCCAACCTTGCTGCTATCAGCTTAATATCCTCTATCTGGCTTACCGAGGCTTCCACTGTCTTCTCCAGGTTCGCCTGTTCTGCATTGACGATCCTGTTAACGTCGTTCCTTATCGATTTCACGACCCTTGCGTTCTCGAACTCCAGCAAGGATGCATGCGCGCCCGTCACGTTCAGGAACTGCACGATGTCGTCTCCTTCCTTAAGGTAGACGACGTAATAGGTCCTTCTTTCGATCACCTTGGGGTTCATGTCGAACTTACGCATAAGCCCTACCAGGGATTCGGCATATTGACCGTTCTCCACCGAAATCTCCAGATGATGGCCGTATGCCGGTTTTCCCAGGTAACCTGCCCCGAGGAACACGCCCCTGAGATATGCCCTGGAACAGCACTTCTTCCTTAGCACCTCCTGGGGGACTTCGTTTATGAGGTTCCCTTCGTCGTAGATGCCCAGCTTCGTCAGGAGGTCCTTTGCCTTCGCGTCGGAGTTGATCCTTATTATGTAGGAATTGCTCCTGTGAATGCGCTGGCGCATCCTTACCACGAGCTCAACTTCCCTACACCCCAGGTCTGCGAGCAGGGTCATGGTCCTCCTCGCCACGGCGGCGCTCGAATCTTTTATCATCAACCTTATCCTGTTGCCGGAAGAAAGGTATATCGTCCCGTTCACCTTCGCTATGGCCGACATCTCGGACTTCCTGCAGCATTCATCCTGGTCCGTTATCCTTACCAGTTCGTCCTTCATCCTATCGTACAGCTGCATATGAACAACCCCTGTCAGGAAATGATGCTTATAATCGCCTTTGCGAGCTTGTACGAATCATGCTTATAATGCTCGCCCACTGAAGCCACATCGCACTCCTCCACCATTAGCCCCATGCTCTTTAGTTCCTCCGCGTCGTACGACACCTGCGACGCCCCCTCCTTGCGATAGGCCCTTAGCAGCTCCTCTGGAATAACCGAGTTGTTGACGATTATCGTGTCGCATATCCCGGGGCCTGCATGCTCGAATATCGCCCTCAGATGGTCGCTTGCGCTGTATTCGTTCGTCTCCCCGGCCTCCGTCATCGTGTTGCATACATATATCTTCTTGGCTTTGCTGGCCCTGAGCGCATCTGCCACGCCGGGTATGATGAGGTTTGTGATTATCGACGTATAAAGGCTTCCGGGGCCTATGACCACAACGTCGGCACCAAGTATGGCGGATATCGCCGATGGATGCGCCTTGGCGTCTTCCGGCTCTATCGCCAGCCTTTTAATCCTCTTCCCGCTGTGGTTTATCTGAGATTCCCCGTAGAGAGTGCTCCCGTCTTCCATCTCCGCCTTGAGGACGCACATGCTCATTGTTGCCGGCAGGACTTCGCCCCTTACAGAAAGCACTGCCGAGCATTCTTTAATTGCCCTTTGGAAATCCCCCGTTATATCGGTCATCGCCACCAGGAACAGGTTGCCGAAAGGATGCCCCGCGATATCACCCCTCAAAGTGAACCTATACTGGAACAGCTTCTCCATCAGCGGTTCGGTGTTCGACATGGCCAATATGCAGTTTCTGATGTCCCCAGGAGGAGGCATCTCCATCTCCTCGATGAGCTTACCAGAACTTCCTCCATCGTCGGTCATGGTGACTATCGCCGTTATGTTCGATGTATAGTGCTTGAGCCCCCTTAGCACCGCCGGCATGCCGGTGCCGCCTCCTATGGCGGCGACTCGCAGGCCCCTGCCCCTCTCCTCGTCTGCGAGATCCCTCTCGAAGCGGGTCCACGCCGGGTCCTGCCCGAATATTGGATCCATCTCCTTGTATATGTCCCTGTGCAGCACATTCGACTTGTAGCCTTCAGTGACGAGCCTCCTTTGCAGCTCGTTAACCACCGCGACCGACCTGTGCTTGCCGCCCGTACAACCGACGCCTATCACCATCCAGCCCCTATCCTTTTCGGCATAGCGCCTTGAGGTAAGGCGGATGAACCCTAGGATCTGCTCTATCATATCGGCAGAGAGAGGGTCTTCCATGACGTATTCGCTTACGGCCCTGTAGTTGCCGTTCAGCTCCCTGAGCTCGGATTCGTAATAGGGGTTCTTCAGCGACCTTACGTCAAACAGGAACTCCGCATAGTCCGGCACCCCGTATTTGTAACCGAAGGAAAGCAGCGTTATCTCCGGTTTGAACATCTCCGCTACACTATCTGACGACAAACAAATCACACCTTCTCATCAATCCATGCACTTAGGACAGTCTCACTTTTCCGGAAGGAGCTTCCTTGACATCAGCACCCGATAGCCGGAGCCTCTCTCTACGTCTTCGCAGTTGCCGAACAATCCATCGAGGTAATCCTTCATGCTACTTGCCCCTTGCCTCGTCCTTATGACTATGTAAAGACGCCCGCCTCCTGTCAGCGCCACCTTCGCCTCTGACATCAGGCGCCTTAGCACTTCTTTGCCGGCCCTTATCGGAGGGTTCATCGCGATACAGTTGAACTTGATTCCTTCGAAGGCTTGAAAGCCGTCCGTTTGCCTTACACTTGTCGATACACCGTTCTGCGATGAGTTCTTTTCGGCCAGCTCACAGGCCCTTTCATTTATATCGCCCATAAACACAGCCGTTTCAGGGTGTGCCGCCTTGTAGCAGACCCCGACCGGGCCGTATCCGCATCCCATGTCAAGGAAGCTCTCGCAGCTGACACCCTGTAGCGCCTCCAGCAGCAGGTCCGTTCCCCTATCCACCTTGCCCTTGGAGAACACGCCCGCGTCCGTCGTGAAGGTGAACGTCCTGCCTATGTACTTGTAGCTCGTCGTTTCGGGCGACGAGGCCACCTCCGGCCTCCTGGAATAATAATGTTCCTGCATCCGGCCTCCGTCATGGGGGTACGCACTTTATAATCGACTGCATAATCCCCCTTGAAAATTATACTATATGTAGAACGTGCTTTGTGGTTTCGCGTGACCTTCAAGCGTGCCTGGTGGAACCATGAACCGTCCATGAAGGGATGCATGAGGCAGATAAGCATGGCGCAAATCGGCTAGCGACGCATCGCCTAACCGTCATCTATCTATAGTATCCAGTCCGGAAGCAAACGTATCTTTAGTGCGAGTATGCAGGTCAAGGCCGCTAGTATAGCACTTGCGGCTATATGCTGATTCTTAGCCGACGGAGCTCGTCGCCTATGCTAAATTCGGAGCCACGACCAGCATTGTAGAAACCTTTCCCTTGCCTGACTCGAACCCGGGCTCCCCATTTAGGCTTAATGCTTATGAACGCGTATTCTACTTTGCATCTCGGTCACTCATGGCAGCGCAACTAACAGCAGTTGCCCCGGATCGTCGGTTCCCGCATCCGGGCAGCTGATCTGGAAGCTATTGACGAATAGTCAATCCTAGTCCACCTGGGCCTGTTTCAGCGCATTCTCCAACGCCTTAAGATGGGTCTTGGAAGTAAGGGTAGCGCCCGTTATTACGTCAACTTGCAGGGTCTTCTTCACGGCCACCACATTGAGCAGGTCGTCAACGCCAAGGCCGCCTGTCAGTTTCCTGGGTACGCCCTCCTTGTCGATCGCACCTTTCAGCACCTTAATGCTCGAAATCTCTCCGCCTGAGACGACCACTTCGATCTTCGTATCCCTAAGGTGATCCTTAATGCCGATGTATTCCCCCACATACGTACCGTCATGCAGATTCTGGAAATCCACGTCGTTGATCACAAGGTCCTTGACTTCGCGCAGCCCCGGCCACATAAATACGAAACCTCCGACCAGGATGATGGCGACCACACCAATGACAACGATCAATACTACGGTCCACACTCCTACTTTCCCCTTTCCTACCTTATTGCCGTTCATCGATATGCTCCTTTCAAATCAGATTCGTATCGATGCCATTAAAGCCTCGGAATCGTGCTTCCAGGCCCTTCGTTATGAACACTTGCTGATTCTCATCCATTAGGACGGCTTCTGCCCCGGTGGACCTGCCCAGGTATTCCAGTCCCTCTTCTATGCCTGCGACGAATATGGCCGTGGAGAGCGCGTCCGCCGTAAGTCCGTCGCATGCGACCACGGTAACACTGATCAAGCCAGAATCTGCAGGATGGCCCGTGATCGGATTGAGGATATGGTGATATCGCCTTCCTTCTGCATCCATAAAGAACCGTTCGTAGTCTCCTGAAGTGACGATGGCCCCAACCGTCGCATCGAGCGCGCCCAGGAGGCGGCCGCACTTCCTTGGGTGGCGGATACCGACCTGCCAAGGTCTTCCGTCCGGTTTTGCGCCAAGGACTGATACGTTCCCTCCGATATTGACCGCTGCCGATGTGATCCCGATTCCTTGAAGAACTTCAATGCAGCGATCGCTAGCATAACCCTTGCCGATCCCGCCCAGGTCTATGCTTTGCCCGGGCTTTCTGAGCATTGCCGTGCGTTCCTGCCAGTTTAACGTTAAGTCGTGATATCCGACCAGGCATGATGCCTGTGATATGCCATCTCTCGAAGGCGCGTACGATGCATGGGCGATATCCCACACATCCATGAGGGGCCCTATGGATATGTCGAACAGCCCATGGGATATCTCCGAATAATGGATCGCAAGACCAAGGATCGCGAACGTTTCCGGGCTCACCTTAACAGGGGCTTTCCCCGCCGAACGGTTCAACCTGCCGATTTCGCTTGAGGGAATGAAGCGACTGAGCTTATTCTCGAGCTTTCTTATCTCCTTCACGACGCATGCTCTTGCTCTTTTAGCTTTGTCGCCATATGCCTTGCAGGTGATATCGGTGTTCATACCGTAGCTTGAGAACTCGATCTCTGACGCTCTTGGCATTGCCGACCCCTTTCCCCCTGCGCTCCAACCCGGATACTACGGAGCATCGTGCATCGGATCCAATTTCCGACTCCTTCGCTTACCATCTGCCTGCGTTGGTTCTCGCCGGTCAATCGAAAGCTATTCGACTCGTCATCAGACAGTCGGGATTATGTTTCCAGCATATGGTTCCCGATGTTAGTTCTTCGGCTGCACTGTCGTTTAATTTAACATTATCAATTCATATATATCATCTATAGGGGCATTATTCATCAGTTTTTTCTACATTCCTTTGCGAATCCAGTCAGATTCACGGCGATAACAGGGCAAGTCCTCTCTTGCTCCTTAATGCTCGATCCTTCTTTGATGGGCATACATAATTGGATACCGGGCCCATCATAGGTCGGTGTCCTCTTCGGCCGGTTCCCGAAGGGTGGAAGCCGGGGTCTGAAAGGCCTGTCGAGTAGCGGTTTTCCGTCCCTTCGCCCAATAGGTGACTAGGCATTACTGCGATATGCGCCTATGTTTCCCCATGCACTTGTTCCTTCCGGGGCGGCTATCGTTATACCCGATTGCATAATGCGAAAGGAAAACTATACTATTATCGTAAGAAGCATCACGTTGATTACATGACCCGTTGAGTATAACGTTAGTAAAAAATGCTTCCTTAGAGGAAATAGCCCGCATACGAAGAAGTAATACATTTAATAAACTATATATAATGCAACGTCTTTTACGTAGACCCATTAGACGATAGAGAAGGAGGCGTACAAAAGGATGATCAAAAGAGCCGTGTCCCTATTCCTGGCGATGATGTTCATCGGCTCCATGATGCTGCCGGTATTGGCCGCACCTACGGAGTACAAGATCAGCGAGATGCCCGTCGGCACCTTCGGCGGCCAGCTCGTGGTCTCGCAAATCACCGACCCGAAGACCTTCAACCCGGTTACAGCTGCTGAGACTTCGTCAACCGACGTTCTAACCCCGATATTCGAGGGCCTGACCGCGACGGACGGCGTTACGACCGCAGTGATCCCCTGCCTGGCCAAGAGCTGGAGCTTCAGCCCTGACGGCCTGGTATGGACTTTCAACCTCCGGCAGGGAGTCAAGTTCTCCGACGGCAAGGAGATGACGGCGGACGATGTCATCTTCTCCTTCGACGTAATCTATGACAAGAACATACAGACCTCTTCGCGCGACGTGCTGACCATCGACGGCCAGCCCCTGAAGTACAGGAAGATCGACACCTACACAGTCGAGTTCACCCTGCCTTCAGTGTTCGCGCCGCTGCTCCGCCAGATACTGATCGAGATCCTTCCCAAACATAAGCTCGAAGCCGCCTGGAAGGCGGGTAAGTTCAACGAGACTTGGGGCATCAACACCCCGGTCAAGGACATCGTCGGTACCGGCATGTACACGATAGCCCAGTACAAGCCCAACGAATATGTCGTATACCTGCGCAACGCCAACTATTGGGTGAAGAACAGCAAGAATCAGGTACTTCCCTACATCACTAGGTACATCCGTATGCTGGTTCCCAATCTCGAGACCCAGACCTTGAAGTTCCGTGCCGGTGAGACCGACATCCTCGGCATCAAGAACACCGACTACACGACCTTCAAGGACCTGCAGAAGAAGGAGAACTTCACACTCTACAACCTCGGGCCCACGTTCTCGACCGAGTTCGTGGTCTTCAACCTCAACCCCAGGAATCCCAACTTAGCGAAGGAGCCCTGGAAGCTCGAGTGGTTCAGCAACCAGTACTTCAGGAAGGGCGTTGCCCACCTTGTAGACAAGACCACGATCATCAACCAAGTCTACGCAGGTCTTGCTGAGCCACAGTGGAGCGCCGTCTCCGCGCCCAACAAGGAATTCCTGAGCACCAAGGTTACGCAGTATGCATACTCCCTCGAGAAGGCCAAGGAGATGTTCGCCAAGGCCGGGTTCAAGTATGACGGAAACAAGCTTGTGGACAAGACCGGACGCCAGATCAAGTTCGAGGTGACGACCCACAGCGAGAACAGCAACCGCATGAAGATGGCAAATATCCTGGTCGAAGACCTAAAGAAGGCCGGCATCGACGCCACCGTGACTACCTATACGTTCAACACTCTGGTTGAGAAGCTCATGGACACCTTCGACTTCGACACCATCATCATCGGCCTGACAGGCTCGGTGGAACCCAATAACGGCAAGAACGTCTGGCACAGCACCGGCAACCTGCATATGTGGAACCCGAGGCAGGATAAGCCGGCCTTAGATTGGGAAGCCGAGATAGACAAGATATTCGACGATGGCGTTAAGGTCGTAGATCCCGTGAAGCGCGCGGCAATCTACGAGAAATGGCAGCTCATCATATCCGACCAGGTACCGCTCATCTATTTCGCGGCGCCTCAGTCGATAGCGGCTATAAGGAATACGCTCGCTAACGTAAAACCTACGGCTTACGGCGGGACGATACACAACCTAGAAGAGATCTACTACATCAAGCCGTAACTTCGACAAAGCTGTCTGTAAGGCGTGACGGGGGCCGGCTTCGGCCGGTCCCCTAACCTTCAAGGCGGCATTATGGAGGTGCCCAATGGGTGCGTATATCCTTAGGAGGCTGCTTGGATTGGTTCCGATAATCCTCGGAATCAGCCTCCTGGCCTTCGCTGTGATGAACCTTGCGCCCGGGGATTTCCTCACCGTGCTGAGGATGAACCCCGAAAACTCGCCCGAGACCATCGAGCAGATGAGAGCTTCCTTCGGTCTCGACAGACCCCTATACGAGCAGTACTTCCGCTGGCTGTTCCAGCTTCTGAGGGGGAACTTCGGATATTCGTTCACATACCGTGCCCCCGTCTCTTTCCTCATAAAGACAAGGATGTTCAATACGCTCCTGCTGTCCGTCACGTCCATGATAGTCTCATGGCTGTTCGCGATACCGATCGGAGTCATATCGGCCGTCAAGAAATATACGTTCATAGACGGCCTCCTCACGGTATTCGCCTTCGTGGGCATCTCCGCCCCGGCGTTCTTCGTGGCATTGCTGCTTCTGTACTTCATTGCCACGACAAGATTCGCAAACCTCCCTATAGGGGGCATGACATCCATAGGCTTCGACTGGATGACATTCCCCGAGAAGGTGGTGGACCTTGCCAGGCATCTTGTGGTCCCCACCATAGTATTGGGCTTCGGCGGAGTGGCCGGCCTCATGAGGCAGATGAGAGGAAACCTCCTTGAGGTGCTAAGGCAGGATTACGTGACTACGGCCAGATCGAAAGGCCTTTCAGAGGGCAAGGTCATATGGAAGCACGCGGTCAGGAACGCGATCAACCCGCTGATCACGATCTTCGGCTTCCAGCTTGGAGGCCTGCTCTCTGGCGCCGCACTCACTGAGACGATCATTAGCTGGCCCGGCATGGGACAGATGATGCTCGAGGCCGTCCAAAGGAAAGACATATACCTGGCGATGGGAAACATGGTCATGGGAGCCGTACTCCTGATACTAGGCAACCTTATCGCGGATGTGCTGCTTGCGCTGTCCGATCCGCGCATAAGGTATCAGTGAGGGGGTGCGCATCATGGCCAAGACGAAGGACATTAAAGCAAACAGCGGAGAGAAGGTAAGGTCTCCATGGCGTATAGCCTGGATGAGGCTCAAACGCCACAAGCTAGCCATGGTCTCGGCATACATACTAATTGTCATGTACTTGTCGGTGATCTTCGCAGGTTTCCTATCTCCTTACCATATGCATACCACCCAGAGGAACAACTATCTGCAACCACCGAGCAAGATATATTGGAAGGACGAAAACGGCAAGCTCAGCCGCCCGTATGTGTACGCGATGAAGATGAGCGACCCGATGACGCAAGAATACCAGGAAATCAGGGATAAGAAATTCTATGTCAGGCTCTTCACCAGGAGCGACGACCCGCGCAATACCTGGGACCTTCTGGGGATCAAGTCCAATATCCACCTTTATGGAGCCCGTGCTGATGACGGAGAAGAGGGCCTGATATTCATAATGGGTTCCGACGACTACGGCAGGGACTACTTTACGAGGGTCCTATACGGAGGAAGGGCATCGCTGTTCGTAGGATGGGCGGGCATTCTGATAACTCTGACGATAGGCATGCTCTTCGGCGGCATTTCCGGCTACTACGGCGGCTGGATAGACAACATAATGATGCGTGTAGCCGAGATCATCATGTCAATCCCGAGTTTCTATCTGCTCTTGGCGCTGGCGGCCGTGCTGCCTAGGGATATAAGCTCCACGATGAGATACTTCATGATCGTCTCGATCTTGAGCTTCATCAGCTGGGCGGGTATGGCGAGGATAATCAGGGGTATGGTGCTCTCGATACGAACCAGGGAATACGTCCAGGCGGCAAGGGCCATAGGTTCGAGCGATATGAGGATAATCACGAAGCACATATTGCCTAACACCCTGTCGTTCGTAATCGTGAGCGCGACCCTTTCGATACCTGGTTACATACTGGGAGAATCCGGGCTGTCCTTCCTCGGCTTGGGCATCCAGGAACCAGATGCTTCCTGGGGGAACATGCTGTCTTCGGCAATGAACCTGCAGACGCTGGCCAAATCTCCATGGAACCTGCTGGCGGGAGTCTTCATTTTCGCTGCGGTGCTATGTTACAACCTTTTCGGCGATGGCTTGAGGGACGCCTTCGACCCGAGGTCCAAGCTTTGATAGGGTCCTAGCGTTGATGATCGGAAAGCGCCCTTCTTTACCGAAGGGCGCTTTTTACTAGGAATTGTGCAGAAATGGCTGTACATTTTTGGCAAAACCCTATGTAAGGTTGTATAATGTTGAATTGCCATTTAAAGTGATGGGGGATATCGTGAGGCATTACGCTTTCTTAAAGGGCTTTCTAAAGAAGAACCTCTGGCGCTACGCGCTTGGGGTTGTTTTCCTTATATTGGTGGACGCATGCGAGGTAATAGTACCCAGGATACTGGGCCCCATTACCGACGGGCTGGCGAACGGTACGATGGACTACAAGGGCCTCATGCGTTATGTTTGGCTCTTGACTGCAGTCGGCGCCTTCGCCATGGTCAACAGATTCCTGTGGCGCTGGTTCGTGAACAGGACGTCCAGGAAGGCCGACTACCACATGCGCAAGATGCTTTTCGACAAGTTCATGTCTCTGTCGGAAAGGTACTACACGCAGAACAAGACCGGCGATCTTATGGCGCACGCGACGAACGACATCAGGGCCGTAAGGGAGAGTCTGGGTTCAGGGACGGTGCTGACGTTCGACAGCCTGTTCCTTACCATAGCGACCACGATCATGCTCTTCATCAGCGTGCCTACGAAGCTTGCGCTGCTGGGCCTCGTGCCCTTCCCCATGATCGCCGTGGCCGTGTTCTTCTTCGGAAAGGTGATCAACAAGCGGTTCAAGGAAGTCCAGGAGTCGTTCTCCGAGCTTACTGACAGCGCCCAGGAGAGCTTCTCGGGAATCAGGGTCATAAAGGGTTTCGCACAAGAAGAGCTTGAAACGGACAATTTCATGAAGTCCGCGAAGAAGAACTTCGACAAGAACGTCGCTTTGATGAAGGTAGATGCGGTATTCGACCCTATGATAAACATGTTCGCCACGCTCGCGTTCGTGATAGCGATATGGAAGGGCGGCTCCATGGTGGCGAACGGTGAGATAACCCTCGGTTCCTTCGTAATGTTCTACAGCTACCTCGGTTCGCTCGTATGGCCGATGATCGGCATGGGCTGGGTGATCAACATCATCCAGAGGGGCATGGCCTCGGCCGCTAGGCTCAACAAGATATTCATGGAAGTGCCCGATATAAAGGATGCTCCCGATTCGGTGGGGCATTTCGAGTTCAAGGGCAGCATAAGGATAGAAGACCTTACGTTCAGCTATGAGCCAGACGGGACAAGGCCCGTGATAAAGCACCTCAGCGCAGACGTCAAAGCAGGTCAGGTGCTTGCCATAGTCGGCCGTCTGGGAAGCGGCAAGTCCAGCCTGGCATCTGTGCTTACGAGGCTGTACAATCCGCCGGAAGGCACAGTGTTCATAGACGGAGTGGACATCAACAAGATCCCTGTGTCCACGCTTAGGAAGCAGATAGGCTGCGTACCGCAGGAATCGTTCTTGTTCTCGACGACGATAAGGGACAACATAGCCTTTTCGGACCATGACCTGAGCGATGCCGAGGTCGAGAGGTATGCGAAGATAGCGCACATATACGATGACATAATCGAGTTCCCGGCGAAGTTCGGTACGATGGTGGGAGAACGCGGAGTCACGCTCTCGGGTGGGCAGAAACAGAGGGTGGCCATCGCAAGAGCCCTTATCCACAGGCCCAGGATCGTTATACTTGACGACTGCCTGTCCGCGGTAGACACGCAGACCGAGGAGAGCATCCTGACTGCACTTGGTGAAGAGCTGAAGGGCCACACGAGCATAATAATTTCCCACAGGATCTCCACGATAAAGCATGCTGATGAGATCATCGTTCTCGACGATGGCGATGTGATAGAAAGAGGGCGCCATGACGAATTGGTGGAGCTCGGAGGCACCTATGCCGACATGTATAGCAGACAACTTCTTGAAGAGGAGCTGGCCGCGCTTTAGGCGGCCTGGGATGTGCAAGTATGGCCAATTATCATGAAGAGGAAGTACTGGGGAAAGCTTATGATGCTGCGCTGATGCGCCGCCTCGTAGGTTATGCCAGGCCCTATTTCCTGTATCTTCTGCTGGGCCTTGTGATGCTTCTGGGCATCACGGGGACCAGCCTGGTTAGGCCGTACCTCCTCAAAGTAGCGATAGACGACAACATAATAGGTACCGGTTCGGCGGTATACGAGTTCCCCGATAGGCAGACAATCCCGGCTTATGTGAACGATGATTACGTCATCGAGGTCGAAGGCAAGGTCTATGTAAGGTCCGCGCTGCTTAAGAGGGCAGACAAGGGCCTGACGGAGAACCTTCCACGTGTGACGATAATGAACGTCCAGAAGACGCCCGTAGTAATCGAAGGAATCGTGCTGACCCACGACCTTACGCTCTCAACCAGCCCTTCGGGAGAGATCAGCGCAAAGGATACGAAGGGCAACGAATACGCCGCTACCGTGATGGATAAGTCTGTCATGCAGCAGTATAAGGAATACGACAGCAAGCGGATAAGGGATATCGCGATCCTCATCCTGATAACGGGCCTGGTAGGGTTCTTGCTCACTTATTACGAGATAATGCTGCTCAACTGGGTGGGCCAGAACATCGTATACAACATGAGGAGGCAGATATTCAGCCACGTCATGAACCACGACATGTCATACCTCGACAGGAACCCTGTAGGAAGATTGGTCACGAGGGTGACGAATGACACGGATACGCTTATAGAGATGTACACCAGCGTCCTTGTGAACCTGTTCAAGGACGTCTTCATGGTCGTCGGGATAATCATAGTGATGCTCAAGCTGGACTACCGCCTTGCTTTGGTGTCATATATGCTGCTGCCACTCATCTTCGTGGCCACCATGCTTTTTAGGAAATATGCGATGGACGCTTATAGGAAGATCAGGGTGGCGCTGGCAAGGATAAACGCAACGCTCGCAGAGAACATCAGCGGCATGAAGATAATACACCTGTTCAGCGTGGAAGGCCGCATGCATGACGAATTCGACAAGATCAACTCGGTCTACTACAAGTCGGGCCTGCGGGAAACGATGGTCTATGCGATTTTCAGGCCTACGATGGAGTTCATATTCTCCATGTCGCTGACGCTCATGATATGGTACGGCTCAAAGGGCGTCATGTCAGGGATCGTGCAGATAGGTGTCTTCTACGCCTTCATCAACTATGTCCGCCAGTTCTTCAATCCTATAAACGAGATGGCTGAGAAGTACAACATCCTGCAAGCAGCAATGGCCTCGTCCGAGAGGATATTCCAGTTGCTCGACAAGAAGCCGGAGATCATCAACGCCGACTCGTGCACGCACGTAGAGAAGATCATAGGCAAGATAGAGTTCAAGAACGTGTGGTTTGCGTACGTCGATGAGGAATGGGTCCTAAGGGATGTGAGCTTCACGATCGAACCGGGCCAGATGGTAGCCTTCGTAGGGGCCACAGGAGCCGGCAAGACATCAATCATCAATCTGATGAGCAGGTATTACGACATTCAGAAGGGCAGCATACTGATAGACGGGATCGACATAAGGAAGATCCCCCTGGAGGAGCTGCGCAGAAACATCTCGACCGTATTCCAGGACGTGTTCTTGTTCACCGGCGACATAAAGACTAACATCAGGCTGAACAATGACAAGATATCCGATGAGGACGTGCGCAGGGTATCGACGTATGTCAACGCTGACAACTTCATCTCCAGGCTGCCTGGCGGATACGATGCGAAAGTCACAGAGAGGGGCTCGACACTATCAGCCGGTCAGAGGCAGTTGCTGGCGTTCGCAAGGGCCCTGGCGTTCGATCCTTCGGTCCTGGTGCTCGATGAGGCTACCGCCAACATAGATACCGAGACAGAGGCCCTCATACAGGACGCGCTTCCCAAGCTGATGAAGGGCAGGACCACGATCGTGATCGCACACAGGCTCTCGACCATCCAGCATGCGGACAGGATCATAGTGCTTCACAAGGGGAAGATCCGAGAAAGCGGCACTCATCAGGAGCTGCTCGCCCAGAAAGGGATATACCACGGTCTATACCAGCTTCAGTACAAGGAGAGCTTCATCGAGGCCGAAGCAAAAAGAGAAGCCTCCCAAGAAGGAAGCTTCGCGGTACTGGATGAGAAATCCTGATGGAGCCCTCTAGGAGTAATATCTGCGGATATCCTCCATATTACTGACGATAACAATATCCTCGAACACGGACTTAGCTTTGTCCGTTTCACCTTGAAGGCGGTCGACGAAGAACTTCGTCGCCGCCTCTTCTATCATGCCATGGTCTCCCCAGTTATCGCCAACGGCAGCGATCTCAGAGCGAGATAGGCCGTTGGTCTTGGCGATTCGCGTTACGATGGCCTTCTTGGTCATGTAAGGATCGTCAATCGATACGTTTACCTTGACTCCCCCTGTCATCATCCCGTCGGCTACTTCAAGCTCGTTTGCGAATACGTAATCAAAACGGGCGATTTGCATCACTCTGTCCGCAAGTATGCTGAGCCCCGATGATATCAGGGCAAGCTTGACTCCTCTTTCACGTAAATGACTAACCAATGCCCCCACTCCGCTATCTATCTCTATGCCGGCTATGGCTTCGTAGACGGATTTGCTGGGGAGGCCCTTCAACACCATGGCATCTAGCCTGCAGAACTCCATATAATCGATCCTGCCTTCAATGAACGCTGTAAGATGGTGCTCCGCGTTATCGTCCCATATTCCTAGCTTCCTGCTCAGATATTCCCATGAACTGGCTATCCTCGTAAGAGTGCCATCCATGTCAAAACAGAACAACTTGGGCAACTCGTGCATTTGACACCTCAAATCAGTTACTTATAAGGAAGCCGAACCTCTTCGCCCTCCTTACTGAGAGATTATAAGCTAAAAGGCCAAAGGCAATCCATAGAGCAGACACCAAGGACAACGGCAGGAGCATACCAGATGGATTTCCGCCGTTTTGCATCATCACCGCCAGAAGGCCATTCGGAGTCATCCTGGCTAGTATGTTTAGGAAACCCTTGCCGATTCCGACCCCGAGCGAAGTGACGACCATTATTATGCTAGATACGTTCACAACCGTTGCTGTTCTCCTGAACAGCAAGGTAAGTGACCCTAAGATCAAGCCCATACCGAGCATCCCAATCCTCATCAGTAGGACCGGAAAGGCATATTTGGCGAATAATGCAGCATCGAAGCAATCTGATAGGCGCATCGGTATCAAAACGAACGGCATGATGAGAAGCATCGACGCGACAGAGCTTGCATCCCTTGCAAGAAGCGCATAGAGTGGGCCTTTCTCCACTTGGAACAGCGCTTCTGCTGTCCCTGATGAAAGCTCCTCCGACATCATCCTGTACAGTCCTTGTAAAGCAGGCAGCGCCAGCACGGACGATATGAGCATCACCTGCTTTACGGCGATTGCCGCATCTCCTGAATCACCGAGCACCTTCTCTATCAACAGTAAGAAACAGCCCACCGTCATTCCTTCAAATACGAGGCCCAGCGGGTTCTTTATCCTCCTCTTGAACATCGACGACAGCTCGAAACCAATCAACCTCATGGTAGTTCACCTCTCGATGAGTCTTCCGCCCTCGATGAACATCATCCTATCGGATATCCTGCGGGCCATCGGCATGTCGTTGGTGGAAAGACACACTCCCCGACCGAGACCTACTTCGCATCTTAGGATGCTTTCGAACTCCATCTGCGAAGGCCCGTCAAGGCCAAGCGTGGGCTCGTCGGCAATCAGGAAGTCGTGCGGCAGGAGCAACGCGCATATGATAGCCGCCTTCTGCCTCATGCCTCTGGACATCGCCGATACCTTCATCCCGCCATCGATCAGCCCGAAGAGCCTGGAAAGCCTCTCTAGTTCTTCGTCATGGCCGTTCCTCAGGGCGATGCCGCGTAATGCGTAAGAATACCTTACGTTCTCATCAAGGTTCATGTACGAATAGAGGCTTCGGCCTCCATCACCTATGTATGAGAACCTCATGTTCCTGGGCTTGAAGATTCTGCCATCTGTAGGGTAAGCGAATCCTAATACCAGTTTGATTATCGTCGACTTGCCGCTGCCATTCGCGCCCAGCAGGCAGGTCACCTTACCTTGCTCCAGTGACAAGTTCACGCCTACGATGCCTTCGTTCGCCCGTCTGCCGAAAGCATCACGATAGTGGAAGCTGACACCGTCAAGGACTATGGAATGCATGAGAATCGACCTCCAAGGCGATTATCCTTTCCTGGAGTACACTCAGCCATTCTCCTTTTAGTTGATGTTGCTTGCCTAAAGGATGGTTATCTGCGCAGCTGGTCAAATTCAGGAACGTAGGCCGTAGAAGATGATGATATGTCCTGCGTGAAAACATTGCATAATCCAAGGTCGACCGCCTTGTCCAATACGGCTTCGTACTCTTGGGGAGAAACCCTCCTGGCATAGGGGGATTCTTTTTCCCTGACATATTCAGGCGTATACTGGGACATTATGCTCAAGTGAGCGTACTTGCCGACATTATCCCTTATCCACTCTAATACCCGGAATGAATCCTCTGTTTCGCCCGGAATCACAAGATGCCTTATGAGCAGGCCTTTCCTCGCTATGCCCTCGCTGTCGATTGCCAAATGGCCCACCTGATCTAGCATCTCAACTACGGCCGCTGACGCCACGTCGAAATAATCCGGCGCGTTGGAGAGTACTCTCCCCAATCTAGATGAGCGGTACTTGATATCGGGCAAGTATATGTCGACCAGCCCTTTTAGGGCCTTTATGGCCGATAGTTTCTCGTATGAGCTGGTGTTGTACACTATGGGCACCGAAAGGCCTTTTTCTTTCGCCCCCAATATGGCCCTGATGACAGTAGGAAGAAAGTGCGCGGAAGTGACCAGGTTAATGTTATGGCAGTTTCTCCCTAGTTCTAGGAAAATGCTTATCAGCCTGTCTACATCTACTTGAAGTCCCGTCTCTATGCGGGATATCTCCATATTCTGGCAATAGATGCACTTGAGGTTGCACCCTGAGAAGAACACCGTCCCTGATCCTTTAGTGCCGCTGATCGGCGGTTCTTCCCATCTATGTGCGCCGTACTGCGCTATCCTCGGTAAAGCAGATGACATACAATATCCATAGGAGCCGGCATTCCTGTCGGCTCCGCATTCCCTGGGGCATATCCTGCAATCTGAGTATTCCTTTATCTCAGGCCCATAGCCCAAAATACTATCACTTCTCCTCGGCCCATAGTCCCATGAGCCTGACAAGCACGTTGCTTCCGCTCTCCATCCACTGTACGCAGGCCCATTCGTTCCTGCTATGAGAATCGCTGCCTCCTGTGAACAAGTTGGGCGTCAGTATTCCCATATAGCTCAGCCTGGAACCGTCCGTTCCCCCTCTGATCGGCCTTTCGTCCAGCTTCAGGCCCTCTTCGATTATCGCTTTCCTTGCGAGCTCGGATATGCGCGGTTCTTTGTCCAGGACTTCCTTCATGTTCTTGTAGCTGACTTCGCTATGCCATTCGAGCCTTGCGCCCTTATGCATGGAAACGACGGCCCTGGCTGCTTCGACGAAGGACTTCTCCCTTCTCAGCACCTTGTCCATCTCGAAGTCCCTGATGATGAACCGGCAGCTGGCCATCTCGACGTCCCCGGTGATGTCGGTCGGGTGTATGAAACCCTCCCTGTCCGAAGTAGTCTCAGGTCTCTCTCCCGCAGGTATGAGGGATATAATCTCGGCCATGAGGTGCACTGCATTCGTCATCCTGCCCCTTGCGGTCCCAGGGTGGTTGGATAAGCCGAATACCTTCATATGGCCGTTCACGGCGGTGAAAGTCTCATCCTGGAAGTCGCCTATTATCCCCCCGTCAATGGTATACGCCCTCTTCGCCCCAAAGATGTCTACCGGGAAATGCTCTATGCCGCCTGCGCCCTCCTCGTCAGGAGTGAACGCGATCCATACGTCACCGTGCTTCTTTCCTTTATCCTTCAGCAGCAGGCACACCGCATGCATTATCTGTGCTATGCCCGCTTTGTCGTCCGTTCCCAGCAACGTCCTGCCGTCCGAGGTCACTAGATCCATTCCTATCGCATAACGCAGCTCGGGACTCGTATGAAGCCCGAGTTCTACGCCGTCGAGCAGCTTGATGGGAGAACCGTCCCACTTCCTGTGTATTATCGGTCTGATATCGCTTCCTGGCACGCCTTCGACCGTATCCATGTGCGCCATGAAGCCGATGGCGGGCGGGCTCCCCTCAACGTTAGAAGGTATCCTGCCTATCACGAAGCATTTATCGGTCACTGCCACGCCCTCTACTCCAAGCGCATTAAGCTCATCCGCTAGAATCCCAGCCAGCTTCCACTGTCCCTCGCTGCTGGGCGTCTTTCCGGCCCCTACTACGCTGGTAGTGTCCACGAGGCAGTATCTTATGAACTTGTCCTCTATCCCCTCTTCCAGAAGCGCCTTTACGTCCATCCTTTACACTCCTTTTCGGGCCATATCGCAAGGTTAGGTCCCTATCTCAGCTGAACTCGATGATATCCCCGTCAGATACCAGGTAGTCCCTTGGCACCGATTGACCGGAATATCTGGACGAGCCCCATAACCTTGCGTTCTTGAAGCTGTGCTGCAGCTGCTTGTGAATGACTCCTGCCACGTCTTCTACCGTGGCTCCCCTCTTTACTACGAAAGGGTCCTTCCTCTCCAGCCTGCCGCCGGGCGGCTTCGCGTAAACCCTCACTATTCCTGACAGTTCGAATACCGCTGCCGGGATGTCGGGCATCCCCTCACCGCTCAAAGCCGAACATGCCAAGTACTTGTAGTCCGGAAGCAGTCCCCTCATCGTTGAAAGGTTTTCCCTGGACGGTTCGAGGTCCATCTTGTTGGCCACTACCAGGAGCCTGTCTTTCGTTATCCCCGCTCCTGATGCATCCGTCGAATCTACCAAGGTCTTCCTGGACTTGAGCAGCTCAGACAGAGCGTCCAGGACGTACACCGAGGACTGGTCCGAAGCATCCAGTACGATCATCAGGACATCGCATAACCTCGCGTTGGAGAATAATGATGAGACTGGGTCTTCCATGATTATGGGCGGGGTGTCGACCAGCTGCATCTTGATGTCCTCGTACTGCATCATCCCGGATACGGGCACTGTAGTTGAGAAGGGATAATCGGCTATTGCGACCTTCGCGTTCGTCAACCATCCGACGATCGACGATTTCCCCGAATTAACGGGTCCTATGACGAAAGCCTGCGCCGCGCCCTCCTTCTGAACCCTGTACGGATCGACCTTGCCGCCCTTACGGCCCCTCTCTTCTATTATCTCCGCCCTCAGCTTGGACAGCCTCTTCTTGATGTCCGCCTGCATCTTTTCGGTGCCTTTATGTTTCGGGATGTAGGCGAGCATGTCTTCCAAGGCGGCCAATCTCTCATCGTTGGTCAAGGCCGCCTTGTAGGCATCTTCTGCTTCCTGGTATTGCGGGGTAAGGTTCGCGGGCATCTTGGGCCACCTCGCACTTATAGTCCGCAGACTCTCCCCGTGGTGCTTTACTAGATTAATGCCTCCAGCTCGTCCAGAAGTCCCTCGAATACGTCAAGGGCGTCGGTGATGGGCTTTTCGGTGGTCATATCGACGCCCGCCTTCGCAAGCAGGTTTATCGCATAATCGGATGATCCTGACGATAGGAATTCGATATACTTCTCGCGTGCTCCTGCGGTTCCGGCAAGAACGTTCTTAGCCAACGCCACCGCCGCGCAGAAACCGGTGCTGTACTGGAATACGTAGAAGTTCATGTAAAAGTGCGGGATCCTCGCCCACTCCAGGCTGATCTTCTTGTCCACCTTTACTTCCGGCTCGAAGTACTGCCTGTTAAGCTCGAGATACATATCGGAGAGAGAGCTTGCCGTAAGGGCTCCTCCGCTTTCCACGGCCTCGTGTATCTGCCTTTCGAACTCGGAGAACATCGTCTGCCTGAACACGGTGCCCCTGAATTCCTCAAGATAGTGGTTGAGCAGGTACATCCGCTCGTCCTTTTTGGTTATCTTCTTAAGGAGGTAGTCGTTCAGAAGCGCTTCGTTGAACGTAGATGCGACCTCAGCCAGGAATATCGGATAATCCGAATACTGCACCGGTTGTGTCCTCCAAGTGTACCAGGAGTGCATCGCATGTCCCATCTCATGTGCGAGCGTGAAGACGTTGTTGATGTTGTCCTGCCAGTTCATCAGCACGTATGGGTGCGCTTTCCTGCTTCCCCAGGAGTACGCCCCCGAGCGTTTCCCCCTGCTCTCGACTACATCGACCCACCTACCGTCCAACCCCTTAGCCAATACTTCGGAGTATTCCATGCCCAAGGGCCTTACGGCTTCCTTAACGGTCGTCACCGCCTCTTCGTAAGGGACTTTCATCTCCACGCCGTCGATCATCGGGACGTAAACATCCCACATGTGCAGCTTGTCCACTCCAAGGAGCCTCTTCCTGAGCGTCATGTACCTCTTGAGGAGGCCGATCCTATTCCTTACGGCGTTTATGTTGTTCTCGTACACCTTCGTCGGGATGTTGTTCCTGTCCAGGGAGGCGACCATGGCGTTACTGTAATTCCTGACCTTAGAGTTGAAGATGTTCTTCTTCACCTCAGTGTCCAGGTTCGCCCCGATCGTGTTTATCAAAGCGCCGTATGTATCGTACATCGCTTCGAAGGCCCGCTGCCTCACGTTACGGTCCTTGCTCTCCATGAACGTCATGTAGCGGCCCTTGGTAAGCTCCACCTTGTCGCCCTTGTCGTCTTCGATCTCGGGGAATTTTATATCCGCGTTGTTGAGCATCGTATATATGTTACTGGCACCCTTGCCGACCTCGGATGCCATGGCGATTATCCTCTCCTCAGCCGAGTTGAGCGTATGCTCCTTCTTCCTCCTTACGTCCTCAATCATGTGCCTATATTCCAGAAGGGCGGGCTCTTCCTCGTAGAACCGATTGAGATGGTCTTCCGGTATCGCAATAAGCTCGGGCTCGAAGAAGGCGCTGGCGCTCCTGACCTGGACGGCGAGTGCCGAAGCCCGGCCTTGTAGGTCCTGGTACTTGGACACGGAGGTGTCCTCGTCTTGTCTCATCCTCGAGTATGTATAGCACGCCTCCACTATATCGCCCATCTCCAGGGCCACTTCGATGCATCCCTTCAAGGTGGCGGCCGATTCCCCGACTCTGTCCTTGAAACCTGACAGCTTATCGGAGAGCTCCTTGGCCTTCGCCATATCCTTCTCGCAGTCCTCATCGCTGGAGAAAAGATCCTCCAATCTCCATTTCAGCTCCTCGGGCACCTGGTCTCTGGTCGGGATAGTACTGACTTCCGTCACCATGTGCATGACCTCCTATAGATCGTCTAGGCTCGCTTGTATCGCCTCATGCCTGATAAGTCTCTTGCTGGCCCATTTACCGCGCTTGTAATATATGTAGTTCATTATCAGAGTGAACGTCCCGCTCATCGGGAATGCCAGCCATACGCCCGATATACCCATGCCAAAAGGACCTGACATGACAAGAGCGGACGGCAGTCTTATCATCCATAGCGCCCCTAGCGCTATAAGCATCGTAGGGATGGTGTCCCCGGCCCCTCTCATGACACCCTGGAGTATGAAGTGCAAGGACATCGGGATGTAGATGAACGAGACTGACCTGAGATACCTTACGCCCGAATCCAGAAGGACCGCATCCTTCGTGAACAGCGAGAATACGGTCCTGGGGAACAGCTGCATCACGGCGAAGGTACACAGCGCGATCCCCAAGGAAAGCTTGCATCCAGAGGCGACCGTCTCCTTCACCCTGTCCAGCTTGCCTGCACCCAGGTTCTGCCCCACGAGCGCGCTCACAGCTGTGCTTAGGCTCATGGCCGGCATCAGGGTGAACTGGTCGAGCCTGTTGCCCACACCTAGGGCGGCGGCTTCCACAAAGCCGTATTTATTCACTATCGATACCACTACCATGGCGCCGAAGGAGACGAGGGATTGTTGTACCGCCGAAGGAAGGCCGATCTTGAAGCTTAGTCCTGTGATCCGCTTGTCGATCCTGAGGAAGTCCCTGAATCTCCTTCTGAAGGAAACGGTCCTAAAGACGCCTACCAGGGCTACGATCGACGCTATAAGCTGTGCGAATATCGTCGCTATGGCAGCTCCTGCCACTCCCATCTTCGGGATCGGGCCAACTCCGAATATAAGGATGGGATCAAGGACGATGTTGATTAGCGTCGCCACTATGAGGGCATTCAGCGGTGTCCTGGAATCCCCCATGCCTCTTAGTATCGCGCCCGCCACGTTGTAGGCGTACACGACTGGGAAGCCGAGGCTGCATATCCCCAGATAGGATACCGCCATTTCCTTGATGTCGGCCGGAGTGCCCACAAGTTCGATCAGCTGGTTCCTGAAGAAGTAGCCTGTGAAGGCGAAGAAGATGCCCAGCATGCTAAGCAGCGTGATAGTATTGGCGGATATGTGCGCGATCTGAGGATAGTCCTTCGCACCGAAACTCTGCGACACGAGTGTGGTAGTAGCTATCGTCAGCCCTATGGCGAGCGATGTGAGGGCGAATATTATCGGGAAACCGACCGATACGGCGGCCAGCGCTTCTGCACCCAAGAACCTGCCTACCCAAAAACTGTCGACTGTGCTATAAAGTGCCTGGAATACGTTCCCAAGCAGCATCGGCGTCGCGAAAGCCACAAGATGGGAGACGATGCTGCCTTCAGTAAAGTCCCTTACGTTCCTTTTAGCCATGCAGTACACCTCAACGGACGGATAAACTATCGATATTCTACCACGGAAACAGTGTGCCCGGGCTATCCTGGGCCCAGCAAAGGCACAAGGGCCGCCCTGACGGCGGCCCTTGTGTTAAACGCCTCTATATCCTCGCTTTTACGTAATCGATGATCCTTGCGATGCCTTTCACTATGTTCTCCGTGGAAGTAGCGTACGACAGCCTGATGTACTCTTCCTTCTCGTCGGCGTTCTTGACGCCGAAGGCCGTCCTCGGCAGGACCGCCACGCCCGCTTCGTAGAGGAGCTTATCCGCCAGTTCCCTGGAGTCCTTGCATCCTAGGAGCTTGCATGCTTCGGTTACGTTGGGGAATACGTAGAACGCCCCGTCAGGGACATGGCACTTGAATCCCGGCACCTTGTTGAGCTCGGAGACTATTATCTCCCTGCGCTCTGCGAACACCTTCTTCATATGGTCGGCGCCGTCCTGGGGCCCTTCGAGCGCTTCCTTGCCTGCGAGCTGGGTGAATGTGGCGGTGCAGGACGCATCGTTGGTCACGAGCTGTGCCACGGCCTCCGCTACGCGTTTGGGCATCACTCCGTAGCCAAGCCTCCATCCGGTCATCGCGTAGGTCTTCGACATACCGTCGAGTATAATCGTCCTCTCCTTCATGCCGGGGATGGATGCTATGCTCTCATGCTTGCCGTTGAACTTCAACCTCGAGTAGATCTCATCCGAAAGGACCGTTATGTCGTGCTTTATGCACAGCTCTGCGATCTTCTCCAGGTCCTTCCTAGGGATGGAGCCGCCCGTCGGGTTGTGGGGGCTGTTTATCACCATGAAAGTGGTCTTGGGCGTGATCAGCTTCTCCAGTTTGTCCACGTCGATGGAAAAGCCCTTGCTCTCCTCGATCGGTACCGGGACGGCCTTGGCGCCTACGAAGTTTATCACCGACTCGTAGATCGGATAGCCCGGGTTGGGATAGAGCACTTCGTCTCCTTCGTCGACGCATGCCATTATCGAATAGAATATGATCGGCTTCCCTCCGGGGACTACCACGACTTCATCCGGGGAGACTTCTATTCCGCGGGTATTTGAGATGTACTTCGCTATGGACTTGCGGAAATCCAGCATTCCCGCAGAAGGTGTGTAGTGGGTCATTCCCTTGTCCAGCGCCTCATGGCACTTGTCGATTATGTTCCTGGGCGTGTCGAAATCGGGCTCGCCGATGCTAAACGCAATGATGTCCTTGCCTTCTTCTCTCAGCTTGTTTACCTTGGCAAGAGTGACGAACGCATTCTCGGTGCCAAGTCTTTCCAGCCTTTTTGCCAGTTTCAAGGTAATACCTCCATTCAAATAGGTCGAACTACCGGAAATATTTTAGCATACGGATATGGTGCGCAATATATCATCGCTTGTTCTTCTTACCGACCAAAGAGGTTATCTTGATCTCCACTATGTTGGTCCTGGCTGCGGTTTCCTCCGTGCAGCCCGCCCCTTCGGCAGCTAGCTTGCCTATCAGTAGGCAGATGATCTCCTTCTTCTTTGTCGGAGAATCCACGACGCTTGCGATTCCTTCGACCATCACGCTCGAGTAATGGGTGGTCATCGTTTCCCTGTCGATGTCTATGTCCGTAGCCACAGTAAAACCAACGTTAGGATTCGAACTTATGTTATCCAGCTTCCTTCCCTGCAAAGCGCAATGGAAGAATATGCTGCCGTTTCCATACACATAATTGACCGGCGTAGCCATAGGGCGCATGTCGGTGCCGCAGGTGGCGAGGAAGCCCGTCTCGCACCTCTCCAATATCCTGACGATCTCCGAGGCGTCCTCTATCTGTCTGTCCTTCCTTCTCACGATGGCGTGCTCCTTCCTTCCGGATAGGCAAGTTCGTGCGATGATATAATTCCATTAGTGAAGCTTGGAGGTGATCGTATGCGTAGGAGACTGACGGTGGCCGTGTTCATGATTTCCGTCCTACTTCTGATATTATCACCATTGGCGTCGGCGGTAGAGCCCATCGGGCCCACGGACCTTATCTACTTCATAATGACCGACCGCTTCAACGACGCAGCGCCCAACGAATACTACGCGAACAAGAAGGACGCGTCGGGTTATCACGGAGGCGACCTCCAGGGCATCATAGAGAAGCTCGACTACATCAATTCGCTCGGGTTCACCGCGATCTGGATAACGCCCGTGGTGGATAACCAGCCGGGAGGTTACCACGGCTACTGGGCCATAGACTTCTACAAGATGGAGGAGCACCTTGGAAACCTGGACGACCTTAAAAGGCTCGTGGAAGAGGCACACTTAAGAGACATGAAGGTGATTCTTGACGTCGTGATAAACCATACGGGCTCCCTTCATCCTTTCGTATACGACAAACCAGACTGGTTCCATGCGAAGAGGCTGATCACGGATTGGAACGACCAGCGGCAGGTGGAAGACGGCTGGCTGGCCGGGCTGCCCGACTTCGACCAGTCGAACCCGCAGGTGATGGAATATCTAATCGACATGGCCCTCTGGTGGATAGACCAGACGGGAGTGGACGGCTTCAGGTTGGATACCGTAAAGCACGTACAGAAGGAATACTTGACTAAGTTCGCATACGCGATAAAGGCAAGATATCCAGACTTCTACCTGGTCGGGGAGGTATTCGACTCGAGGGCCGGTTTCATAGAGGGCTACAGCATGACCGGCATAGATGGCTTCCTGGATTTCCCGATGTATTATGGGATATCGGACACACTAGCGAAGGACAAGGGACCGGAAGCTTTAGAAAGGGCCGTCATCTCCGGCAGCTTGTATTCGCGCCGGAACCTCATGGGCACCTTCATCGACAACCACGACGTCCCCCGCTTCGTCAACAGGCTGGACGAGCCAGTCAGAAGGCTTGAGCAGGCACTGGCCGTGGCGATGACATACACCGGCATCCCGGTCGTGTACTATGGCACCGAGATAGCACTCCCAGGCGGGAACGACCCGGACAACAGGCGGGACATGGTGTTCGAGGAGAACGATGTCACCGAAACGCTAAGGAGGCTTACCAAGATCAGGAAGCAGAACGCTGAGCTGGTCTACGGCGACATCGACCTGATCGGATTGGGCGCCTACGGTTTCGCCTACCAACGCACCTATGAAGGTTCATCGACGGTGCTCCTTCTCAACTTGGGCGATGAAACGAGAGAGTTCTCCTTCGTGCTGCCCTACGCGTCGGCCTTCTCATCCTTCGAGGACTTGTACGATCCTTCGGTAAAGGGAGTCGTGAACAACGGATCGGTTACGATCACAACAGCGCCGAAGTCGTTCTACATACTGAAGCTTCAATAAGGGGCCCCTTGAAATTTGAATGGCGACCATACGAGGCCGCCATTTACCCATGAAAATTCCGGGATCAAGTATTATCAGCCCTTCACGCTGCCGAGCGTCAACCCGCCCACCAGATATCTCGAAAGAGCTATGAAAAGCACGGTAACCGGAATCGCGGTCACCAAAGCCGCAGCCGAGTAGATCCCCCACTCCGTCGAGAACGAGCCCTGCAGCGCTATCAGTCCGACTGGAAGGGTCAGCATGCTCTTGCTCGTGATCAGTATCCTCGCTACGATGAACTCCGACCACGCGCCCATGAACGCGAAGAGCGCGCACAGCGCTATGGCGGGTTTCGCCAGCGGAAGGATAATGGACCAATATGCCCTTAATATGCTGGCACCGTCTATGAAGGCGCTCTCCTCAAGGGATCTCGGGATCGTGTCGAAATAGCCCTTCATGAGCCAGATGTTGAATGGCACGGCCGTCGAGACATACCAGAGAATGAGTCCGAGGTAGTTGTTGGTAAGCTTGAACCTCACCAACATGAGATATACGGGAAGCAGCAGCATCGGCGCCGGGAACATCTGCGTCACGAGCAGCAGCGTCATCCCGAACTTCCTGCCCCAGAACCTGTACCTCGAGAAGGCGTATCCTGCGTTGACCGATATGATCACCGCGAACACAGCCGTCAAAGAGCTTACGAACATGCTGTTCAGCATCCACTTCGCCATAGGGTACTTCGTGAAGGCGTCGGTATAGTTCTTGAAGGTCGCATTATCCGGAATCAGCTTGAGCGAAGTGGAGAACAGCTGGTTCCCGGGCCTCAGCGAAACCGTGAATATGAAGCTTATAGGATAGATCGTTATGAAGCAGCACAACAGGAGGAAAAGGTAGATCATGACGATCTTGGGCCATGAATCGTTCTTCTCGAAACGCTCCTTGAGCCTACTCTTCCAGCTTATGGCCATTTCCTTCCCTCCTTCAGTCCTCGAGCTTCTGGGCGCGGATGAACACGCTCGAGAAGCTTACGAGCAGTATGAACACCACTACGGACATCGCTGCCGCATAACCGTACCTGAAGAACTCGAACGCCCTCTTATAGATCTGGGATACGAGTATCTGAGCCGCTTCGTGGGTCGAACCGTAGGTGAGTATGTATATGACGTTCACCATATTGAAGGTCCATATCGTCCCCAGCACTATCGCGGGCGTTAGGACGGGCTTCATGAGCGGGAGTACTACGTTCCTCACCTTCTGCCACCAGTTGGCGCCGTCGATGTCCGCGGCCTCGTACAGTTCCTGAGGAATAGACTGCAAGCCTCCTAGGCAGGTCATCATCATGAACGGCACTCCCAGCCATATGTTGGTAATGATGGCTGCCTTGAACGCATTGGCGGGGTTACTGAGCCACATCACTGTGGCCCCGTCGCCGAACAGCGCCTTTAGCACCAGGTTGATGGGACCGTAAGTCTCGTTGAACAGGTTTCGCATAGCGATAGCGGCGATGTACTGCGGTACCGCCCAAGGAAGTATGAGCAGTACGCGGATTATCGCCTTCCCTGGAAGCTTGCGGTTAAGTATCAAAGCCAGCATGAATCCCAAGCTTACGTGCGAGACCACGTTCACGACGGTCCAGACTACCGTCCTTATAAGGGTGGAGAAGAACTGCGGGTCCTCGAACATCGACTTGTAGTTCTCCAACCCTATCCAGGGATAATTACCGCTTCTTAGATTGTAGAGGGTGACGCTCCTGAAAGAGATGTCCACCTCGTAGTAAAGCGGATAGGCCACCATGGCCACCATGACCAGCATGGCCGGTAGTAGGAATAAAAGGGGTACGTACCATCTGGGCCTGGCAAGCTCGTACGACTTGCCCTTGCGCCTTGCCTGCATGCTGATTACCCCCCTTGGAAACCAGAATATGGGCGGGAGAAGGGACTCCAGTCATAGTCCCCTCTCCCTGTCGCCCCCTAAGGGCATATGGTCCTGCTATTTCACCGTGATGCCCATCTGCTTGAGCGCATCTAGACAGAGCTTCTGGGCTTTCGCGGGCGCATCCTCGGGCTTGATCACGTTGGAGAACACATCGGCCTGCACCGCCTTGAGCGCATCCCAGCATGCCCTCATCTGGGGCACTATCGGCATGGCAACTCCGTACTTGACCGCTTCGGTCTGGGATGATAGAAGTACGTTCTTCGTTACGGCGTCCGAAGTCATCGCCGCAGGCACCGTGGGTATCTGGTTGTGCGCCGGTACCAGCTTGATCTGAGATTCGGCGCTGGTCATGAAGTCTACGAACTTCTTTGCCAGCTCGAGGTTCTTCGTATTGGCGGAGATACAATAGCCCTTCACAGCCGTCCACGAAGTCGGATACTTGCCCGCTACAGAGGGTATCCTGGTTATGCCTATGCTCATGCCCGCGTCAACATAACTGGTAAACGACCATGGGCCGTTGATAAGGCATGCGACCTTACCCTCCTTGAACAGGCCTTCTGCTGCGCCGTAATCGACGCCGCGAGGTGCGATCTTATCGTCCATCAGGCCCTTGAGGTACGCGAACATCTTGCCTATCCCAGGGCTGTCCAGCGTGGGCTTGGCGTTCTTCTCCGACGACGGGTTGTCCATCACGAAGGTGTCGAACGCCCCCAGGAAGGGCACCGTGAAGAAAGGCTCTACAGTATTGAAGGCGATTCCATAATCCGCCTTCTTATCGGCCTGTAGCTTCTTGGTCGTGGCGATGAGCTCCTCCATCGTCTTGGGCGCGTTGGGTATCAGCTTTTTGTTGTATATCAGGCAGAGCTCGTTGCCGTTGCGGTCGGGCAGCAGGTATATCAAGCCCTCGTACATCGACGCCTGCAGGGCGTTGGCATCGAACTTGCTGACCAGGTAGTCCTTGCCAAAAACCTTCTCCATCGAGTAGATGAAGCCGCCGGGTACGAATACGCCGAGGTTGTCGTTCGGGCCGAAGACCACGTCAGGGCCTTCGCTGCCTATGGCTGCCGCGGCGAAGTTCTTCCTAAGGTCCTCGGTCTCGAAGTGGGACCTTTCGACCTTTACATTTGGGTTGGCCTTCTCGAACTCGGCGATCAGCACATCCATCACAACCTGTGCCGAGGGGTCGTCCTGCTCCCAGAACGAAAGTATCGTAGGAGCCGCGTTCACTGTCATGGCAAACATCACGACTGCCACAACGGCCAGAGCCAGTATCCTTTTCATGACGATGCCTCCTTTAGTTATGGTTGTATATTCAACCAAGTATGTTCTCCTAACTTATTTTTACATTCTCCTATGGGCAAGTCAAGCAAAGACGGGCATATCAGTATGCGTCCTGGCCGCGATTGCGCGTTAGCCGCCATCCTTCCCTTATTGCCAATTACATGCCACAGTGTATAAAATGGTTATGTATATAAACGCTACATAACCTTCGCATATGATTGGAGGTCGTCATATGGCACACCTTTCCCTTCGCGGCCTGACTAAGGTTTACCCGGGCGGAGTGCTGGCCGTCTCGAATTTCAACCTCGACATCGATGACAAGGAGTTTATCATACTGGTCGGGCCCTCCGGATGCGGCAAATCGACCGTCTTAAGGATGATCGCGGGCCTGGAGGAGATAACCGACGGCACGCTCGAGATCGACGGCAAGCTAGTCAACGACGTGCATCCCAAGGATAGGGACATCGCCATGGTGTTCCAGAACTACGCACTTTATCCCCATATGAGCGTGTCGGAGAACATGGGCTTCTCCTTGAAACTAAGGAAGGTGCCGAACGCCGAAAGGAAACAGAAGGTCGAAGCCGCCGCAAGGATACTGGACCTTTCCCACCTGCTCGGCAGGAAGCCGAAGGAGCTGTCCGGCGGCCAGAGGCAGAGGGCGGCCGTAGGAAGGGCAATCGTCAGGAATCCGAAGGTGTTCCTGTTCGACGAACCGCTGTCCAACCTCGACGCCAAGCTCAGGACCCAGATGCGCACCGAGATCTCTAAGCTGCACCAGCAGATTGGGACCACGTTCATCTACGTCACCCACGACCAGGTGGAAGCTATGACGATGGGCACGAGGATCGTGGTCATGAAGGACGGCCTCATCCAGCAGGTAGACACCCCCAACAACCTCTACGACAAACCGACGAACCTGTTCGTGGCCGGCTTCATCGGCTCTCCGCAGATGAACTTCCTCAACGTGGGGCTGGTGGAGGAGGACGGCCGCCTTTACGCAAGGTACGGCAAGAACTCGTTGCTCCTGCCGGAGGCCAAGGCGAAGGCTGCCGCAGCATATGCTGGAAAGGAAGTAGTGCTCGGCATAAGGCCGGAGTTCGTCTTCGACGAGGACATCAGGCTTAATCAGTTCAAGGACAGCACCATAGAGGCCGACGTGGACGTCGTCGAGCCGCTGGGTTCGGATACTTACCTTTACCTGCTGTCGGACGGGCAGAAGATAACCGCACGGGTGGAGCCTAAATCGCCCGCGAAGGTCGGCGAGAGGATGAGATTCGCCGTCGATGCCTCGAGGGTCAACCTGTTCGACAAGGAGACCGAAGCTGTCATAGTCAACTGAGCAGGTAAAGGACGTTTTCTTCGGGGCAGCCCTTAAGCGGGCTGTCCCTTTTCGCCTAGATGGACGCGATGGAGGTCATCCGCTTGGAGAGCATAACAATAACCTACGACAGTAGGGACATATCCTGTAAGGATCCGTTCGGGGCTGTGGAACCCGGCACGCCGGTCAGGTTCACCATCTATGTCAAGGCAGACGGGACCGACGTCTCGGCCAGCCTGGAGCTGTCCGGCATCGATTTCAAGTCGAGCGTCAAGATGGCGGAGATTTCAAGGCAGGATTCGACGGTGAGGCTCTCGTGCGAATTTAGGCCCGAAAGGCCGGGCCTGGTCTGGTATTGGTTCTTAGTGAGGGCTAAGGATAAGGAGCTATACGCCGGCGCCTTAGAGCGAGAAGGCGGGATTTGCCGGACGGTGCTACATCATCCGCGCCCTTACCAGCTTACGGTCTACGAACGCAGCGCCCTGCCGCCTTGGGCTGGCGAAGGGGCTCTGTATCAGATATTCGTCGACAGGTTCAGGAAGTCTAAGGACGGTGTACCGAAGCTCAAGAAGGGCTCCTTGCTGCATGCCCGCTGGGACGACACTCCTGTGTACGTAAGGGCGTGCAAGGACGGGTCGGTCAAGAGGTGGACGTTCTTCGGAGGCGATATAGACGGCGTGACCGAGAAGCTCGCCTACCTATGGGAGCTGGGGGTCAACGCCATATACCTGAACCCGGTGTTCGAATCCCCTAGCAACCACAAGTACGATACGTCCGACTACAGCCGCGTCGATCCCGGATTCGGCGACGAGGCGGCCCTCATAAGGCTCTGCTCGAAGGCTGCTGAGTGGGGCATCAGGGTAATCCTGGACGGGGTGTTCAGCCATACCGGCAGCGACAGCGTCTACTTCAACAAGGAGGGCAGCTACGAAGGCGTTGGAGCGTACCAATCGAAGGATTCCCCCTATTCCGGCTGGTATCGTTTCAAGGACTTCCCCGAGGACTACGACTGCTGGTGGGGCTTCACGGGGCTACCTAACGTAAACGAGCTGGATCCTTCGTATCTCGAATTCATGGTCGAAGGAGATAACAGCATAGTCCGTAAATGGATGCGCGCCGGCATCGGAGGGTGGCGCTTGGACGTAGCCGACGAGCTGCCGGACGAGTTCATAAAGCGGCTGAGGAAAGTGGTCAAGGAGGAGGATCCTGACGCCGTCCTGATAGGCGAGGTGTGGGACGACGCATCCAACAAGGTCAGCTACTCGGTGAGGCGGGAATACCTGCTGGGTCACGAACTAGATTCAGTCACGGGATATCCCGTAAGGGACGCGATCATCCAATACGTTACAGGAAGGTGCGACGCATCAAGGTTCGTCTCCACGATCATGCAGCTCATGGAGAACTACCCTCCTGAGCAGATGCGCTTCAACCTCAGCATGCTAGGCTCGCACGACGTACTCAGGATAATCACCGCCCTTGGCGACGCCCCGGACGAATCGTCCATGTCCCAGGAGGCGAAGGAGGCCTACGCCCTTCCGGCCCATAAGCTCGAGCTTGCGCGCAAGAGGTTGATTCTGGCGAGCCTCCTTCAGTTCACTCTGCCCGGCACCCCTATGGTCTACTACGGAGACGAGGCCGGCATGCAAGGCTATTCCGATCCCTATTGCAGGGGCCCGTTCCCGTGGGGCCGCGAGGACAAGGCACTCTGGGCATGGCACAAGGCGCTCGGCGAGGCCAGGGCGGTGCACGAATCCATAAAGGAAGGAAGCTTCGAGGCCGTCGCCGTTGTGGGAATGGCTTTGTGTTTCATGAGGCGCTCGGGCCGCGACGTCGCGCTCATCGCGCTCAACCCCTCCGACGAGGAGGCCATCTTCGACGCAGACGTCAGGACGCTCGGGAGCGGTTCCATTTCCTTCCAGGACCTCTTCTTCGGAAGCGCCTACACGGTCTCCTCCGGAGGTTTCCTGAAGCTGAGGCTGGCCCCCCTGTCCTGCCAGTGCTATACGACCACCCTAGATTCGCCCCCGCTATTCGCAAAGCCCGCGATTGGAAGACGTGCGGGGATCCTGATGCACGTGACTTCCCTGCCCTCGCCCTTCGGCATAGGTGACTTAGGCCCGTCGGCGAGACGGTTCGTGGATTTCCTCTCAAGCTCAGGACAGAGCCTGTGGCAGGTGCTTCCCATGAACCCGCCTTCACTTGGCGATTCCCCTTACATGTGCTACTCCGCCATGGCCGGAAACCCGCTTATGATAAGCCCGGAGCTTCTGGTTGAGGCTGGCCTGCTAGACGCCCCTGACCTTTTGCCCTTACCTTCGTTCCCCGAGGAAGTCGTCGACTTCAAGGCCGTCTCGGCCTACAAATCACGCCTTTTCAGGATGGCTTACGCCAATTTCAAGCAGAAGGGCGATTTCGCCGGGCTTAAGGCCTATAAGGAGGCCAGCTCGCATTGGCTAAGGGACTATTCGCTCTACATGGTGCTGAAGTCGCTGCATGCCGGTTCTTCCTGGCAGGAGTGGCCCGACGGGGCGAGGTTGCGGGAAGAAGGCTTCTTAAATGAGCTTATCGGAGCTTACGGTGACGAGGCGGGCTATCACGACTTCTTGCAGTACGTTTACGACGCACAGTGGAATGCCTTGAAGGCATACGCGAACTCCAAGGGTGTACTGATGGTAGGCGACATGGCCATCTACGTATCCGGCGACAGCAGCGACGTATGGGCGAACCAGGGCATGTTCTGGCTCGACGGTGACGGGCACCCCAAGCTAGTATCGGGCGTGCCGCCGGACAGCTTCAGCGCCACCGGACAGCTCTGGGGGCATCCTGTGTACAGGTGGGAGGAGCAAGCAAAGGACGGCTACGGATGGTGGAAGCGCCGGATGGAGAAGGCCTTCGAGGACTTCGACTATACGAGGATAGACCATTTCAGGGGCTTTGCAGGATACTACGCCGTGCCCGGCGGCAGCCTCACTGCGGAGCACGGAAGATGGCTTAAGGGCCCCGGCATCGAACTGTTCAGGGCAATGGCCCAAGGGCGCGGCAGTCTTCCCATCATAGCCGAGGACCTGGGCGTGATCACGCCGGACGTCGTCGACCTAAGGCAGGCGACAGGCTTTCCCGGAATGAAGGTGCTGCAGTTCATGGGCCCGGCCCCGAAAAGGCAGGAAGGCGGAGATCCCCACTGGGTGGCCTACACCGGCACGCACGACAACGAGACGCTGGTACAGCACTACAGGAGCATCAACGGCCTTCCCCAGCACGAAAGGCCGGCTAACGATGACGAGAAGGCATACGTGGACCGGATGCTCGGCTCTCTCTACGATTCGCAGTACGGCTGGGCTATCGTGCCGCTTCAGGACCTTTTGTACCTCGGGGCCGAAGCGAGGATGAACATGCCCTCGGTCGCTGAAGGCAACTGGGCATGGCGCGCCAAGGAAGGCTCGATGGACGGCAGCCTTGCAGAAAGGCTTCTCACGCTCATAGAATCCGGAAAAAGGCGCTGATCATGTCCGACAAAGGTGGAATACGGCCTATGAGGGTACCCACGGACTACGATCTATACTTGTTCAGGGAGGGCACGCATACCAGGGCGTACGAATTCCTCGGCTCTTCCGCGATGTCAGGACCCCAGGGGCCCTCGGCAAGGTTTGCCGTCTGGGCCCCTAACACCAAGGCGGTCTATGTCGCGGGCGATTTCAACGGCTGGGATGCTAAGGTGTCGCCGCTTAATCACGTCCGCGACAAGAATGGCGGCTTCTCCGGCATATGGGCCGGCACGGTGGAGGGAGCCCGGGAGAAGGACGCCTACAAGTACTTGATAGAATGGGAAGGCGGATCCCACCTGAAATCCGACCCTTTCGCGTTCTCTTCCGAGCTTAGGCCAGCCACCGCATCGATCGTCACCGATCGTTCCAAGGTCCTCGGCCCGGCGCTTCGCCCAGGTCTGAAGAAGGCCCCCTATTTCGAGCTTCCCCTCAACGTATATGAGGCACATCTCGGCACCTGGATGAGGCACCCTGACGGTTCGTTCATGTCATACGGCGAGCTCGCCGACAGGATGGCGCCCTACCTTAAGGAGATGTCCTATACCCATGCGGAGCTGATGCCCCTTAACGAGCACCCTCTCGACCAGTCGTGGGGCTACCAGGCAACGGGGCTCTACTCGCCCACGAGCAGGCACGGCGATCCGCAGGGCCTTAAGTACTTCATCGAAACGATGCACAATAAGGGCATAGGCGTGATCCTGGACTGGGTCCCCGCCCACTTCTGCAAGGATTCGCACGGGCTCGACGATTTCGACGGCACTAAGCTGTTCGGCAGGCTGGAGCACCCCGATTGGGGGACCATGGAGTTCGACCTTTCAAGGCCCGAGGTGAGGTCCTTCCTCATCTCCAACGCCGTATACTGGCTCAGGGAGTATGGATTCGACGGCTTGAGGATAGACGCCGTTGCTAGCATGCTCTATCTAGACTACTCAAGAAAGCCCGGAGAATGGGAACCCAATATCCGCGGTGGCAGGGAGAACCTCGATGCCGTGGCCTTTCTAAGGCAGCTTAACGATTCCGTGGAAAAAGAGGCCTCCGGCAGCCTAATGATCGCGGAGGAGTCGACGGCCTGGCCGAAGGTCAGCTGGCCTACGGCCGAGGGCGGCCTTGGCTTCAAGCACAAGTGGAACATGGGATGGATGAACGATTTCCTCAGGTACATGAAAGAGGATCCCATCCACAGGCGCCACCATCACGACCTTATCACTTTCGCCATGTGGTACAACTACTCGGAAAAGTTCATACTACCTCTGTCGCACGACGAGGTCGTCCACGGCAAAGGCTCCCTAATAGGCAAGATGCCCGGGGATTACTGGCAGAAGTTCGCCAACCTTAGGCTCGCCATGGCCTTCATGATGACGCACCCCGGTAAGAAGCTTCTTTTCATGGGCGGCGAGTATGCGCAGTTCATAGAATGGAGGGACTACGAAACGCTGGACAGGTCCGTACTCGGCTTCGATTCCCACAGGATGCACCTCGAATACGTAAAGGAGCTAAACCGGCTGTACCTGGAAGAACCCGCGCTATGGGAGCTGGATTCCTATACCGAGGGTTTCAGCTGGATAGACGCGGACAACGACAAACAAAGCACGGCGAGCTTCGCAAGGAGGTCGAGGTCGGGAGACTATCTAGTATGCATGTACAACTTCACTCCCAGAGCGTATGAGGGCTACAGGCTGGGCGTGCATGAGCCGGGAGAGTACGTCGAGCTTATTTCGTCGGACGATGTGCGTTTCGGAGGCTCCGGGGTGGTCAACTTCAAGACATTTTCGGAGGACGTCAAGAGCCACGGCCTCGCCCACTCTATAGAGATCAGGGTGCCGCCTCTAGGTTCTGTCGTCCTGAAGCTCGCGCGCTCCGGCCGCTGAACCGCACTATCGGCGCGCCTTCAGAAGGAAAGGTATGCCAGTCCATAGAATTACACATCGGATTAACATTGTGAAGAGGGCATCAACATGGTCATTTCCACCGTACAGGAATTCAAGGCGGCCTTCGTAGAAAGGCTCATGTCCAGCTTCGGCAAGACGCTCGAAGCCTCGACGGATAACGATAGATACCTGGCCCTCGCCTCCCTGGTCAGAGAGGCGGCCCTCAAGAACTGGGGCGCGACCGCCCAAGACATCAAAAAGGGGCAGAAGAAGCAGGTATATTACTTCTCGATGGAGTTTCTGCCTGGGCGCTTCCTGATCTCCAACATGATCCACCTTGGCCTCATGGACATCGCCGAGGAGGCCCTAAAGGAGCTGGACATCGAGCTTTTAAGCCTCGCCGAGCAAGAACCCGAGCCCGCCATAGGGACAGGGGGCCTGGGCAGGCTGGGCGCCTGTTTCCTCGACAGCATGGCATCGCTTGGCATCGCCGGCCACGGCTGTTCCATAAGGTACAGGTACGGGCTCTTCAAGCAGAGGATAATTGACGGCTACCAAGTGGAGCTGCCTGACAACTGGCTCGCCTCCACGAACGTCTGGGAGATAAAGAAGCCCGAAAGGTCGGTATACGTGCGCCTCGGAGGAAGGGTAAGGACGGATTTCGTATATGGCCGGATGGTGTTCATACACGAGGGTTTCGACACGGTGAGGGCAGTGCCGTACGACGTGCCGATCGTAGGTTATGCGAACGGCGTTGTGAACACGCTGAGGCTCTGGGAATCCGAAGCCCCGACCAAGGATTTCGATTTCTCGCTACTTAGCAGGGGCGAATATGCGGCGGCCATGAAGAGCAAGCACGAGGCGGAGTCTATCTCCGACCTGCTCTACCCGGACGATTCCAGGCCGGAGGGAAAGAAACTTAGGCTAAAGCAGCAGTACTTCCTGGTATCAGCTGGCCTGCAGAGCATCCTAAGGCACCACAAGGAGAGGTTCGGCACGCTCCACGACCTGCCCGAAAAAGTCGCCATACAGATAAACGACACCCACCCCGCCCTTTGCATACCCGAGCTCATGAGGCTTTTGATGGACGAGGAGGCAATGAGCTGGGAGCAGGCGTGGGACATCACCACTAGGACGATTAACTACACCAACCACACCATAATGCCAGAAGCTCTGGAAAAGTGGTCGGAGCATCTTTTCAGGAGCCTTCTCCCCAGGATATACATGATCGTCGAAGAGATGCAAAAGAGGCTCAGGCACCATCTCGAGGAGGCATATCCCGGACAGCTCGAAAGGCAGTCCAGGATGTTCATAATCAAAGAAGGCCACGTCCACATGGCAAATATGGCCATCTACGGAAGCGGCAAGGTCAACGGCGTCGCGAAGATACACTCGGAGATACTGGTGAAGTACCTGTTCAAGGACTTCGCAGAGCTCTGGCCCGAGAAATTCACCAACATGACGAACGGGATAACGCAAAGACGGTTCCTGCTCAAATCCAATCCCGGGCTCGCCGGCCTTATCAGCTCGTCCATAGGCGACACTTGGATCAAGGAACCGCTTATGTTGCGCAAGTTGGAGGAATTCGCCGACGATCCCTCCTTCAAGGAGCGGCTGGCCGCCGTAAAGCGCGGCAACAAGGTCCTGCTGTCGAACCACATCCTATCGGCGACTGGAATCTCGACGGACCCCGATGGCATATTCATAGCCCACATAAAGCGAATACATGCATACAAGAGGCAGCTTATGTGCGCGCTCGGGATAATCGACTACTATGACTCGCTCCTTAAGGACGGCACCGAAGGGATAGTACCGAGGACTTACATATTTGCCGGCAAGGCTGCCCCCTCGTACAGCCTGGCCAAGGACACCATCAAGCTAATAAGCTCTATCGCGGACCGGATAAACTCGGATGCGAGAGTAAGCGACGTCCTTAAGGTCGTGTTCCTTGAGAACTACTGCGTATCGCTCGCCGAGAGGATAATCCCAGCGACGGACGTATCGGTGCAGGTCTCTACTGCCAGCAAGGAGGCGTCCGGCACCGGGAACATGAAGTTCATGATGAACGGGGCAGTCACGCTTGGGACGATGGACGGGGCCAACATCGAGATCTTCGAGGAGGTGGGCCCGGATAACATGTTCGTCTTCGGCCTGGATCCTTCCGAGGTTATAAGGCTGTACAGTTCGCACAGTTACAGGTCCTCTGACCTGTATGGTTCAGACGCGAGGATAAGGGCCGCCGTGGACCACCTGTCGGACGGCTTCTTGCCGGCGGCAAGGCACGAGTTCGACCGCATAAGGGCCCACCTGCTGGATGAGAACGATGAGTTCCTAACGCTGAAGGACCTCCCAGGCCTGTGCGCCGCGTTGGCGGACATAGGGGCCGCCTACCTTGATGAGGACCGTTGGACGAGGATGTCCCTCGTGAACATCGCACGTTCGGGAAGATTCTCCAGCGATCTTACGATCAGGAAGTACGCCGACGAGATCTGGCGCGTAAGGACTACATAGCGAAGACTGGGGTGATCGCACATGGCACGGAAAGAATGGATCGCCATGCTACTGGCAGGAGGCCAGGGCAGCAGGCTCGGGGCGCTCACCCGGGACCTGGCCAAACCCGCCGTGCCCTTCGGGGGCAAGTACAGGATAATCGACTTCAGTCTCTCCAACTGCACTGCGTCCAACATAGACACGGTAGGGGTGCTGACGCAGTACAAGCCCCTCATGCTGCATGAGCACGTCGGCATCGGCACGGCTTGGGACCTTGCCGTCGAGGGCGGCGGCGTCAGCATACTGCCCCCTTTTACCAGGGAGCACGGCGGAAGCTGGTACAAGGGCACGGCTAACGCGATATACCAGAACACCGACTTCATAGACCATTATTCGCCGGACTACGTGCTGGTGATCTCGGGCGATCATATATACGAGATGGACTACTCCCTGATGCTGGCCTTCCACAAGGAGAAATCTGCCGACGCCACGATAGCCGTCATGGAAGTGCCCTGGGAGGAAGCGTCCAGGTTCGGGATAATGAAGGCCTTAGCCGACGGAAGGATCACGGAATTCTATGAAAAGCCAAAAGAGCCGGTCAGCAACCTGGCATCGATGGGCATATACATCTTCAACTGGGGCTTCCTGAAAGAGCGCCTCGAGGCTGACGAACAAGACGAATCCTCCAGCCACGATTTCGGCAAGGACGTCATCCCGTCCATGCTTAAGGCCGGCAAGCGGCTATTCGCCTACAAGTTCGAAGGGTACTGGAAGGACGTCGGTACGATAGATTCATATTTCGCCGCCCACATGGACCTGCTGGGAGAATCGCCGGTGTTCGACATCTGCGGGCAGGAGAAGAGGCTGCTTTCAAGGTCGGCCGTCATGCCGCCCCATTACATCTCGCCCGGAGCCCTGATCAAGAACTCCCTCGTTACGGACGGCTGTGTAATCGAGGGCACCGTAGAGGACAGCGTCCTGTTCGCCGGCGTGAGGGTCTGCCGAGGGGCGGTCGTAAGGAACAGCATACTGCTGCCGAGGACCAAGGTTCTAGAGCGCGCGAGAATCGGCCGCTCGATCATTGGCGAGGGCGCAGTTATAGGTAGCGGATGCAGGATAGGAGCATGTGACGATACCGTAGGGGCGAGCGGACCCATCACGGTGGTCGCCAACAGCGAGACCCTATGCGCAGGCGCTTGCGTAGAGCCGGGCACGATCGTCAAGGCGCCCGATTTAGAAGAGGAAGGAAGGTGATCGGCTTGAACGAGATCATGGGGATGATGATGGACACGAAGCCCGACGTTTCGCTTGGCGAGCTCGCCCGAACAAGGAACCTGCCAGCCGTGCAGTTCGGCGGCAGGTACAGGCTGATCGACTTCCCCTTGTCGAACATGGTCCTCTCGGGCATAAAACACGTAGGAGTAGTGATATACAGCAAATACAGCACTCTGCTGGAGCATCTGGGAGCCGGTATGCCCTGGGGCCTGGACAGGAAGACGGACGGGCTCAAATTGCTGCCCACCGCAAGCCCTGGGCTCTACAACTCTGAGATGGGCTTCGATCTGAAGGACCTTTCGGTGAACGCCGATATGCTTAAGAAGGCGAGGCAGCAATACATACTGCTATCCGGAAGCGGGCTGCTGTACAGATTCGACTACAGGAGGATGCTAGAATCGCACCTCGGCCGCGGGGCCGATTTCACGGTCCTTTATAAACAGGAGGATTACGAGGATGAATACCTCGCCGATCCAGACAGGACCCAATACCTCAGTTACCTGAGCGTGGGTCCGGACGGAAGGATAAGCAGCGTCGTTGCGAGGCCCAGGTCGGGCAGAAACAACCTTTTCCTGGAAGCCGTGCTTGTCAGCAAGGACCTGCTGATAGAGTGCATGAACCTTGCTATGGCCTCAGGAGGAAGCAAGGACCTCATGGACATAATCGGCGACAACATCCGTTCTCTTAGAGTATTCGGCTACAAGTTCGAAGGGTATGTCGCGAAGCTGAACTCCATAGTGAACTACTTCGACTGCAATATGGACTTGAAGTCCGAATCCGTAAGGGATGCCCTTTTCTACGAAGACGGTCCCGTATTCACCAGGTCAATAGACAGGCCGCCGACGAAATACTACGCTACCGCCGAAGTTAAGGACAGCCTTGTATCCACCGGCTGCTTCATACATGGAAGGGTGGAAGGCAGCGTGCTTTCTAGGAACGTCTACGTAGGGAAGGACTCTTTCGTCAAGAACTGCATCTTGCTGCGAAGATGCAGGATAGAGGGCAACGTGCACATCGAGAACGCGATACTCGACAGCGAGGTGGTCATAAGCTCTGGAATCACCTTGAAGATAGACAGCTCCGGCGGCAGGCCCATAGTGGTGGGCAAGGAAAGCCGCCTTTGATGAAATGGGGTGATGATGTGTCTACGACGAAGAAAGCCCCACAGGGCGGCAGGAAACCTAAGGTGCTGTTCATTACGTCAGAGGCGGTGCCGTTTTGCAAGACCGGCGGTCTGGCCGACGTAGCCGGCTCACTGACACCGAAACTAGCCGAGCTAGGCGCGGAAGTCAGGGTGGTGCTGCCCCTTTACGGGAGCATAGGCCATATCTGGAGGGAGCGCATGACCGATGAGGCAGAGTTCCAGCTCAATCTCGGTTGGCGCAAACAGTACTGTGGCGTGAAGACCCTGGACCACCTTGGTATAAGATGGCATTTCGTCGACAACGAGTTCTACTACCGAAGGGAGAGCCTCTACGGATACGGAGACGACGGAGAACGTTTCTGCTTCCTGAGCAAGGCTGCTTTGGACATGCTCCCCGCAGTCGGCTTCAAGCCCGACATACTGCATTGTAATGATTGGCAGACGGCCCCCATACCTCTTCTTATGCACGCGGGCTACAAAGCAACGCCCGGCTTGAAGTCTGCCCTGAGCGTATTCACGATACACAGCATGGCCTACCAGGGAGTGATGTCGCCCCAGGTCATAGACGACGTGCTCGGGCTCTCCAAGTCGGATTATTTCAAGCCTGACAGGCTGGAGTTCAACAAGGCGGTGAACTTGATGAAAGGGGCGATAGTCTTCTCCGATGCCATAACGACCGTCAGCAGGAGCTACGCCGAGGAGATATTGACCGCCTGGTTCGGCGAAGGGCTCGACGGACTTTTAAAGGAGTATTCCTTCAAGCTGTCCGGCATAGTGAACGGGATCGATTCCAAATCGTATGACCCCTCGACGGACAAGCACATCTTCATGAACTACGATAAGGACCACATGTCAGGCAAGGCCGCCAACAAGACGGGGGTCCAGCGGATGCTGGGGTTGGGCCAGGGCGGCGACAAGGTGTTGATGTCCATCATCAGCAGGCTCATCTCCCAGAAAGGGCTGGATCTTGTGGCAAGGATCGCAGAGGAGATCTTGCAGGATCCAGAGACGCAGCTTGCAGTTCTTGGTACTGGCGATCCTAAGTACGAGGAGTTCTTCAGGGCCCTTGCGGCGAAGCATCCCGGCCGCGTGGCCGCTAAGATCTACTTCGACGAGGACCTGGCCAGGAAGCTCTATGCCGGCTCGGACATCCTGTTGATGCCCTCCGCTTTCGAACCGTGCGGATTGAGCCAGCTCATAGCCATGAGGTACGGTACTTTACCTCTCGTAAGGGAGACCGGAGGCCTAAAAGACACCGTAAGACCTTACAACAAGTTTACAGGCGAAGGCACCGGCTTCAGCTTCGTCAATTATAACGCCCACGAGCTGCTGGAGACGATATGGAGGGCCGTGGGCCTGTTCCGTTACGAGCGAGGAGTCTGGGACAGGCTCGTTCATGACGCCATGTCCGTGGACAGCAGCTGGGAGAAGGCGGCCGGGGAATACATGAAGCTATACGATTCGTTGCTCACAAAAAGCACAAAACCGGCTAAGGAGTGATTGTTTTGCCCAACCAATGGACGAGGTACTCCTCGATGAGCTACTTTGACCCCCTCGGCCATATCTCGCTGGATTACAGTGGCATGCTGCTCCAGCCGGAGGCATACGAGGGGTCTAGAGAGAAGGCTGCGTCGGCCCTCGCAGAGTTGGACGCAATCGAAAAGGGGGCCGTCGCCAACACCGACGAGGGCAGGATGGTCGGTCATTATTGGCTCAGGAACCCTGCCTTGAGCCCTGAGCCGGCAATAGCCGATGAGATAGTGGGCACTTACGAGGCCATAAAACAATTCTCATCCGATGTGCACAACGGAAAGGTGAAATCCTCTACGGGGAAGCCGTTCCAGAGCTTTGTCCTCATAGGTATAGGCGGATCGGCCCTCGGGCCCCAGCTCGTCAACGACTCACTGGGCGGACGCAGCGATAACATGATGGCGCATTTCATGGATAACACTGATCCTGACGGCTTCGACAGGACATTCGGTTCCCTTGAAGGCGCGCTAGATAGCGCCCTTTTCATAATAGTCTCCAAGAGCGGCGGCACGGCCGAGACGAAGAACGGCATGCTCGAGGCGAAAAGGCGCCTGGAGGCCGAAGGTCTGTCATTCCAGAGGCAGGCTGTAGCGATAACGCAGAAGGGCAGCTCGTTGGACAGGCTCGCAGAAACGGAAGGATGGATAAGACGCTTCCCAATGTGGGACTGGGTCGGAGGGCGCACTTCTGTGCTGTCGGCCGTTGGGTTGCTGCCCGCATCACTACAGGGAATAGACACCGATGCGTTGCTCGAAGGGGCAAGGTATTGCGACGCTTTGGGACGCACGTCCGACTGGCGCGACAATCCGTCCTTGATAATGGCCTTGTCATGGCTGCTCGCGACAAACGGCAAGACTAACAGGTCCCTCGTCGTCCTCCCCTACAAGGACAGGCTGGCGCTATTCGCTAAGTACCTGCAACAGCTGGTGATGGAATCGTTGGGGAAGGAATTGGACAGATCGGGCGCGAGAGTGAACCAGGGGCTGACCCTGTTCGGAAACAAAGGCTCTACCGATCAGCATTCCTACGTGCAGCAGCTCGTGGAAGGGCCCGATCAGTACCTAGTCACTTTCATCGAGGTGCTTAGGGACAGGATCGGCCAGTCTATGAACGTGGACGGCAAGAACACCTGTGGGGATTTCCTCGCTGCTTTCCTTGTAGGTACACGACAGGCGCTGATGCAGAAGGCCCGCCCTACGATCACGATCACAGTCCCTGAGGTTAATGCCTTCCACCTAGGACTTCTCATATCGTTATTCGAAAGGGCCGTGGGCTTCTATGCGGCCATGACCGGCATCAACGCCTACAACCAGCCAGGAGTAGAGTCGGGTAAGCTGAGCGCGGGCCAGGCCCTGCTCTGTCTGGACATGGCCATCGAGTTTTTGCAGAGCAGGAAGGCGGAGCGCTTCGGAGCCGTAGAGATCGCAGAGAGGATCGGTCGCAAGGAAGATGCTTTCACCATATTCGCGATGCTAAGGCATGCAGCTTACAACGATGACAAACCGGTCAGGATGGCAGGGACTTCGGCCAGGGAGGCAGTCTTCTGGGTCTCATGAGACCTATCGGCACGGATAAAAGGAAACCGCCCATCGACGGGCGGTTTTTTTCGTCTGCGTATCAGAATCAGCCTCTTGCCATGACCATCCGCTGGGTCTCCCGCTTCAGGTAATCGGCCTTCTCCTCGGCTGCGGTCCTGTCCTTTGCGCTGGCGCTGACGTATATCTTCAGTTTAGGCTCCGTCCCGGACGGTCTTATGCATATCCATGACCCGTCCTCCAGTACGTACTTCAGAACGTTTGACAAAGGCAGGCCAGTCCGTTCTGGGTCCCTCCCGTCCGTGAATCTTATCATGCCTTCCTGGTAATCGGCGGTGGAGATGATGCGGTTAACCCCGACCACATAGGGCGCTTCTGCCCTCAGGGAAGACATGATCTCCCTTATGCGCTTCTGCCCTTCAATGCCTTCAAGGGAGACGTTGATGATCCCATCGACGAAATAGCCGTGCTCCTCATATAGCTCATCCAGTCTAGAACCAAGCGTAAGCCCCCTGTCTGCCAGCGTAGCCGCCATTTCGGCTACCAGCAACGCTATCTGGACGGCGTCCTTGTCCCTTACGAACCCCCCTGCGAGGTAACCATAGCTTTCCTCGTAACCGAAGAAGAACTTCTTTTCCCCCGTCGCCGCGTATCTGTCTATGAGCTCGCCTATGTACTTGAACCCAGTCAGCACCTCGACCACCTCTATGCCCTTCTTCCTGGCTACGGATGCTCCGAGATCCGAGGTGACGATGGTCTTTATCAGCACGCTCCCCCTGGTCCTCGCCTCGTTCAGGCCAGGTTTCGCAAGTAGGTGGTCTATCAATAACGCTCCCATCTGGTTGCCGGTGATAAGCCTGAACGATCCGTCATTCTCCTTGCTCATGGCCCCGAGCCTGTCAGCGTCCGGATCCGTCGCCATCACCAGGTTAGCGCCGCACTTCTTCGCAAGCGCAAGCCCCTCAGTGAAAGCTTCGGGTTCCTCCGGATTGGGCCTCTTCACGTTTCCGAACTCGGTATCGGGTATCATCTGGTCCTCTACGTATCTCACCCCTTCGAATCCGGACCTGTGCAGGACTTCTGGGACCAGCCTCGCGCCGGTGCCATAAAGGGGGGTGTATACCATTGGCAGCTTGGCGTGGTTTCTTATTGCGGCCCTTTCGGTGATAAGTCCGAGCACATTCTCAAGATAGCTGTCCACCGTCTTATGCCCTATCCACTCCAAAAGGCCGGACGCCTCCGCGTCTCTGACGCTCATCCCCTCGATTCCCAGTTCGTCCTCTATGGCATCTAACTCTTTCGTGATGGCCAGCGCCAACTCGTCGACGACCTGGCCACCGTGCTTCCAATAGACCTTATAGCCGTTATATTCCTTCGGGTTATGGCTTGCGGTGATCATGACGCCTGCATCCGCCCTGTGGTGTAAGACGGAGTAGGACAGTACCGGTGTGGGTTGTATCTCATCGAAGACTAGGGCCTTTATGCCGTTCGAGGCGAAGACCCCCGCGGCAGCTTCTGCGAATATCCTTGACTTACGCCTGTTGTCGTACGCGATGGCTATCGACCACGGCCTCTTCGCGTTCTTGATGACAAAGCGCGCAAGCCCCAACGAGGCCTTGCGCACCGTGTAGATGTTCATCCTGTTCGTGCCTGCGGCGATTGTCCCCCTCAGCCCCGCCGTCCCGAACTCCAGGCTGGAGCCGAACCTTTCCTCTATCTCACCGCCATCGTTCCTTATCTTTTCTAGCTCGGACCTAAGTTCTGGATCCAATGCTTTGAACTTTCTCCAGCGTTCATAATTGGCGATGGCAGCGGACATCTTGCCGGCACCCCCGTTCTTCCTATGTCGCAGAACCGAGAATATGCTCATATGCAACTAAGGCCGCGCCAAGACCCACTATCTCAGAACCGATCATCGAGCGTTCTACCTTCCAGTTGGCCAGCGGCCAGGCGTGCTTGGACAGCGTCTCGTTAAGTGATTCCGAGAACAGGTCGTATGCGGCCGATACACCTCCGTATAGAGTTATCAGTTCGGGTTCCATCAGGTTGACTATGTAGCTCAGGCCTAGTCCCAGCCACCTACCGGTCTCCTTGAACAGCTCGATCGCGTCGATGTTCCCGTCCATCGCGGCTTCTGCTATCTCTACCACGGTAGCCTTCGTGCCGGTACGTTCCAGCCACTTGGCCTGCATGGCCGATCCGGAGGCCTCCGCTTCCAAGCATCCTACCTTCCCGCAGCCGCACTGTCTTCCGTCGAGCCCATTCACCATTATATGGCCGAATTCCCCGGCAGCGTTCGTAGCTCCTCTGATCACCGAACCGTTCACGTATGAACCTGCGCTCACCCCTGTGCCGACGGTGACCGCTACTATTGAAGATTCCTTCCTCTCGGTGTGCCCGGGCCCGCCGGCGAGCTTTTCCGCCAGAACGGCCGCTTTACAATCGTGCTCTAGCTTCATGGGCAGGTCGGCCCAAGCCGACGCGAATTTACGCGGCAGCAGTTCTATGGCCCTGAGACCCGAAAGGAACTGTACGTTGGTCGTGAACAACACCTTGCCGTGCGACGGATCCACCGTGCCAGGCAGGGCTATGCCTATGCCCAGTATCCTTCTCGGATTTGCGGATCCCATCGTCCCGTCGAGCGCCCTTTCCAGGTTATGCTTGAAAACATTGATCTCCGACCCTCTGTCCTCGCTCCTGAAGCTGCCGGCCACCGCCTTGAAGCCAAAATCGATCAGCATCGACTTGGCTGACGTACCTCCTATGTCTATCCCGAGGAAATATCCATACTCAGGGTCGATGAGAAGCTTGCCCTTTTGTTTGTATGCAAGGCCCCTCGCGACGAGCTCCTCCTTGACATCATCGGGCACGACATTGCCGTTCTCCTCTTTGAGCAAGCCTTTCCTCATTAGCTCGATGGCCCTTGCATGCTCCCTGCCGAATCCCTTGAAAAAGCTCTCGGTACGCATCCTTAAGACACCTCACTGCTTCCGTCGTGCTTCTCCTGCTCGAAAATCGCCGCATCCGCTCCTAGGTCCTCGCTCCCGCCGTGCCCTTCCGCCGGCTCGGCTTGTACATCGACTCCTGAGACGAACGGAAGTGCCCTTTTGATCATATCCTCTATCCTATCCGCAGCTTCATGGGAAGCGTAGAGCGAAATCGATGGATCCATTCCGACCACTACGTCGACATAGACGAAACCGCCATACTTCTTTGTGGTGGCTTGCTTGAGGGTGATCTTGCCGGTGCTGCCGTTGAATCCTGCCAAGACGCGCTTTATCGACCCTATGAGCTGGGGTTCCAGCTTCTCTTCCAGGAGCTCTACTATCGAATTCCACCATAACTGCAGCCCCATCCATGACAGCGCGGCCGCTATAACTACGCCGAACAGAGGATCGATGACCGGGAACAAAAGCATCCCAAGCGTCGCTCCAAGCAGAGCTATGGCGGATGCTCCCATGTCGATCCTTTGGTATATGGCCTCCGTCATCACAGCGCTGTTGTGGGTCTTTGCAGCCGAGCTCCTCGTTATGATGTATGCATACTCCTTGAGGATGACCGACAGTACGCAGACAGGTATGGCTATCCAGCTGGGCCTGCCGTAATCTCCCGTCAGAAGGTTCACGATGTTTCCACGTACGAGGACTATGCCGAAGATGACTAAGGCCGTTGCCACAAGCCTTGTGAATATCACGCCGAGCCTGCTTTGCATGAAGAACTTCCTCTTGTCGGCCGGCCTTGTTGCCAGTCTCATCTCAGTTATCGTCGACACCGTAGTAAGCGCTGTCATCGTAGTGATGATGGAGCTGGATACTAGAGCGGAGCTTCCGGACACAATCCCTGCCACGAGCTTAATGGCCGCAAGCGGGATATTGATCGCCAAGAGTATCAATAAGGTCCTGGCACCGATCGAGTATCTTTCCTCTATAGTGTTCAATTTAACCTCCACATCATCTATATGGCTTATTATGATATTACACCATCCCGGCCTTTGTTCCTCCAACCCCGGGGCATAACTTACCATTGAGTCAGGGTGAAATCTGTATCCATACCAAATAAACGTTAAGCCGATACAAAGTCATTCGCCATATGCCTTCCTTGTCGGTGTCCTGTTTTTATATGAACAGGAAGCCGACCCATCGGCGGCTTCCTGTCTACCATTCCTATAAGCCCTGTACCCATGATGACCGACTAATGTGCTCCGTTCCTTAAGGTCGGTCCTCTGGGCATCAAGTCACCTAAATGGTAATATCTCATGCATCCCTTCTGTGACCCTGATGATCACTTCCCCTGAATCAGATAGCCTCGTTATCGGGTGGGTCAGGGTGAAATTGACTTTATAATGCCTTTCAGTCGCAGTGACAGGCTTTGATGCCAGAAGATAGAGCATACCTTCCTCAACACGGTAGTCCACACCTTCCTTGCCCTCGAACATCCTCTGTGTGAACTCAATGCTAGTCCTCCTGATCATGCCATTACCGTCTTCGGCTTTGATAGCCTTCTGCTCAACCGAGCGCGAATTCACTATGGTGTCTACCACCTCGACCTTATTGATCGTTACCTCCATCTTCCGGGAAAGAGGATCCTGAAGGACAATATCGACAGGCACCATCTCGTCATTCGGCCAAATTGACGACGGTCGCGCATAAGCCAGGGCGGCTTCGGGAGCCCAGTTGACATTATGCACTGATATAAGCACATATGTCGTCTTGTCCTCACCGTTCAGCTGTCCACTGAAGACTATTACATGCGCCCCTTTCTGGTCGAAATCAGGTATCCAGGTCAAGACTTGCCTTACGTCGTCATAAACAGCGCCTTCCGGTAATGCGATGCATCTTACTTCCGGGTCGGCAAGCAGCAGTATAGTCAGTCTCTGGCCTTCGTCAAGTTCGACTAGTATCTTATCGCCTATCTTCAAGGCGTAGATCCCATCGATCGAGGCAAGAACCAGCCCGGAGGCTGCGGCAAGCATAACCAGCAGGGCGATTATCAAGAAGGCTTTCCGCATCTTTCGTCCCTCCAATCACCGTTCCTGACTATATTATATTCCAGTCTATGACTATTAGTGTGTCAAACCGATATGCGCTGAACCCCATATCACGGATCATTTCCAATCCTTCACGTTTGCATCGTTGGGATATCCTCTTTGTTCCCAGTACCCTTCATATCCTTCATCCCTGGATACCTCTATGCCTATCACCCACCTGGCCCACTTGTACCCGAGCTTATCCTGGGCGACGACTATGAATGGGTAGCCTACGTTTACGGGAAGCGTTCCCCCGTTGGCGCCATAGGCTATCAACATGTCCTTAGCCATGATCTCCTCTAATGGAATTGAGGTCGTATAACCATCCACGGAATGGAACACCACTACCTTGCTTCCCTCTTTCGGCCCCGAAGGAAGGATGATATCCATTAACCTCGTTCCCTCCCATACGACTGCAGCATCCCATCCTTCTACGCAATACAAGACGGAGTACCTGCTAATCCCTCCTTTTGACAGTATCTCCTCGTATGTATAGGCAAGCTCCTTCTGTACGTTGCCATAGACCCTCAGCCTGTATGAGGACATGTCGATTTCCTGCGGTCCTTTTATCGAATTATCGGGCAGCGTCGAAAGGTCTGTGAGGTTCCTGTTGATGTTTTCTCCTGCTTGCGGCATTTGTCCGGTTGCCTCCTCCTTCGAAGAAGGAAGACAGACAATCAGGACCGCACCCAACACAAGCATAAGTGATATCGTCATGATAGCAGCTACCTTCCTCATCTTTCTCCTCCGGGCCCTCCAACTAGTGCCTAACTCACGGGCGATACAGGCGTTTGTCCAGCTGAGCCCCACTTTACGGTGTATGAAAAAAGAAAGGCCGGTCTCCCGGCCTTTATCGCAAACCTTATTTACCCTCTATCTTTTTAAGTTCTGCTTTTGCCTCTTCCCTGTCTTTCTGGCTTCCTACAGGATCTTCCGGATCGTCTGGCATCGAGATCGCTTTCTCTAGAGCTGTCCTAGCTTCCTTGTAGTCCTTGTTGGCCGCAGCGATTTGCCCTAGAGCTACCCAGTGCGAGATTTCACCTGGATCATATTGGACAGACAGTTTGGCCTCTTCCAGGGCCTTCTTCACGTTTCCTCCGGCGATTCCCGGGACCTGCCATAGAAGCCTTGCGTAAAGATAATGGCTGTCGCCATGCTTAGGGTCGATCTTGATGCATTTTTCGAGGGCCTTTTTCATGGACGGCACCATGAAGAGGCTGGCCATGATGCCACGCTCTATCCCAACGCTGCCTATGCTGGCCGCAAGCCAATACTGCCCGTCTATGCCCTGCTCGTTGGCCTCGGTGGCTCTTTCTGCGTAATCCTTCCCCTTCTCAAAGTTAGCCAGTCTTTCTTTGCCTTCGGCTCTGTCTCCCATGAACCAGTAGAAACGAGCCTGTCTCCACAACAGCTCGTAGTCATTCGGATTCTTTACAAGCTCCTGCTCTACTAGCTCTATCCCTTTCTTTACGTTGCTCATGTCCTTGCGAAGCGAGTAATAAAGATCCGCTTGTTCTTTGGGAGTGGCTGCCAGCGCAGGCATTGCTGCTGCGACGAACAGTGCAGATAGCATGAGTGCGATGACGGTTTTCCTTATCATGCTCAATTGCGCTACCTCCTCAGTCGTTGTCTTTGCTTTGACTATCCAACTATTAATGAAGGAATTATACTACAAAGAACAACATCAAGGAAAGTCCAAACCAGCTAACATACTATGGGCACAACAATAAAAGCAGGTCCGTTAAGACCTGCTTTCGTTCTTCCTTTCTGGAAGGTCCCTTTGCTTAGCGGCCAGTGCGATGGGCCGAGAAGCAATCGCTGCAGTAGACCGGCTTGTCGCCGCTGGGCTGGAAGGGAACTTTGCACGGGGCGCCGCACGAAGTGCATACCGCATCGTACATCTGCCTGGCGCTGCCGCCATTCTGCTGCATCTTGCGGGCTTTACGGCACTCGGGGCATCTCGTCGGCTGGTTCTCAAAGCCGCGCTGCGAGAAGAACTCCTGCTCGCCTGCTGTGAAAACGAAATCCTTGCCACAGTCTCTGCAATTCAATACCTTGTCTTCGTAAACCACTAGTTTCTTACCTCGCTTAAATTTTTCTAACTGCCAGAGCTTGGAATCATGACGAACCTTACTTTAGACAGCATTTATATTTTATTCCCGATTTCTATGAATAGCAATAGGTAAATTTTCTTTTCATTAAGCTTTAGCTGTCAAATCGCTGGAATCTGACAGTCACGGCACCAAATTCCCCCACCTTTTTTTACCTTTTCGGTATGCCCGCCTGTATATACCCAGTATCGTCTATCGCCCATATAGAACGTCGTTTTGACTAGCCTGGTGCGGTTTTTGGCAAGCTGTTCTCGGTCGCTGTGGATATAGGGCGTATCACTAAAAAATATTAGTGTCTTGTATGTCTCCAAGAAAGCTGAACAATCAGATATTCAATTCACTCGTGCTCGCCTATTCTAGCATAATGTCACAGAAACACGTCATGCCCTAGCAAATTTAAAGATTGGCAACGAAACAAATGCATCAATCTAGAGGGCAAAAGGGTAATACGCTTACCATCTTCAGGACGACGCAGACCACAAGCAGTATTAGATCAGTATCCTCAGGGCATGTTGACGCCCGTTCCACACTCCTGTTAGATTGATAATCATGCAAATCGTTGGTGGAACCAGCCATAGGTCGACCTGCGGAAAAGTGCCGTGTCTGACATTTTTCGATAAGTTGATATCGTTGTCAGTGATGGGCATTTTCACGCCTGCAGTCACAACGATATGCTTCTGGTGGGGCAGCATACCCCTATTCCGTGACGATAGAGTGATAATGGTATGCATGTTAACAGGCCTTCTCATCGGTATCCTGCTAGATCTGACGCTATTGAGGAAACACCTGCTTGGATTGTTCGATCTAAGCTTCATCAAGTTGATTTTGTTATCACTGTTCTATTCTGCTATGATCTACGGCTTTTTCATGGGATTCCCTGTTTTCAACAGCCTTGTGGGCATCGTGGGCAGCTATGTCCTTGTCAAAGGGGGATCTTTACGCTACGAAGACATCAAGCTCATAAAGTCGAAGGTTAAGATATTCGTGGCTGTTTCATCACTCTCTCTACTTTTACTATGCATCGTAACCGCATGGCTAGCCCTAAAAGAGCGGACCATATGTCTCCAAGTCAAGGGGATGTTAGGGTTGCCTTTCGACGTGACGATGGGCATGATATGGGCGTTGATAATCATAGGCAGCTCCTTCCTGCTGGCATTCCAGTATCTGGGCTCAATGTACGTTATGGGGCGAATGCTGGAAAGGTACGGATCGGATGGATCCGGGGACGAAGATTGATGCATGCCTCCCACATTGTATACAGCATCAAGATCGTCCCTGTATCAGAACGACAAGGGCGATCTGTGTTATTATTATTAGTTAGGGCAACAATATGCACACAGGGCCGGCTTGATGTCAGTCCAGGGCAGATATCGGGCCTTTTAATGTAATCGGGGGTATATCGGATGAATATTTGGCACAGCATATCTCCCAAGAGGATAAAACCGGACAATTTCGTCGCGGTGATCGAGATCCCGAAAGGTTTCAAGACGAAGTACGAGCTAGACAAGGAGACAGGTCTGCTGCAGATGGATCGGGTACTCTATACGTCGACCCATTACCCGGCGAACTATGGTTTCATTCCACGCACATATGCTATGGACAACGATCCTCTGGACGTGCTCGTCTTATGTGCAGAGGAGCTTCATCCATTGTGCCTGGTCTCCTGCTATCCGATAGGCGTGATCACCATGGAAGACAACGGGCTTAAGGACGAGAAGATAATCGCGATACCATTCGGGGATCCGAACTATAACCAATACAAGAGCATAAAGGACCTTCCGGCTCATATCTTCGAGGAGATGTCCCATTTCTTCTCGGTGTACAAGACGCTCGAGGGCAAGGAGACCGCCATCGATAAGGTTAGCGACTTCGACGTCGCAAGACAGATAATCCAAGAGAGCATAGACAGGTACCTAGAAGAGTTCCAAAGGTGATGGCGCGCTACGTGCATGGAGGTTCGATCGGAATTCCGGCGGCCCGACGGGCCGCTTCTTCTCTCGCCGCACGTTAGGGCCCTCTAAGATCTTCTTAGACGTGGCTATCTAACTAGAAGAAGTACGGATTGCATATCTTATAGGATCCCCACATACGCACCGCCATCCTGTACATCGCTTTCGCATGTATCCTATCATGCCAGATGAACCTTCTCATTACTTTCCTTAAGGTCCATAGTTCGTCGAACGCTCCTATGTGCACCGTGTTCTTCAGATAGTCCGGGATTCTTTCTGCCAACCTGAAAGCCTCCGTTCGATTGTTCGAAATGCCCGACTTGAAGTCGGTGCTTGTGCCGATCTCCCCGAAATAGTAAGCGGTCACCCTGTTGGTGTGCACATACATCTCCTCTGCAGTTAAGGGCACCTGGCCGTAGAACGTCTTCCTCTCCTTCAGTGAAGTTGCTCCCTTGTCGGGTATCGATTTGTAGAGCAGCTCGAAATCTTCAGCGGATTTTAAGACCAGGGCCTTCATTGCCTCATACTCATCTGAGTTAATGGGCATCAACTCCGATTCGAAGATGATGTCAGAATCGGCGTCCGCGACATCAAGGCTGCTCTTCTTCTCCTGTATTATGTTTATTTCCATAGCGCATGAAACCGGCAGGTACTCTCCCGTAGACCACATGGCATACCTGGAAATTTCATCCTTGAATTTCCCGAGTGCTTCATCCTTGGTCCTGCCTCGAACGTAAGCACCTATGTAATTGCACGAATGTATGAGGTATCCTTCGTCGTTGTACTCTACGGCAGCATCGACCAATGTCCTCAATTCGACCACCCTTACCTTAATCCAGCATCAGTGAAATAACGTTTTGCTCGTTCTAGTATTTCTCCGTGACCCATCTTCGTCCTCTAGCGGTCCTTTTGGATTATTACAGATATTGTTGGATTTCTGTTTCGATTTGTTACTATATTCATATAGTCTTATTGTTCTTATGTGATTTATTCATAAGCCAAATATTTTAGAGGAAGTGATGAATGATGCCTCCTCATTGCGACACGATGGACGGTCCGGTAGTAAAAGCCGCGCAGCGTGCACTAGAAAAGAAGGATGTTCGAATAATCCTACCATATGTTAAGAAAGATGCAGAACAAGAAATCGAGAGGCTTTTCCAAAGGACATTGTCCGTGATGAAAACTGCCGCAAGCAATAATGAGATCGTCGAACTTGCCCAAGAGTGGTTCTTCGAAAACGTCGTGCGCCTTCACAGGTCAGGTGAGGGCGAACCTTACACCGGTCTTAAACCGGCCGGTCTTAGCGAAGGGCCGATCATCCCTATCGCGGAAAAGTCCATCAGAGAAGAATCTCCGCAGAAATTGATCGACGCCCTTACAGTAATGGTCTCGGATGAAGTTAATGAGAGGTTCAACCACATGCTGTACCTAAAAAAAGACGCAGATAAGGGTGTGGATGCGACAAGAGAGTACGTAGAAGCGATGCTGGCTTTAGAAATATGGTCTCACAAGCTTTATCTTGCGCTGCGTTCTTCTCCTCATGAGAAGGGCGGGAACCATGGGCGCTAAGCTGCGTTGATTGAGTCTATTAATTACATGATCGACGGTCGAACGGCCGTCGATTATGTAATATTGAGTATTCGCATTGACTAACGCCAGGCAATCGGATAATAAATCGCTAGTGATCTTGGATACCATCAAGGCGAGTATACCCACTATGATAGATACCTCCCAATATTTATCATCGTTTACCCGTCAAGTTTTTATACTTCTCTGAAGCGCCATTCTTCCATTTGTTAAATATTCAACTATTGAAGGAAGTAGTTATGTGCCATAGAAATGTAACGGCGAAGGGGGGCACCTTAACTAGAAGCCGTTACTCTGTCATGCCTTAATAATTGTTGCGAAGCAGCGCGTGTTCGGACAAATTGCGTAATTTATTATTCTAGACGTCCTCTAACATGCATGTCAGCACGATACTTGACTTGATATGCAGTAAATAGAAGGAAGGCGATCATCTTGAGGTCATTCCGTTGCATTGCATTAATCTTGATTGCCAGTGCGATACTGATACTCGGAGGTTGTGAGCCAAAGGTCTGGTCAGTGGATTTCACTACTGTCGCTGACCTTAGTGACTGGCAGGGCGAAGGGGCTTACCTGCTTAATGAGGGTGGCGTGGAAGGTCTGCGGCTCGATCCGGATTCATGGGTACTCGCTCCTGTTGTGTTCAAGGGAAACTTCGATCTGACATTGGTGTTCACCCTTCTTGGCAAATCGGGCGGTGACGGTGAAATTGAAGTGGGCTTCTCTGGTGAGGAGGCCGATATTCACGAAACTGCGGTATATTTCGAGAGCATTCAATCCGCTAGCGAGGACCTGGGTTATGGTGCTTATGAAGTCGACTGGGATGATGACGCGCTATACCATGACTTGTTCTACGACAGCGGTCCGATGTCGAGCATGCACTTTGACGGTGAAACGGAAAACACGCTGCTGATCAACAAGGTCGGTGATCATTTTAAAGTCTACATGAACGATACACTAATATTCGAGTACAATCAGGGATCTCATTATGACAGTGCATTCTACAGCACATGGCTGTGGAGCGATAATTTTACGAACGTAGATGACTGGATCATCTTCAAGTCGATTAAAATCGAGTACTGGGGCACTAAGATAGACATCTAGTCATTGTTGCTTTCTTGCTTCAGGGGCGGTTCTTTCATAGAACTGTCCCTGAAAGTCTCTGGTATGTGATTCAGATTATGCCGATAAAGACAAATACTATTAAAACCAGCAGTGGGCTTCCAATCACGAGTTGCTTAATACGTCGGGTTTCGGAAAAAGAAAATCGCCAGTAACCTTACGGTTTGTAGTCCTGTTGTCATTTTGGCAAAGGCTGATAATCTTGATACAGTGTTCATTTGCCAGATAAATCTTTCGCTAAAAGTGCTTACTGATACGTTTCTCCTAACCATTTGGCACCGTTGATAGAACGAATGTCTTTCGAATTATTGTTTTCGTAAACATATCCCTAGTTTTTTGCACTATCGCAACTAGCTTTTGGAAAGCGCTTCACGGAATATTGGTCCTTTTGAACTACTTATCGACGAGTTGATAATAAATTACTATATAACCTGCTATTAAAGAACAATGCAAATCCACCTAGTAACAGAAATGAACCTGATTTAGTAATAAGCACAGGTAAAGTCAATTCAAATCCGGATAGTATTTGACAGATTGTTTGTGTAATCATCATGATTCCAACGATGATACAAGCTTTTAGTATTGAAGCTAATATGATGATTCCTAGCTTGTCTCTTCTATTCAATAAATGTAAACATACAAAACATAGGGGTCCAATAATACCCATATCCAAAACATTAGTTATTGATGTTGTATATACTTCAATTAGTGGAGGTGCTGTGTTTGAAATGACTGTTTGAATAATACCTGGCATCCAAGCAACGATCAAAGCAACACCTGACAAGATAAGAAATATCTTAATGCCATTTGTAGAATCATAATTCAATTCCTCGATTTCAATTTTACGCATAATTGAAAAGAGTCCGAAAAGAGTGCATGTGAAGAGTCCAATATATAATAAATGATATCGATTGTAAGTAACGCCAAATGAAAGACTTGCTGCATAATAAAAGGCTACGGAATATACTGACATAAGCTTAAGCTTTGTACTGTTGCTAGATCTTTTTGCATTCTGGAAATATGTATATATAAATAAGGGTACAAAGATAAAAAGAATCATAAAATCAGTTCCTATAAAAATTGGAGCTGCAAAGTATGAGTCGTGCGCGTAGATGCCATTACCATACATTTTTACCATATCGCCAAATTGATTTGTTACTTCATAACTTCTCGAGAAATCCAATGATAGTACTCCTGTTGCCGATATAACAATCAAAAGAACAATTATTACTATTGATAGAATATCTTTTTTCTTTTCCAATCTTGTTCTATCCTTTCCAACATAACCTTAAAGTCTGTCTCTCAATAGACAAATAACTATCCTGTCTTTGCCCGTTCGTGGAAATGGGTCAAAATCTGATTGTGTTAAACTCCCATCATCTCTATGCGTAATGGCATAGAAAAGGATATCAGTAAACGTTGATTAAACATCCGCTAACCAAACATGACAACAGATGTACCGCAGATAGCTATACAGAAGCTGTACGACCGACGATTTCGCTTTTGACTTAAATGCCTACGTACTTTTACCAATATCTTAGCGCCATCCCTTTAAGCTATTAAGGTCATTTGTAGTTGCGGCGTGCCTTCTTATTAATTCATGAATTGTTATGTTCTATATCGCTAGCGTGAGAGGATCGAGAATAATGCATCATTGATATTAAAGCGACAACAAGATACAGCACGGTATACAACATAAAGAAATACACATCGTCTGGGCAGAATACCATCGATAAATTAAAACAAAAGTGAACCCAAAATGCGATGAAGAGGTTATCACACTTTTTCATCAAAACTGCCATGACAAAGGTCAATGCTGTTAGAAGCACTAAGTTTTCAATGATATAAAGAATCAGCGACCATCCGCTGTAATCGGTTGAGACAAACCAAAGCGGTGCATGCCAGAGTGTCCAGATAACACCCAAGGTAACGTTCCCTCTTATAAAGCCAAATCGCCTCTCTAATTCCGGGCGTAAATATCCACGCCAACCTGATTCTTCACCCGAAGCTCCCTGTAAAAGCGTAAACAAGAGCGCACTGGGCAGCATAGACGGAATAAATGTGAACAGCTCGGCAAAGGGCGTTTTCTGAGTTATAGACATTATCAGCGCCGATAATACAGGAACACCAGCTGCAATAACAAATACTAAAAATATATCACTGATGTGTAATCTATCTTTAAAAGCGTTTTGATAAAACTCCTTTACCTTCATACCAGGTTTGAGCTTTTTCAACATAACAAGGAGTACAATCGTCGGAGACCAGCTGCATATTACGACAACCCATTGCATCGCCACAGGCGTACCATTCAGTACCTGTGATACCAGCCCGCCAAGCCCCAAAATCATTATCCAAAATAGTAAGTATGCATTGATCACATACTTCCACATTATATCCAACCTTTTCTTTTTCATAAGTAATTCCACCTTTATCTTTACGGTTTAGAATTATCGTCAAAGCAGACATCTAATCTGACCAATTTAAAATCCCCATTTGCGAATTTCTGAATTCAAATACTATGTTCAGCTTTTAGGAAAACAATACAGTAAACACATATCCTCCGCCGACCATCAAGACATTGCTGAAACTATGCATAAGAACCGGGTACAGTATACTTTTGCTTCTTTGGTAAACTATCCCCTGGATTGTTCCAAGGACAAACGCATAAATGATCTGAAAATAATTAGCTTCGAAGGTTAATGGTATCAACGACCAACTGACATGCGCAAATGCAAATAATAGAGATGCAAGTATAACTTCTAAGGTAACACTGCCTTTGATTTCAATACTTTTACCAAATGAGTATGTAAGGAGAGTAATTGGCAGTGCCCGGAAGATAACCTCTTCTGCCGGTCCGCTTAAAAGTAACTGGAATCCCAGAGTTCCGATAATGTTCCTTCCATCCAGCGGAAACATATAAATAGGAAGCTGATTGTTCAAAGCCATAAAAGCATGCTGTGCTATTGTAATCACAGAAAAAACTGCCGTGAACACGGTTAAGTATTTTATCCCTTTTTTCATATCTCCAAGTTGAAAATTGAAGTCAAGGTTAAGAAGTTTGCTTAAAATCAGAATAATTGCCAGTGCAATTAATAATTCGACCGCATGATGTATCGAAATTTCAACAAAGCAATCGAATGGGTCTATTGACTGATAAGGGATCCGCTTGGCAATCAAGTGACCCGTTTTCCCCAAGAATATCTGCGTGATGAGTAACAATATAGAAACAATTATTCCTAAAAATGTTCTTCTACATGCCGTCTTTTCCATTGTTTACGCGCACCTTTCGCATATAGACTATGATTTAATAAAGTAAACGCTTCCCTTAGCCTTATAGCCTGTAACATAGAAGGTATAAGTACCTTTTTCTTCAATTTCAATAATGAATTTACAGCTTTCTACATCATTGCCCTGATATGCGATTGTATCATTTTCACTCTTTACAATAATATCCAAAACGCCTTTTAGAAGTACTATAGTAGTTTCGATTTTCTCACCCTTCGACAAGGGCATTTTGCTGTTTACTGTGGAATTCAAAACATCGAAATCCACCAGAAATTGATTATCATTGCTAGTTCTACTTCCGGAAAAAGTCTGGTTATTATCGCAACCGGGTATGCAGATAATCAAAGCGCTCGATATTATGATTAATGAGATTAATCTGAATTTGATCTTTACCACTTAAAAACCCCATCTTCTTTAGCTTTTATCTACCGCTTTAACGCTTTATTTTCGCAAGATTCCTCTCGATGAACCGCAGCGGTTCATGCTGAGAAGTAGTCTGTATAATGATTCCAATCAAAACAAATAAAATGGTCGTTCCGATCCAAATTTCATATCCAGGGTGAAGTGAAGTCGATAAATATCCTCTGCATTCATATCTTCAACGATTTTCCTTGGTTAAAAGCCACGATCATATTCCCGATATAATTACCGATAAAAACACCGATTACAATTCTTGCTACATGAATACTGATATAACTTGCTTTGTTAACGACGGTGTAAACTGAGCCACAAAACGACGGAAATAATTGAGCCACTCCAAGACCTCGCATTAACCTGTAAGAGTCGGATCAAGACAATTACAGGGGGAAGCGAATGAAAAGGAGTGGCA